>TARA_B100000686_G_scaffold238767_1_pt1 | contig 32533 bp, 40 predicted proteins | sample TARA_B100000686 | Tara Oceans TARA_B100000686 (sample SAMEA2622733) | marine metagenome | biome: marine biome (ENVO:00000447); feature: marine epipelagic mixed layer (ENVO:xxxxxxxxx); material: "saline water (ENVO:00002010), including plankton (ENVO:xxxxxxxx)" | depth 150 m | reverse complement strand
TTAATGCATAATTAAAATCTACGTCAATACTGCTTATATCTAGGGAAGGGAAGTTTTCAGTTAATAATGATTGTGTTGGAAGTTTACCAGTAGTATCCCAATAGTTATTTATAAATGCATAAGCAGGTCCGTGAATATTAAAATCACGTTCACTATACTTAAAAGCCTTCAAGTTCTCTTTACTGTTCAAGTTAAAGATTATTGCTGACTCTATGTATTCATAACTCTCCATTGTTCTCCGCCATTCTCGTATATAACACTCTGCTTGACTCGTTGTAGTGAATATAATAATCAACTAATGATTGTGGTAATGAATCCACTATATTCTTTGCTTCTTCAAACTCCCTACAATCTTTAATTATCGTTATATTTCCTTTTCTGTCAACCCCCATAATCCTGAAAAAATTATCTGATTCTTCAATATTTGAATCAATTTTTCTTTTTTGTAGAAGCCTTCCCTGTCTTTTTGATCTTTTCATTGGCATATTTTTTCAATCTCTTTACTACGTCTTGTAATTCTATCTTTTGTGTCGCTGATGGAAACCATATAGCATCTAATACTAAATATTTTCTCCATAATTTCTTTATTTTCTCATCCCCAAATTTATGTACCGCCCAATATATATCAGGATTGTACTCAACTAAATAATATTTTAATCCAGCAATTAAATATGGTATGTTTACTACTTTATCATTAGCTTTAATACAATTTAATATCGCACAAGCCATGCTAGAGGCTCCATAATTATCTATACCCTCTTTTAGCCCCTTCATTTCATTACCTATAAACCAAACTGATTCATATTCTTTATTGTATTTCTCTATATATAAGTCACTAAATAATTCGTAAAGGTCCTTGGCGGTATATTTAGAAATCGATTTGGTGTTCATTAGCTAAATCAACAAACTTCTCTCTTAGGCTTTGTCTTACTTTATAAGCTGACTCACCTAAGTTTTCAGAAATTTCCTCCATAGTTAAACCTTCAAGCCTTAAAAACACAAACTCTTTCTCATTTTTTGAAAGATTATGATTTGTCAGTAAATCCATAGCGTGTATAATTTCCTCATGGTTAACTGGGTCTTGTAAGGCTTCTAATATTTTACTATCTGCCATGTTTGTATTTTCATAAACTGCGTCTAAACTTCTGATTTCTGGTTGTCGTCCTACTTTGGACATAAGTGTTCTGATTGTGTTTAGTAATGTTGTGTGTAAATAGGTGTGGAATATAATTCCTCTACTATCATCAAATGATTTCGCTGCTTTTAAAATGGCTATTCTAAGTTCTTGGGCTAAATCTTCTCGATCCATTCCAATTATATATGTATTACTTAACATCCTTTGAATTTTGGGTTCCCATTGTTTTATCAACTCATCATTTATTATCATCTCTACCCTTTTGTTTTTTTCGACCTACATATTTAATAATTACAGTCGTGGCGAAAGACCACAATACGATTCCTATTATTAAGAAACCAATATGAATAGTTGTATATCTTGCTAAAACCGCCCACACCATATCTTCCATAATATGAGCTAAAGAAAGCGTTGCGAACAACGTCCAAAAGCCTTTATGTGTCAGTAATTTAAACATAAAACTATTTCGTTTCATAATATTAACTATGTTATATAATGATTTTATACTAATTTAATATTTGGGTCAAATTTTTCTTTGAACTTATCCCAGCTCTTTGTCCTCTATAAAAACACTGTCTAGAACAATAAATATGTTTATACCCTCTAAGATCGTAATATCTTTGTATAATTTGATATCGTTTTCTGTAAAAAGGGACTCTGCATAATGTACAAGTTACTTTAATATTATAGTAATTAAATCTACATTTATTTGAACAAAATCTAATACCTTTTTCTATTAAAGTATTGCAATTAATACAAGGCGTTACTTTTTTAGGTATAGCTCTGAGAGTAGGTTCGTTATTAGATTTAAGAACGTGATGTATGTATTCTCTGGAGCACTTAAATCTTTTACCAATTTGGGCGAGGGTTAGGGTAGGGTTTTCTCTTCTATAAAGAATTATCCTTTTAATCTTTCTTGGGTTTTTTCTCATATATTATCAAGATTCTAATGCTTCAATTCTAGCTTTTAATTCTTTTATCGCCCCAATTAACGGAGCTATTAGCTGGTCATACTCTAAGCGTCGCATTTTATCTTCTGTATCTGGTAGCTTAATCCCAGCCCATGTTGTTTTATCTATACCTAAATTATTTAAAACAGTTTCTACTTCTTGAGCAACTAAACCATAAAAAAGTTTACCCTCTCTTTTAGGAGAATCTGACCTGCCATATTGCCTTGGTTGTAAACTACTTATAAGTTGGAGAGAGTCAGAGTTTGTTAAATCAATTATATTTGTTTTAACTCTGGCGTCTGACGTTGATGTTAACGAACCCCCATAATTAAGATCACCATCTATAAAAATATCTTCAAATAAGGAATTCGCTGTATCATTCCCCAATGAAGTTCTTTGACCACTAACTGTGTTTACAGGTAGTATAGCACCATTGTTAGGCAGAAAAATTGCATAATTTACGTAAAAATTATCATATACATAAGAACTATAAAACCTTCTTCTAAATAATAGAGTCCCATCCCCACTAAAATGCTTAATTGATCCTGCATCTGCACCACCATTATACGACTCAAAACCTTGAGATGACTGTTTTATATGAATTCCTGCTTTATCTCCTCCTCCAGTCGTACCTGTAGTTAAGTCTAAATCTCCTTTTATTAATACGTTAGTCCCATCCCATCTAAAATATTGAGATGAACTACCTATATCAAATCTAGGTGTTGCAGAATTGTATTCTAAAATATATCCTGTACCACTACCATATGAAGATTTACCAGACATAATTTGTCCAGCAGTATTCATAGTCACACCACTCATATCTGCTGTAATTCGAGTTGTAACTACTCCTGATGTTATATGATCTGCGGTAATTGTGCCTGCTTGTATATTATCTGCAATTATTGAATTTGCCGCTAAAGCACCTACAGACATTGTAGGTATTTTACCATTGAAAGGTAATATAGTCGGAGAGTTACCCTTAGTATTTGTATTATCCTGTGATGTACCGACAATAACTGTAGCCATTAATATTTTATTATCTTGATATGGGACTCTATAATCTGTAGTTACTCCTACAGGATAAGCAGAAGATGAATCGGATATATCTAAAAAGCAATAATACGTTGTGTTATCACTTAAACCACTACTTAAATTTGCCCCCCCTATACTTGAAAAATCTGTATTTGAATTACCTGAATCTACTGGGTGGGTATCTGAAGAAGAAGTACCGAAAGATATATAACCTGCAGTATTACCTGCGGTACCATTACCCCAAGAAAACTTATTATATACAGAAGAATCGGACTGTGGGAATTTTTTAAATTCTACTGTGGTTGTCCAAGGCTGTGCCCCTTTTTTCAATAACGCTGTTGTCATTGCACCAGAAGCTATGAATTTAGCAGGATCGCCTTTTGTTGGTATATCTGTGTCATTAGCAATCATTTTAAATTGTGATTCTGGATCACCATATTTTGCCCATGCTACTAAAGTAGCAAAACCATTTTTAACATCATCTAAGTTTTTCCATGCGGTTTTTTCTACAGTAAGTAATGATGTGCCTGAACCAGGATAATAGATATAATACAATCTTCCATCTGAATTCATATCCCCAGTTTCACCAGCGTCTATTGTAAAACGCTTTGATCCTACTGTTAATGAACCTTCCGCCCATGAAACCCTATCTAACAAATCCCCTGTTTTAGATGTAAAAACTGTTGTAGTTAATGCATTTGTTGCGTTTACTTGCATTTGAGATGGATTGTCTAGTGGAGGTAACTGCTCATCTTCTGATACAGCTTGAACTACTGATGTCATTAAAGATGGTGATGGTTTTGCTGCAGTATAATCTACCTCCGCAGTATCTCCAGCTGTAGATGCTGATTCACTTCCATATGCTTGATACTCTGTTGTGTGAACTCCATCTTGTTCGATTAAGCTTATACCTAATACAATCATATTTGTATTTACGTTTACTAAATCATTCCTTACTTTAATAAAATCTCCAGCCCTTACAGGAATATAAAATCTATATGTTTTAGCGGTGCTTACAGTCCCTGTATTTAAGGTTGTGCTTATAGTTGTACCAGTCATTGCTGATACGTATCCATAAGTCGTTGATGGGTCGCCAGCAGAATCTAATTCTACTAACGTTGTACCTATCGTTATTCCATATGAAAATGGAGATGGTCCAGATATTACAGTGGTAGTAGTATGCGTTGCTGCAGTTGTACTACCAACTCCACGATCAACTTCTATTGTTGTGGCATTTGTAATACTTTTTATTCTCATCATCTCACTATCAACATTTACCACTTCGCCAGCAGATAATGTTGTTGTTGCATCTGAGTCTACAGTAATGGTTGTTGCTGTTGTAGAAGATATAGCACCATCTAAAGCACTTACAGTACTAGCTAAAGTAGCTGTATCTACACTAGAACTTGTACTAACAGCAGATGGACTTATATCTACGTAAAATCTAGGTTTTTCTATAGTTGAAAATGATCCCTTTAATGTTGTAGTTGATTTTTTTACTAGGTTTGCAGCTAGTTTTTCTCTTATAGCCCTAGGTTCTTTTAGATTGCCTGTTTGAAAATCAATTCCTCTTTTAACGCCTAATGAAGTTTTAGGTCTACTTTTTAAAGTAAATGTAGCACCACTACTTCTACCAACAAATATTTTATTTTCAGCAAAAATAGAGGTTTGATTTGATTCTGATAAACCCTCGTCAATTTCAGAAATAAGTACATATGCAGGGCTTGTATTTGAAATGCCGCTTGTTTTATTTATATATTGCATCCTAGCTACATCTGCTACATATACGTGGGCGTCATCACTATGTGTATGTGCCCCAGTTCCATCTGTATTTCTTATAACAGTTAAAGTTGTTCCACTAATACCTGTTATTTTCATTTCTTCTGGGTTATCCCCAGAATGAGAAACTACTATAGTCTGTCCAGTATGAAAATCGGCCACACTATCTACTGCAAAGCTTGTTGCAGCCGCATCACTTGCTAGTCCCGACCCAGTTACTAAAGTGGAATATGCCATTAACATTTCTGAACTGTGGCTACCAGCTGTGCCTCCAGTTATTGCTTTATCCTTCCAAGTAAAATTAGGACTAGTTCCAGTTGGGACTCCGTCACCATTAATACTAGTATTAGCAGCTTTTGCTGTTAAAACCTCTACTACTACAGATGTTCCAGCGGGTACTCCTACTCCATCGTCTAATTCAGATGAAGCTGGAAAAGTAACTGTAGCCTCTGTTATTAAACCTTCTCTAGGTCTTTCAAAGCTAAATTTACTCATTGCAATACTTCGCCCATCTTGAGTAAAGTTTTTACTGGCTGGGTGTTGTATGCTTAATCCATAATTAGCTGGAATTGTTGTTGGGAACTTAGCACGTTTAAAATAATTAAAACAAGCTTTTGGTTTATGAGATGTTGCAGTTGATGTAAAATTTGGTGATACGTAATAATTATAACCATATATTTGTTCATCAGCTTCTAAATTATGTGGGTCCTCTGCTGCTAACTGTGATACATGACTTAAAAATGATTTTCTACCTGTATGATAAATATCATTTTCTTGATATTTTTCTGTTGAATCAATAAATCTTGCATCTGTAGAAGCTGAAGTGGGGATAGTTAAATTGTTCGTTGCTTTACTTATTAAAGACTTTATTAAACCTCCCCTAGATGAAATTGCGGTTGTAAAAACATTTTTTATTGCATCGTATTCCGCAGAAACCGCACCAGAATAACTTATATGATCTGCAGGAGATAACCCAGAAGCAGTAGCATGATTTAATATAGTATAAGATTTAGCACCACTTGTGGTATTATCTCTTAATTCTGCTAAATAATCAGTACATGATATTTCAAGTACCATGCCAGTTCTATCTTCATATGTTTCTGCCGTTTTATAAACGACTCCATAAAAGTAAATTTGATTTGTTTCACCATCACGCAATCTTATTGGCATGAAATCGGTAAATATACCTGTCCACGGACCATCACTTTGCCCACTAGCACCAGAAAATGGCGTAGTGCTACTATTGTTTAAACGCATAAACAAAGTAGAGGGAGTCCCTATAGACTCTGTTAATTTTAATGACATTATAGCTGATTTTGAAGATCCAGAATCTAATATATCTTCCCAAGAATCTCCATCCCAATATGAACCAATTAGCCTTTGAGTCATTTTAGAACTTAATACCTTTCCTAACGTGTCCTACAAACTGAACATTAAACGCATATCTATCTTCTTCACCAGGAAAATGTGTGAATTGTGCTTGGTTTACAGCCACGTTGTATATACCCCCACCTGTAGCATATCCAGTAGCACCTGGTGTTATACCTATAGCATATATTTGGGCGTCATCAGCATGAGCGTAACCACTTGTTTGCTTTTGATCTCTTGCTACAGTTAGAGTTCTTGCCCCTGTATATGGGGCACTTCCTGAAATACCTCTAACTTCCATAATTTCCCAATTACCTCCTGACTCAGATGATCCATTACTCCTAGTGCCACCACTTTCAATCATTATTAATTGACTATCATTATCATAAAAATATGAAGCATCTGAAACTGCTATGCTAGTATCACTTTCATTAACCCCTGCAGTTAATGTCCCTGCTTCTACCCTTCCTGCATAAGCTACATCTGCAATTCTACTAACTGGGAATTCTGTTACAGAAGCATCTCCAACTTCTATTTGTAATTTATTATCTGAATATGTCCATGTAGCTAATATATTCTCTAAATAATTTTTATATGGCACATAATACGTTTGATTTTCTACTCCTGTTCCAGCCGCATTTGGTCCAGAAACAGTTGCTTTTTCCATGTGCCAAAAACCAATATCTGTATTAGTTAGGTCCCCACCAATAGTATCTACAAGTCCTGAAATTGTAACCGCGGGTTTTATTTGATTCATATCAAATATTATTGGGTCACCACCAGGTAATGATTGCAGAATAGGTTGTTTCGCCATCTGTGTTGCAAACTGATCTACCTTTAACATTAACCTTACAGTTGCAGAAGCGTGTGTGCCATTTCTTAAAAATACTGATAATGGAGCATCCATTTAAACTGCTCCTCCTCTTATATGGTCTAAATACGGAACTGATGTACTCATTTGAGTTGCATCTATTCCTTGAAAAGCCATCATATAATTAAAATTTCTTTGTGAGTCTTGAGCACGTTCTTGTCTAGACCCAAGACCTAAATTTTCAAAATTCCCATAAGCACCTGGGGGTAATCCAGCACCACTGTTACGATCACCACGTAAATAGTCTTTTGTAGCACTATCAGGCGTTCCAGGTGTAAATAAAGTTTGGTTTTGTTTTTCTAGTGCATCTAAAATAGCTTGACCTTTATCAGCTAGACCTCCTATAAATGGTAAACCTTCAAATTTTGTTAAAGTTTCCCCAACTTTTGTCCATATCCAATTTTTTATATCCGTAATCCACCCAAAAGATGTAAGATAAGAAAAGAATTCTTTAATTTTTATCCAAAAATCTTCTAATTTATTTTTAAAATTATCCCATACAGACCCAAGCCAGTTCCAAACATCCAAAGCTTTATCTTTTATATATTGAATCCAAGGTTTCATAAAACCTAATGTTTCACCTATCCAACTAGCCATTGATTTAATTCCACTAATTGTGGCGTCCCAACCCTGTTTGATTAAATCCCAAACAGTACCTGGTAAAGTCTTCAACATTTCCCAAAGCTTACCTGCCCATTCCCAAAGCGTTTTACCCCATTCTTTCATCTTGTCCCATAAACCCCACATCATATCAGATAACCATTGGTCAAAACTTCCGTCTAAAAGCCATTTAAGACCTCTTACTAACCAACCTATACCTTTTATTAAAAGAACTATAATCGGTACAAAAGGCATAATAAGTAAATCCATAATTAAGCCAACCATTTGCGAAATAGTTCCTAATAAACCACCTAATATGCTTGATTGTTTAGCAGTTGCAGCAGCGGCAAAATAAATACCTTTTAAACCTTTTCGGCGATTTTTCCCCTTTATATCATTTTGCCCTCCTAACATTTTGTCTAAAAGAGCGTTCATTTTTTTGCCGTGTTTAGTTTCTATTGTTTTTTTACCTATAGCTTTCCCAATGCCACCTGCTTCTCCAACAGCACCTAGCATACCTTGAGCACTAGACCCCACTGCTGATGCAGCACGTCCTGCTCCTGCCATGAGTTTTAAACCCATTCCTAGTAGTGGTAGTGGCACAATATATCTCCTTTTGTTAAATTAAAAATTCGGCATCCTTGCCTTCATTTGAGCCATTTGTGAAGCTTCTGCTTCTTGTTGTATTTCGCTAAATGCCCCTTCAATTCCTAAAATTAAATTTATTTCTGATTCAGTGAAATTTAATATGGCTTCCCACGGAATTCCTAGTTTTAATAACTGTAAGACTGTCAACCAATGTGTAAATAAAAGATTTTCATGTAGTGTAGTGTCTGTTGAATGTCTTAAGAAAGCCTTTACTCTTTTTTTATTGAATCAATTCCACCTTCCTTGTTACTATCACCTGAAAATGCTTGAGGTACTAATGTTTCTAATGCAGAGCCTAATCTTTGATCTATAGACATTAAAAATGCCTCTGTTGTTCTACCCCAAGGGGCATCAATTAGCATCTCTTTTAATGATTCCCTTACATACACATCAGCTTCAAAGTTTGTTCCGCCATTAGAGGTAAACTTTAAACATCTTGAAATAAGTTGATTTCTTTTACTCCAAGACATTGGTTTTATTGTAACCTCAAATTCATCTCCTGTTTCTTCGATTCTAACTGTGACTCTTTCATCTGAAGTAACTGTTTGATATTTACTTATATCAAACCCTTTAGTTGTATTACTTTTCTGTGCCATGCGTCCTCCTAAACTTTTATGGATAAAATGGTTGTGTATCTCTTATACTTATACGTAAACTCCTAAATATCATATCTAAATCTATTTGTAATGGATTATCTGTTGAAATCGCATGAGGTGCTGTGTTAATAAAAACACCTTGTGAATTTATTTGATTACTTCCAGCCGTTGGTGTGCCAGCAGTTGTAGAGCCTGGTATATCTATTATTATATAGTCATTAGTGGCTCTTTCAAATTTGATTGTAGCGGTAAAACCAGCTCTCGCTGTAGCTGCAGTTGTCCCTCCATAATCACCCTCTAATAATAACTGCCTAAATATTTCTAAAGCACCAGTTTGTAAGTTAGTTGCATTATAGGCTGCATCTGCATTGAAATCAGCGTCAGGTAAAACTACAGTCGCAGACATTGAATATTCTCGTTGCCCTTCATGTATTTCATATGGGCCTCTAGCTCTATTACCTTGTTTACCTAAGTAATATCTAGGTTCTTCTCCATTTGATATTGATAGTGAAAAACTTCTTATTCTAGCAATTTCTTGACCATATAATTTAATCGTTCCTTCACTAAAATAATAAGGTTGTGTGTTTGGATATCCTATTCCAGTATTTGCTGAGTTAACAGTTTGGTTTACCATACCCACATCATCATTATCAATAGATTGCATTAAAGCATATCTAGGCATATTAGCTGAAACTGAAGCACCATTATATAAGTTAGTGCCTACAGTAGTTTGATTTGCTTGATTGTGAATCATGTTAAGGAAATTTACGCTATCCCAAGACATAGTTACCATGCCTTCTTCTTCTGCGGTTATTGTGGCAGAGCCTATCATTCCACCAACATAACGTCTATCGAAGTTTTTAGCTGTTGTTTCAGAGCTTTCTTTCATATGAACGTGCCAAGAAACAGTATCTAAATCAGTTGTTTCTACGATTTCATGATCATAATAACTTGCTGAGTTTTGTTCCCTAACATAAGCCCCAGACGCATGATCGAACTGTAAAGGATAATTTAGTTTTACTACGTTAGTAGTCGGTAAATAATCACATTTTCTAACTTCAGTAGTTTTAGTTGTATTGTTTGTATTTGCCGCATCGTATATAGCTATAATGTCCCCAGATACTACTCCATGAGAACTAGATAAGGTAATGAATATATCACCTTTTTTAACAGCCCCATTTAATGTAGCACTACCTGTTACAGCACTTGGAATAGTTGTTACTTTACCAATTGGAAACCTTAGTGGCCACCCATTTAATAACACTATACCGCTAACTGATCCAGATAAAGTTTGATTACCAGGATATGCTACTGACCAGTTACGTTTTGATTGTGTTCCTAAGAAACGTCTACCTTCTATTGACATCTCTGGATCAGGAGTATCTACACTTTCATATACACCTGGAATCCATGTGATGTATTTATTTTTATCATTTCTTGTTGCATCTCCACCAATAGCAGATACTTCTTTTACTTCTTCGTTGTCAGCGTGAAAAAATGCTAATGGTCTGTCGAGGGTATAAACAGTACCATTAATTGCTTCTATTCGACGTATTTCACATTCAACAACAGTTTGAGATTCTGTGCTTGCAACTGTACCTATACGAATGAAATCGCCAACGACAAAAGTTCCAGATACACCATCTACTGTAATAGAACGTGACCCAGCTTTAAAACCTGAAGCGTCATTTAATGCCGCAGTAGCTCCAGAACCTACTAAAGTTCCTTCAGCCATTTCAGGATCGCCGCCCTGTGCAGCTTCTGTTGCAAATGTTAGTTGTGCTTGATCAGCTCTATAAACTGCCATAAAATACCCCCATTATATATTCATTATACTAATTTAAGTTAAGTTTCTAGTAATACCGCATTATTCTCTAATGTTATTTCTACTGTGCCCGTCCATATGTTAACTTGGTCTGAAGTTTCTTCTATAAAATTAAGAAACTGTTGCCGTTGGAAATTTGTAAGAGAATGTTTTCTCGCATGACATATTCTTCGTATTTCTTGCATCAAATTAAATAATCTTTGCCGACTATTTAATGTAAATAATTCTATTTCAATATTGTATGTTCTATTACCATATTTCCAATTTCCAATTGGAGTTTCTTCCATTGCAGGACTTCCAGTTCTACCAACTAAATGGTCACCAACATTTAAATCAAAACGTATAGGTTCGTTAGCAGCGTTTACAGTAATAAATGAGGGTTTTGCTACATTACTAGCGTTCCATTGGCTATCTAAGTCTGTAAAGATATCATCTATAGGTATCGGTTCATCAGCCATTAAAATACCTCAAAAGCTTTTAAGCTATCGATTGTATCGGCTGTTTCTTCTAACCATCCAGCAACTCTAGATTCCATGCTTATTCTATCCATGCCACTTACTACCGCACCACCAAAGTCAGCACTCCTCATTACATCGACAGCAGCTATTTTTTTAGCTATATCTTGTACTATACCACCTTGCCTTACATCTGTTTCAATATCCCTTCCAGCAAGATAAGTTACTTTCACAGGCATTGTAAATTCTCCGCCACCCCATCTCCATACAGGAGCATTATAACTAGTAAATCTAGCTGGTAGTAAGAAATATCTGCTAAATTGGATCATTCCAGTATCTGGCACTAGAAAATAATCACCTGTTCTACCTTGGGTTTTAGTATCCCAGCTAGCACCATTCCATATTTTTAAACTTAATATTTTATATGGGTCTGGTTTATCTAGTTTAAATCCATTTAAATTAAACTGTTGGTATTCATTCGCTACGTAGGTGGGACGCCAAGATTTACGAGTATGCATATCTATATAACTTTGAGCTTCCATAATAGCCTGCTCAACAGTTGCCTTGCTAGGAACTGTACTAGCGGTAAAATCAGTACCACTTAATACGTTTTTAAGTTGCAATAACTCATAAACTTGTCTTGTAGTTGTATAAGCTTCATAAGCTCTCATTTGTATTCTTTTAATAGTTGGGGCAGTTGATACGCTTGCAGCTGACGTCACTCTTACCCAGTATTTTGTGACACTATTAATAGCAACTGTAGCCCAATCACTTAATAAATTCGGTGGGAAAAGTTCAGCCCCATCTTTTGAGAAGTCATATGCAGCCCCTTCATTGTCGTCAGGGTCAAGCTCATATCTAGCAGAAGCTGGTACAAAAGTAGTCCATGCACTACCATTATAGTATTCCCAGGTTAATGCTCCTAAACTACCTGCTGTATCTATATCAAATATAGCCATGTCAAATTTTGCGTCATGACCCATATATAATATATGAGAAGTCCCACCTAAAGCACTAAATGCAGTGCCAGCAGGCGACTGAGCTTCAAGAGTTACATCAGTAAAAGAACTCCCATTATAGGTAAAAACCTTTGTAAATTGTGAACTTGGAAACGCTGCCAATTTTACCTCACATTATTTATTTTCATCAGGTGGATATTCCACACTTTGATCTAAAACTTCATCCTGTTCTGATTCTGTGCTTGGCTCTTCTCCTGTATCTAAACCTGCTGCTTGGACTTTACCTCTTAAATACATTAAAGCTCCATTTAAAGACTGAAATTGATTTACAAGGGCATCTTTCTCAGCTACCTTTTTGTTAATTTCAGCTGCAAGTTTTTCAACTTGTTCTTTTAGCGTATCAAATTCGCTTTTTACATCAATATCTACCATGTATCTCTCCTTTAACTTATGCTTATAATATATTATACGTTGATTAGTATTTAAACTTTATCCTTTTAGAGTTTCGACTTCAGACTCTAAAGTTTCTATTCGTGCTATTAATTCTTTAATTGCCATTAGTCCTACACCAGCCATATCTTTAGGGGATAATGTAGCATTTTGTTTTTCTTTTGTTCCATCACTTTTAGTAATTTCTCCACCTAACCCAGAAAGTTCTGTACCAGTACCAAAAGCATTATAAAAATCTTGTGCTGTTGGACTTATATGTCTTTCAGCTTTTGCTATTTTATTTGCTGGAGTATCTTTAGAGTAATACCTACCAACATTTAATGTTTTTAATTTATCAGTGATAACTTTTCCATCAGTTCCACCATAAAGTGAATGTGCTGTCCCTTCATAAGTTTTAAAAGCTGCGTCTGAGGAGTCCGTCCAAACCCCAGCCATTGTTAATTGACCTGTAGTATTTGCGTCACTAGCATTATTTGCTACACTAAAATTCATTTCAGAGTTTAATGTTCCAGCAGATACATCCTTCATTCTAACACCAATTCTTGCAACATAACTTGATGTACCACCATCATCATCAGCTTTAAAATTTATTGCTACAACATCGTCATTATCGGCTGGCGAAGCACTATTTGAAACTAACATTACTCTTAAACAATCCCCAGAGTCGTTAGTGCTTCTAAATACAGTATTAATTGCTGTCGAGCCTGAGTCTACATCTAAATATCCGTCTGCTGGTGATGATGTGCCAATCCCTACTTTATCTTCAGAGCCATCAACAAATAACATATGTGTAACATCATTACTTTCAACTCTAAAATCAACTGAAGCTCCAGAGTCATTTATTGTTATAGCTCCATCTAAATCAACACCCCCACCAGTTTCATTCCATGAATCTGTATCCCATTGATATATTTTATCTGTGTCGGTTTCAACGAATAAAACTCCCTTCTCATTTGCAGAGAGGGTAGGTTTGGTATCTGATGCAATTCCAGATATGCTTGATCCTATGTATTGTATTGCCATTTCATCTCCTATGATTTGGGATTATCTGATTTTACTTTAGCCACATGATCTTTCCATGTAGTTGTACTATTAACATTGTCCCAGTACATCATATCTAGTTGTTCTTCTATATTCCCATATGCTTTTTTTCTATTTAAATTCCAAGTGGCATTTTGTAAATCATATTCTGCTTTAAACTCTGCCAATTTTGCATTAACTGCTGATTCAGAAGGCATTGTAGCAGTATCGTCATTAAGTTTTACATTAGAATAAACCATTCCATCTTTGGTATCTTTCCAACCAAACCATTGATGTTTCCCAACATTAAAAGTTAATAATGCATCTTGAAATTCTGGTTCTCTGTTCCATTGTCTACTTGCCATTTTATGTATCTCCTAACCTAATAAACATAAAGGTTGTAAGGTTATTATCGGTGGCTCCTAAAAGGTCACCAGATAAGCTAGAGGTTGCAAATTTCACCTTGTCATTTGCTGTATCATCAACATCTACTATTACTTCACAGGTTGCGGTTTGTCTAGCTGCATTTTTAGTTCCTGTGGCGGCATTAGCGATTGTATCATAGGACGAATTATTCTGAGTTAATTGTATATTTACTTGTGCAGTAGTATCGTTAGCCACTGAATCAAAATCTCCTATAAATCTTACTAACCAATATCCTGTAGACGGAAATGTGAATATACCTGAACTTTGAGTCATAGCTGAACCCATACCACCTGTACCAGTATCATCTATTCTTTCCAAATTTGAAGTAATATCAGCACTAGTAGAATCAATAGTCGCTGTTAATCTCCATTGATCCGCAACTGTTATTCCGCCACCAGCAGCAGCCCAAGATAATGTTCCACTTCCGTTTGTAGTAAGAGCATCGTCAGCATTTCCATCAGCAGTAGGTAATACATAGCTTACAGATGCAGTCGCATTACCAGCTTTAAATCCTGTATAATGACTTCCTAAATCTGTATCTTCATATATTCTTATTTCACCAGGTCCTGCAGCGGAATTATGTATACCAACAAATCCCCCATCATCAATTGAAAATATTTTATTACCATCATATTGATTAAATATAATATCTTTTGCATCTACTTGAGGTTGGAATACAACATCTGATGAACTATTTGTTATTTTTAATAAATTAGTCCCATCATCAGCAAAAATTAAATCTGCTCCACCTGCATCTAGTGTAATATCGCCAGCAGAGTCTAGGGTTATGGTTGACCCTGATATATTTGTTGTTGACAATTTTGTAGCTGTTAAAGTGTCGGTTGAAAATGTTAGATCGGAGTCACTTGTAAATCCACCGCTACCATCCGCAATTTGTACCCTCCCAGCCGACTGTCCAGTAGTAGTACCAGTAGAAGATGCTAGATCAAGTCTAGATATACTTATAAATGTACTATCATCGTTTCCACCCTCTGCATTTAATGCAGCACCACTATTTTGATATAACTGAACAGTTAAATAATCATCTCCATCATCTGCATAGAATATAGTAGAACCACCACTAATTGCAGTTGCTTGATTTGATGTAGATAAAATTCTATCTCTTAATATTTCATTTGTTGCGTTTGAATTACTAGTATCTGTATGAGTTACCTTCATTTCTCTGTAACCAGCTGAATCCGCAGCCCATTCTTGTTGAATGGTAACTAAGAAATAACCGCTAGTTCCAAATGTAAATCTATCAGGGTTAGTAGAAGCATCATGTATAGTTCCTACATCATGAACCTCTGTCCAAGACCCATTTGAATCACCTAGTGTAGTAGCCGAATTATTACTTATACTTAAATCTGCATTTAAATAGGCTTTAATTCCTACAAAGCTACCTCCAGCGTCTGCAAAAGACAATGTCCCTGAACCATCTGTTTTAATAAATTGTCCATTAGAACCATCTCCAGTTGGTAATACCCATATTTGATCCCCACTTAACGCAGGGGCTTCAAATCCAACGTAATTAGAACCTTCATAAAATCGTAATTCTGTGTTTGAAGCTGTTAAGCTTAAGTTACCAGCACTTGAAATAGCCACCTTTTCGGCAGCAGCCTCAGAAGAGCCAGTTTTAAAGCTTAATTTTGTTGCATTGCTAGAAGCACTGAAATCTCCTTCTGAAACAGCTTCTATTCCAGCTGCTACTAATATTGCGTCAGTGCCAGCACCTTCATCTGGTGCTTGAAAGAATATTGAACCTAAAACATCGTCTGCAGCGATATCATTATCACCTGCTTGGAATGTAAGGGATGGTTCTTTGCCGTCCCCTGTTCCAACGTGTTTTAATATTAAACCATCATCAGCACTATGTGTTAATGTGATTTCTTGATCGTTTCCAAAATAAATTACACCACCATCTGCTAAATATAAGTCAGAAAATTCTAGTGATGCAGTTCCTAGTGTAGCACCATCTGCTGCATCAGGAACAAATGCAGTTTCTGCTGTGAATGTGGCAGTTCTGATTCCAGATGTACCATTATCTATCGCTCCAAATCCTGATGTTATGGAACCTGAATCTAAAGCACCAGTTGTAACAATATTACTACCACCTACTGAATGACTTGCAAAATATGTGGAAACAGTGTCCACGTTAGTCATTCTCATTGTCCCGCCGTCGTTAATCAGAATACCATCACCACTGGCAACAGCAGTCGTTCCCCTAGCAGTACCACCATCTATTAGATTTATTTCTGCTGTAGTAGCTGTAACACCATCCATAATATTCAATTCAGAAGTTGAGGCTGTTACACCATCTAAAATATTTAACTCTTCTGGTGTAGAAGAAACCTGTGTAGTGCTTACTGCTGCTAATACAGGTAAATACCCACTTTGATTTGGTAGATATATTGTTCTGTCAGCAGTTGGGTCTACAATTGTTAACGTAGATTCATGTGCATCCGCTGTAGCACCTTCGAACACAACCGCATTAGAGGCGTTCATAGTTACTGTGTCTACCTGTGTAGTAGTGCCAGTTACAGTAAGATTTCCACTTACGGTTAAGCTTTGACTTACGGTTACATTACCATTAGCAGCAATTGCAATGCTATCAGTGTCACTTGCAGAACCAATATTTCCATCATCAGGAATTACTATATTTCCGCCAGTAGTTAATAAGCCTCCACCTGTTATTGCTGAATTAAACGTTGCAGCTCCTGCATTACTCATATCTAAAGTTAAAGCTGTTATAGCTGAACCACCATCATCGCCTTTTACAATGAAATCTTTGTCTTGTGTCCCAACAGTAAAAACAGCGTCATTGCTACTATTAGTTACAGTAATTGTAGTCGCTGATCCATCTTTGAATATAACGTCAGCTCCATCAGCATCTAAAGTAATATCTCCGCCAGAATCTAATATTAATGGATTGCCAGCTATTGTTGCCCCAGTAGTTCCGTCATGAGTAATTGTAAAATCATTATCAGCACCCATATTGAATACAGCACTGTCAGATAATAGTTTTACGTCATTACCAATTACTACGTCTTTAGCTACAGATAAACCACCATCAGTTTGAAGTGACCCATCAGTCGTTGAAGTTGCATCGGTTGTATCATCAGTTTTTAAAATACCTGAGAATGTTCCAGTGCTAGCAGTAAGTGCCGCAGTTGCTAAAGTTCCACCTGCTACAGTTAATGTATTAGATGAATGTGTTAGTGTTACATCTCCGTTATTGAAATTAATTACACTACCAGAGGCTAAAAATAAATCTGACCACATTAAAGATGTAGTTCCTAATGCTACTCCATCACTTGTTACAGGAGATAAAGCATTTTCTACCAGTTCTATTTCATTAACACCATTTACTCTAAGTATAATTTTATTGTCTGTAGTTGCAAAATCAATTAAGTTATCTGCATCTCTACCCATTTTAAGACTAGCATTATATATAGACGTAATAGTTGTTTGTGACGCCCCTAACACAAAATCTAAGGTATTATCACCATCTTCATAAGTTACAGCAATACCTGTTTCCGTGTTCGATCCCACCATACCACCAACAGTATCTGCTATATATTCATTTAAAGCAGTTCCAGCCACCGTATAAGCATCCGCTTCAACAGTACCATCAAAAAATGCGTTGTTAAATTCAAGAGCATCAGTTCCTAAATCCACAATACCATTAGAAGATGGTGTTAAATATCCGTCAGTTAATACTAATTGATTTTCATTTCCTGCATAAAAGTTTATAGTATCCGCGGTTTCAAAATCTATTTTAGTTTGATCATCCTCACCAATTTTAATATCAGTGGCTAATAATGATGTTATTCCAGTTTGTGCCGCATCCACAGTTATAGTTAAATCATATGGATCACCATCACTACCAGTTGAAGTGTCGGTCCAGTTAGTTGTTACACCTGAACCAATAATTTTCATTTCTTTGTTTTCAGTTAAAGTAACTTCAGTTCCATCATCGTCTTCTATAACAAAACCATCACCCATAGTATTGTCAGTAGATATGGCTGATCCGTTAATAGTGAAATTTAATCCTGAAGCTAGGTCAATACCACCATCATCAATTGTCGCAATGTCCGTTCCATCTACATCAAATATAATTTTACCTGCATCTCCGCCTGTATCAGCTGTAGCAGTTGAAATTTCTAAATAATTTAAAGTTTGTGCCCCAGAATCATATACAGCTTGTATTTTTGCTGATTCCGCGTCGGCAGACCCTAATTGAAAGCTAGGATTGCCATCATTTACTGCCTCAGTTATTTTTAAGTCACTTCCATCATATGTAAAAGTTGCTTCTCCAGCTATTGCGTTACTACCCGTTACAGTGGTAATGGTGTTGTTTGTAGAGCCAGTTAATGAAACGGACCCACTACCTGCCCCAATATCGGAGGCAACTTCTGATCCTGTTCTAAAATCAACATTACCGCTAGAGTCAAGAACTAAAAATTTATCAGTATCTTCCCCAGCGTTTGAAACACTACCAATATTAATAGCCCCGTTAAATGAAGCTTTACCAGCATCACTCATATCAAGAGTTAGAGCTGTAATCCCACTTCCACCATCATCCCCTTTAAAAATTATATCCTTATCTTGAACACCAGCCGTCATAACAAAATCACTAGAGGAATTTGTAAACGTTCCTATAGTTGTGCCCCCATCTTTAAATACTACGTCAGCATCGTCTGCATCAAGAACTATATCGCCAGCAGAATCAAGTGTAATTGATGTAGCATCTACTTCAAATGTTCCATCTGCTGTTATTTGTATGTTTGCAGCTGCTGCGGCTGCGTCTGTGGTTTCTATTGTAAGGGTTCCATTAGTGCCTGCGGTAAATACAGCAGTATCACTAGAAGAACCAGTCATTGTGATTACTTTACCATCAACAGCTACATCATCTACTGTAAGAGCTGTTAATGTGCCAAGAGAAGTAATGGCGGATTGTGCTGCTCCTGTTACAGTTGCAGCAGTTCCTGAAACATTTCCAGTTACATTTCCAGTTAAGTTTCCAGTAACTGATGTGGTAGTTAAAACTCCAGTAGATGGGTTATACGTTAACCCTGTATCTGTTTCAAGACCTTGAGTTCCAGTAGCCCCATCAACGAATGTCGGATATACAGTTTCATCAGTTGAATTGTTAGCACTAGCAGTTATATTTGTAGCTAAAGTTGCTGTATCTGCATTTCCAGTTGTATCTTGATTTAATGTTCCAACAGTAAAGTCAAGCGTGTTGTCTCCATCTTGATATGCAACTGTAATTCCGCTTTCGGTATTAGAATTTACCATCGCCCCAACAGTATCTGCTATAAATTCGTCTAAGGCGGTTCCATTTACTGTTATTGAGTCAGCCTCAAGAACTCCATCTACATCGACATTTCCACTCACGTCGAGTGTAGTTAAATCTAATTCTCCCGCAATTGTCACATTACCATCAGCTAAGGTTATTAGATCGGTATCTGAGGAATGTCCTATTGTCGCACCATCAATTGCAACATTATCTATATTCAATGCCGATAGCGTGCCCAGACTCGTTATATTTGTTTGTGCGGCGGTTTGGAGCGTTCCTGCTAATTGAGTGGCAGTTAATCGGCCAGTAGACGGGTTGTAAATTAGATTTCCATCCGACTCTAATCCTAGATTCCCCCCATCCACATCCCCACCAGAAGTAAATACTATAGCGTTATCTTCATTTGTACTTTCATTATCTGTAATGGTCACAGTTGTGGCTACAGAAGCTGTAGAACTACCTGACACAGTTAAATCACCAGCAATCGTAACATTACCGCTTGAATCTAATGTGAATTTAGTAGCCCCGCCAACTGTTCCACCAGTATCAATTTTAAATTTATCACTATCGGAATCATCAACTCCTATAGTAAATTTATCTGTATCTCCTATCTGGAAACTTAAATGTGGGTCCCCAGATGATTTATCTATATTAACTTCACCACTTTCTACAGTTAATATAGTGCCATCGAATTGTAAATTTGCTTCCCCATTTACAGCAGTACCAGTCCCAGTCAGAACATAGTTATCAGTGTTGTTGGTAATACTTACAGTACCCGCCCCTATAAGGTTGGTTTTAGTAATGTATTTTACTTTATCTGGAGTTTCGGATACGTCTAAAACTAATATTAAATCTCCATCAGCAGCTTCAGATATGGATTCTTGATCAGAAAATATATCTTCATCAATTGATGTAGCTTTTACATTTGTATCATGTAGATTACCCTTAGATAAACCACCTGACCTATACCTTCCTGGCATTTAGTTTACCTCCCCCAGATAATACCTCGGATTTTTGCATTAGTAGAACTACTGCGTAATATACTAATCTTTGTACCTATCCAAATGCCTTCATCAAAATAACCCTCTCCTGCAGGAATAAGCATACTGCTAGTTGTTGCATCCCCATCAAACTCAATGTATGCATCAGCTAATTCCACCACAAAGCTTATCTTATTACATTCTTCCATTGAACCAGCTAAAGAAACTGCATCCTCTGCTGAACCGCTACTAGTGGTAAATGTGAAAGTCTTATGCTTTTGATAATTCTGTAAGGCTTCAATTTCTGATCGCCATGGTGCTTTATCTGCCATTACTCTCCTCCTTCTTTAAACTTCAATAAAGTAGGAACTGCATTACCTAAATTTCGCGTTCGTATATTTTCTTTGCCTTGTGGCATTTTGAAACCCTCTCTTTTGGATATTGCTCCCATACTTAAATATCGTGGCCTAGAAAGTTCCTTCCTGAAATCCCTATTAACCATTCGTAAATAATTGTTTTCTTTGATTAAACCTTCTATAACACCACCCATTTCTGAAATAGTGTTTTTCATAGTGGTAACATCCTTAGATAATTTACCTTTAATGTTTTGAGTTTTTGAATCCTCATTTTCCAAATTTGTTATCCACTCTCTTAATTTAATTTCAACACTATCTGCATCTTCTAATTGCTTACTTACATCTTCTGCTTCACGCTTCCAAAAAATCAATTGATCTTTAATTCCTTTGACTTCTTTTTTTAGCTCTTGATTTATTGTACTATTCTTATTTGCAAAAGTTTGTAATTCTATATTTTTTCTCAATATAACTTTTGCATCTTCTTCTGCGGATATTTTAGCTGATTTATTTTCAGATAAGTCTTGTAATAAACTTTGATTCTCAGCCTTTAAATTTGTTATGTCTTTATTTAAGTTAGAAATCTCATGCCCTTTTGAAAAAGCATTATTTGACATATCCTCTAATTCTTTTTTGGTTTTTACTAGAAAATTTGTAGCAGATAATCTTTCCTGATCTATCCTGCTTAATTCATCTAATCGTGTTTGATTTTCTTCTAAGGTGTTTTTAAGTGATGCTATTTCAGCGTGTAAATTTGTGTTTTCTGTTTGTATCGCTTTATCTTTTTCTCTTTGAACGTTTAAATCACCTATTTCTTTCTTTAATCTAGGTATTTCCTTCATAAAAAGTTCTTGATCAGAAACAGTAGACCTTAAAGCGATTAACTCTACTTCTAATTTAGATTTCTTTTTTTGAGAAGTTTGGAGCTTATCTCTTTCAACATTTAATTTGCGATAAGCCGCATCTCGTTCTTCTTCTAAAACTTTTAATTTATCTATTTCATTTGATAAATCAGAAATGCGACTTTTATATTTATCTTCTAATGCCTCATTTTTAATAACTATAGGCGAGGCTTGTAATTTTACTTTATGTTTTTTATTAACAAAATCATTAAGCTTCATATTGAGGTTGAGCCTCAGATGCTATAAATGGATTCCCAGAAAACTCTCGTGAATTTACAAGATTTTTTATCCATTCTTCAGGGTCGTCTGATTTTGATATCATGGTTACATTACCTTTTGTTTCAATTGAAATATCACCTTCAATAATCATTTCTAAATGTGCCTCATGCTGTGGGGCATGAAATTGAGGTGTAATTGAATTATCTAAAAACTTATACCATATATCGGCAATTAAATCGTCTTGTGCTAGTGGTTGATTTTTATAATAAACGGGAACTAAATACCCATTTGGCTTTGGTTCCTCTTTTTTTACTTCTACTGCTTTTTTAACAGCAGGTTTTTCAGTCGTGCTTTTTTTAGTGGTTTCTTTTTTAACCATTTGTATCTCCTCTATTTTAACTAAGCTTCGTTGTTTTTAAAAAAATCTTGGACTTTTTGCATGGATGATTTTCTAACGCGTTTCCCTTTTCTTTTTAACGCTTCAGCAACTTGTCTGTCAAATTCACGTTGTTGTGAAGTAGGTAATTTGTTTCTTTCTTTATTTGCCTCTGCTATAGTCCCACCAAACCACCAACCAGCCAAAGCAGATTCTAAAGCACCATATTTTTGAAGTGATTCTTGATCTTTAGTTGATATAAGCTCCTCAATTTCTTTTTCATCAACCTCTAATTCACCCTGTAGGTTTTTTTGTTGATAATCATCATGCCATGAAAATTTAACGTGTTTTTTATCCCTCATCAATTGAGTAGCATATTCAATAGCTTCCTCAAGACCTTTATCATTATAATCAAAATCTTTATCGTTGACTTTGCCTTTTAAAATAGTTTTAAAAATATTAAGAGGGTTCATGCCTATATCCTTTATGTCATTATACTTTATTAAATGCTGTAATAGTTTTTCTACAGGCTCATTTGCTAAAGATAAAGCTTCTACATTGTTATGATATTGTCTAGCACGATATTCTGCTTCAGATTTAGCGGCATCTTCACGAGTTTGTCCCTCCTGAATATCTAAATCTGGGTCTTTTATAAGAGTTTCAAATATATCTTGGGCTAATGACAATTTACCCCTCCAACAAACCTTGGTTAATTAATTTTTGTTTATTTATCATATGTAAGGCTTCTAATTCATCTTTGCTCCCACCAAAGTAGGGAACTGCAAATCCTTCCTCACACATCTTTTGATTTATACTTATTGTTTCGTCATCTTTATATAAAACACCTAATATCCTACCAAACTTACCCCTATCTTTACTTTTAAGTCTTATAGATGATGACTCACAAATATTTTTTAAATATTCTTTAGATATAAGACCTCTTACTTTTTCTTCTTTGTTTCGAGTTCTTGATTCGGGGGTGTCTATACCATGTAGTCTTACACGCTGTTTTGATAACACAACATTAAAGCCTAAATGGATATCTACATCAACTGTATCCCCGTCTATAACACGATCCACTGTTACTTTATACTCATACATTTCTAAACCTCTACTATCATTATACTAAGCTGTAGATAAATACTCCTAAAACTGATGCTACAGCTATAGTTCCTAATAGAACAAAAAGAATATTTCGCTCTAATGTTTTAATTAATGTTATTTGTTTTGCTAGTGAATGTATTTCTGATCTTAACGCCCCAAAATTACTTAACATTAAATCTTCTTTTTCTTTAGCTGTTAAAGCACCATTTGAAAGGGTGTTAGTATCATTATCGTTTTTGTTTATCAAATTGTTTTTTACCTAGTTTCCTTTGTTTGTTTGAACAAACGTAACAAATTTTGTTAGGTTTTTTAGAATGTAGTTTGGCTCCACATTTACAGCGTATCCATGATCTTCTTGCCATAATAAAAAGTTACCATTTAACTTTGTTGGCCCAATATGCTGCTGACATTTTGCCACGTTTGATGTTTTTTTTATGTCTATCTTTGAAGGCTTTCCTTCTAGCCTTTTCAGCTTTAGTATCGCTTTTGCTAGGATCACCCTCTCCGCTTACGCCTTGTTGACCAAAACGAATAAGTTTTGTTTTACCATCATCTCTAGCTAATACAGCATGAGATTTAGTTGGATGTTTAGGTGTCCTTTTAGGTTTATTATACCCTTGAAAAGTTTCTTTTCCTCTGGATACCTCTTTTTTTAATATAGATTTAAAAATGTTTATTGCATAATTTAAATCATTCATTTTTTTCTAACTATTACTATTATTCATTACTTAATGTTTCAGTAGGTGTTCCAATTGCCACCTCTACATTATCAGATACGTTCCAATTAGCCGCTGTTACGCTTTGATGAATCTTAAATTCCTTTGTTGCAAACCCATTGTTAAGCCCGATCTCATTTAAAGAAATGGTTAAAGTTCCTATTTTCATTCTATCAAATACACAAGCTCCACCCTCAGTATATAAATTACTTAAAAATAACTTACCAATTTTTCCATTGGTACCACTTGTAGGAGCATCTATATGTATTCTGTCATATGAGCCTCCAGAGGTTACCATTGCCTCTGCTTGATGATGACCGCCACCAATTGCCCTCATGCGAGAAGTACCTGGGCTTTGATTTATACTTTGTCCATCACTGGCATTGCCTATGACGTTAATGGTGTGGGCCGTCGTGTTGTCGAAATAAAGTTGCGAACATCTAGATTTTTCAAGAACCATTTCGCCTATCTCTAAGTAAGTGCTAGTTCCACCACCTATCACAGTACCTCCAATTAATACAGCAGTACTGGTCGCAGCTGTCCCGCTAGCAGAAGTATGGGCAGTTGAAGATGGTAAAGCTGAATTAGCATACACTGTACCTACTGATACGTTCTCAATTCTTATCTCTCTAACAGGTACAACACCTAATACAATCCTTAACGTGTTGTCTTCTTTATTTTCTTTCCTAAATGCCAACATTTCTTCTAGTTTAGCCGAAGGTGCATCTGTTGGAGCTGCATATACTCCAGCATCTCCATTCCTAAATGACCGATCTGCCAAAACTGTTTCATTAACTACAACACCAGTTCCTACAGTGGAACCAGCAAAGAGTAAACCAACAGCCATTTGTGGACTAAATCCTAATGTTCTTAATAAAGAATATGGAGATTTAAGTATATTAAATGTAGTTTTCCATTTAGCTGATTCTTCATTCAAATAATTTATTTTGGCTAATAACCAGTTTCTTCCTCTAACTGCCACTCTATATGTTTTTATAGGCAATCTTATAATAGCCATTGGTGTAGCTTTAATATCTCTTATATAAAAAGCTAATCCTGCGACAATTAATGTACTTGAACCAGCAACTGCATAAATTAAATTAACAGTTAAAAATGTCAAAATGGTTTGTATATTTGCTTGTGTAACATTAATAATTGTACCAGTTATTACAATAGGAAATACTGATGCTATATATGGCATTGGATCAATATAAGATAATACTAAACCTAAAATACCTATAGCAATTAACAATACTGAAAGTGTATATTTCGCAATCTTTCCAAAAGTAGCCGCTAAAGAATGTGAAAATATATCTTTCATAACTTTTTTAAATAAACCCATTTTTAAAACATCCTCCTGGAATTACAAATTGTTTTTAGATGCCAAATTAACAAACTCCTAAATTATTATACTCTTACTAAATGAAATATTTTTTAAAATTTGTAGTAATTATATATTTATATATTATTTATAACCTGAAACCCCCTAAAGGGGTTTCATGGTTATATTAAAATATTATTATTATTTAAGAATAACCTCCAACCCCCTTATAGGGGGGTTGGATGGTTATGTATATTTATTAGATATATTATATTATGCTATTCCACCACCCCAATATTACTTTTAAAGGCACGGCCTTTTTTATATTTATAACATAACCCCCTATAAGGGGTTATGTTATAATTCATAATATTACATTGAACAACCGCAATTACATACACATAATAAATGTTGGTATATGCTCAAGAATTCTTCTGAAGTAAAAACTTTTTTGAATCTTAATAAATATTTTTTATCTTGTTCTTTCCTGTTATCTATTGCAAAAGAACCATATGGCACTTTTTGATATAATTCTTTTTTAGTACCATAAGTAATATCTAAGTCTGGAAATAATTGTTTTGAATATTTCTCAGCCCATTTTTTCCCAAACACACTCCAGATCACAAGTTTAAAATTATAACTACTTAAACCCTCTTGTAATACCTTTACTAATTCTTTATTTACCTCTAACCCCATTGCCCAATTGATTAATGTTTCGTCAGCGTCAACATAGAATTTCATAATGTACCCCATTAAATTATACTAATGTTGACTAGTTGGTATAATGTGTGTTAAATAATAATAATTATATAATATTAGGATTTATAATGTTTACTATGCCTATTCTTAATGATAGACCAACAATTAAATGGACTCCAAATAAACCTAGACAAAAAACTATACAAAAAAGGATTTCCAGATTTTTAACAAAGTTTAAGGCTTTTTATTTAATTGCAGATGACGAGGAATTCTTTATAGATGGTGGGCGTTGGATATATCTAAAAACTGAATCTGGTAAGTATAATAAATTTATAGGCCATGCTAAAAACTTTTTCCCGTTTATAGAAACGAAACACACAATAGCTTGGGGGTCATGGAGAATTAAAGATGTGTAATATCTTCCCAAGATGGGAAAATAGGGATAGAAAAAGAAATAAAAAGAAAAATTTTATTTCTGATAACCGAAAAAGTGTTCAATTAATTTCAAAGCTATCGTTGTTACCTAAAAAGCAAAAACAAAATAAAAAGAGGAGTTCTAGAAGATGAGTACACTAATAGATAAAGACGACAAGATTTGGAAGATGTTTATCCAGTACTGCCGTTTAATAGATGAGGATGCAATAGCTCAAAGTTTGGACGTGTATGGGACCGAACAGCGTTCTAATATGGCTATGAGCTTAACTCAATCTCACATAATGGATCACATTGTATGTGAATTAAAAAATATACAAAAACAAAACATGAAAAACCAAAGAAATGCCTAGATATAAATACACTTGTGGGTCATGTAAGTTAGATGACGTAAAACAAATTAAATATGTTTTTGAAGGAATTATCAGAAGACCAATTTGTGGTTTTTGTAATGGGGGACTAGAAAGAAAGTTTTTAACTCCACCTAAAAATTGGAATAGAAAAGTTTAATGAAGGTTGAATTAATTGAAAAACTTGGATCAGACTTAACAGTAGTAAATGCGGCAAGGGTTAGTTTTGATAAACATCATAAAAATTTTACAGAAGGCGATGAAAAACTTATTAAATATCTGGCTTCTCATGGTCATTGGACTCCATTTGGGCATCCGCAACTTCAATTTAGAATTTATGCTCCAATATTTGTGGCACGTCAGCTTGTTAAACACCAGGTAGGACTTGTTTGGAATGAGGTTAGCAGAAGATATGTGGATTCTAAACCACAATTTTACATACCTAAAGACTGGAGAAGTAAACCTATAGATAAAAAACAGGGGTCTGGCGAGGAAATAGTCGAATTAACACATTCTGAGTGGACAGATATTTCTGATTTACTTACTAATTCAAATGAAACATACAATTTATTAATTAGAAAAGGTGTAGCACCAGAACAAGCTAGAATGTTATTACCGCAATCAACATATACGGAATGGTATTGGACTGGAAGCCTCTATGCTTTTTCTAGAATTTGCAATTTAAGGCTTTCTAAAGATGCTCAAGCTGAAACTAGCGAGATTGCCCAGCAAATTTCTGATTTAATACAACCAAAATATCCTATTAGCTGGAGGTATCTTGTTAATGTATAACCCACTACCTGAATCATTGACAATTAATGAGTCTAAGATTCATGGATTAGGTCTTTTTGCAATTAAAGACATCCCATTAGGGACGGATTTAGGCATTAGCCATGTCAAACACCCAGACTTTCCTCAAGGATGGCTGAGAACGCCTCTGGGGGGCTTCTATAACCACACAGACACACCTAATTGTAAGTTAAAAAGTGCTTATGTAGGTGTTTTTGAAGATCGTTTATCATGTTGTAGATTAATTACCATTAAAAATATTAAAAAAGGGGATGAACTTACTTGTAGTTACAGTTTATGGGATGAGGATAATGAATGGAAGAAAAATTTAGAGGATAATGCGTTTTAAATTTTTAAGAATTTATTTGTATAATAAAATAGGGTAGTAAAATGAAGAAAGAACATAAAAATATGCTTTTAGGATTATCAGCAATCGTATTAATTGGTGGAATTAGTTTTTTAGTATCTCAAGAAATAAAAGATACTAAAATTAAACAGAAAGAAGCTAAAGATAGAGCTGACAACGTGTATTTTGACTCTCTAACAGAAAAGGATATTGCGTGGGGCTAAATAAATCATATGCCACCATTATAGATCAAGAGGACCCAATAATAGAGATGTATAAAAATTATATACACGTATTATTAGAGATAGATTCAGATGTATCCAATGTAGAACAAACAGCATCTACGCTAGTATTATCTAATGTTTTAAATAAGATTTGGTTTCAGCTTAAAAAAAGTTGAAAGAACTTGGTGTAACTTTATCCAAAGATGATCTCAAGGCAATAGAGAAATTATTTAAATATAGATGGTCAGCATCTATTAGAAACTGGAAAGAACGAAATGTTGATGGGTGTCAATGGATAGTGGAGTGCCCAGATAGAAGAAATATTTGGCAAAGTGAAATTGGAATTTGTTTAGCAGATACAATAAACAATTTACTAGAGAGAATAGGGGAGGGAAGAAATGAATGATTCAGGCAATCTAGCTTTTATGATGCTAGCAACAGCACTTGTATTTCTAATGACTCCAGGCCTAGCGTTCTTTTATGCTGGCTTAGTGAGAAAGAAAAACCTTATACCCACATTAATGTATAGTTTTGTTTCTTTAGGTGTGGTGGGCACAATCTGGATGCTATACGGATATAGTTTAGCATTTTCTGGTAGCAACTCCTTTATAGGAAATTTTAATAACGTCTTACTTAATAATATAGATATTACTGATGGTGATACCCTTATCTTTATTGCATTTCAGGGTATGTTTGCAATTATTACACCAGCCCTTATTACAGGGGCGTTTGTCGAAAGATTTAAGTTTACAACATATTTAATCTTTTTAGTTGCTTGGGTAACTTTTGTTTATATACCAATATGCCATTGGGTTTGGGCAGAAGGTGGTTGGTTAAATGAAAGAGGAGCCTTAGACTTTGCTGGTGGGACTGTAGTTCATATTAACTCAGGAATAGCAGCTCTTGTAGCAGCTTGGATGGTTGGCCCAAGAATAAATTTAAAAAAGGCAAGTAAACCAAACAGTATTCCATTTGTTCTATTAGGTATGGCTATGCTATGGTTTGGTTGGAATGGCTTTAATGCTGGTTCGGAACTAGCATCTAACGCTAGGGCAGTCAATGCGTTTCTAGTTACTAATATTGCAGCATCAGTATCAATGGTAACTTGGATGGTTTGTGAGTATATGCTTACTAAGAAAATAAACCCTATTGGAGCTGCTTGTGGAGCTATTGCAGGTCTAGTAGCGATCACGCCAGCTTGTGGTTTTGTTGAGCCAATCTACGCATTAGTAATAGGTTTTGGTAGTGGAGTAATATGTTACTTTACATTATTAGGATTTAAAAAATATATAAAGATTGATGATGCTTTAGATGTATTTTCAATTCATGGTGTTGGAGGCATATGGGGTAGCCTTGCAACAGGTTTATTCGCCACCTCTGCATTAGGTGGAACTACTGGGATGATCGAAGGTAATATGCAAATATTATTAGAGCAATTAATAGCAGTGGGAACCACAATTGCATATTCATTTATAGTTACCTTTCTAATATTATTTATTTTAAAAATAACAGTTGGTCTAAGAACATCTATTCTTGAAGAAGCTAATGGTATTAAACTATAACTTTTCTACCAGACCTTTTATCCCAACAGCTTACACAATAACCATTACCTAATTCTACATTTACTGCATCACATAAAGGTCTACCTCTACCTCTACGTCCTCTCCAGCTTGCATTTTTACAAGTACCTATGTTTATTTCTGGTAAAGAAACTTTTCTATCACGAACCCATGTTCCTCTTTTATATTCTTTTCTGCCTTTAATTTTTGAATAAGGCTGTCTTGGTCTACCCCTTCCACCTTTTATTCCGCTATATATTTCTGTCCTTGTCTGATCCATTTTCTGTTGCCTCCCAGGCTTTTCTAAATTCTTCTATGAACACGTTTGGTACTGGTGTAGGTTCTTTAGTATCTTTAATCTTATTTAGCACCTTCGATAGCTTTCCTTTTTCATGCTTTAGTCTTAAATATGAACTAAGCGTTAAAAGGCTATCTAAGTTACTTTCTAACGATCCTAACAAGTATCCACCTTCGTCCATTCTAGCGAAAAAGATATCCGCTAATATGGAATTTATCACAGCCTCGATTTTTCCGCAAATAATTAAAAGTGGAGCATCATGCTTTTCTTTGTTATGTATATTGATTGTTATGAACGGAAGATTGAAATCCTGCATTAGTTGCCTGAGTTCTTCTAAATATTCTAAAGGAATGCCATCTTCAAATGAATTTTCCTTATAGCTCACTTTTATACCTCATGTCTTTTTACAACAGCAGATGCTTTTAAATCATCAAGAAAAATCTGCTTCATGTGTTTTGCAAATTCATATCCTGGTACTTCCATTGGATGAGTTTTAGCTGTATAAAATGGTCTTTGAATAATATACTTTAACATCCATTTCCAAAAACCAACCCTCTTTTGATCTTTAACGTGATATATCTCATGTGCCAAGACTGATAATATGATTGCTAAGTTTGTAAAATCATCTTTAAATCTTAATCGCCAGTTAACTTTTAAATCATTTTCCCAAGCAAAGGCTTTGGTTATATATACAGTATTGCCAATGGTTATAGCCCAAGCTTTAAAAGGGGCTTTATGACCAATTTTAGAAAGAACCCCAGTTAATGAAAGATTAAAATTCAAAGTGTCATCTCCAAATATTTTCCCCAATTCGTCAGCTAATAAAAACCACCACTCCTCTGGGAATTTAAAATTAAGGTCTTTCTCTAGTTTTTTTATGTGTCTTGTATTCTTTGGCATTTATTGTTATTCCTCCCATACAAGCATTTTCAATACCATCCCCATGCTTATGTAATGGGTTTCTTATATGCTTACATTCTGGGCATTTTCCATCAGGACCTCTCCAAACATTACTACACTTACAGCAGCTCCAATCAATTTCAATTACCATGCTATATACCTTTTCTTTTACATCATAGATGCATTCCATGTCTATATATAAATATTATACCCATATAAATAAATGTTTTGATTCATCGGAGATGCATTGCATGATAAATGTTTATATTATGGGGGTTGACAATATGATTTTTAATGTGATACCTTTACATTATTGCAATCAGGAAAGGTTTGATGGAGTTGTAAAACTATGGTTGGGTAACACCAACTCTAGAACGTCCAAAAGACTGGCAGGGTTAGTAGGGGGGAATAAAACCCCTCTCGAACATAACTTCGAGGAGCGGACAGGAAGGACCACCGCCTAGCAACTGAAACCTCTGCAACACTGATTAATATATAAATAAATATATAGGAGTGAAAAAATGGAAATAAAAGTAAATACACAAAAAGAAGATATAGCCGAGAACTTTATTGAGTCCACTAATACTTTAATATTTGATGATCGACAAATTTTATTATCTTTTTTAATTGATAACGATATTGAATATATTAAAATATTTACAAGGTTTACAGATAAGTATATAGAGGATATGAAATTAGGTATATTCAATAGAAAAGAAGCTATACAAATAATTAAAATCGATATAGTAGATGAGGTTAATTCTCAATGGATTGCAGATTCTGGTATTGCTTTTGATAAAGGGTTTACTGAACTACAGAGATGGAATGTAGCAAAACATTTAGTAACTAGATTTGAGGCTAACTATCATATGGGACGGAAAATGGAAAAAGAATTTGATATATTCAACAAAGCAGATATGGAAAGAATGATGGATGAGGCGTGTGAAGAAGCATTAGCAGAAGAAGAAAATAATCCTACAGTTGAGGCTGTAGTATATAAGCTTCCAAAGTGTAACTTTTGCGATAGTGATGCCGAATATGACGCAACGATGATCATGGGGGGTGAGGGGGCAAACTTTTGTGGAGAGCATTTCAAATCTCACAGTACAGGCGAATTAGGTTTAGGTTTAGGTCAAAAGCTTATTGAAGAAAAAGAGGAGAATTGAAAATGGGGTACATGAAAGAGCTGGTTATAATGATCGATGAGATGGAAGGGGGCTGCCCAGAAATAAAGCATATGGATTGCCCACCATCACATTGCGATCAAGTTCCCGATTCAAATGATGCTGAATAATGTTGTCATCAATCAATGGAGATGATAAAATCAATATAGGTGGCTTCGTTTTCTCCATTTCTCGAAGCTGTCTCAACACACTCCTGCGAGGGCTATGAGGAATAAAATGAGAATGCTTCGACCCATTCTCGACCTGTTCTTCTAGCCCTCCATTATTAATACAATTAAAAATTGGGGAAGTAAATTGGCGACTTATCACATTACAGTTAAACATGATAGATCAAATTGTTTTGGTCCACCCAGTGAAGATAAATC
>TARA_B100000686_G_C16806700_1_pt1 | contig 32780 bp, 28 predicted proteins | sample TARA_B100000686 | Tara Oceans TARA_B100000686 (sample SAMEA2622733) | marine metagenome | biome: marine biome (ENVO:00000447); feature: marine epipelagic mixed layer (ENVO:xxxxxxxxx); material: "saline water (ENVO:00002010), including plankton (ENVO:xxxxxxxx)" | depth 150 m | reverse complement strand
AAAACCAATTAGATAATTTTGTTGGTAATATGATTTTATTACATAATGGAAATGAACCAATACTTTTAATGAGCAGTAATGCCTTTTATTCACTTACATTATTTCAAAAGAAAAAATTATCAACCTATGCACGAATAAAACATTCTCCGTTAAATTTAATTGAAAAACTTGGTGGTGGAAGCGCTAGATGCATGTTAGCTGAAATATTCTAATTTTTAGAATTAAATACGCCGTTTTTTAAATCCTTTATAACCTTATCTCCTTCAAAAATTTGTCCGTGCATGGTTATATATACACCATAATTTAATGTTTGAACCAATGATAATGCGCAACCTAAATTAAAAAAACCATCAGATGAACTTCCAAAAGCATATGGAACCATGGCACCAGTCAAAATAATTACTTTTTCTTTTATATTTAAATTAATTAGATATTTAGCAGTATCTGTCATTTTATCTGTTCCATGGGTAATAACAATATAATTTGAATTTGATTTAACACAGGCTTTCCCAATCTTTTTTAAATGGGCATTTCTCATTTCTAAACTATCTAATAGCATTAGTTGTTTAATTTGTACTTTTAATTTGCATCGTGCCCTTTTTAACATATTAGGAATATGTGTTTCTTCAAAATAAAGTTTTCCATTTATATAATCATATGTTTTATCAAATGTTCCGCCAGTAACAAAAATTTGAATATTATTCATTTGATTTAGTGTTTTGAGCTATATTCAAAGCTTTCAAGATTAAAGCTTTTAAGTGCAGCAAAAAAATGATCAAATAAATCAGATACAATTCTTTCATAAATTACCCATTCTTTATCAGAAATAAATGCATAGATTTCTAATGGGATTCCAGTTGGAGTAGGAGCTAGTTGACGACACATAATAGTCATATTTTTATTAATCTTGGAATGTTGAGTAAGATAATTATTCACGTACTGCCTAAAAAGTCCAAGATTTGTAAAATTTCTACCATTTATTAATTCAGATTTATTTGATTCATTTATTTGATTAAACTCATTAATCTCTTTTTCTCTTTTATTTATATAAGATGAAAGGATTTGAATATCTCTAAGTGGTGAAATTTCTTGTTCAGTTAAAAATTTAATTGATTTTGCTTTAATCAAAATTGCTCTTTTTATTCTTCTCCCATCGGATTCATTCATACCTCTCCAATTAGTGAATGAATCGGAAATTAATTTGTAGGTTGGAATAGTAGTTATTGTTTTATCAAAGTTTTGAATTTTGACCGATGAAAGACTTATAGAAATCACATCTCCATCTGCACCTGAGTTAGTCATTGTAATCCAATCACCAATTCTTACTGTGTCATTTATAGTTATTTGAATACTTGCAACAAAACCTAATATTGTGTCTTTGAATATAAGAAGAATAACCGCTGATAGGGCACCAAGAGTTGTTAGAAAAACGCCTATTTCTTTACCAGTTAAAAGAGAAAGAATGATAATTATACCGATAAACCATATAAAAATCATTATTACTTGGAGATAACTGTCTAAAGGTTTATCCTTTAATATTTTATATTGTCTTAATTGATCTGTAATTGATCTTAAGACTCCCCGAATTATTAAAATAATTAAGAATGCAGTTATTGATTCAAGTATATTTAGAAGGATAGCAAGAGATTTTGGAAAATTACTTAATGCATATGGAAATTCAATAATCAATAAAAATATTGGAGGTAGATATCCTAAAAATGATGGAATCTTATTCCTAATTAGAGAATCATCAAAGTCAGATTTAGTTTTAATAGCAAGATTGTTAAATAATTTTTTTATTAATCTAGCTGAAATCCAATAAATAAACATTGCTAAAACCCCAATGATTATAAAGCTTAAAAAAGTAGATGGAATAGCTGAAACACCATATTTTGTTAGTGTTTTGTAAAATAATGAATACATAAATTAAATTTTAATTGCTATTTATTTGCTAAAATCTTCGCTGTTTTTTTAATTTCCAAAATTAAATCTTTTAAATGAGATGATTTAGTTAATTGATTAAGAAATACTACTCTCAAATATCTTATTTTATTCATTTCACATGATGTTATATAAAAATTATTATTATTTATTAGCTTGTATCGAAGATTTAGCTGAAAATCATTTTCTTTTGAAAATTTAATATATCTAAAACATAATATATTACTTTCAGGTATATAAGGAGTCTCAAAATCCTTTTCTTTTAGAAGAATTTTATGAAAATTTTTACTTAAACCAATGCAATAATCAATATATTTTCCCATTTTTTCTTCCCCTTCAATTGCAAGAGCCCAAAATAGCTTTGTTCCTAATGCAGTTTTAGTACACTCTATAGTATAAGGCATGCTGTCCATTCCTATAATTTTATCATTATTATGAAAAACATATGAGCCCTTTTGTTGTAATGCATTTTCTTGATGCATAAAATCCTTAAATATAACAGCTGTACATAGTGCTGGGACCTTCATCATTTTATGAGCATCCCATACTATTGAATCAGCCTTCTCAATTCCTTTTATCAATGTATTATTAGTTTTACTTACTAGAACAGAAGCCCCATGTGCACCATCTACATGAAACCAAATTTTATTTTTATTACAAAATTCTCCCATTTTATCTAATGGATCAAATAAACCAGTAGATGTAGCACATGCATTTGCAACTAGACACATTACTTTCTTTCCTTTAGATTTTAAGTTCTGATAAATCGCTTCAAGTTGATTAAAATCAAGAACCTCATTTTTATCTACAGGAATTGGAATAAATGATTTTCTTCCATATCCTAAAATTGAAAGAGATCTAAGTATTGAATAATGAGCAGATTTAGATCCTATTACTACTATATCAGAAGAATTTCCATTATCCCATGCTTCAGCATCAATAAATGATCTTGCAGCAATTAAAGCACTAAGATTTGCAATTGAACCTCCATGAGTTAAAAATCCACTGGGTTTACCTGGTTTAAATTTAAAATCATAATAATCTTTATCTTTTAACCATCCTATTTTATCTAACATCCAATTTATCATAAAACCTTCACAAGTACTTCCAGATGGACCCATTTCGTATAGTGAGCTTGGATTATTTACTGTTCCATTAATTAATTCGGAAATACCACCTAAATCATGTGGAGCTGGAACCTGGTGACCCATATAATGAGGATGATGCAGATGATTTGTATTTTTAAGATATGTTTTAATAAAATTGTATATTTCATCTGTTTTTTGAAAACCATTTTTTAGATATTCTTTAAGCTTTAGTTTTTTTGCTATTGTTATAGGATTAACTTGATTAAGAGAGGGTGTTTCCTTTCTTTTACTTTTATTTATATGAGTTTCTAAAATCTCTCCTACTTTGCTTATTATTCTTTTGGTGCTCATTAAATAAAATTGTTTAATTAAAAGAGTGAATATAAATTAAACTAAAAATTATATTTCATTATCATCTTGATAAATTTAAACTTAATTTTTCTAAACTAATATTTTTTGTTTCAGGCATCATAAATATTACAAAAATGTATTGAAATATCATTATCACTGCAAAAATTAAAAATATGTAACCTGGATTTGAAAATTCAGATAGAATTAAGGGCATAAATAATGTAATTAATGCTGCTAATACCCAGTGAACTGAGCAACCAAAAGACTGACCTTTTGCACGAAGAGAATTTGGAAAAATCTCTGCTATAAAAACCCAGATAACTGTTCCTTGACCAATTGCATGTGCTGCAATAAAAATAAACAAAAAGATTGGTATTATTATTCCTACCCAATTCATTAAAAATGATATTCCTACCATTGACAATGAAAATATATAGCCAATAGATCCAATTTTAAGCAATTTTCTTCTACCAATTGTATCAATTAGAAAAATTCCAATCATAGTAAAAACTAGATTAGTTATACCTATACCAACACTACTTAATAATGCAGAACTAGATTTTAATCCTGCTAATTCAAATATTCTGGGAGCATAATATAAAAATGCATTTATTCCTGATAGTTGATTAAAGAAAGCAATTAGAAAAGCTAGTAAAATTGGTTTTGCAAATTTCATTGAAAACAAAATATCATCATTTTCATTATTTTGGTTAATTATATCATCTATTTGACTTTGATTAAGTTTTTGTCTATTAATTTTAAAATAGTTTTCCTTTGCTAACAAAACATTACCACATTTTATAATTAACCATCTAGGACTATTAGGAATAGTAGTAACTCCTATTAAATAAATCAATGCTGGAATAGCTTCTATCCCAAGCATCCACCTCCATGATTCATCAGCAATATTTTGTAGACTATAATTTGAAATAAACGCTATTAAAATTCCAAAAACAATATTAAATTGATATAAAGCTACAAGTTTTCCTCTTTTATCTTTTGGGGCAATTTCTGAAATATATGTTGGCCCTGCAATAGTCGATGCACCAACACCAAATCCACCAATTAGACGAAAAATTGAAAACACATAAGGGTCATTAGAAAATGCGGACCCTAGTGCTGAAATAAAGTATAGTAAACCAATAATGATTAGGGTTTTTTTTCGCCCCCATTTATCACATGGATAACTTGCAAAAATCGCTCCAAACACTGTTCCCCATAATGCCATAGACATTATGACTGTTCCATGAAAAAGATCTGAGGTTTTCCAAAAAAGTTGCAATTGTTGATCAGCACCTGATATCACTACAGTGTCAAAACCAAATAAAAAGCCAGCTAATGAAGAAATGATTGAAAACCTATAAAGATTTTTCATATATTTTTTAATTCAAAAAATATCAGGAATTATTCAACAATTTAAGTCTTGGATTAATTAACCAAAACCATAGAGGAGGGATCATAGCAATTATCATTGAAGTAGGATATCCAAATGGAAGTTGTGGGCTTTCTTTTTTATTCTCTAATATTTGATATTTTTTTGATGTAATATGATGGTGGTCACTATGACGAGTAAGTTCGTATAAAACTAATCTGCCAATTATATGATTTGAATTCCAAGAATGAATTGGTAAAATTCTTTCATATCGATTTCCTTTTTTATTTCTTGAAAGACCATAATGTTCTATATAATTTATTGTCTCAAGCATTAAAACAGAAATAAGAGCAGTGATTGAAGCATAGAATACTCCTTTAACACCAAAAAGAATAAAAATTAATCCAATATATATAACTTGGAAAAGAAGATACCATATCATGTCATGTTTAATTGAGAAAAATGAAAAATTATTTTGTTTTCTTAATTTTGTTTGAATTTTCCATGCACTTATGTATTGACCTATAACAGAAGTTATCCAGAATCCATAAAGACTCTGATTTAATTTTGCACTAGCTGGATCTTCTGGTGTAGCAACATTTTTGTGATGACCAAAATTATGTTCGATAAAAAAGTGCATATATAGGGTAGGGATTAATAAAAATTTTGCTAATATTTTCTCATAAATATTTATTCTATGACCTAGTTCATGAGCAACATTTATTCCATTTGTGCTAAGTAAAATTCCAAGTGAAATAATTTTACCTAGTTGATCACTAAAAGAATATAGATTAGAAGTTAAATCAGAAAATCCCCATGCTAGTATTCCAAAAACCATTGGAATATTAAAGTATAACATAAAATCAAACAGTTTGTTTTTAAGTCTAGATGATTTTTCTTCTGCTGAATATTTGTGATCATTTTCTGAAAAAATAAGCTCAAATATTGGAATGATTAAATATGCATAAATTACTGCTGAATAACTCCAAATCCCATCATAATATATTGAATAACATGTTGAAATGGGAATTGTATATGCCAATAAATATTTTAGATCTCTCATTATATACATTAACAAAATTAATACAAATTATTTTATAACCATATTTCACTATGAGACGATAGTTTTTTGATGAGTGAAATTTAAATACTTTTTATTTTTTACTATTTCAACTAATCTTATAACTGTGTTAACAATATCTATATATCTTATATAAAGTGGAGAAATACCAATTCTAATAAATCTGGGAGGTCTATAATCTGTTATTATCAAAGGTTTTTCTTTTTGGAGAGCTTTACATATTCTCCAAGATTCTGAATGAGAAATTGAAATATGAGAGCCTCTATTTTTTACCTCTATTGGGCTTTCTAATTTAAATCCATAAGGAATTAGATGTTTTATAATTAGCTTTTTTAACATTTCACTTTGTTGCTTGCTTTTATTCTCAATAAATTTAGTTCCAGCTTCAATTGTAATATCAATACCAGCCTCCATTGCTACAACCGAAATAATACTTGGAGTTCCATTTAAAAATTTTTTAATACCTATTGAGGGTTTGAATTTTTCTGAAAATAAAAATGGATTTGAATGACCAAACCAACCTGATATGGGATTATGTAATGATTTTAAAATATTCCTTTGTATGTATAAAAAAGCTGGAGATCCAGGTCCTCCATTCAAATATTTATATGTGCAACCAACAGCTATTAGTGTTTGAGAATTTTTAAAATTTAAATCAATCACACCTGATGCATGACTTAAGTCCCAAACAATTATACTTTTATGCATTAAGGCCCAATCATTTATTTCTTTCATGGGATATATCCATGAGCTTTTATAAGTAACCAAACTTAGACATATAATTCCCGGATTACTTTTTATTTTATTTTTTAATTTTTTGAGGTCTGCTTCAATATCTGAATTATACTTTATAATAGTTAAACGTACACTTTTATTGATTTCAGATATTCTGTTCATTATATATATATCTGAAGGAAAATTTAAATTATCTGAAATTAAATGTTTTTGATATTTATTAGAATTAATTAATGCAGTAAGAATTTGATGTAAAAAAACCGATGTAGACTCTCCAATTGTTATTTCATTCTTATTTGCATTAAATAAAATCTCTAATTTTGATGATACTCGTTCAATTAAATTAAGCCAATGATCGTTCCAACTTCTTATTAAGTTTTTTCCCCAATGAAAATTAACAGCTTTATTAATATTTTGAACACTTGACTTGGGGAGTTTTCCAAGGGAATTGCCATCCAAATAAATTTCATTAATATTATTAACAAATTTTCTTCTAAAATTTTTCAGAGGGTCTTTAAAGTCTAATTCTTTTGCAAGAGCTAATTCGTTTCTCATTATATTAAAAATAATATATTAATTTTTTAAACTACCATTAATTGAAATTGATTTAAATTAGATGCTATGAAAAAAAATCTATTTTTTAAAGTATCCATAGTTTTGATTTTTCAAATATTTTTTAGTCAATCATTTGCACAATCAAAGCAAGAAAAGAAATCACTAAAACGCTTACAAAAATTAAGCAATCCTAAGTGGCTAAAAATTAATGATAAAACTGCATATTTTAGTCATGATCTTAGTGCTTCTCTACCTAGAGTTTCATTCACATCTGCTGATCAAATTGGAAGGGTTAACAATAATCAATCGAAAACTCAACAATTTTTATATAATAAATCTGGTTATGATTATGATAAGTTAGAAAATAAAATTATACAGACTGCTTTGTTTAAAGAAGAAATTGAAAGTTTAGAAATAGAATTGATGGCAAGATGTAAGGGCGAGTCTATAGATAATAATGATAAATTAAATAATTCACATATTGTATTCAGGTCTATTTCAACTTTATTCCTAAATAAAAGAGAACTTGATCAATTAAGAGAAATAAATGAAAAGAATAATTTTAGTAAAGGAATAAAAGTTTCAGATCAAATTATTATGGATAATATAAGTCGAACAATAAATCAAATATGTAATTGAGAAAGGTAATAGTATTTTTATTTTTTATATCAATTTACCTTAATGCTCAAAATCAGCCAATAATAATTGTTTTAGGTAATGTTCAAGATGGTGGACTTCCTCATATTGGTTGTAGCAAAAAATGTTGTATGAATTCATCAGAAAAGGATTATAGAGTCACCTCAATTGGTCTCAACTTATCTGAAAATAAAGGGTTCTATTTATTTGATGCCTCACCTGATTTTTCGGATCAAATAATGATGATGGATAAATACAATTCTAGCCTTAATGGTATATTCATTACCCATGCTCACATAGGGCATTATACAGGTTTAATGTATTTAGGGAAAGAAGCTTTAGGTTCAAAAAATGTTAAGGTTTTTGCAATGCCAAGAATGTCAGGATTTTTAGAACAAAATGGACCCTGGGAACAACTAGTTTCTGAGTCTAATATTATAATTAATAGACTTGAAAACAAAAAACCAGTTAAACTTGATAATAATTTAATTGTTGAGCCCATTATTGTACCCCATCGAGATGAATATTCTGAAACAGTTGGTTATTTTATTAATGGACCTAATAAAAGAGTCTTTTATTTACCTGATATTGACAAGTGGGAGAAATGGTCAATTTCGCTTATAGATGTTATTAAAGATTCTGATTTATTATTTTTAGATGCAACTTTTTATGATAATTCAGATAGTACAATAAATCACAGATCAATTCAAGAGATTCCTCATCCTTTTGTTGTTGAGACATTGAATTTATTGAAGTCATTAACAATAAAAGAAAAGAAAAAAATTTATTTTATACATATGAATCATACAAATCCAATGTTAGATATTAATAGTGATGTTTCATCAATTATTTTGAAACAAGGATATAATATTGCAAGAATCGGTCAAGTTTTTGAACTATAAATATCCAAGATTTTAGATATTTGCAGAAAATTTTATAGTTACTTTATATGATAAAGACAGACATTATTATTATTGGTGCTGGTCCAGTAGGATTGTTTTCAGCTTTTGAAGCTGGATTAATGAAATTAAAATGCCATTTTATAGATTCGATTCCATATCCTGGAGGGCAATTGTCTGAAATTTATCCTAAAAAGCCTATTTATGATATACCTGGATTTCCTGAAATAATGGCCGAAGATTTGGTTAAAAATTTAATGGAACAAGTTTCTCCTTTTAAACCTGGATTTACATTAGGTGATAGAGTTGAAACTATTTCTAAACATAAAAATGGAGTTTTTACTGTTAAAACTAAACAAGGAACTATTCATAAAGCTCCAATTGTTTTCATTGCAGGAGGATTAGGTTGCTTTGAACCAAGAAAACCAAAAGTTCCAAATCTTGAATTTTTTGAAGATAATGGTGTTTATTATTTTGTTCGTGAACCTAATTTCTTTGTAAATAAAAGAATATTTATATCTGGCGGAGGAGATACAGCTTTGGATTGGGCAATATACTTTGCAGAGAGAACTAAGACTAAAGTTGGACTAATTCATAGAAGTGAAAGTTTTAGGGCTCAAAAAGCCTCTGTAGATAAGCTTTATAAGTTAAAAGAAAAAGGAAAAATTGATTTATATGCTTATTCTGAGGTAACAAATTTAGAAGGAGAAAAATCCTTAACTAAAATAACTATTAATAATAATAATAATAATAATCAAATTATAGAAACTTTAGATTGCTGGCTCCCATTATTTGGTTTGTCTCCAAAACTTGGTCCTATTTCAAATTGGGGATTAAATATTGATAAATCATCTATTTCAGTAAATAATCTAGATTATCAAACAAACATTGCGGGTATTTTTGCAATTGGAGATATTAATACATACGATGGAAAATTAAAACTTATTTTATGTGGCTTCCATGAAGCTACTTTAGCAGTTCAGTCAGCTTATAAAATTTTATTTCCAAATAAAAATGTTATTTTAAAATACACCACTATACAAGGTATTCAGGGTTTTTAGTCAACTTAATATTAAATTTTATTTTTTATATAGTAAATAGTTATATTTGCCCTCAATAAAATCAAAAAAAATAATTATGAAAAAACTATTAAACTATTTACTTCTTTTTCCCTTTATAATAAATGCTCAAATTGCTACAATTGATATTATCCAGGTAAAAGATGGTATGGAAGATGATTATGAGGCAGTTGAAGCTTTTGTTGCCCCTATTCAAAAAGAAGCTATAAAACAAGGCAGAAAATTTGCTTGGTATATTTTAAAACGTGTTTCTGGAGGTGATCTTAGTGAAATCGAAGATAAAGGAATTGGTGATTACATGATAATAAATTCTTATGCTTCAAAAGAACAAATGGAATCTGATAATTGGGATGAATACACTGAAATTGCTAAAAAGGTATACAAAGGTAAAATGTCAAGTAGAAAAATTACTCAGAAAATGTCTTCTCTTATTAACCCAAGAAAAGACACAAGGTCATATGTTATAGAAAACATTTATTGGACTAAACCAAATCTTTCTGAAGAAGCAAATGGTCAGCTTGTTTCTATATTTCCTGCTGAAGCACTATCTGATGATTATGAAAAGTTTGAAATGGAGTTTTTTAGACATGAATGGGAGAAAAATATTCTATTAGGCAATCATTTATCTTGGAATTTTAATAGAATTATAGATAGGTCTGATAATGCCTATCAAAATTTAACCCATATTATATTTAATCGAGGGGTGCCTGGCGCAAAATATGTATTTGCAGATGACTTTAAGTCTGCTGTTGTGAGGGAAGCAGGATTTGCATCAAGAAAAGGATTTAATGGGGCAGAAATGAAATTAATATTTATGGAACTTGGTGAAATACCTTCTATGGACTAAATTTTTATCAAAGTTCTTTTTAGATAAACCCTCTATTTTTCATAATTGAGGGTTTTTATTTTTTTGCAATACTGATGATTTTAGTTATTAAATCCTGTTGAATTAACTTAATTGGTTGATTAATAAAAGATTGGTCTAAATCTTTTGAAATTAAATGATTCCATTTTTCTGAAATGGTTCCAGATAGATGAATAGATTGAAAACCAGCTTTTTTAAACTCTATAGCTGATTTTTCATTTATTCCTCCACCTGGTTGAATTGAAATTGAATCTGGTAATAATGATTTCCATTCAATTAAATTATTTATCCCTTCAATTGCAATATTAGCTCTTCCTGATGAAAGGATTCTATTAACACCAATTAATGACAAATTATTTATTCCTTCTTTAATATTTAATAAACTATCAAATGCCCTATGAAAAGTTATTTCCATATCTTCCGCTTCTTGCTTTATTATTTTTAATTGATCAATATCTATTTTATAATCTTTTGTCATTACACCTATAACAATTCCTTTCATTCCATTTTTTCTTGCATATTTAATTTCTTTAAGCATTAAAAGAAACTCGCTTTTATTATAAATAAAATGACCCTCTCTAGGTCTAATTAAGCAATGTATAGGAATTGTTGAATTTCTAATTGCAAGTTCTATTAAGCCTTGAGAAGGTGTAATTCCTCCTATACTTATTCCAGAACATAATTCAATCCTATTTGCTCCTGAATCACATGCAATTTTTATTGCTTGAATTGAGCTGGCACAAATCTCTACATCCATAAAATATCTATTTAATTGTATATTTATTAAAGTACAAATAAATGAAATGAAAAGAAGATTATTTATTAAGAATACTTCAAAGGCAACTATAGGGGGAATGATTGCGCCTGATTTTTTTAATGTTTCTAATAGTGAATACAAAAAAAAATATTATTTAAAACAACCAATAAGTATATGTACTTGGGATTTTAAATTAGCAAATGATATTGCCTCAAAGCAATTAGAACTTGGTAGTACAGCACTTGAAGGAGTAATAAAAGGAGTTGCAATTGAAGAATCAAATGAATTTAATACAACTGTTGGTTATGGAGGTGCACCTGATAGAGAAGGAAATGTAAGTTTAGACGCTTGTGTTATGGATTATAAAGGAAATTGTGGTTCAGTTCTTGCTGTTAAAAATGTTCGTCATGTAGCAGCTTTAGCTAGGGATGTCATGAATTATACTCCACATGTTATTCTTGCAGGGACAGGTGCTGAAGAATTTGCTATATCAAGAGGGTATAAGCCAGAAAATTTATTAACCAAATCAGGAAAATCAGAATGGAAAGAATGGTTAAAAAAATCTAATTATAAACCAGAAATAAACATTGAAAATCATGATACAATAGGAATGATATGCATGGATAAAGAAGGTAAAATATCAGGAGGTTGCTCCACAAGTGGTTTAGCTTATAAAATGAAAGGAAGGGTAGGGGACTCTCCAATAATTGGTTCAGGACTTTATGTTGATAATGGAATTGGTGCTGCTGTTGCTACTGGTATGGGTGAGGAAGTAATTAAAACTGTTGGAAGCTTTCTTATTGTAGAGTTAATGCGTCAAAAATATTCTCCTCAGTTGGCATGTGAAATAGCAATTAAAAGAATTATAGAAAAACAAAAGAATAATAAACCAGATTTTCAGGTTGCTTATCTTGCTTTAAATAAATCTGGAGAAATTGGTGCTTATAGTATTCATAAGGGATTTAGCTATTGTTTTTACAATGGCATAAATAAAAATATTAAAGCAAATTCTTATTATTAATTATGAATTAATTTTTGTTATTTAATTTTCTAGCTCTTCTAACTTCAATGAAACTTTGAATAAATTTTATTAAAGCATAGATTGTAGTAAGTAACATTATACCAACTCTATAAACAGCTATATTGTTTTGTTTATCAATTGCACCTGTTAATGGTTTAATTAAACCTAAAAGAATGATAAAAGTTAATAATACTGCAATATGAGCGGAAGTTTTATTTTCTTTTTTAACTCCATTATTAATAAGGATTAGAATAACACCAGTAATTACTGGAATAAGTGCGGTTACAGCCTTTGCATTGGATTCTACATACCCCCAAAGACCAATTATAACAAGGACTATAGCATTTATTAGGCTAGCGATATATGGTTTCATTAGTATTATTTAAATTAGTTATTAAGTATATTATGAAATAAAATTAAAAAATTTGAATTAATTTATTTGTCAAGAAAATCTTTGAGGTCCTCCTCTTTCAATATCTTCACTTGAACCATCTTTAAATCTTTTAAAATTTTTTCTAAATGCATTTGAAAGCTTAAAGGCAGTTTTATAATATTTTTCATTATCATTCCATGATGCTCGTGGACTTAGAAGATTTGATGGCACACCAGGGCATTTTCTTGGGTGAGCTATACCAAAAACTGAATGAATATGAAACTTTTTATACTTATATTTTCCAAAGGAACCATTTAAAGCAGCTTGAATCATCGCTCTTGTATAAGAAAGCTTTATCCTTTTGCCAATTCCATAAGGGCCACCGGTCCAGCCAGTATTTACTAACCAAACATTTGCTTTTGCAATTTGAATTTTTTTAATTAAAAGTTTAGCATACTTTGAAGGATGTAAAGGCATAAAAGGCTCTCCAAAACATGCTGAGAAAGAAGGTATTGGTTTATTTATGCCAGTTTCAGTACCAGCTATCTTGGCTGTATATCCGGAAATAAAATGGTAAGCTGCTTGATTAAGCGTTAATTTTGAAATGGGAGGTAAAACTCCAAAGGCATCAGCAGTTAAAAAGAAAATATTTTTGGGGTTTAACCCAATTGAGGGTATTTGGATATTGTTTATGTGATTTATTGGATAGCTTACTCTTGTATTTTGAGTTATTGAATCATTTTTAAAATCTACATTTCCATTATTATTTACAATTACGTTTTCTAATAAAGATCCTTTTTTTATAGCGGCATATATATCTGGCTCATCTTTAATTTTCAGATTTATAACTTTTGCATAGCAACCTCCTTCAAAATTAAAAATTGAATTTTCATTAGTCCATCCATGCTCATCGTCTCCTATTAGTTTTCGTTTAGGATCAGTTGAAAGAGTTGTTTTTCCAGTACCAGAAAGACCAAAATAAATAGCAGTTTCTCCATTTTCCCCAACATTAGCTGAGCAATGCATAGGAAGTGTATTTTTGTATATAGGTAATATGAAATTTAAAGCTGAAAAAATACCTTTTTTTATTTCCCCAGTATAACCAGTTCCACCAATTAAAGCTATTTTTTTTGAAAAGTTTAGAATCGCAAAATTATGTTGACGTGTTCCATCTCTTGTGTTTTTAGCCATAAAGCCTGGAGCATTAATAATGGTCCATTCTGGTAAGAATTGTTTCAGTTCTTTTTTTGATGGTCTTATAAACATATTATATGCAAAAAGGTTAGACCAAGAATATTCATTAATTACCCTAATACTTAATTTGTATTTTGAATCAGCGCATGCAAAACAATCTCTAACAAATATGTCTTTTCCATTTAAATAATCAATAACTCTATTGTATAGTTTATCAAATTTTGATGATTGAAATGGAATATTTGTTGAATTCCACCAAACTTTATCTTTTGTTAGTTTGTCTTTAACTATAAACCTATCCATTGGAGATCTTCCAGTAAACTCTCCAGTCATTATTGACAGGGCCTTAGAAGAAACCTCTATGCCTTCTTTGTTTTTAATAGTAATATCATGAAGTTCTTTGGAAGAAAGTTGATAAAAAAGGTTTACATTTTTTATCCCATAATCATCAAGAGATATATTTTGAACCTTACTCATATAATGCTCATTTATAAAATGAAGTTTATACTTTATAGCTTTATATTAATCAAATGTATATTAAATAGATTAAATACTTCAGAAAATAAAAAAAAATAGATGATTTTATTATTCAAAAGTTATGGTTTTGATATTATCATCAAAAACTCTATCAATAAGTATGTGTCTTGGGTCTATTCCGGCTTTTATTGGTAAAGAATCAGAAATTAAGGTAAATCTCATGATACTATCATTTATTTTAACCCTTTTTTGATTAATTAAATATTTTTCATCTTTATCTGAAAATAAACCAATATCTATCCATTCATTAAGACTAACCTTTGTTTCGTTTCCTATTGAATCTGCTTTAATTTTTGATGCTTCAATTTCAATACTAACCTCATATCTTCCATCATCTAATTTCTTTCCAATGGCATTATTTATTCTATTGTCATAAAGAGTAATTTCTTTAAACCAATCATCTATTAAATAGCTTAGTGAATCTGGAACCTTTGTTTCAAGAATTTTTAAGAAATCTAATGAAGTTGGATAGGGAGTTTTATAACGATATATTTCTAAAAATTCTTTTAATGCATCATTAAGATTAGATTCACCAATATAATCTTGAAGAGCATAAAGAACCACACTTCCTTTACCATAATGAATATATTGTTGATTTTCAACTTTATATATAGGTAGTTCTTTTTCTAATTCAAAAGATCTTCCTCTTAAATATCTATCATGATCATACTTTATAAATTCTCTCATTTTCATTGGGTTATTTTCAATTTTCTTCATTGTCATTAATGAAGAATACTCAGAAAACGCTTCACTTAAGAATGTTCCTCCTTGCATATTTGCCCCAACCAATTGATGTGCCCACCACTGATGAGCCATTTCATGTGCAATTACAGCATCTATAACATTATTATCTTCTTCATCTTCAAGATCAATTATAAAACCAAAAGATTCTGAATAAGGCATTGTTCCCGGAAATGCTTGAGCAAAATTAGAAAATCTTGGAAATTCAATAATTCTGGCTTGATTATGAAAATATGGGCCAAAATTTTCTGTATAGTAATCAAGTGATCTTTCTACTGCATCCAACATCATTTCAATATTTACTTCATGTTTTGAATCATAATATATTTCAATATCTACTTCTTTCCATTTTCTTTTAGCAATTTTATAATTTCCAGAAATAAATGAATAAAAATTTTGAGAAGGATGATCTAATTTGTAGTGATAATAATTTCTATTATTTTCTTTCCATTCATCAATGAGTGAGCCAGGAGCTATGGCTATTTGATCATTTGATGTTGAGATTATACTTTCAACATTTATATAATCAGAAAACCCTATGGTTAAATAGTTTTTATCACAATTTGGCCCACAGTTAACCTCTAATTGAGGCATTCTTTCTTTTGGAGGTAATTTAAGTTTTCTTCGTTTGTTCTTATCACTTATTTCTTTTGATGTATCATACCCAATGTTAGGTAGAATTTCAAAATTGTTTAGAAACGATCCGTTTTTAACAATACTTGTTGTTTCACCACCATTTGAAAAGCCTTTAGTTTCATATTTGTTTTTCAATTTGACAGTCAAAGTATCTCCTGGAGACATAGGAGGATCAATTTTATAAAAATGCACTCCATGATTATCATCTTTACTAATAATTGAAGCATTTGGAAAATCAAAACTTAAATCCCATTGCTTATTTACATTTAACAAAATACTATCAATTGAGATTTCATATTGATTATATACTATTAAATCTGCTGAAACATCAGCTTTTTTTTCTTTTGGGAAAATATCGATATTATATTTGGCTTCTATTAATTTTGGGAAAGGAAGATTTTTAAATTTTTTATACTTTTCCTCATAAGAAACGGCAAGTTTCTCATATTCATCACTTGTCTTATAACTATTCAATATCTGAGTATTATAAAATACAAATGCAGCAACTAAAAACCATAAAATTCCAGTTGAAATTACAATTAAACTATAATTCTTACTTGTATTACTATTTATACTCCGTATCCTTTCTTTAAATGTTTTGTAGGACCCTCTGTTCCAGATCATTCCAGATAATGTTAATAGGAATATTGAAAATAAAACCCAATAAACACTAAACCAAAAAACACCCTTATTGCTTGGTCCAAAACCATTTAAATCAGAGTAAATCATGTATGGTGTAGCTCCAAAGTCTAGCATATTGGATCCAATATCCATAATAGTTAAAATTATAGGCAAAACAAGAAGTAATAGTATTGAAATCATGTAGCCGATATATTTATGATTAACAATCACTTGAATAGCTACTAGTGAAGCAGATGTAGCAAACCAAAGAGGGATATAATTATATAGGTAATCTTTTAAATATAGAAAAAAATCAATTTGAGTATATCCCATTATTAATTGATAAAATATAGCAACCAAGATTAGAAATAAATGAATAATAATTGATAAAGAAAATAAAGAGAGAGTTTTGGAGAAAAGTGGAATTAGTGTTAAATGAGGTGTTGAATCAACTACTTCATTTATCTGACAATCTCGATCTCTCCAAACTAGCTCACCACTAAAAAACACAAGCATAATAATAACAAATAAACCTGATGCTCCAGAAATATCATCACTCATTTGGTAGGTTACAGGATAATACTTTAGTCCATAATATTCATATCCAACTGTAAATCCTGCTATTAAGTTTATTATGATAAATACAAATAATATTCTAAATGTAACATGTTTATAGATGCTTGTTAAATTCATTTTAAAAAAACTTTTAAAATGGAGGAATAATGTTTCATCTTTAATATTTACGGTAGGAAGTTCATGAATAGTTGTTTTGATTAATTGTTCCTGAGTGTCTAATTTTATCTTTTTTGATCTTCTTTCTGAGAAACTAAATCTTTTATAAAACGCTAAAAGTATTAATGATGCAAAACTTATCCATATAAGTCTATTATATAACAATAATCCTGAAAAAGATGGACTTAAAGTGTTTTTTTCAAGAGGTGTATAATATTTGGATGTTATATTGTATGTATCTACCCCAAAAACATCTATCAGAGCAGCAATTGTTTCATTATCTATATCAGAGGATAATTCACTAGCTAATGTATATCCCATTAGAATTAACATTGCACCTACAAAAGAAATCATAGTGCTTTTGAATTCTTGGGCAAGTGAATATATTATTGCGCCACCTATAAACATATTAGGTAGAATAAATAAGAAATAATTATTTATAAATGTTTCTATGTAAAAGGGTCCAAATCGATCTGCTTGAATCCAACCCATTAAAGGTGCTATTTTTGATCCAAGTATTAGACCAAAATACACACCAAGTAATGGAATTGTTGATAAGAATAGCGAAGCAGAAAATTTGCCTATATAATACCCGAACTTATCAATGGGGGTAGAATAAAGAATTTCTTGAAAATTATGTTTATGATCTCTTAGGGCTGAATTATTAAAAAATGCAGCTGCAAAAAGTAAACCGAAAAGAGTTAATATAATTGTAAAGGTTGTTATTATATGAGGACCATTTCTATATACATTTCCAATTGACCCACCAATGGTTACATTATCAGTTACATTAGCAGCAAAAACTAGTAAAAAAACAATTCCAAAAAATAAATATATCATTGGTTGTCTTAGACTATAACGTAATTCTGAAAAGAAAAAGTTTATGAACATTTATTTAGACTTTTTAATATTAGTAAAAAACACATCCTCTAGTGATGGGTTAATCTTTTTAAAACTTTTATCAGGAATTTTATTACCCAAAATATGTATAACAGGTTTTCCAGCTATTAATTTATTTGAAATCACTTGGTATTTTTCTTTATATGAGTCTAATTCTTTTCTTTCTATTTGTTTCTCAAATACTTTACCTTTTAATGATTTAATTCCATCATCAGGAGCACCATGAAAAACAATTCTTCCTAAATCCATAATTGCCATTTGAGTACATAATTCTCTTACATCATCAACTATGTGAGTTGAAAGTATTACAATCACGTCTTGACCAACATCAGATATCAAATCATAAAAACGATTTCTTTCTCCTGGATCAAGACCAGCAGTTGGTTCATCTACAATTAAAACCTTAGGTTTTCCAATTAAAGCTTGGGCTATACCTATTCTTTGTTTCATTCCTCCAGAGAAGCCCTTGACATTTTTATTCTTTTCCTTATATAAGTTAACCCTGTTAAGCAAATATTCAACTAATTCTTTTCTTTCTGATTTTAATACAATTCCTTTTAGAGTTGCAATATGATTTAATAATTGTTCAGCTGAAATTCTTGGATATACACCAAATTCTTGAGGAAGATATCCTAAAACACTTCTAAACTTTTTTGTGTTATTTAAAACATCAAGATTATCAAAATGAATCGATCCTTTATCAGCTTCTTGAAGTGTCGCAATTGTTCTCATTAGTGAAGATTTTCCTGCACCATTTGGACCTAAAAGACCAAACATTCCACTGCTTATTTTCATAGAAACATCATCTAATGCTTTTACATTATTAGGATAGGTTTTATATAAATTTTTTAGTATTAGTTGACTCATGTTTTGTAAAATTTTGCGAAATATATAAATATTATTCAACTTATCATGGTTATATTTAATTAGTAAATTTTGAACCATGCAAAAAAGAACATTTCTTAAAACATTAAGTACTGCATTACTATCACCCTTATTTATTTCAAATACATTAGAAGTATCAATTAATAACAATTGGAAAAGATTAACAGATGATGAATCTGAATTTTGGGAAATTATTAGATCTCATTATAAAATCAAATCTGAATATATCAATTTAGAAAGTGGTTTTTATAATATTATTCCTCATCATATTTTAGAAAAACATGAAGAACATATTAAACGTGTGAATATCGAAGGTTCTTATTATATGAGAAATAATTTGATTAAAGAAAAAAAAGAAATTACAAGACAACTAGCTGAATTTGTAGGATGTGATTCAAATCATTTAATTATAACAAGAAACACAACTGAGTCATTAGATTTAATTATTGGTGGATATCCATGGAATTATGGAGATGAAGCAATATATGCTGATCAAGATTATGGCGCAATGAAAGTTATGTTTGAACAGATTTCAAAAAGATATGGTGTGAATAACAAAATAATATCTATTCCAAATCATCCGGAATCCGATGAAGAGATTGTTTCATTATATGAATCTAAAATTACTTCAAAAACAAAATTAATAATGGTATGTCATATGATAAATATTACAGGTCAAATTTTACCTATAAGTAAAATTTGTGATATGGCTCATCGCCATGGAGTAGAAGTAATGGTTGATGGCGCTCATTGTGTTGGTCATTTTGACTTTAAAATCGATGATTTTAATTGCGACTACTATGGTTCAAGCTTACATAAATGGTTGGCAACTCCTTTAGGTGCTGGATTACTTTATGTTAATCCAAAACATACATCAAAAATATGGCCTCTTCTTGCTGATCATAATAAAAACTTGAATGACATTAATAGATTAAATCATATAGGAACTCATCCAGTCCATATAAATCTAGCTATAGAAGACTCATTAGAATATATAAATTGGATTGGAATAAAAAGAAAGGAAGAAAGATTAAGATATATTCAAAGATATTGGACTGAAAAACTTAGAGGAAAACCTAATGTTTTAATTAATACTCCTGAAGACCCTAAAAAAAGCTGTGCAATTGCAAATGTTGGATTAACAAATATGTCCCCAGGAGAATTAGCTGATAGATTATTTCAAGAGCATCAAGTATTTACCGTAGCAATAGATTATGCAAATGTAAAAGGTTGTAGAATTTCCCCTAATATTTTTACAACTACTAAAGAACTAGATCATTTTGTTAATGCGATAATTTCTTTAAGTAAAGCTTAATTCTTAATATCCTTATTTTTTATGACAAGAATTAATCTAGTACCAACATCTGAACTTTCAGATCAACACTTAGTTGCTGAATATAGAGAGATTTTTATGGTAGGCTCATCTCTTCAAAGATCTATTAATTCACCAAATTGGAAAAAGAACAAAAATAATTGTCCAAAAGAATTTACTTTAAATTCTGGACATGTTAAATTTTTTTACAACAAAGGAAAATATCTCCATAAAAGATATAATAAAATTGTAAAGGAAATGAAATTAAGGGGTATGAATCCAAACCCTAATAGAATATTTAAAAAGGAACAATGGCCAGATGAATTTTATTGTGATTGGGAGCCTGAATATAAAGACCTGCTAATTATAAGAAAAAGAATTAATGATAAGATTAATAAGAAACCAAACTGGTATAGATGGACAAAACCAAATTAATCCTTCTAAAAATTAGATGTGGTGTTTATTTTATCTCTAAATTATAGAAAGCAGTAGGATTTTTATTCGGCTCTATAAATGCATTTAATACCCTAAAAGAAATCTCTACATTTTTCTTAAATTCCTTGGTTTTTATATAGATTAATTGTGAGCTTTTAGCGGGAATCTCCAAAAATTTACTTTTTTCATGAAGATTATATGTTCCAGTATATTCTAGTTTTAGTGGGAGAGAACTATGATTATTAAGAATAATTTGAGCTAAAATCGTATTTGATTTATATCCAATAGGTGTAGCTGTAAGATTTGAATATATAACTGGCATTAAATTTTCCTGCTTTCCTATAATTATATCTTCAAACCAAATAAATGTTTTATTTGAAAGTAAAGCGTTTTTAATTTCGCTTATATCCTTGTTTTTAGATAAAACAAATGTCATTGGTCTGTGACCACCGGAAGATAGGTTGAAGGCCCAATCAATTAAACTGTGTATGTCTGATGTTCCAAGCACAGTAAGATCATTTTCTAAAGCTATAGCAAATGCTTCTTCAGAAAAAGTGGTTTCATTAACTACTTCAATTCCATGTAAAAGCTTCTCTTTAATCAGAAATTTATGATATGGATCTAATTTTGCAATTCCATCTTTTCTTTGTGATGTCCAATTTGGATGATTCCAAAATACAAAAGCCCCTTGTTTATTAGCCTCTTTTATTCCACTAAGTGAATCATTATGGATTAATTTATTTGCATTGTTTATAAAAACTGCATTAATATGTCCTGGAGCCATTTTTCTTGTTATTTCAGCGCCATTTATAACTATAAGATCTGAGGGTTTATTATTATAACTAGTTGCAATTTGAAATGATCGATTTCTATCAGGGTTCGGAATATCATAAGCATGTGGTTGATATTCAATATGATCTGTTATTGCAATTAAATCAACAGATTCTCTCAAAGCCTCTTGAACTCTTATGTCTGGCCAAACACTTCCATCTGAAAAAACAGTATGTATATGCAAATCTGCACTGATTAAGTAAATTCCAGAAGGAGATTTAAAAAAGGTTTCTTTTTGACCATATACATAGAATGATACTAATAATGAAATGATTAATGTAAGGCTTATAGATAAAAATGAATTAAAAAAAGAAGCCATTGTTTAATTTAAAATAATTAATAATAAATGTCGTTAAAAGATTATTAATTACATAATTAAATAAGTAAATTGCACCCCTTAAATAATTAAAATTTTATATATGAGTACATTTAACTTAAAGCATATGCGCAATGGTCGTGAAAAATTAAAAGGATTTTGGGGCTTAGCTTTTGCTGTTTCACTTGTTTTTGGTCTTTTGTCAGGACTTCCAGGTAATGTTGGACCAGAATGGGGTAGTGTTGTCTCTTTGGTAATTACAGGTCCATTATCACTAGGTTTTACAATATTTGCATTAAATATTTATCGTTCAAATAATGGCACATTTAATGATTTATTTGAAGGCTTCAAAAATTTTGGTAAATCTCTTTTAGTTTATCTACTTACAATAATTGTCGTAATTATAGGAATGATTCTATTAATTGTTCCTGGAATAATAGCCGGTTTAGGATTATCAATGTCATATTTTGTTATGGTTGACAAACCTGAATTATCTGCTGTAGAAACATTAAAAGAAAGCTGGAAATTAATGAAAGGATATAAGACTAAGTATCTTGGGCTTTGTATCCGATTTATTCCATGGTTTGTTCTGGGTGTTGTTACTCTAGGTATAGGCTTATTCTTTGTAATAGGATGGATACAAGTTGCTTCAGCTTCGTTCTATGAGCAAATAAAGGCTGAACCAATAAGTTAAAATATTAAATAATTTAAAAGGGGAAGTTTTTATCCCCTTTTTTTTTATATCTATTTAAATGATTTATAGAAAAATATTTATTTCAATTTTTTTACTTATTTTCTTTAATTTACCTGCACAAGAACTTTCTGCCATTATTATAGATAGTTTAGATCAACAACCAATTCCATTTGTAACAATAACATCAAATTTTGACAAAAATACTATCACTAATGAAGAGGGAAAGTTTAGGTTATTTAAAGATGAGTCTTTTTCTAATTTTGATAGTATTTATATTTCTTCAATAGGATACAAGTCTTTGGCTCTTTCTGCAAATAGAATAGATGTTTTTATTAATCTTTCTCCAAGTGCGATTGAGCTTGAAGCAGTAACAGTTACTAATAGAGAGAAATTAACAGCTATTCAAATCATAAATAAAGTAAAGGAGAATGCTAAAAATATTTTAGATTTTGATTATGTAAAGAGGAAAGTATTTTGGAGGGAGATAACTATGTCTGAGACTAAAAGGTTTGATGTAAAAATCAAAAAATCATCAATAAAGGAGTTTGATCAAAAATTTATGGATAGTATTACATCAACAATACCTAAAAAAAATAATTTTTATATTGAAGTTCTTTCAGATTTTTATGGGAATAAAAATCCAGAAAATCAAAAAATAAATTCATTGAAATCAGCAGAATTAATTAATAAAGAAACTGAGATAAGTCTAAAAACGATCGAAAATAAAATACAACCTATTGTTGATTTAAGAATCAAACCTGATTCTTATTTTAAGTTTAGATCAGGAATTTTTCCTGTTGACATAGAAGCTGAAGGAGTTGATTTTAGATCCGTTGATTCAACAGATACTGCACAATTAGAAAAGATTAATAATAAAAAGCTTGATGATAAAAAGGATTTTAATTCAACTAATAGGAATTTTATTAAAAAAATGTCTAATAGTTTTATAGATTATAAGAAAAAAGAACTTTATCTCCCTTACCTTGAAGTTTTTAAAAGATCAAGAAAATTTGATTTTAAACTTGTTGGTCTTTCATATTTAGGGTATGATCCAATTTATATAATTGATTATAATCCAAAATCTTCAAAAGGAAAATACAAAGGGAAAATTTACGTTCATGCTGATGATTTTGCACTTATAAGAATAGATTATGAAAACATTCGTATGTTAAGGGATTTTAGTTTGTTAGGAGTTTCATTCAAAGCAGAAAAAAGATTTGGAAAAAGAATATTTAAAAAGAATGATAATGGAAAATATGACCTTTATTTTAGTGAAAATAATTTTCAAGTTTCTTTTGGTTTAGATAGACCATTGAAAATTATAGAAAAAAATAAAAATGTGAGAGGTAGACGAAAACAAAATGAACTTACTATGCAAATTAATTTTAATGGAACCACTAAAGTTAATACTGAACTTATATTTATTGAGACAAACACACTAAAGCATGAAGATTATAAAAAGTATAAGGAAATTAATTCTGATATCCCTTTTAAATTAAAAGAATATGATCCTAACTTTTGGAAAGGATATAATATAGTTGAACCTAATGAGGTTCTTAAGGAATTTAAGATTGAAAATTAAGATATTTACTCGAGTTTCTATAGAAAAATGAAATTATTACAGTTAATCACACAACTCTTTCCATTATGGGTTGTTTCTTTTGCTATTTTATCACTATATGAGCCAATTTATTTCACATGGTTTTCAGGTAATCTTATAACTTATGGATTAGGAGGGATAATGCTAGGGATGGGTCTAACATTGAATTTTAATGATTTTAAGTTGGTATTTAATACACCTAGATGGGTTTTTGTTGGCGTTGCTTTACAGTTTATAATTATGCCTATTTTAGGATGGGTTTTAGCATTACTTTTTGAATTACCAACGTTCTTTGCTGTTGGTTTAATTTTAGTTTCATGTTGCCCAGGAGGAACTGCTTCTAATGTTATTGTATATTTAGCCAGATCAAATCTTGCTTTATCCGTTTCGATGACTATATGTTCAACATTTCTTGCAATAATTCTTACGCCATTATTAACAACAATATATTCAGGAAGTTATCTTGAGGTAGATGGTTGGGGATTATTTTATAGTACATTAAAAGTTGTATTATTACCTGTTTCAATCGGTATTTTGTTTAATAAATTTTTACCTAAATTAACAAAGCTTATTGTGCCATTTTCTCCTCCAATGGCTGTGATATTAATTACTTTAATAGTAGCAAGTATCATTGGGCAGGGCAAAGAAATTATAATTGATTCAGCAATAAATCTGATACTTGCAATAATTATTTTACATTTTTTTGGATTTGTTTTGGGGTACATAATTTCCTTTATTGTATTAAAGGATAAAAATGTTAGTAAAACAATCTCAATTGAGGTTGGAATGCAAAACTCTGGTCTTGGTGTTGTTCTAGCAAAAGAAAATTTTATTAACCCTGCTACAGCAATTCCATCTGCAATTTCAAGTTTAATTCACTCTGTCTATGGAAGTATATTTGTTGGTCTTTTTAAAAACTTAAAACAAAAAATATAAATTTATACCTACGATGAAGTTAAAGGATAAGCCATTAGCAAGTTTTGAGATTGATGTTCAATGGGGTGATATGGACTCAATGAGACATGTGAACAATATAATATATCTTAAATGGGTTGAATCTGCTCGATTAAACTTGTTTAAAAAAATAATTGATCACAAGATTATTCATAATATTGAAATAAGTCCAATCTTAGCTTGGCAAGATATTAAATATATTAGACCCATTGTTTACCCCGATAAGATAAAAGTAACTTATGATATTATTAAAATTGAAGATGATCGTTTACATGGAAGAGCTGAGATATATAGTATTAATCAAAACAAATTAATGGCAATATCGGATAATATCTTAAAAGCTTTTAATACTGTTTCTTTTAAAAAGGAAATGATACCTGAAAAATGGAAGAAAATTATAATTGATTATTATTCTAATTAAGAATTTTATTTAATAAATTAACAGTCCTAAAATTATTAATCATGAAGAATTTTATTGGAATATTAGCTTTGATAATTAGCTTTTCTATTAGTGCTCAACCTAGCAAGAAAAAACCTAGCCCTGATCAAAAGAAATCTAAAAAAACTCTTGCAGAACTTACTAAAAGCAGTAAAAAGATAGATGGTTTATTTGCCATATACCAAGACACTATTACAGGAGAAATTAAAATTTCTATAAAGAATAATCAATTAAATAAAGACTTTATATATTTTGCACAAATAGCAGATGGTGTTACAGAGGCTGGAAGTTTTAGAGGTCTCTATAAAGGCTCTACAGTTTTCCAAATAAGAAAATACTTCGATAAAATTGAAATTTTTGCTCCAAATACAAATTTTTATTTTGATAAAGACAATCCAATATCAAAATCAAAGAATGCAAATATGTCTGATGCTATATTGTCTAGCAGCAAAATTTTAAATCTCAATGAGAAAAGTGATACTTATCTTATCAATGCCAATGATTTATTTCTCTCGGAAATATTAACTAGAATAAAGCCACCAAAGAGACCTAAGTCATCTCCTTTCTCCTTTAGCTTAGGAATGTTTGATAAAAGCAAATCAAAAGTTAAAGAGATTAATAATTATCCTGAAAATACAAATATTAAAACTGAGTATGTATACAAGAATCCGTCAGTTTTAAACCAAGGATCTGATGCTATTGCAGATGGAAGAAATGTTTCAATCAAGGTATTTCATTCTTTAACAAGTATGCCTAAAGATGATTATGAAATTCGTTTTGATGATCCACGTGTTGGATATTTTATGACAAAAGTCAATGATTTGACCTCAACTGAAACTACAAATTATAGAGATATGATTAATAGATGGAAATTGATAAAGAAAAACCCGAATTTAGAAATCTCTGAGCCAATTAAACCTATTACCTGGTGGATTGAAAACACTACACCATTAGAATGGAGGGAAACTATAAAAGAAGGTGTGTTAGAGTGGAATATAGCTTTTGAAAAAGCAGGTTTTAAAAATGCAATACAAGTAAAAGTTCAACCTGATGATGCTTCTTGGGATGCAGGAGATATCAGATATAATGTCCTAAGATGGACTTCATCTCCTCGTCCACCTTTTGGTGGTTATGGACCTAGTATGAAAAACCCTAGAACAGGTGAAATATTTGGTGCTGATATAATGCTTGAATATGTACACTTTACAAATAGAGTTTTTTATGACAAAATTTATGTTGATCCAACTTCAATCATGAAACTCGAAACTAAACAAGAAATAATTGAAAATAAACTTGTAAATAATCCACTGTTTTGTTCTATGGGTTATATAATGCATGAAAATTTATTATTTGGAAGTACGATTCTTAAAACTAGAAATTCTTCAGATATTGAACTTGATAATTTGATAAAACAAGGAATGAAAGCATTAATTATGCATGAAGTTGGTCATACACTTGGTTTAAATCATAATATGAAATCAAGTCATTTATTTTCTCCTGAACAATTGGAGGATGCTGAATTCATAGAAGGAAAATCATTGACTGGATCAGTTATGGACTATACCGCAATTAATTTGACTTTAGATCAATCAAAACAAGGTCAATACTATGGTACATCTATGGGTCCATATGATATTTGGGCAATCCAATATGGCTATACTCCTTTTGAAAATAATGAACAAATGGAGACTCTTTTAGAAAAATCGAGTAATCCTGATTTGATTTTTGGTAATGATGCTGATGATATGCGTTCTCCAGGAAAAGCAATAGATCCAAGGGTTATGACTGGAGATTTATCGAATGATCCAATCTCTTATTCAATTAGTAGATTTAAAATAGTAAATGATTTTATGTTGAAAATTAAAGATAAGATGGTAGATGATGGACAGACATACGAGGATTTGAGAAGGTCATACTATGTTTTATTTGCCCAAGCTGCAAGGGCTGGAGATATAATTTCACGTTATATTGGTGGTGTTTATGTTGACAGATCTACATATGGACAAAAAGGAGGAAATAAACCTTATACTCCAGTTAGTTTAAATGATCAAAAAAGAGCTTTAAATGCTTTAAAAAATTATGTTTTTTCTCCCAAAGCATTTAATACACCAAGTTATTTGTATAATTATCTTGCTCGACAAAGAAGAGGTTTTGATTTTAGATCAGAACCAGAAGATCCAAAAATTCATAATCAAATTTTAGGATATCAATCAAGAGTTTTAGCTCATCTTTTACATCCAAATACACTCCAACGTATTACAGATTCTGAATTATATGGAAATCAATACAAATTATCAGATCTTATGTCAGATTTAAATAATGCAATAATCGAAGAAGATATTAAGGCAAATGTTAATACTTTTCGTCAAAACTTACAATTAACATATGTGAAAAGATTGATTGAAATTGCTTCTAATAAATCATCAAGATATAATTTACACTCTCAATCTATGGCTATTTATAATCTTAAAAGCATACATAAATCTGTAAATAAACCAAAAGGGAATATAATTAGTATTGCACATAAAAATCATTTAAAGGTATTGATTGATAATGCTTTAAATGAGATTAACTAGTTAACCATATATTTAAAATAGATTTATTATTCAATAAGGCTAAATGCTGACTGAACATTTTTTTAATCGAAATAAGTTGAAAACCCCTTATCCAAAGGAGCTTAAAAAAATTATAAGTCTAAAAGATTCAGAACTTGCGTTTGAAGAAATTAATAAATGGAAGGGATATAATAGTACTCCACTACATTTTTTGGATGAAATAGCTTCTGAATTAGGGATTAATGAAATCTATTATAAAGATGAAAGTCCAAGATTTGATCTTAAAAGCTTTAAAGCACTTGGTGGAACTTATGGGGTTTTAATGTTTATACAAAATTCTTTAAAAAAAGAAATAGGTGATATTGTTTCAACTAAAGATATATATAGTGGGAAATATTCTAAAATTGTTTCAAAATATACTGTTACTACCGCAACTGATGGAAATCATGGTCGTTCAGTTGCATTTGGAGCAAAACTTTTTGGTTGTAAATGTAAAATCTATATACATGCTGAGGTTAGCTTAGGCAGAAAAGAAGCTATGGAAGAGTTGGGCGCTAAGGTTATTCGTGTCTCTGGAAATTATGACGAATCAGTTCATATATGCAAAAATGAAGCTAAAAGTAATGGTTGGTATATTATATCTGACACTTCTTATAAGGGATATACAGAATATCCGCGTTATATAATGGCGGGATATACTGTTATGATTAAAGAAATCATTAATCAGCTAAAAGATAAACCTTTACCTACACATATTTTTCTTCAAGCAGGGGTAGGTTCTTTTCCTGGAGCTATTTGCGGATATTTTTGGGAAAGATTTCATGAACATGATATTAAAATTATCATCGTAGAATCTGATCTTGCAGGATGTTTAATTAAAAGTGCTCAAACTGGAAAAATGAGCTCAGTTGATATTAAAAAGGAAACTATTATGGCTGGATTATCATGTGGAGAACCATCTTTATTGGGATGGGAAATTTTAAAATCTGGTGCAGATTATTTTGTGACTATCAATGATGATTTGGTCCCTAAAACAATGAAATTACTTTTAGATAATTATAATATTGAGGCAGGAGAATCCTCGGTAGCTGGTCTAGTAGCACTAATGGATATAAATAACGACCAAAATCTCAAAAATAAAATGGGTATAAATGAGCAAAGTGTTATTTTGTTATTTGGAACAGAAGGAGCTACAGATCTCAAATTATATCAATCTATTATTCAAAATAATAAACTAGGAATAATATAAGGTATATCATTAGATATACACGATAGGTGTTTCTTGTATTTATATATTCTTTATTTTCTGGATATATATTTGAAAATAGTGCAATTAACTCTTTTCGAAATAGAGGTTGAATATTTATTTTCCAATCACTAGTTTGATAAACGATTTTTCTAAATTTACTTCTAAAATAAGTGCTTGGAACTCCCCAAATAATTAAAATGATTAATAAAAGATTTTTAATTGACATTTATTTAAGCATCCAGAAATTCCTAAGAGATATAGCCTCATTTGATGCATTAGAATCTTCAATAACTCCTTTTAGTAGTGCGCTTGGAGTACCAACTTTTCCTGAAAGTGTTAATGCTTCCTCATTTCTTTTAATTGAAATAGAAAATTCTTTATCAGCATCCCACATAAAAGTATCATTTAGTACACTACTAATCTCTTCTAAATTTTCTTTTTTAATTTCTGGCAACATTTTTCCATCTAAACCTAGGAAAACATCACCTGTTTTTACTCCAATTTTTTCTAGTGTAGAGTTTAATCCTGATACTACATATTGATTAACTCCTAATTCATTTTCCATCATTTCAAAAAATGGCAATTGTGGAGATTGGAATAAAATTCCACCTGGAACAGGGGAAAGAGTTTCTCCAAGTGTAAGTCCAACTTTTGATAAATACTTTAAATAATCAATAGGAGTATTGCCCTCTACGTGAGTTTTGAAAAAGTCATCAACCTCTGAATATGTTAGAGAGACTATTTCATTAATCAAATCATCATCTTTAAATGGTTTGTCTTCTCCATATCGATTAGCAAGACTTTTCATTACCGAGAGAATACCTTTTTCACCATCGCTTAATTCTCGAATTAATATATCTAAACACATATTTATTAATGCTCCTTTTTGATAAACGTTCGCGTAATTTGATTGATAAGGTTCATCTACGATTTTAGAGCTCATCTCAGTAAAGGACATTGTATCATCAAAACGCTGAGATCTATCAATCTTTTGAGTTAATCGATTGTAAAAATTAGCAGGGTCAATTAGCCCTTGATTGATTTGAAATAAATCAGCAAAGTATTCTGTTGTTCCTTCATACATCCATAAATGTTTTGACATTAAAGGAGTATTATATTCAAAATTATGAATCTCTTCGGAGTGAATATTTAATGGGGTAAGAGTGTGAAAAAATTCATGTGAGACTACGTCAATTAAGCTTTGAGTGAGTTCTCCGGGTTGCATTTGGTCAACAAAAACTACTGTGGTTGAGGTATGGTGTTCTAAAGCACCCATCATTCCACCAAAATATCTAAGATCTTTCATGCCCATTAAATGCAATAGTATGTTATAGGTTGGAGTTTTATTTGCATTTCCTAAAAATTTCTTTTGAGCAATCATCATTTTTTGCATTGCTGATTGGTAATCTTCAGCTTTGTGATTATTAGATGGGGAATGAATTACTAATCTAACCTTGATATTATCTAAATCAAATGTTATAGAATTTGGCTCTGTGTATAAAATTGGATTATCAATAATATGAAAATACCTTTTAGCATTAAATATATCCAATGTATCGCTTTTTGAAATGATAGGTAAAGATGTGTATGGGGATAAACTTTTTGGTGAAGTTATTTTCAATTCATAAGATATTTCTTTTAAACCTTCGAAATATCCAATCATACTATGAAGGTTTAACAAAAAAGTATTGTCTTTATCAAAATTTGTACCTCCCATGGGATAAATTTCTTTTCCATAAGGTCCATCAAAAGTGTCGTTTGCTAAATAGGTGACTTTGATTAACTTTTTAGCGTTTGAAATTTCCCAAGTATTTTGATCAATTGACTTTATTGGCAAAACTTTTCCCTTATTATCAAAAGCTTGAACATTTTCTACAAAACGACCAAAATTTGAATATTCATAAGTTCCTGGTACTATCTGAGGAATATAAAAGTTAATTTTATCACTATTAATAGGAGTAGGGGTGATAGTTATTAAAACTTTATCATCTGAAATATTTTTTAAATCAACACTAGCCTTAATTATTGAAGTTAAGGGATTGCTAGAATTTCTAAGAGCAGCACATCCTGAAATAATAAATAAAGCAGATAAACTCAAAAACAGTTTATGTAAAAATGATTTCATAAGTCAAATATTTCTTAATTTTCTTTGCCAAAAGTAATAAAACAGATAAAGGAATACTATATGTTTTTTTTATTTGTTAAATATTTTACTAAAAGAATTATACGTTAGACTTTGAATATAATCAGTTAGTACTTTTAAACCTAAATAGTGATTTGATAATTTAGGATTTGGCTTTGTGAAATTAAAATTCATATACCTCCAAAAAGTCATTGATGCACCAGCATATACCGTGAAAGCTTGCAAAGAATCTCTTTCATGTTTAGACAATTTAATTTTTTGTTGATATCCATTAAGAATATGTGATGCCTTTTCAATATTAAGAATATCCTTTTCAGCACAAATTCCAATAAAAGTCATTCCAATATCAAATACTCGATAATAATTAGCAGATTCTTCTAAATCCATAATTGTTACTGATTTTTGATCTTTAGAAATAATTACATTATCATAAAATAGATCACTATGAATAAGACCTCTGGGAAGGTCTAAATCAAAATATGGAGACATGTATTTGAGTATATCATTAATCCAAACATCAAATTCAGAATTAGGTGAGTATTTCTTTACAATTGAAAATTTTTCCTTACCATAATTAAGTTTTGATGGTAGAAATTTCGGAGGTGAAATACTATGTAGGCTTGCCAATTCATATCCAATTAGTTTTAAAAGATTTGGAGATAATTCTTTTTGTATTTTTCCTTCAATATATTTTTTTAGCATTAATGGTTTATTATTCCAAATTAATACTGGTTTACTATCATTGGTATTGATTACTATAGAAGTCTTAAAATTATTTTTTTCTAAATGCATTAATAAAACAGCTAGTTCTTTTGCTTCTTCTGATGTTTTTTGTTCACAAACACTCAATACATACTTACCAGTTAATGTGCTTACTAAATAGTTTGTATTTTCTAATCCACCCTCCTTTAATGGTTCAAATGAAATTATTTTACCAACTGGGTAGTTTGATAGGATTTCATGGATTTCCTCTATTTTCAAAAAAGTATACTGTGCCATTTTATATTACTTTCTGTTTTTGATCCCAATTACTTTCCATTACACTTAATAAAGATTTCTCAAGATATTTGCAATCACATGTATATCCCTTTTGAGGCATTTTTTTTGCCTTTTCTATTGAAGGGTGGGTGGCTGCTTTCGGTAATTCTTTAACACTTAATGCGGACTTGATTACTTTAGAAAATTTAGCAGGATGAGCTGTTGCAAAACATATCATCTTATTATTTGATAATTTGTCTTTTAATAGATCAACT
>TARA_B100000686_G_scaffold5480_1_pt1 | contig 32799 bp, 48 predicted proteins | sample TARA_B100000686 | Tara Oceans TARA_B100000686 (sample SAMEA2622733) | marine metagenome | biome: marine biome (ENVO:00000447); feature: marine epipelagic mixed layer (ENVO:xxxxxxxxx); material: "saline water (ENVO:00002010), including plankton (ENVO:xxxxxxxx)" | depth 150 m | reverse complement strand
TAATCCTGAAGTCATGTACAACCGTAAAGAATACGGAGTTGGTGGTCCTAGTCGTGCTGGGTCTCGGGCAGAACGTAACCAGAGTGGTTATGCTGCTGCCGATCATGGTTCTTTTGGGGTGACCCCTAAACCTACTGCGGATTGGGCAACTATCGACGCTGCTTCTCTTGACCCGTTTCCACGAGGTGGAACGGTTACTCCCGAGTCGGCGGCTTTGTCTCAAGCCGCTTCTACGAATGCTCCTGGTTCTGCGGTTGGATCCTCTGATTCGAGTGGGTATTACGCACAGCCTTCTGTGGGTAATACCAATATTGGCACGTTTGGTACGTCTGCGGCTGATGAGTATTACTTCAATTTGATTGACGCTTTGAGCGGCAATCAATATAACCGTGAGCTTCTGGGTCAACAGTTAGCTTATGGTTTGGATACAGCCGAGAGGAATCGTATTCGTGGGGAGCGTCCTATTTGGGACAGGTTGAATCAGCGTGGCATTGTTAATAGTGGGATTAGGGATCGCACGCTGGGGGAGTATGAGTCTGATCAGTTGAGGGCGATTGGGGACATGCTTCGTCAGCATGATTTGCAGTCTCAGCGTCTTGATATTGGTGGGGATTTGGCTCAGGAGCAGCAGTATTACCGAAATGTTGATGCTGATGCGATTGCTGATGCTTTGAATGTTGCTGCTACTACAGCAAATATTTCTGATCCGAATGCGTTGAGGGCGAGTATTGCCCAGCAGATTCGGGCTATGGGCTAGGAGTTATCATGGTAAGAGTTTTTGGGGCTGATGGAGAAGAATCTCGGATAAGGACATTGCCTGGTACTGGGCGACTTGTTCCTGATGCCATACAAAAATTAGATTCAGTTTTGTCAGCGCCGAGAGATGCTATGGTCCAGACCACTCCTGCATTGGCCACTCAAATTAATCCAGGTCTTTTGCCTTCTTATTTGCAGCAAGCTCCATCAAATGCTCTTGATCCTTATGCACATGGTGGACCTGTTGAAGCACCTCGGGATAAGAAGGAGCCTGCTGTCAGCATGTCTGATATTGAGGATTGGCTTCTCGCTGACTCTGAGGGTGGAACGATGACTTGGGGAGAAGCTCTGAAAGAATTGGGTGCAGGCCCAGCCGCATTGGGGCGAGATTTCGGAAATGCTGTTTCTACTGGGGCTGATGCGGCTCAAGGGGCTGTTACAGGTGGTTTAGATGCTGTTGGTTCTCGGATAGAAGCTGCTGACAGGGTTCTTATAGGTGATGCTCCAGGGGAACTTCTTGATAATGCTTGGACGGGCAGTGTTCCTGGGGCGATGATAGCTAGTTTGTTGGGTTTGCAATCAGCGCAAGGGGACACTAGCGACATTCAGGCTCATGCTTTGTCTAATCCTGATATTTATTCAAATGAATATATTCAGATGTTGTTGAAGAAAAAGGATAAAACGCCTGCTGAGAAAGAAGCTCTTGTTGAGTATTTGATGAATGGTGGAATTAACCGTGGGAATGACATCATGGCTCCGCCAGAAATACTTTCTGGTCAGTATGATCCGTACAATCCTGAACATGATTTAGATGCTTTGCGTCAAGCCAATCGGAATCTTTCTGACAATAGGGCACCGTTAAATCCAGAACAACAGCGTTTAGCTGCAGAGCGTGCAGCGGCAGCGGATAGAGCAAGGGCTTTACGTGCAGACGATCCAATACGGGATCGTCCTTTGATTGGTCCAAATACTGTTCAGAACCATTTAGATGAACAAGCAGCTAGGGAAGCTGCTTATGCTGCTGCTCAGTTAGATGCGCTTTATCCTCTTTTGGAGGGTGGAAACGCTATGGGATTAGCGGAACAGTTAGCTGCTTCGGAACGAGGTTATGCTCAAGGTCGTTATAACGACTTAAGGACTTATTTAGATACTGAGCGTGCTAGGGCTGGTGCTCAATTTGATAGCGATGAAGAAGCTATTATCAATCAGCTTCAACGTTCTGACGCTGACCGCAAGTTTGCGGAAGGGATGTATACAGATCGTCGCCAAAAAGCTGGTGATGATTTACAAGACAAGTTCAGTGTAAGAACTTCTGCTGCGAATGCCAGGTTAAAGAACCTTGGCATTGATCCTGCAGGTTACACGAATGTTGTGGGTAAAGAGATGGGTGCTTTGATTGGTGCCCAGATGCAATCTGGTGCTGATCTAGCTAGCCGTATGGCGATGCTGGGGGCGCAGCGTGCCCAGTTGGGAATGGGTCGTGCTAGGTCTGGTATGGCTAAGGAACGTCGGGGGTTTGATCGGAATGCTGCTGACATGCTGTTCCAAGGTTCTCAGCGGTTGTCGTATGAGCTTCAAGATATTGATAAAGCTTTGATGAACCGTCGAATTACTGCTGAACAGGCTAAGTCTGCTGCAGCAGAGGCTGCTTCTGAAGCAAGGCAGCAAGCAAATCGTGCTGCCGCTTTAGGTCCTTCGTTTGGGATTGACCCAGTGACTGCTGCGACTGCATCATCGTTCGATGGCATTTTGAAAGAACTGATTAGCCAGTCGGGTGATATGGGAACAATGATGACAATTACCGAGGGAATGCTTCCCGAGGCTTATGACGGTTTAATAGGCCGACAGTTGTCTTTGAAAGATATCGCTCAGATACTTTCTAACGAAAAGACTCGTGGCGAAACTCAAATGTACTACTAGGAGTTACGGTGTCTATCCCTCCTCCGCCAAGACCCAACAGAGCAGATATGGTGACTGCGTTGAAGCCTTACGCCTTCAACAAGCCCAGTCAGATTTCTACTTCTGCTTTACCTGGGCCTGTTTATAACCAAGCAGCTAAAAAAGATCACGGGATATTCGATATTCCTATTATTGGGCCATTAATTGACTGGATTGATACTCCTCGGGCAATGATTGTTTCGGGTATCAAAGAGTTGGGGGATATAGGGAAAGACGATCAGACTTTTTCTATAAGTGAATGGGTTCAACAATCTCGCGACAACATGCTGATGATGGATGTGTTGCGTGATTGGGAAGTTGATCTTCCTGGGTGGGCTGAATTTGGTCTTGGTTTAACTTTAGACATTGCTGCGGACCCATTGACTTATATGGCTGGGGCAGGTCTTTTGGCTCGTGCTGCTAAACCTGCTGATGTAGCGAATGCTTTACGGAAGGTTGCGAAGCAACCGCAGAATGCGGCTAGGGCAGCAGATATGTTGGCTGCTGCACAGAAGGTTGATCGAACTGGATCTATTCTTTCTGCAGGCAAATATTTGGATGATGTAGGTATTTCGTCTGGTGCCCGTTTCACAATTCCTGGTACTGGCAAAATTGGTCGAACCATTATCGAGAAGCCTTTAAGGACAATATTTCCTGTTATTGGTAGGAAATTAGATGACATGCGTGTTCGCCAGTTGGTTGGCGGTACAGGCAAAGCTGGTCCTGGGGGTTTGTGGAGATGGGGCGATGAAACAGAACGTGCTCTTGATTTAACTAACCCGAACAACTTAAAACTTGTTCGGGCTAGAGTTGCTCAATTACGAGGTGAAGGTCCTGCAGTTGCGGTAAAGGCTGGTTCTAGCGCTGATAAAGCAGCGCAGACGGCTATGCGGATGGCAGTTGAGATGCCTGGGAGTGCCAAGTTGTTGGCAAAGATTCCTGGTAATGCTGCTGTTGTTGGAGTGCTGGCTTCGACCCCTGGAAGGGCTTGGGCTAATGCGGCGGATACAAGGATTGGTGCTGCGTTTGGGAAAGCTTTCAACACGAACGTAGATATAAACAGAATGATTCGTTCTTCTAACATAGAAGAACAGGTCACTGGTCGTTGGATTCAGCGTCTTGCAACGCAAGCAAATGTTAGATCGTCAAGGTTTGCTGCGATGGCAAAGAATGGTGCAACGAATCTTAAACGTGAGATCGAAAATGCAGGTTATGACTTTAATGAAGTGATGTTGGCTGCTGAAAACGAAGTTTCTCATTTGTTTTCGATAGGTAGCAAATATGGGGTTGATCCTGTTGCGGTTGCTTTAAGGAAGAAAGCTCGTGATTATTTAGATAGTTTGCGTCCGCTAGTGGATGAGGCTTTGCCTTATAGCGATGATTTGCCAGAGGTTGTTGGCGAGCTTTATTTGATGCGTGCTCTTGGGCGTGAAGGAGCGGAGCATCTTGATCAGACGGGACGGTTGAAGGGGCGTGTTCCTCAGGCTGTTTTGGATGGCGAAATGGTTATGGGTAGTTCTTTCAGTCGGCGTAATTGGATTACGCCTAAAGGAATGAAAGAGGTCATTACTCAAAACGTTAAAGGTCTTGACGACACAATCGATATTTCTAAGTTGCGTGCCGAGTTGGGGATTGCTGACGATGTAGTTGGTGATGACGAGCTTATTGAGGCTATTACAGAGAGTCTTTATAGGGAAGAGGGATTTAAGATTGTCGGTAGGGACGATCATGTATACACCAACAGGACGCATGTTGGAACGTTTAAGGACATTGAGGCTGGTTCTATTAGGGATCAGCTTTCAAGAATGGGTAAAGAAGCTTATGGTGATGAATGGGTCGATATATTTGATTCTGATTTCACGAAGGCTTTGACTCAGTACATAAGTGATCATGAGCGTTTTATTCGTTCTCAGTATGTGGTTGACGGGTTAGCTCAACGTGGGATTACGGTTCGTGGGGCTAGTGGTCAGTTGTCTCGTAAGGCTGCTGAAAGACTTACGAGGCAGGTAAACCAAGCTGGGCAAAAGCTAACTAAGGCTGAAATTGCTAGAGATAGGGCTGCGGCTGCGAAAGCTAAACAAGCCGATATGGTTGATTACTATACGGGTGAAGCTGGTAAAGCTGGGAGTAAGACTAGCCAAGCGGCAGCGACAAAGGCAGCTACTGAGATAGCTGCTCTTGAAGCTGAGATGGAAACAATCGCTTCGGTTATGCGTGCTATTGCTAATGGTTCGGGTATTGAAGGTTTAAGTAATGATGCTTTGGCTCTTATTAGTCCAGGTGCTCCTTATGATCTTCGGAGAGGTGTTGGATACATAAGTCAGAAGGTTAGGCAAACGGCTGATGAAGTTGCTCGTTTGCATGCTGCTCGTGAAGATGCTGTGGAAATGATCCATACTCTTGACGCCCAAATTAATGATCTTGAAGATTTGTTGAAGCGGATTGAAGCGGTGCAGGGTATTAATCCTGAGCTTCAGGGGTTTATGCCGTTGTTTGATAGTTATAAAGAGATCCAAGACATGGTGAATGTTTTGCGTGAGGGGTTGCGTACCTTTAAGTCCACGTTTGTTAATCGGATGATGGATGATATTACGGTTCGTGCTGCTGACGAGATGGAAGATTTCTTAAATGCTATGTCGGCTGAGGGCATGTTTGATTTTGCTAGGAATGGTAAGCGTCTTGCGAGTGCGGCTCGTAAGGATGAACTGGGCCGTATTTCTAAGCGTTTGGGTGAGATCTTTGGGAATGATCCTCGGTGGAAGAAGTGGCTTGAGGAAATGCCTGAGTTGGTTCAACTTAAGCATTTGATAGAGAATCTTGATGAGGGGGATATGGGGATTCTTGCTCGTCTTGATCGTTATAGGACGGTTAAAGGCGGTAAGGCTCTTGTTGAGGGAGAGTCTCCTATAGGTACGAGCATTGCTGAACTTTTGTCTGATATAGGTGGGGCAGAACGCAGGTTGTTGAATGCGAAGTTGCGTGAGATAGAAGAGATCATGAATCTTGGTCTTGCTAATCAAGGTAGCCGTTCAGCGGATGAAGCTTTGCAAGAAACGTTTGATCTTCTTGGCGCAAAATTTGAAGAGCTTGAAGTGGCTATGAATAGTGCTCAGAAAAAGCTTTTAGCAACTGAAGCTGATCTTTCTCGTTTGCGTAAAACGTGGGAAGGACGGCTAAACGCTACTCGTGCAGAGCTAGAACGTTTGGGTAAAACAGAAGCAGAGATTCTTGAAGCTTTAGGACCTAAACAGTTTGGTGAATTAACTGAAGATCAGTTGTCTCGAATGATGGGGATTATTGGGCAGCAGCAAAGAATCATTGACGAATTGAAGTTAGAAAAGATGCGGTTAATGGATTCGGATAGAACAACTATCCGAATAAGCGCAGCGGATTCTCAACAGGCTGCGGTTAATGAGCTTCGCAAAGTTCGTAACCTTCACAACTTGTCAGATGCTTACGGTGGTCGGTTAAACGACTACATGGTAAACATGATGGGTCTTGGTAACGCCCGAAATGTATCCAATAGAACAAACAATTTGTTGCGTGGATACAGTTTGGTGGGAGGCGCAGGGGAAGGAACAGTAGAACTGTTCTCTGCTGCGGTTCAAGCTGCAGCTAGAACCGCTGATGTTAAAGCGATGAGTGACTTCATGAAGAAGTATTCATCGTTTTTGAACTGGTGGAAAGCTGGAGCGATATCTACTCCTGGGTTTATTTTGAGGAACATGATGGGGGGCATGTGGATTAACAACCAGATTGCTGATGTCCCGATGGGTGTTCATGGCAGAGTGCTTGGCATACGTCGTGCTGCAGCTAAAGCTGCTGCTGATGGTGGACGCCGAGGCGATATTGCTTACGGATTGGAACAGCTTATAGCTGGTGGAAAACCTATCCGTTTGCGAGGCAAACTTGGTGCCCCTCAAGCGCAAGCTGCTGTTCCTGTTGATGAGCTTGAAACGTTCTTGGGCTGGTATCAGACTGGTATGGCTAGCAGTGGTCAGGTGTCGCAAGAAGTTAGGTCTGCGCTTGATGCTATTGGTGGGGGTAAGTCAGGACCTATGGGTGCGTTGAGGTCAGGAACTTTGAATCCGTTCAAAGCTGACTTTGCTCCGTATGCTCAGGTTCGTGCATGGAACCAAGATGCTGAGTTTATGTTGCGTGGCGCTATAGCGCACCACACAACTATGGGTGGGGGAAGCCTTGATGATGCTTTCCAGCTTGTAAATAAGTATCACTTTGATTATGCGAACTTGACGCAAACTGAACGAAGAATGAAGCAGGTTATTCCGTTCTGGACTTGGCAGAAAAACATTTTGCCTGTTCTTATTGAGTCGGTTGGTAAGAAACCAACGGCTTGGGGTCGAATAGGGCAAGTTAAAATGAATCTTGAGCGGCATTCTCCTGAAGAGGGAATGGTTCCTAGTTGGTTTGCGGAAAACATGGGCATGCGTTTACCGTTTACCGCTGGGGGGAATAGAGCTTATGCGTTGCCTGATTTGCCGTTCCGTGATCTTGCTAAATGGTCTAAAGCTTTCGATGATAAAACACCGTGGCGACCTGTTGTGGAAAGTGCGTTTCCTTTATACAAACTTCCTATAGAGATGAAGTTTGGGAAACGATTCTTCCAAGACATTCCGTTTACGGGCAGGTATCAACAGGTTCCTCCTGTTTACGACAAGATTCCTGGTCTTATGCCAGCGCTTGGTGCTTTAGGGTATGCGTCTAAGAACCGTAAAGGTGACTGGAAAACAACTGATAAAACTATTTATTGGTTAGATCAGTTCCACCCTGTTCTTGGTAGGTTGCGGCGTTTGGTCCCCAATGAGCGAGGGAAACAGGAAAGACTTGTTACTACTTATCTTTCTACGATGCTTGGTGCTGGGCTTCGAGTTAATACTCCTTCCTCGAAACGAGGAGAATGGTTAAGGCGGACTCAGGAGATCGCTGAGACTCTCCGCAATAAGAAAGATATAGAGTTCCGTAGAGTCTAGGATTTAGGTATGTCTGAGAAAACAATTATTTCTCGGGATGGGTGGGATGCTCGCCCTCCTAAGAAACCGTTTAGTACTTTGAAGCCTGCCCGAGTGCAGGGCATTGTTCTTCATCACAGTGGTGTGAAGGATGGGCCTAAGGGTTTAGCTGCTTTGAAAGCTTATGAGCGTTTCCATATGGATTCTCGGGGCTGGAACGCTATTGCTTATAACTGGTTGGTTGACGAAGACGGAGTTATTTATGCAGGGCGTGGGCCTGGTGTCATTTCTGGTGCTACTAAGGGTTGGAATTCTCGTACTGAGTCGATTTGTTTTACGGGTTGGGGAGAGATAGAAGCTCCTCAAGCTGCTTTGGAATCTATTAAATGGCTAGTTAATGACATAAATAGTCGTTACGGAGGGAAACTGTGGGTCAAAGGGCATCGAGATTTAGGGAACTCTACGTGCCCTGGGAATTGGTTGTACAACTGGCTGAAGTCAGGGATGCCGTCGCCACTTGGAGATCCCAACAAAGTCGATTGGGACGGAATCAACGCTCATTTGGAGGGCCTGAAAGCGATTGTATCCCATAGTCCGCTATCTAAGCGCAGGCGTAGCCGTGGAGAGGCTGTGAGGGTCGTTCAGGAGCGTTTGAAGGACCTTGGGTATGAGCCTGGGGGTATCGATGGAATATTTGGATACAACACGAAACGTGCAGTGAAGATGTTCCAGGTTAAATACTGTTCTTTTCTCAAGGTCGATGGCATAGTTGGTGCCAGAACTTGGGATGTGTTATTTAGTTAGTGGGCCACTCTCTACACTCTATAGGAGGTCATAAGATGCCTAAAGGAAAAGGTTACGGATCGTTTGCTGATACGTTCGGTGATTCCGATGAACAGCCATATGATTCGTCATCTGTGGACAACATGGCTGATATGGCAGCTAAAGCTAAGGCTGATGCTGCGTATCTTCGTTCAACTGGGCTGGGTAACCAGAACCAGGGCGGTCGTCCGTTCGGAAAATGAAGAAACCAGCGCCTAAGTCAGGTTACAAAAAACCTAAGAAGAGCCGTAAAACGGCTCGTCGTCCTAGTAAGTATTAGAGATGCCCTTAAAGTCGGGTAGTTCCGATGCTGTTATTTCTCAGAATATTGGGAAGCTGATAGCTGAGGGATACGGCAGGGATCAAGCTGCAGCGATTGCTTACGATAAAGCGGAGCGCAGTAAGAAAGGTAAGAAGTGACAGAAGAAACAGCGAAGTCAAAGTTTTCTTGGAGTGATTGGATTGAACGCTCGGTTTGGACAGGCGTTGAGTCTGCGCTTGCTGTGGTCGTCGTTACTGATGTATCAAGTCTTAAAGCTGCGGCTACAGCGTTTGCCGCTGCAGCTATTGCAGCGTTGAAGACCTTAGCTAAGGCACGCCTCGGGCGGTAAGCCGTGGCTGAAGAACCTTTTGATGACCTTTGGGCCAACTGGATGGCCGAAGAGGGTTTAGCTATTGAGGATGAGATTCATCAGACTTTGTTGGCAAGCAAAGGTTTGTTGGATATCGATGATGGGACTCATGCTCAGTGGGTGAATGGAACATTAGGGGTTCTTTTAACATTCGATATTGAAGAGGTTGATTCAATTCTGAATGCTTGGGAAGAAGCTGAGGATGGCAACCTTGTTGCTTTAGCAACTTTGATGCATTGGTTGCAGGGTTTCAGTGGTTTTCTTCAGGCGTGTATGACAAACATTGAAGATATCTAAAAATATAAATTATATTTTTACAATTCTCGGTTTAAGTATTCTTGTACTGCTGGCTGCTGAAGCAAAGTAGTACGCAGTTTTTGTGCTAATTCATCTCTGCGTCTAGCCATAGTTGTTTTCGGTGTGTCCAAAATTATGGCTACAAAACGCAAAGAGAGGCCCACATCAACAAGCATGTGGTAAAGCCACTGCTCGTCTTCTGTGAGCCTCATAAATGTTTCTTGTACTGCGAGAATAAGATTTTCTCGGTTTTGTTCTCGTTCTTCTATAGACCGAAGCGGATCCTCGAAAGGACCCGCTTCCATTAAGCCTTGTATCTCTGATATAGGGGTAGGTCTGTAATGACTTTCTTTTTTTACAATAAGCTTTTTAGGGCTATGTCCCCAGTTGTTACCTTTGGGTTTACTAGTTACGTTTACCCAAGGACGTTGTGGTTGCAGTGAAGGAAAGTTTGCTTTCCTAAGAGCGTCAAAGAGCTTTGCTCCCTCACTCTCCTCATCCACCTGCCCAATGCAGGAACTTTGAATCTATAGAAAAGAAAAGTTTGTCATTATCGAAGTTGCCCACTGGAACATCTTCTGTGTTGATGATCTTCATTAGTTCTTTGTAACTCAAATCTGCATAGGTTTGGCGTGACCGTGACCAAATCCAAAACCACACATCTAACTCAGATGTGTCCCACCATTGTAGCGCACGAATTTTGTTGAACTTAACTTTCCATTTTTCGTCGTAACCCATTCCCATTACCTCAACCAGTCGGGGAAATCCGCTGTTAGATACTTGTATGTAGTCAGGTGTAGCTGCGAAAGTTAAAGGTATTTGGTATAGCTCAAAGCCATCGGGTCGGTCAAAACCGAACCGTTCCCAATTCCGTTCTCGTTTCTCGAACTCGCCTTCAGCTTCTTCACCCATATCTTTATAACGTTCCTCGTAGGAACGTTTATGGAACTCTGGGGCCATCATTTTTTTCTCCCAACTATTCGATAGACCATGATGTCGTCGTCGTAGGCGATGCCGTTTAAGGCATCTTCTACTGCTTTCAGATAATTTGTTGTATCCCCTCGTAGCTTTGTTTCGCTGTCATCAAGCTCAGAGATAGTTATTTGTGTTCGTTTAGATGTGAACACACAGCTAATAGAGATCGGTCCCTCAAACTTGGGGCCGTCATAATGGTTTCTTATGTGTTCTTCGTGTTCCAGTGTGGACTTAGGGGTATACGTTCTCCCACGAGCGAATCGTGGGCGACCCTTTACCTTGGGTTTCCCTGGAACAGTGAACTTATATGAGCGTTTACGCATGGTACCTCGTTGTTTGTGAAGCCTTAGAAACAATGTTTTCTAGTTGTTTCTCTCTGTCTGCTCGGTCAACAAACTTTCCCAGTCTTTCATCTAGCTTTCTCAACCAGTTAAGGGCTGCATCAGCAGAATAATCTTGCCAAAGAAGGCTACTAGCGAAAGCGTACATCGCTTCGGAACGATCTGAGAACTCGGCTTGTTCCCAGATCGTCCTTGCGTTGCCCTTAAAGTCCCCATCTTCTCTATGTCCAGGTTTGTACTGGGGGGCTTTAGGTTCTGTTGCTTCGTAGAAGCGAAGCAACGAGCGAAGTAACCCTGGCGAAGTTCGGTTAGCCCATGCAGCGTCAACAAATTCTTCAAGGGAGAAGAAAGAATCTGTTTTAGATGGGTCGTAAACTTCATGGCGACCAGGGTTACGGCCCTCTGGGTAAGGTAAGCGCAAGCAATTACCCAGAGCGCCTTCGTTCAGTGAGGTCTGTTTCGGATACACCTCTTTAGTTGGTACATCCACTACACGGCAGGCACCAGTTAGACCTTTGCGTGCAACATTTGCAGCGATAGGTTCAGATAGGTACACCCAAACGTGGTATCCCTTGCTCTTTGATGTTTCTTTCCAACTCTTTATATTGGTTTTCTCTAGCAAAGAGATCAGGTTGTCTGCGTGGATGCTGGAGTTTTCCCCATCGTCTAGGTCAACTGCACACCAGTTGACCATCCACACACCATTGCGTTGCCACAGCGGATACACACCGAGAGCTACATCTCCATTCAAATGAGTTTCGATGTGCTGTAGATACTCTTCTCCGTATCCGAGTGCGACGTTGCCGTCTTCTTCTAAGGGATGCACCCAGCTAGTTACATCAGCTAACGCCCCTCCTTCATGGAGGGCCGCGAACCTTTCGAGAGTTATTCCACCCATCGGTCATCCCCAGGAATATCGCTTTCGTAATATTCTCTCACAAGTCCACAGTTCGGGTCCATGTAATAGTCGATAGGTGGGTCTGTCACTTGACATGGTGGCCTCTTGTTCTTGCAAAGATCTAACGATACGGACACTGAGTGGATGCGTCGTTCAGAGTCGGAAAGTTTGGGGTCGTCCCTACGTCTGAAAACGTTTAGTTGGAGAATGGCGTATTCATCGGCATTGAATTTGCCGTCGTCCATGCCTCTGGATGTCCCACGGGTTGAAGCTTTGCCTGACTGGTGGACCAGTCCGACGGGCAGGTTCTCTGTTTCTGCCCATTCCTTCAATCCCTTTAAGACTGTGGATACTCCTTCGTATCCTGATGCGCCAGGAAGCTGTTCAAGGAAGTCAACCATTACGAAGCGTGGCTTATGCTGCCAATAGTCTTCGCATTCCCTCATCGCATTACTCATGTCGTTAAAGGAGAGAGCGTTGGGGAAGATTTTTATTCGGTCCAAGAAACCGTACTTGGCTTCTTGGATTTCGTTTAGAACAGTTTCGTCTTGCGTCCGAAGAGCTTCTTCCACTTCAGCAAGATTTCGTTGATATAGGAGCGCATAAAGTTTGGATACAACCAAGATCTCGGGTTCATCAGGAGTATAGACCACTCCGTAGAAGTCGGGGTCTTCAAGCAGGTTGCGTGCCATTGAGGATAGAAGTACTGCGGATTTGCCGCTGTGTGCTCTGCCTGTTACGACAAGCACATCGCTCGGCCACACTCCTCGCATGCGGCTATCTATATCTTGTAGTCCGAGATGGAAGCAGTCGTGGCTTCCTTTGGCGTATTCGACCCAACGGTCTACTGCCTCGGATGTGGGCTTAAAAAATTTGTACTGTGGCTCTCCCTCGGGGAGATCGATACCCGATAAACGGGCATCGATCTCCTCGGCGGTGAGGGCGACAGCTTCGTCACCCTCACTCATTAGTTGCCCTTATATGCGAACTCTTGGAGTTCGTTTCGTCGGGTCAACCAATCCCATTCGATTGCTTCGTCTGGGGATTCTCCCACTGCTTGGTTCCAGACCTTCAACGGAACATTGCTGTCTCCGTCGTTGACCCAGATACCGACATCACGGGATGTGGTAACTCCGATGTGAGCCAATGCTTCCTTGCTGACTGAGAAGTTCGGAAAGTTCTTTCCTGTCTTCGTTTTGTCAGTGGTTCCATCAGCATATTCCTTGACTTCGTACACCTTTATGGTGTTTCCGTCACTCGTATCCCATTCATTGGGATGGAAAGCAAGCAAGTTGAAAGCAGCTTGGCGTTCGTCAGCACCTTTACCAGTGCAGAACTCAGTCCGCTTATATGTGCGGCCACTTATCTTGCCGCCTGCTGGTGCAGCCTGCCCAGGAGCAGGAGCAGCAGCTACGGATGCTGCCGTAGGTCCTGACGCTGCAGGGACACTGGCATTCGCCTCCGAGGGGGCGGCGCTTTGACCACTAGAAGCCCTGGAAACGCCGCTTTTCAGGCGTCGCATCACAACCCCGTCAGGAGTTAAATCTATTTCCTGACCTGATTGTTTCAGGACCTCACTCTTAACTTGCTCAAACATGGAAGACGCCTCGGCAAGAATGCCATCATCTCCCATTGATTCGGGAACACTGCGCTCAATAGAGAGCGAGTAGTCCGCTGTTTCATATGGAGCTTCACTTACTTTCTGCGTGAAGCTAACTGTCACTTTCGCTGTGTCAGTCATCTTTTACCTTTCTCCCTACCAGGGATTGTCTCCGAGGTGAGCACCTCGGCATTTGCCTGCCTGCCAGACAGGACACCATATAGGAGAGCAATGCCAGCCCTCCCAGTTCTGCGGCCAAGTCTCAGCGTCCGACATGATTGTCGGCACCATAGACCAGCACAAGTCAACAAAAGCATTCTTATGTTGCTCTGTTCTTTCGATCTCAATTATCTGAAGCTTTCCCCCATGCATCACACCAAAGTTGAAATGCGTTGCATCCAACGCCCAACTATAAGCATGGGATTGTATATCCCAACGCTTCTTCTCCCAAGGCTGATACTCCCTGCCAGGGTTCTTCCAATCCCACAGCACACCAGACTTATCTACCCAGTCAACAGTCCCAGTCAACACCAGCTTGATGTTGTCCCTTCTCCCAAGCTCTCGCTCAAAGGGAATCTCAACTGCTTCAGGATCAAGAAGAGGGAAAAGTTCTTCATACCAAATAGCGAGGTTGGCGCGAACCACATCAACAATGGGTTCGTAATCATCTCTCCACACCTCAACCTCTGGAGAATACGAAACAATAAATTCCTCTGCTACTTCCAAAATCTCATCCAGAGATGGGCGCTCCATCCCTGCCATCATCAAACGTCCTGCATACTCAATGGCTGTATGAACAGCATTTCCCCGAAGGAAATCCGATGATTCTTTTTGGGATACAAGTCCCAAACGTTCTTGTCTTGCTTGTTCAGGGCAGCGAAGGAACGTATTAATCCAACTCTGCCGTAACCTAATCTCAATCATTTCTCTCCCTGTTCGGTGGGGCCGCCTCGCAGGGAGAAACGAGGCGACCCAACCTTGTGAGTAACACAAAAATATAATTTATATTTTTGGTTATCCCCATTGCTTCAAATGGGGGGAACCCTTTGGGGGTTCCCCCCATTTTAACATGGATACAAGTTAAGTCAAACAGCCCCTTCTCCCAAAGGAGGCTTTACCTTGTGTAAACGTTCAAATTGTGCACGTTCAACCATGTCATGTGTTCTTTGTCTAGATAACCCAATCTCACGTCCAACTCGTGCTTGGTTACCCTCAGCGTGGACAGCATCTAACAGCGCATGTCTACGCATATAACTTGTCAGCTTTAACTGTTGCCGAATCTCATAATCAATTTGATCCAACTGTTTCAAAGCAACTAAAGGCTCGCATGTATCCCCATAACTCTTAAGTGTTTCGTGAAGTTTGTTAAGTGAGTAGGTCATTCGCAGCACTCCTTGTTGCTGTCGTTATCTTCGTAGGTTTTTGCAGCTTGTTGAGCAGCCTCAAAGGTTTCAAAGAACTCTTTATAATGCCCGTCTTGTATAACTACATAACCTGATTTTCTTAAGCCTGCTCCCAAAGGAACTACGGCTCCCTTTATCTCATACTTAGAGGGATTCATTGGCTCTAGCCTCCAGTATTTGTTCTCTTGTGTACGCATCGTGGAGGGGCGCACTTTTTTCTCTTCTAGGTCCACGTTTCTTCTCTGTTTGCTCCTTGCTGTATTGGTTCCAAGCGGAACGACATCCTAGACAACGGCAACCATTCCCGTAGTGGGAAGCAGATGGTTTTCCTGCACAGTTGTATCCGTGTCTCCTTGTTCTATTTGTCGCCATCAGTATCCCTGAGGGGTATGACTTCGGCGTCTTCTTGGTTGTTTGCATCGTGCAAGAATGCGTGCATCTTCGCTTCGAGTCGTTCTGCTCGTTCGAGAAGCAGCACTGCAAGTTTGCGGTCAGAATGGATGACATCATGAGTTTCATCCATTAGTTCAAGTAGTAGATCTCCGTCGATATTTTCCACGGGGTTTCCCTTCTTTTAATAGGTGTGTGTAACTGGTTTTTCTTTCGTCTGGGTTCCAAGCCTCCCATCCTTGTTTGCATTTAGCACATCGACAGCCGCCTATTGCGTACGTTGCGATGTAGCCGTGTTTCTTGAAGTCTGTTGAGTCCCAACGGATGTGGTTACCTTCGATGTAACTCATCTATCTCCTCCTTTAAGGCTTTTATTTCTTGTTTTAATTGGTGAACGACAACTGAATGCGTACTCGCTTCGAGTGAGTTTGCATCAGCGGTAGTTAGTTCTAAATGTCTGATGTTGCAGCATCTTTTCTCGTGGCAATTGTGGTGTACTTGTAGTCCTTCTGGAATAGGACCATTATTGTAAACCCACACCATACGATGTGTCAAGGCGTTGCGGATTGTGCCAACTCGTTCAGCGATTATCTTGCTGTTGACCGAGCCGTATCCACCATTCTGTGTGAAGCCTTGCCAAAGGATACAAACTGTTCCGTCATCACGAACAATGTCACCAAACTTGACATGACCAAAAGCAGGATTCAAGTAAACCTCTACTCGTTCCTCAAAGGTAAGAGATGACATCAATCTGATGGGAATATCAGTACGAGGTGACCCGTACTTCAGGAAATGTCCCCTGTGTCCATGACAAAGAGCAATCTTTCCATCTTTAGACCCAGGTCCGTCATAAGGAACAAGGGTGCGGCGCTCTCTTGGGCATTGACTGCCGTCAGGCAGAACAGCCCAACAATTCCCTCTGCCCTGTCTAGGTTTCACTTGTACCTCCCACAAGTCCACAAAGCCCAGGCTCCACGAGTGTTCTCATGTATGTAGTGAGCCATCCATGTTGACTGAACAATCTCATAACGTTTATGCCAATGTTTCTCAAAGACATCACCCCAGTAATGCTCATTGATCTGGAACAAGCCATGATCTACCCCGTTATAAGCACGAGGGTTATGCAATGACTCACACCACGCCACCCCGAGGGCACGAACACAATCCTCTTGGAAGTATTCGCACACAACCTCAGGGATCTCAGGGTTAGGTGGTTCATGATTCACTGAAGCGAAGTCCAGTATCGCCCAGATAGCTAGCCAAATATTCATTCGGCTATCTCATCGAAGTCGATCCCAGGATCTTCGACAAGCATCTCCAACTGATACTGGATAGCCCGATCAGTTATGACATCAATGCTTGGGATGAAGTCTAGGAAACTGTCTCGGTCTTCTAGGTATTGCTGTTTCAACTCGTCCAAGATCAGGACGGTGAACAAAGCAAACGCATACGCCGAGCGTTCCAGATCTGTATACGCAGAGTCACCCATAGTATGTTTCTGCTTCTGTCTCGATCCAGACACGAGCACCACATCGGTCAGGCTCATCAGGCTGAACGATGTAACAAGGCCCGTCTATAAAGACCCTACGGTGATGAGTAGAGCCTTTATAAGTACGATCAATAATAGCGGGTTCACCCTTCTTAATTTTCTGTTGGTGAACGTGGATAACATGCTTCATCACTCTCCCTTTCTGTTGGTAGAAGCAAAACGGACATTGTTGCGACCGTAGATACACATGCCGCATTCGACACATGCGCCACGACCGAACACCCCGTCGTCGTCCCAGACGACCATCGGGGTTTTACCTGTTAGCTCAGGACACTTAGGTCCCTTGCGTCGGTGTGGAAACTTGGCAGCTAACTCTTCAGTCTCTTCCCAAGTGTCGGCACAGAATGCCAGCATTGGTTCGGACAGTAAAGCTTTCTCTACTCGCACTGCATCTAGCACGTTGTCTTTATCTATCGATAGGTAGACAGCTAGATTGCTGACCCCCATGAGCAGAGGAACTGCCTTAAAGGTTCTCGTATACAACCAGAACTGAAACTCGGGGAAGTCTTCAGCTACTCGTCTGATTGCTTGGGCGAACGCAGCGGAGGGAATGTCACCGTCCCAGAAGTGACGGAACACCCACTCGTCTTGCGGTATGCCTGCTCGGACGTACTCGATAGAGCATTCACTGAGCATGGCACTGAGCATGGCGTGCAGTGTGTCTGTGTCGTTGAGATGTGGGGATACTATTTCCCAGTTCTCTTGGACCAAGTTACGGACGCCTGGAAAGTTCTGAAGTGCTAACGCATAACAAGCTTCGGCGCACCACTTCGTGTGCCCAGGACAGGAGACAAGGGCAGGAAGCCCGAAGGTGTTCTTGACCTTCGGGGTTCCCTCATTGACTCCCTTGCCTTTCTTCCTGACTAGAGGCGCAACTTTGCGGTCACTACTTAAGCGTGGCAACCCAACGTTGACAATCACGATTCTAGCCTGCCCAACAACTCAGTGAGGAGACTGCTGACAGTCTTAAGGATCTCGATAATGTCATCAGTTCGCTCATCCTTAGGCTGCATAGCTTTCATCGCCTCCTCCACAACGACTTCTACTCTTTCGACGCTGACATATCCCCACTGTGCAAGCAGGTCAGGAAGTTCACGCTCGAAGATCTTGCCCCAGTAGTAGTAGCTACCGATGCAGTCGGACATCTCATCGCTGAAGTCCATGTTCTGGCAATACTCTTCGATTGCGCTATCGACTCTGTGTTCGATTACATTGAACAGTCCGTCGTCATCGATTTCTGCTATCCCTGTAATTTCTAATTCAGCCATTGGTTTCTCCCTTGTTTGGCTATTGATGTTTGAGAACATCAGTCAAGCACAAAACATTACTTATGTCAACTTGCTACTGACACAGTTGCTTTGTGCCTGACGGGGCGCTCAAACTCCTACTAGCTCACGCATCCTATGAGTGAGCGGAGTGTCGTTATCCCTAATCTGATCCACCTGCTTCCTTATCTGCAGATCAGTACTAGAAGAGCGAGTGAAGTCGTGTGTCTCCGCAGATTGAATAGCATTCCACGCAGCCCACGCAGTACCAGCCGCAGGACCTTCGTCCTCCACCTGCCAGTAATACGTCACAGCTTTCATTTTCTCTTCCCACGCATTCATGGTCCGAGTGCTCACCTCTTCACCCTCAGGAGCAGTTGGCTCAGGCAGAAAAGTACGAAGAAAGCTCTTATATTGAGCCTCAGTGAACGGTATCCGACGCATAGAGCCAGCCATACGGTTAAACATCTCCGCATGTTCCCCTGCCTTGGCAAGCACGAGACTACGATCCAACAGAATCTGATCGTGGTTCGTGGTTCTACGCAGCTTTATCTTGGTGTTCTCCGCTGTGCATTGGTTGCTACAGAAAAGACGCCCAACGAATGAAGACATAAACGTAGGCCATGTCCCATCCAAAGAACCACCTATAAGGAGATTCGACTGCAACCAGTCTGGATAGTCGGGGCTAGCTATGTTGTATACATCTCCTAGCTCAAAGATTGCCATGAATCGCTTGCCATTATCCAGCGAACGCATAGCTGTGCATGAGTTAGGGAAAGCAGCTTCCACTGTCTCAATCCACTGTTGGTGGTTGGACTCGGGATGCTGAGGTGGAACCACATTGAGAATCATGGGATCTTCCCAATCATTGTCCTGCCTGTACAAGACTTTTCTCTCAGGTTCACCTTTGTATTTGCCACTCTTCACCTCAGGTATTTGACCATTTATCTCTATTGGCATTGAGTGGACTTTGAATAGGACTCCGTTGTCGATAGCGGCATCCACAGCATTCATTCGACTACCGAACCTATGCTCGGACTCGATCATGCCGTATTCACCTCCACCGTATGGAGTCGGGGATATGACGCTCATACTTAACCTCCCTGTTAATGATGTGTATGAGAACTTTGGGTAAATATAAGTTATATTTTTTGAGGTGACCCTATTTGCACCTCGACATAAGTATATGCCCTGTACTTGCCTAAGTCAACGACTCGTTGACAGTAGGGATTGGAATGTGTAACGAGTACGGACAGGCCACTCGTGACGTTGCAGCCGACGGAACCCGTCGAAGAAATCACGGACAGCTTCATCCTCACCGCAAGGGCTACAGACATACAAACCTGTACCCACACGACTCAGGGCATTCTGAGCTTGCACCTCGGCAAGGTCAGACAGTTGACATCTAGGACATTTCATCGTTTTGCTCCCTTATGTATTTGTTTACTTCAGACCACACTCTTAAGCGGTCGTCGATCCTGCGATCCAATAGATCATTAAACCAGTCGCTATCCTCATCTATGAGTCTGTCCACATGATGAACAATGGCATCCTCCATTGCTTTCATTAAGCGACCAGTAATCGTCTTGTCTTCCCAATCAGTCATTGTCTTCTCCAAACAATTCATCCCCACACGGAGGACACATATACAAAGAATAAGAAGCAGGCCGTTTCAGCAGCTTCCGAAGCTGAGAGTGCATGATGATCTCCCGTTCATCAGCAGTCTTATCGGGCCACACATCCTGCACCAAAGAACCGTTGACCCACTTTCTTACATCGTCTTCGGTTACTGAAGTGAAATAGTCGTTACCGCATTTACCACGACAACGAGCACGAGCCTTAACCATCATCTCAATTTCCTTTCCTAAACTCGGAATCTAAAAGCGCCTGAAAATACTCAGGACCACGGGCACGCTCTCGTGCCCAATACCACTCACTGATCAACACACAACCACGCACAAACATGGCAATACAGATGAAGTAGTACAGCCCTGGATACTCAGGAATAGGTAAAACTTTCTCCAACAGATCAAACATAATCACGGGCCTCCTGCCACGCTTCAGCGAACAACTCTAAGTTCGCTTCGTCACCCCACTGTGCCCAGCGTTCTTTCTGCTCAGGGTAGACAACCGACCTCGGCCTGTTCTCCATCCACCACTCGGCATACCGATAGGGCTTAGGGTCAGAGTATTTGTATCTAGACATCAGCCGACATCCAGATGGCTAACCCTGCTAAACGCAGTCTCTTGAGCACGAACTACGTCTTTCAAGACATCCGTAGCGAAGCCCTGACGATGTTGCCCAAGCGCCAACCAGCGCCGAGCAATCGCATCCAAGACCTTCTGAAGATCTTCACATACAGCCTTGGCTGCCCATGATGCTTCTTCGTTGAACTCCATAAGCTCTGGCGCCAAGCCTTTAAGAGTGTTGACGTGAGCATCGTAAGACGCTTGCAACTGAGCGTTTGTCACGTCATCAGTTATGTTGTTTATATCTAGATAGGACACAGTGTTTCTCCCTTTGTTGTATCCAATATTTAGTATCCCCAAAAATATAAATTATATTTTTGGTTCGTTGTCGTTGGGTCTATCCCCATCGACAAACTCCAGTTTACCTCATCCCCCCACTAAGTCAAGGACCTACGGACGGATAGGGACGCCTTCTCATAAGGACACACACAAACGCTCCTCATAAGGACGCCTCCTCCTCACTATCATTTTCACTATCACCAAAAAATATAAATTAAATTTTTTGAACCAGAAAAAAAAGACAAAAAAAAGGGCGAGCGCCGAAGCGCTCGCCCAATTTATTTTTGGTGCCTAGACTTCTGAGGGCACCGATTTGTTTTGAGCGACACAACGCCCAAGTGAGTACGCAAGGTCTTTGCGCTCTTGGACGTTCTGCTTTTCAAATGGCGCTGCCATATTTGCAAACTTGGCCGCTAGGCGTCGGAACTCCGCAAACTCCGAAGCCGCGGGGGTTAGGTTGCCGCCCATGTTATTTTTGTTGTTGGTGCGGTTGCGCTTTTGAGGCGGGGCCTCATTACGGGCCTTAACCGCTGCTTTCTGCTCGGCCTCGGCTTTGACGTTAAGGGCCTTAACCGATACCAGCCATTCAACAGTAAGGGCCTTAGGTAGCTCTACGGTCTGCCCTTTGGCCTTGGCCTTGAGTATGGCCTTAAGTGGGTTGATGCCCTTGGCCTTCCAGAAATAGGAGGGGTTGAGCTTTAAGCCGTCTATGGCCTTCAGGGTGAAACCCAGAGCCAACAGAGCATTGATATAGCTACCCTCCCCATTTTTCTGAGCGACCCACGAATCAGATTTGCCCGCAAGATTGGCGACCTTGCGATTGTGGGTCTTTTGGGCCTTGGCGCTTACTGACTGGTAGGCGTCATCCATGGCCTTAACCATGCGGACGTGACCAGACCAGGAATCAACCTCGGCCTTATTGATTGCGTTGGCAGCGTTCCGCGCTGCATCGGTGGGGGTGCTCCCCTTGGTCTTTGTGGTTTTGTTACTCACAAACACAAGTATAGGGGTCTGAGCCACTAAGTCCACCACCTACAGACACAAATCCAAGACAGCCAAAAATATAAATTATATTTCTCGGCCACCCACCACGGACACGCCGACACTCTGAACGGTTACGGACTGCCCGACCATGGCCGACCGACCCCCGACCGACCCCGACCAAGGACCGACCCAAGGCCGACCCAGAAAAGGAAAGCATGGTTGCGCCCAGGGCAACCCATTTTCACTATCCGAGGTGCGGGGGGCACCCCCTTGGGGGGTGGGGCTTGCGCCGTTGCATATGTATAGATATCAATATCCAGTGCGTGGTGTTTTTTGGAACGGGGGAGGCGGAAGAGAGTTTTTTCTTGTTTTTCTTTCCTTGGGTTGTATCCTTTGGGTTGTGTGATGGATACAATAAGGGGGGAGGGTGGGGGATGGGTGAAATGCTTCAAGGCATTTCACCCATCCCCCCCTTTTAAGGTATACAAGGGTGTCCCACTTTTTTGTGGGACATTGGGTATATAACTGTAGGAGGATAATGATGCCGCAAAATGGTGGTGGACGAGGTTGGAAGACTGATCCTGATTCGGGTGAGAAGGTTATGCCTGAGCAGTGGGGTGAGTTTTTGGATTGGTTGTTGTCGGAGGTTCGTGAGCCTGCTACTCAGAAGGAGTGGTGTACTGAACGTGGGTTGAATGATCGGACTGTTCGTCGTTGGAAAGCTGATTCTCGTTTTGTCCGTGAGTGGGACCGCAGGGCGGCTGAACTTAACGTCCACCCTGAACGTACACAGTCGGTTGTTGATGCGTTGTACAGACAAGCTGCACAAGGTGATGTAAAAGCTGCCGCATTGTATTTGCAATACATCGACAAGTACACTCCGAAGCGTCGTGTAATGGTCGATGATCACCGTGATGCGTCTGGTTTGAGTGATATTGAGCTTGCTGCAGAGCTAGAAGAGCTTGTTGCGGAGCTTCAAAGTGAGTGAGCTACAAGATTTGCATGATGACGGCATGTGGATGCAAATGGAAGAAATGGGAGAGCGACCTGATCTGCTAACTGACCCGTTTTTGGATGACACTCCGTTGGAGTGTGGGGTAGACAACCCTGATATTTGTGAAAGTTGTCAGTAATGGCTCCAAGACCTAAGTCCTATGCCCAAAAAGGGGAATCTGCGCGTTATTACGCAGATAACCCTGCCGCTCGCAAAGTAAAAGCTAGGACAGATACAAAAATTAATAAGCGCCCTGAGCAAGTTCAGAAGCGTGTGGAAGCAAATGCTGCTCGGAAAGCAGCTAAACGTGCAGGAGTGAAGCTGACTGGCCGTGATGCTTCGCATCAACCTGATGGAACTATCAAATTTGAGAGTTCTAAAAAGAATCGTGGCCGTCGTGGGGAAGGTAATCGTTAAAGGTGGGGGATTATGTCGATAGAAGATGTAGCAGAGAAAGCAGATATTTGGTCAGAGTCAATTAAGAAGATTATTAAAGCTATTACGGCTGCTGTGGTTGCCTTAATTGCTGCAATTAGCGGTGTAACGATGCTTTGGTCTGGTGATGATCCAGAGCCTGCACCTATAGTGCGGACTGATTTGGTTCCTGGTTATGGGCCTCAGTGTTCGCAGCTTTATAACACGATTGACCATACGTGGACTGAGAGTCAGTGGTCTGTGTGGGAGCAGTTGCGGAAAGATATGGATTGCTGATGATGAAAGCAAAGTGCCCGAATTGCAATTGTGAGTCGTGTCCCTGTAGTTGCAATCATTGTGATTGCTGTGGACATATGGATGGCTAATGAAGGTTTGGATCGATCAGGACTTGTGTACTGGTGATGGTTTGTGCGCTGAGATTGCTCCAGATGTTTTTGTCATGCGTGATGACGGGTTAGCATATGTGCAGGAAGACGGGCATGTGTTCGATAATCCTGGTGGTGCTCATGGGTTGGCTTCTTTTGACGAAGGGCTTTTGGATGCTGTTATTGAGTCGGCTGAAGAATGTCCTGGTGAATGTATTTATATTGAGATTTAGCGGAAAGATGTGGGTTGTTGGATGACTAAGTTTCAGGTTTCAGTCTGCGCTGGACAAGGTTTCAAAATTAAACCTATTGTGCGTCCGTACTCTGTTAAAGATCGGGTTTGGTTTCACCATGACTCTGTTTTTAGAGAACAACCAGTGATGTACCTTTATAAGAAATATATTCCTGAGTTTGTAGATGGTGGCGAAAGCTAACGGAATGGGTAGCCGTTGTACCAAACAACTGCGCTACATCGTTCCCCTGATTCGACTGGGCTAACCCGATGTTCTATGAAACTAGGGAATACAACAATCGAACCTCTGGGACAATCGTTGAAGAGATGCATTTGGTCGTAGCATCTCAGTTGAAGTTCTCCTCCTGTGTAGTCTTGGGGATCGGAAAGGTTGACAGTTGCTGAAAGTTTTCGGACGGTGCCTTGAAACTGGGGAAACGGTGTCATATTCAGTGGAATCGGGGGCGCAATTTCCTTCATCAAACGACGAGCGGCATGTTGGTCAGAGTTTCCGTCAATATGCCAGTCGTAGTATTCTCCAGGCGAGTACTTCGTGTATTGAATGGCTTCTGGTATTTCTAGGTCGTAGTACCAGCCTGCTTCTTTGTTTGCTTGACGCATCCAAGCACAAATTGTTTCACTGGGTTCGTCATCGTAAATCCAAGCGATTCTTGAATTGCGTTGACTCGGGTCTTCCCCGAAGTGGAAACCCGAGTCTTCCTGAATCGAATCCCCTCGGCGTTGTATATCGTCGCACTGCTGTGGGGTTAGCGCCTCTGGGACGTACCAATAATGGTTGGTGATCATGAATTCAAGGTTAGTTGAACTCAAACAAGAAGCTGAGTGGAGAAAATGTGTTAGAGATGAGAGCTATTTTTTACAGAACTATTGGCACATTGCTCACCCTGCTCATGGTCGTATCCTTTTTGGGTTACGTCAGGCTCAGAAAGAAGCTATCGAACACTGGGCCGCTCATAGATATTCGCTTACATTAAAAGCACGACAAATTGGGTGGAGCACACTGGTAGCTGCCCACCAGTTCTGGCTGGCGTTTTTTCATCCAGACCAAAACATTATTGATCTTTCTCGAACTGAGAGGGAATCCGTACTGTTACTTCGGAAAAGTAAATACGGATTTCAACATTTACCGAAATGGATGGTAGAACGTGGACCTAAGTCTTTGGTTGAGCACCAACAAAGAATGGGGTTCGACAACGGAAGCCAGATTACGTCAATGCCTTCGGCTTCAGATCCTGCCCGTGGTGAATCAGCAACACTTATTGTTGTTGACGAATGGGCTTTCCTTCCAAACCCAGAAGAAGCATGGGCTTCGATAGAACCCGTAGCCGATGTGGGAGGCCGCATCATTGGGCTTTCCACTGCTAACGGTTCTGGAAACTTTTTTCATCACCTATGGGTAGGTGCCAGCACAGGTTCTAACAAATTTGAACCAATGTTTTACCCTTGGTCCGCAACTGAAGACAGAGGCGACTCTTGGTATCAAGAGAAGGTTGAGTCAATGCTGCCGTGGCAGCTTGCTCAGGAGTACCCGACAACGCCCGAAGAGGCGTTCGTTAAGTCGGGTAATCCTGTTTTTGACCTCGATATTTTGGAAGAAATGGGTAAGCACACAACGTTTGGTGAGACTGGTTACTTACACCGAAACGGTTCAGCTATAGAGTTCAGAACATGAGTTTTGAAGTTTGGGAACCTCCAGAATCTCGTAGCGCCTATGTGATGGGTGTGGATACAGCGGAGGGGCTTGGTCACGGGGACTACAGCGTTATCCAAGTTCTTAATGTTGGGACTGGAAACCAGTCAGCGATCTGGCATGGTCATATAGCACCAGATCTTTTAGCTGAAGAAGTGATGTCTGTGGGAATGTGGTACCGCAATGCTTTGTGCTGTGTGGAATCAAACAACCACGGACTTACAACGATCACAGAACTACGACACTTGGGTTACCCAAACCTTTTCAGGAAACGGCAACTAAACAACGTCAACAACAGGATTAGCCAAGAGTACGGCTGGAAAACCACCCGTACTTCTAAACCATTAATGATTGACGATTTAAGTTCAGCTTTGCGAAATAACGAGTTGCAAATAAATGATCGAAACACAGTAGGGGAGTTACGCACTTATGTGCGAAACGACCGAGGGTCTATGTCTGGTTCTCCCTATGATGACCGTGTAATGGCTTTAGCTTTAGCTAACCAAATGCGTAAATACGCTTACGAACCTGAATACGCACCCGAGGTAGATGACTATTGGACTGTTGATTGGTTTGCCCGTTTAGGCAATGTTCCTGAGGCATCCTCGCCATATAACATAGGTTCGTATACAGTTCGTGGGACACGGTAAACACCCTATAGAGCATGTTCTACAAGGAAGGGCTGTAATGGCTAAATTTGTTTCCCACACCAGCGGTACACAAACCGTTGATGGGGCAAAGGGCAAGAACGCAAAAATGGAACGTGGTTCCAGCGTTTCAGCTAACCCAATCTGGGAACCAGGAGGCGGACAATCTCCTAAACAACGTATGGATGCAGGCAAATACGCCAGTCAAACTGGCGGTTACGGTCAAACCAGCGTTCGGGAAACCCCTGAAAACCAGCATGGTACGACTGGCAAAGTGGAACCAGGCCGCCAGCCTGACCTCCGCGGTCACGACGCTGGCTGAAAATGGCCGTCATCCCTGACGGTGCGACATTTGAAGAGTTCACTGAATACGTTCTGGCACGACGAAAGTCTGTTCCTGTAACAGAACTTAAAGAACTTTACGAACGTCATTTGCGCTTAAAGTCAATAACTGTTTCCACGGGGCAAGGGTTTCAATCAACTCTTCCCCGTGATGAGCAGGGTTTAACCAAACGTGAACGTGAAGCCAAAGTGTTTGCTGAGGCTAAAGCTTCAGGTCGCAATATAGAAAAGCTGCCAGAGAAAGCACAGTTTTAGAAATGGCTCGGAAAACTCGTCAAGAAACGCTCGAAGATTACATTGAGAGAATTGATAAATGCCGTCGTTGGCGAGATCAAGAAAACTTTGAAGCTACTTGGCGAAGACTTTCCGATCTTTACCGTGGAAAACACTGGCCGTCTACAACTTCAACTAAACATGATCTAATTGCTGTCAACTTGGCGTTTAGCACTATTAACGTGATAGCGCCAAGTGTGGCTGTTAATTACCCAAAGATTGTGGTGCAAGCTACAGATCCAGAAAACAATGATCGTGCAGCGTTCGTTGAAGCTGTGGCTAACTATCTTTGGAAACATCACGACTTCCGAACACCTTTCCGTACTGCCGTCAAAGATTTTCTTATCTTTGGTCATGGCTGGGTAAAGGTTGGTTGGAAGTTTGTTGAACAAGAACAATCAGTTACTGAAGCTGAACGTGATGATTTAATTTCGCAAGCTATTGATGAAGTAGATCAATTTGCGATGGAATCGCCTGATTTAGCAGGTGATTTACCTACCGACGAAGACCTCATGGCGAACGTTCCTTCAACCATTATGCGTGTCGTTGAAGACCAGCCGTTTGTGGAACGTATATCGCCCTTTGATGTGTTTGTTGATCCAGCAGCTACTTGCATGGAAGACGCTAAATGGATCGCACAAAGACTTGTGCGTCCATTAGAAGAAGCCCAAGCAGATCAAAGGTATAAACCTTCTGCAAGGAAACGTCTTTCAGCCGATGGTGGATACACCAATTCAAGGGATTACTCGGATAACCGAAATGAATTTCTTGGAGATCAGGTAACTATCTGGGAATTCTATGATATTTCTGCGAATACGCTGGCAGTGTACGCAGAGAACTCAAACGAGTTTCTTATCGACCCTCTCGCCATGCCTTACCCGTATGGACAGCCGTTTGTAATGCTTCGCAATTACGACGTTCCCGACCGTTTTTATCCAATCGGAGATTTGGAATCAATCGAGTCGCTGCAACTTGAGTTAGATAAAACTCGCTCGCAGCTTATGAACGACAGAAAGCGCTATGCGAGAAAATATCTCTATCATGAACGCTCCTTCGGTCCTGAAGGCAGAGAAGCTCTCGAATCCGATGAAGATGGCCGACTGGTCCCCGTTGTGGACGAAAACAAGCCACTTCAGGACGTTGTTGTTCCGATGCCTCAAGTCCCCGTAAGTCCAGAGATTTACAATTATTCAAACATCATAGAAAACGACATCAATACAGTTAGCGGCATATCCGAATATGCCCGTGGCGCTATGCCCGAGATACGGCGTACCGCCACAGAAGCCAGCATTATTGCGGATGCTCAGAATGCTAGAGCAGCGGACAAATTAGCGATTGTTGAAATAGCGATTTCAGCAGTCGCTCGTCGTGTAATTCAACTCATGCAACAATTCATGACTGGTGAACACATGGCTCGGGTTTCAGGTAAAGGGCAAGATCTCTTTATTGAATATAACCGTGAAGATATCGTGGGAGAATACGATTTCTCAGTTCAAGCAGGCTCAACTCAGCCGATGAACGAAACCATTCGGAAGCAGCAGGCAATCAGTTTGATGAATGCTGTGGCCCCACTTGTGGGAACGGTAATCGACCCCCAAGCGCTCGCTGTTCATGTGTTGGAATCAGGTTTCGGGATCAAAGACCCCGAAAAGTTCCTGATTCAACAACCAGATCAGCAAACAATGGCGGCAGAAGAACAACTTCCGCCAGAAGACCCTGCTGCGGCAAGTATGCCTCCCATGATGGGAGGAGCACCTATGCCTCCAGCAGAAGGAGGCGCTTTTGCGCCAACTGGTGGAGTCCCACCAGAGCTTCTAGCCCAGTTGCAAGGACAAATGGGAATGGAACTCCCTGCTTTGTAAATGGGACACGGCTATATTCTTATAGGAGCAACTCATTGAAGACTCCTAGGAGGGGCTAGTGCCCGAAGAAACAGAAGTTATGACGGAATCCACAGAACCTGTGGACAATCTTGAAGCTTCAGACCATATTGAAGTTGATGAAGGACCTGCAGTAGACGAGCCAACGTACACCGTAAAGGTGGACGGCGAGGAAATGCAGATACCCGAAAGTGAACTTTTGAACGGATATCAGCGTCAAGCGGATTACACCCGTAAAACGCAAGAGATATCCGCAGAACGTGAACGCTTGCAACAAGCCGAAGCGATTGTATCCGCCTTAGAATCAAACCCAGAAGAAACATTAAAGGTTTTAGCTAGATCTTTTGATTTGGACACTCCTACCGCTACCGCACAGGAACCCGACGAGTGGGAAGAAGAAGACCCCACAGCTAAAAGATTGGCTCATCTAGAGCAGAAAATCGAAAAGCAAGAAGCAGCAGCACGTCAAACCGCTATAGAAAACGAGGTCCAAAAGCTGCAAGAGAGGTACGGAGAATTTGATTCTCGCGAACTTCTCAATCATGCGTTAAAGAATCAAATACCTAATCTTGAAGCGGCATACACCCACTGGCAATTTAACGACGTTAAAACGACAGCGGACAAACTGCAGAAAGAACAGGAAATTACGAATCAGAAACGTGAGGCGGCTGTTGTTACTCCAGGTGGGTCAACCCAATCGGGAACCCAACCAAAGCCTGAAGGTAAGGCTGGCAGTATCAGGGAAGCGTTTGAATTGGCAAAAAAACAATTAAGCACTTAACCTTTTAGGAGAAATAACAAATGGCTGGGAACAGCAATTTCGATGAGATTCTGACTACGACTCTCAATAACTACGTCCCTAAACTGGTTGACAATATCTTTAGTGCCCGTCCGCTCTTCTATGCGTTGACAAACTCGTCAACAATGCGAACAGTTTCGGGTGGTGCAAAGATCGTTGTACCAATCATTTATGGCACCAACTCAACCGCTGGTTCATACAGCGGCACCGACACTATTTCCACGACTGCTCAAACAGGCATTTCGGCTGCTGAGTACGACTGGGGACAGTACGCTGCCACCGTAACAATCAACGGCATGGAAGAAGCCAAAAACAACGGCGAAGCTCAAATCATTGACCTTCTCGAAGGCAAAATCTTCCAGACCCAAGAAACCATCATTGAGAACATGAACACCATGTTCCACGCAGATGGTTCTGGCAACAGCAACAAAGACTGGGAAGGAATCGCAGCACTTGTTGATTCCACTGGAACTGTTGGAAACATTGACCCCACAGATACAGACAACGACTTCTGGGCTTCTAGCGAAACTGCAGTCGGTGGCGCATTAACCACCGCTGCAATGGCAACCATGTACAACAACGTTTCAGTTGGCAATGATCAACCAACGATCATTCTTACAACTCAAACGCTTTATGAGAAGTATGAAACCCTTCTTACGTCAAACATTCGGTATACAGATACCGACATGGCAGACGCTGGGTTCCAGAACCTCATGTTCAAGGGTGCGCCCGTAACATTTGATGGTGCTAACGCTTCAGGAGTTGTTTACTTCCTGAACACCAAGTACCTCCAACTAGTACGGCACTCGGATGTTTGGTTCAAGCCAACTCCGTTCGTGCGTCCTACAAACCAGGATGCTGTGTTCTCACAGATCCTTTGCTACGGACAGCTAACCTGCTCCAACCGAGCGCGACAAGGTAAGCTAACAGGCGCAACCGCCTAATAGCTCCACAATGATGGGGTGAGGGCGCTTTGCCCTCACCCCATCCAGTATTCTGAGGATTTATGGGTAGAGAACTAGCAATAGGGTACGGAACAAACCGAAGAGCATACGGAGATCCAGGCGAAGGCTATTCGCAGCCTGTTTCCCGTGATCGATACTTTGGTGGACGAAACGTGAGAACAGTTCACGCTGATCTTCCACACGAAGAACCACAATCTTCTTGTTCTGCTACTACGAAAGCTGGTGACCCATGCAAAGCTCGCCCTGCAGAGGGCGAAGACCTTTGCTCTTTCCATAAGGAGTAGCGGTGAACATAGGAGACATGCGTTCTTATATTAGAAGCATCGTTGAAATTGATAGCAGCGATATCTCTGATGACGTATTAAACCGCTTCTTAGGGGAAGGCTACGATCAAATTGTTTACAGCGAAAAACGTTGGCCTTGGTATGAAGCTTCTACCACTTTCGACACAGTTGCTTCTACCTCTGACTACACACTTGCTACCGTTGGTGCCTCTCTTACTAATGGGCTAAGAGAAGTTCAAGCTTTACGCACAGACGACCATGTGCTCACATTCCTTGGTCGAGATGACGGTGACATTGTTTACCCGTTGAACTCTGCAGGTAACGGGGATGTCTATTACTGGAGTTTTTGGGCCGACAAAGTTCGGTTGTATCCAACTCCTTCTTCTGCCCAAACTATTTATGTAAGGGGATACAGTAACCCGACTGCGTTTGGCGCAGGTTCGTTGGATTCGGTTTCTCCAAGCGATTTTCCTGAACCTTTCCATATTGTGATTGCGACGTATGGAATTAGCCGAGCATATGAACAGCAAGAGGATTTAGAAATGGCTTCCTCTTACATGAATGGGTTCATTAGAGAGCTAGATAATTTACGAGCACGTCATTTAGACGTTCCTGCTCCTCAGCCCCTTGTTCTTAACGACAGAAATGCTTCAAGGTGGCGCTCTCAGAGCGTAATGCCCGACCGACTTCGATATAGCTGGGAATAAGCATGTCTAAACGTGCTGGGTTCAAACTAGAAATGCTAGAAAATTTCAGTGGTGGTTTGAATCTGCGTTCGGATCAATTCAATCTTGCTCCAAATGAAAGCCCTGAAATGCTAAATGTTGATGTTGACCCTCGTGGGGGCATCAAAATGCGTTTGGGTGTTGTAAAAAGAAATTCAACAGTCCTTTCAGACAGAGTTACAGGATTAGGGCAGTTCACTCCCGATGGAGGAACCGCCCGAGTTATTTGTTCGTATGGAACCACTGTTGCTGAATCAGCTAACGGTGGTTCTGGGGACTTCACCACAATGAATGGTGTTTCCGTTACCGATGGTGACCGTTTGTATGGGCAAACAACTAATAACAAGTTTTATGGAGTTTCGGGAGATGCTGCGTCGTTTGTTTACGATGGAACAACTGCTTCAAACCTTGCGTCGAATATCAACGGTTCAGCAGGAAATTACCCTATAGCAAAGTACACCTGTCATTGGAATAACTTTGCTTGGGTAGGTCACACTAAAGAAAGTGGCACTGCACATGCCAATCGTGTCAGATGGTCCAAAATTGATGACCCTGAATCTTGGCAAGATTATGACTACATAGATGTGAATGTGGGAGAACGAGGAGATGAAGTATCTGGGATGGTCCCTTATGCTGATCGTCTTCTGATTTTCAAAACAAATAGCGTGCATGCGCTATTTGGTAGCAGCAGTCAATCTTTTCAGCTAGTTCCGCTTTCCCAAGATGTTGGCTCTGTGAGTATGTCTTCTCCTGTTTCCACTCCTTATGGAGTGTTTTTCTGGTATGACCGTCAAGGAGTTTGGGTATACAACGGGGAACGGTTTGTTTGGGTGTTTGAGAAGTTGCAGCCAGCCATTGATGATGGCAGGTTGCAATTTACTAATCCTCCACAGCTTGCTTGGTTTAAGAACAGGCTTTACGTTTCTGTTGATTGGTCTGACACTTCTGAGCTTCTTACAACTCGTCGTGTTCTTGTTTATGATCCGACGTTGGGTTCGGGTGGGGCTTGGACAATGACTGATATAGATGCAAACGCGATGTTGACGTTTGCACCGCCTAACGATGAGCAGGAACTACTTGGCGCTTGCCATACGAACAGCGGACGAGTTATTCACTTAGAACAAGAACGTCAAAGTGATTTCTATGGGACTGAAACTTCCCATATCGATAGTTCATATACAACTAGTTGGCTTGTGGGGAAGAACCCGATTGTTCGTAAACGGTGGGGAAAGCCTCGTATTGTTACGTCATCTGATTCAACTGTTGCTTTAACCGCAAAGTTGTATACCGATTACGACACTGCGAATTTTAAGAAGTCTATGCCGTTTGGTGTTCAAACAAGTGGTGCGGTTTCTTCGACTTGGGCTTCTGGTCCTGGTCCTACTGGGGGTACAGGTGTTTGGGATTCTGGTGTTTGGGCTGGTGAGCCAAACACCATCATTACTCAAATTGAACGTTTGCCTACTCTTGGGACAGCAAAGGCTATACAAATGAAGGTCGAAGGTCCCACTAATGATGAGGCTTGGGAAGTAAACGCTATGGCATTTACTTATCTACATAGGAGATTGCGTTAATGGCAACTTTTACTGCACCAAATGTCGCTGTAGCAGGTAACGCCATTGTTGCCAGTGAGCACAACACTAACTGGACGTATTTGAAGAACTGGTTAGAGGGTGTTCCTGGGCAAACAGCTACTTATCCTGGGGTAATTCAGGGTGCTGGTGGAACAATTAGTGGTGATCTTGCTGTTAATGGTGCTCTCACAGCAGGTTCTTATAGTTCAACTGGAACTTTGTCC
>TARA_B100000686_G_scaffold136147_1_pt1 | contig 32813 bp, 35 predicted proteins | sample TARA_B100000686 | Tara Oceans TARA_B100000686 (sample SAMEA2622733) | marine metagenome | biome: marine biome (ENVO:00000447); feature: marine epipelagic mixed layer (ENVO:xxxxxxxxx); material: "saline water (ENVO:00002010), including plankton (ENVO:xxxxxxxx)" | depth 150 m | reverse complement strand
CAGTCATTGTTGGTCTGTTGCTGAGCTTTCATTATGGAACGGCGGGCGGAGCGACCATCGCTGGGTTATGCGTTCTTGAGTTCTTCTTGGTCTTGGCAGCTCGGCTAGTTAGAGGGCTGGTAGGGGCCTCGAACCAAAGAACAGACAATGACGCGTTGGTGTGAATTCTGAAGGCAGTGGCACGAGCTCCCATAGGGGTTCCGTAACCGAATAAGATCAGGGGTCGAGATACCAGGGGGACAATATGGCACTCACCGAACTCTCGTCGGATCAACACGCGGAGAAAATGTCGACCTATGTGCGCGACCGCGGTCGAGCAGCGGCTGATTTTGGCAGTCGAGGACCGATCCGCTACGACGCCGCCGGCCAATTACATCCAGACATCCTCACTGATTTCGAAAGAAACGGCTTCTACATCTTTGAAGGCGTGGTTGATGCCGACGAAATTGGAGAACTACGCGACGCAGTCGAAGACACCATCCAACGAGCACCTTCACCCCCGGACTCTGATACTGACGCTCAAGGTCGCCCAGCGCTCGGACTTGACTATCCGATTAGCCCTTACATTTTCATCAAGCCGCTATCTGACCCTTGGGGTGGAACCAACCTGCTCAGCGGACGCCATCCAGTCAAGATGACTGAACCTAACCCTGATGACGACGCGCCCGATCACGTTGTTCATCTGCTGCTGCAGATGTGCACCTCTATGCCCGCAGCCCTTCGGCTATACGGCCACCCAGACCTTTTGACTATCGCTGAAGAGATCAACGGCCCAAATTTCGTTCCCTACAACGATTCCATATTCGTGAAAAAGCCAGGAATGGGCGGGTCAGTGGCATGGCACCAAGATGGAGCGACCCATTGGGACAGCCCCGACTGGTACCCGGGCATCCACGGATTCAACTTCCAAGTACAGCTCTACCCCACAACCCCAGCGAACGCGTTATGGATCGTTCCAGGTAGCCATAGAAAAGGCCGTATCGACATAAAAAGTCGCGTCGCGGAAAACGAAAACGGAGAGCGACTACCCGACGCGATTCCCCTACTGACTCAAGCCGGAGATGTGACCATTGTCAATCGACACATGCTGCACGGCTCTTTCGCCAACACCTCTCCGGACCCTCGCGTGTCCATCACCTTCGGCTTTTACCCACACTCGTCGGTACTGGGAGTGTCTGGGGGGCTCAACATCAGTCTCGACAAAGATAAGAACGGTGAGAAAATCTACGACGAAGAACACATCAAGCGTCGCTCAGCAGTAGTTCAGGTCGCCATAGATGCTCGACACCAGGTACGTCCAGATGAACGTCGCTACCGCTACGCGCCGTTTGTGGACTGCGAAGATGACTACCGATATGGACCGGAAACCATTGAGAGTGTGTTGAGCGACTACACCCTCTACGACATTGCGTTATAGGCGCAATATCGATGAAGGGCATCGACCTTAACGACCCGGCGAGCGTAGAGAACCCTCACGCCTATTGGTCTCATTTCCGCGAACTGGGGCCGGTCCAATGGAGTGACGCTCATCGAGCTTGGGTAATTCTGGATCATGTAGAACTCAGCGAAGCATTTCGCGACGGACGTCTGCTGTCTGCGGACAGAGTCACACCCCTTGAACGGGTCGCCCAGCATCGACCAGCAAGTTTCGCCAAGGTTGTCGAACTACTAGGGGGGTGGATGGTGTTTCGTGACCCACCATTGCACACCCACCTCCGAGATCCGCTCCGCAACGTTTTTACACCACGTCGAGTAGCGAACCTTCAAGACATCGTCAGTCGAGTCGTCGAAGAAATCGTTGAAGGACTGCCCGAACAAATCGATGTCCGGAAAGACTTTGCTGGACCGCTGCCAGCTTGGGTGATCGCAGAGCTCTTAGGCGTACGAGCTGCCGAACGAGATCTCTTTCAAGACTGGTCCGACGACTTGGCGACAATCGTGTTTGCTACTGATCCACACACCACCGCCCCGGAGCAAGCAACTGCAGCTGCCGGAGAATTCAGCGAATTCTTTCAACAGTTAATTGACCGCGAACGCTTCGAGCCATCAAACACCCTGATGACGTTGCTGGTCGAAGGAGCAGGTGATCAACTCTCCGACCTTGAACTAGTTGGTGCTTGCACACTCATCTTGTTCGCGGGTCATGAGACAACAACATCTCTGCTCATGAACACGATGGGGTTGTTGGCGGCTCAACCCGAACTCATTCAAGGCTTACGAGCAAGCGACATCGAAACAGCTATCGAAGAGTTTCTCCGCGTTCTCGGACCAACGCGAAGCATGTACCGAAAGGTTGCGGTTGAACATGAAAGGGGAGGGCAGATGCTTGCAGCGGAAGACAACGTTTTGTTGTGCGTCGCCGCCGCTAACCACGACCCCGATGTCTTTTCTAACCCGGGATCGTTGATGCTTGATCGCGACCCCAACCCACATCTGACGTTTGGATGGGGTCTCCACCATTGCCTCGGAGCGCATTTAGCGCGCCTTGAAGCCCGGCTAGCTCTTGAAGCTTTACTTGCGAAATATCAAACATTTGAATCTGTGGGAACAGTCCCACCAATAGAGGGAACCGTTATCTCATCCATACAACAGCCCTTGCATCTCCAACTCACCTAAGGCAACGTGACACATGACCAAGGCCCCAACTATCAACACCTACGACTGCAACGTAACGGCGGAGAAACTGGTCGCAGAGCTGAACGCTAATGGTTGTGTGATCGTGGAAGGGCACATCAACGACACGCGCCTGCAACAACTTCACACAGAACTTCAGCCCTACCTGGACAATGCACCGTTAGGTAAAACTGATTTCGCAGGGCGAACCTCACGACGACGTAATGGGCTGCTGACCAAATCTGAGATTTGTCGCGAACTAGCGATTGACCCTCTCTTACTAGCGGTCTGTGATGGTGTCCTTGGACCCAACTGCGTAAATTACCGGTTGCATGTGACAATGCTCGTCGAACTGATGCCAGGCGAAGTGCGCCAAGAGGTTCATCGCGACGGAGAGATCTACCCGGTGAGACACCCGACACCACCAATGACTCTGGCAGCGTTTTGGGCCTATACAGATTTCACCGAGGAAAACGGAGCCACTCTTGTCGCCCCCGGCTCGCATCTTTGGCCACAAGAACGACAACCCGAAGATCATGAGCTTGCGCAGGCAGTGATGCCTAAAGGATCGATGCTGTTGTACACCAGCAGTGTTTGGCACGGGAGCGAGGCAAATCATTCTGATTCTGTGCGCACCGGGATGGGGCTGCACTACAGCCTTGGTTGGCTTCGCCAAGAAGAAAATCAGGTGCTCTCTTCACCCCCGGAAGTCGCCCGACACTTCCCAGAGCGCCTGCAGCGTCTTATCGGATATGACTTCGGAGGCCCCTACCTGGGTTTCGTGGAGCAAGGTAACCCGATCGGATTATTACGCGAAGACGACGGCGATTTCGCTCGCACCGAACCAGAGTTAAACGCACAACGAGAGAAAATCGAACTTCTTCAACTTGGAGAAATGGAACGGTAAAATTCTAAAGAGTCTTACGGCAGAGACGAAATCAATCGCCGGTAACATCAGCGTCCATACGACCGGTAGGGGGATAACCGCGCTGCTCGATCGCTCGATGTCGCGCGGCGACCGATTCGATGATGTTGGGATCGGTGAAAATGTAGAACTCATTGTTGAGAACAGCATCGTGAACAATGTTCGCTACTTCATGAGGAGGCCGACCTGACTCAATGACATCACGCATAGCCGAACCGATTGAGTCTGACCGATCTGTTGTGGTTGGGTTGAGCACAGGTTTGAGCCGCTCAGGCCGATGTAGTTCATCGTTCATGATGTTGGTTGCTACCGGACCAGGGCACAGTACAGAGACATTGACTGCGGGAAATCTTTCAGCGAAATCGTGAAACTGGCACTCTGAGATTGCAACCACAGCGTGTTTCGCGGCGTAGTAGGCAGCGCTAATAACCGACCCTGAAGTAAGTCCCGACTGTGACGCAGTATTGACGATATGGCCGTCGCCATGTGAAAGAAGATGCGGGACGAACGTGCGGATCCCATGGATGACACCCCAGAGGTCGACATCAAGCACCCATTGCCAATCCTCGACGGTTAACTCGTGTGGAGCATGCCCTGGAGGCCCTGCTACGCCAGCGTTGTTGCAAACCAAGTCGGCCCGATCGAAATGATCAACAGTGAAAGTCAGCAAATCATCAACGTCTGATCCAACGGTGACATCAACGGGAAGCCCCGCAGCGGGTCCCACTTCAGAAACCTCTGCGATAGCGACGTCGAGTGCCACCTCATCTACGTCGGATAGGACCACGTTCATTCCAGCTTGGGCCCACCGGATCGCCATCGCGCGACCGATTCCGCTAGCGGCGCCTGTAACAACAGCAGTCTTCCCGCCTAGGTCTTTCATAGCGTCTCCCGTCTAGTAGAGCTCGTTCCCGTCATGCCACGATCCAAATCGCGCCTCCATCTCAGGCACCGTCTCATCAGAAGTCGTTTGGTCACCAAGACATTCCGCGTAGCTAGCCAAACCTTCAATATCGGGCCAATCGTTAGGAGACCACAACTTCGAACGAATGACAGACTTCCCACAATGAAACATGACCTCGTTAATCTCCACTACAAGTGCCAATATCGGTAAACGTTCGTTTACTGCCATTGTTGCTAAGAGGTCAGGATCACTAACGATGCTACCTATACCACCGATCCTAAGAACTTCGCCTCTTCCTGGAACCATGAACATCAGCCCTACTCGAGGACGTTCGAGCACATTGTGGAGAGTGTCAAGTCGTCGATTGCCGGGCCGATCGGGAATAGCCAACGTTTGGTTGTCGACGATTCGAACAAACCCGGCTGGGTCACCTTTCGGCGACAAATCCATATTCCCTGCAGAATCGGCACTCGAAATGACAACGAATGGGCTTCGCTCAATCCACGCGCGACAATGATGGTCAAGAGCAGACAACACCTTGGTTTGCTGAGCCGGGCGAGGTGGTGGAATTAACTGGCGGAGCTCTTCTGGTTTAGTTAACACGTGTTGCGAGTCGAACATAGGTTCATTGTTGCCCAAAAAGGATGGGTGCAGCCTCAAAGACGGGCGCTTACGTATTTTTGTGGGACACTTTGTCGATTCGTCGATCAAAGGTGGAAGCTATGAATATGGATACAGAGGACTACATCGACATGATGTCGGCGCGAGCAGCAGACATGCGGGCAATGATTATGTTCTTCGCGGTCATCCACACCGGCCTGCTCGTGGTGTTGGGATTTGCAGGTAGCGGATTAGAGGACTCAGGCATTCAACTAGCGTTGACTGCAGTTATTGTCCTCACATCTTTGTGGACAGTGTTTTTCATGGACGACTGCATGCAAGACCTGTTTGCTATCGCCCAGGATCTGCCCGAAGACTTCCAAGCGAGCAACGTAGGGAAACGCTTTGCCGCCGTTTCACTCCCCGTCTTTAGAGTGGTGAACTTTGTGGTTATCGGGCTGATCGTCGTGGCCGAAGTTTTAGCCATCTACTAGATCACTCAACTAGCACCACTTGAATCAGTAAGTCGGTCCTTTAGCGGCCAATCACAAATGTGTAGCGTGTGGCTCAGATCGACCATCGATCTCCGGGCTTGGACCGGTCCGCGTTCGGAGCGCTGAATGGACCACAACAGCGACGAATCACACACAGCCGCTCATCTGCACAGTCACGGGTCGTCGTTGTCTATGGAAGCATTGGGGGCGACAAGGTCTTCGGTTCTGTATTTCTTGATCGCCACACTCGCTGCCGCGGCGTTAATGACAGTCCTAGGTGTTGTGGCGCTGTGGCCAAATAAGGAACGACCTCAAGAAATACAGAACAACGCCCTGGAAATGGGCTTAACAGCGGAGTTGCTTCGAGCCACTGTCCACGAAGCATCCGAAGCGGGTTGCAACTACTCGTTCTCGTCTGAGGTGGAACTTTGCCGCAACGTGACAGTAAAGGTGCAGGAAGGCCCGGACGCCGGCTCGCTGGTGGTATTGCCGGAAGTCAATACAGCGTTTGATCCAACGTTCCCCAAATTGTCCGTCGGGGACGAAGTGATTTTGGGTTTCGATTCTGTCACCGACTCTTACTACTACCAAGATCGAGATCGACTCGGTTCGCTGTGGTGGCTCATAGTTCTGTTCGGGGTCACCGTAATTTGTCTCGCAAGAGTTCGTGGTGTTCTAGCGCTACTTGCCATGGTCGTAACCGTTGTCGTTTTGGTCAAATTCGTAGCCCCATCGGTCCTAGACGGAAACGACCCAGTGTTGGTCTGTGTTGTGGCAGCCGCTGCAATCGCGTTCTTTAGTCTCTACTTCACTCACGGATTCAATTTGATGTCAACGGTTGCTTTGGCGGGCACACTCATCGCTTTGAGCCTGACCTTAGGTGTTTCATGGGTCTTTTTTGAGATAGCAAAATTCTCTGGTTTCTCAAGTGAAGAAGCGTTCATCTTGCCGTTCTTAACGGAAACTCTCGACGTGCGAGGTTTACTTCTCGGAGGCACCATCATCGCCGCGTTAGGAGCGTTAGACGATGTGACCGTCACCCAAGCAGCGACCGTTCTGGAACTCAGAGCTCGCAATCGTCAATTGTCAACCAAACAACTCACCGCTTCGGGCTTAAAGGTCGGCAGAGAACATATTGCTTCAACGGTCAACACATTGTTGTTGGCATACGCGGGATCCAGCATTCCCTTGCTTTTACTTTTCGCTGTTTCGGACCAATCGCTTGGATCAGTGGCAAACTCCGAACTGATAGCAGTGGAGATAGTTCGCACTCTATGCGGATCGATTGGGCTAGTAGCAGCTCTTCCTCTTACGACTTCTCTAACGGCATTGTTGGTGCCGCCAGACTCTTAGTCGACTGGATCGGTCATCAATTTGAAAGTTGCAGTAGTTGGACCTTCCGGACCTGGCAGGTCACATGTCACAAGCCGTGCGGTGTTTCTGCGATTTGTGAGAGAGTTTCTCCAGGGGGAGGACACATGCCATCAAATGAAAAAGTTGTTAAAGCGTTCCTGTATGGGGCAGATACCAGTGTGTTTAGCGATGAAGGAAAGCTCATCAATCTGTTGCCAGAACCGATTCCGTTTGGAGGTATCTACGTAGGTCCCGCGGGTGCTGACGAATATGTGCGTCTGATACAGAGCAACATTCGACTAGGACATCTCAAAGCACACGAGATAGTTAACGATAATGACCGAGTGATTGTTATCGGAAGCGAGAGCGGACACTTTCTTCATAACGAACAGCCATACGAAATGGATTGGGTTCACGTAAACACAGTGGTTGACGGAAAGATCACAGAGATGCGGGAATACAACGACACCGCAGCGTTGCTTGAGGCGTACAACACCCCATCGTCGCAATGACACAAACCAAGCGAGCCCTAGATAGATAAATTTCAGAGAGGAAACGCGGTGAGTGGAGCCGAGTATCGAATCATCCAGGAATCTGACGTTCCAGCCAAAATGAGAGATGGAACAACGTTGCTTGCTGATGTTTACAGGCCGGACGCCGAAGGTAAGTTTCCTGTTCTTTTGTTGCGCCTCCCGTATGGGAAACAGTTCATCAGCGACTTCGGCGACCACGAATTCTTTGTACCCCGGGGTTATATCGTCGCCATCCAGGACACCAGAGGCCGATTCGCTTCTGAAGGTGACTTCACGCCATTAGTCGATGAGCCACTCGATGGCTACGACACAGTTGAATGGGCTGCAAAGCTGCCTTGGAGCAATGGGAAAGTCGGAACGATCGGACAGTCGTATCTCGGCGCCACCCAATATTTGATGTCTTGGACCAGACCTCCATCTCTGCAATGCCAGGTACCCGTATCCGCTGCGGCAGATTTTCATGCGGGTTGGGTCTACGACGTAGGCGGAGCATTGGTCCATGGCTGGATGATCCCGTACGCAATTTTCCTTGCTCGAAACACCATCGATCGAATGGGGCTTAAAGACGAGCTGTGGCCCAAGATCCGGCCCCACCTCGAACGCTCAATTAACTTCGCCAACCCGTTTACGACAGAGGCATATCGGCGGCTTCCTCTAATGGAATGGGCAGATTTGCTTCATGAAGTTGCTCCGTACCTGCGCGAATATCTTGACAACCCGGACGATGGACCCTACTGGCACAAAATTAATGCCGAACAGAAGTTTGAAGATGTCGATGTGCCGATGCTTCACGTCAGTAGTTGGTACGACATTTTCAGTCGTGACGGCACGATCATGTACAACGGACTTGCCAACGGAGCTAAAAGTGAAGAAGCAAGAAGTGGTCAACGGCTACTTCTTGGGCCGTGGGGTCACCTATTTCCCTACACCTCACCCACCAGTAAGGGCGCTGGTGAAGCGGATTTTGGGGACGCTTCCCTGCTCGACCTTCACGAATACGAGTTGGATTTTTTGGATAGGTGGCTCAAAAACCAAAATAACGAATGGGATGAACGACCACCTATTCGACTTTTCACTATGGGTCGTAACCAATGGAGAGACGAGCATGAATGGCCACTGACCCGAACTCAGTGGACTCCGATGTATCTGGACAGTGACGGCTCCGCCAACACGCGTGGCGGCGATGGCGTACTAGCGGAAGCGGTGAGCGGTGATTCACCACCAGACACCTTCGAATACGATCCGAACAATCCTGTGCCAACCAACGGCGGAAACCTACTTGTTTTACCCATCGGCGCTTACGACCAACGCGACATTGAGGATCGACCTGATGTCTTGGTCTACACCGGAGAAACTCTCCAGGCCGACCTCGAAGTTACCGGACCCATCAAAGTGATCTTGTTCGCTGAATCATCAGCGCTGGACACCGACTTCACCGCCAAGCTTGTTGACGTTCACCCAAGCGGTTACGCACAAAACATCATCGATGGAATGATTCGATGCCGGTACCGAGACTCGCGGGAAAATCCGACATTGATGCGGCCGGGCCAAATCGCAGAATTAGAAATTGATTTGTGGGGTACCTCGCACATGTTCCTTGCTGGCCACAGAATCAGACTTGACATCAGTTCCAGCAACTTTCCCAGATTTGATCGAAACTTAAATACTGGGGGCGATCAAGCTCGAGAAACGACCTGGAAGATCGCCCACCAAAAAATCCATCACAACAGTCGATATCGGAGCCACATCTTGCTCCCAGTGATCCCTTAGATTCCACCGTTGATGAAGAACCCAGACAACGATGCTGACGCCACGCCCACTTCGCGGAAGTAATGTGGTCGACAAGAGGTGAGAGCCTCAATCAATCTCATTGGGGGGAAACGATGAGCGAACTCATTATTCGTGGAGGCACCGTCATCGACGGCACCGGCCAACCGGGCCAGATAGCCGACATATCGGTTCGCGACGGCGTTATCGCTGAGATCGGAAACCTCAGCGGCCGCAAGGCCGACCGCGAAATAAATGCCGAAGGTGGTGTCGTGAGCCCAGGGTTCATCGACGTACACACTCACATGGACGCTCAGATAGCGTGGGATCCGCTCGGGGAAAGCTCTTGTTTCCATGGGGTGACGACAGTCGTCATGGGTAACTGCGGATTTACTTTGGCTCCGGTTCGTTCGGACGAACGACATCTCGTCGTGCGAAATCTTGAACGAGCAGAGGACATTTCAGCAGCTGCCATGGCTGCGGGAATTGACTGGTCATGGGAGACATACCCTGAGTACCTCGACTTCGTTGAACGGACCCCAAAGGGCATCAACTACGCGGGATACGTAGGCCACTCGGCGCTGCGCACCTGGGCAATGGGTGAGCGTGCTTTTGAAGAAGAAGCCAACGAAGACGACCTCCGCCACATGGTGGGCCAACTGAGAGAATCCATTGAGGCGGGTGCAATGGGATTCACCACTTCGATCTCGGTGAATCACGCGACCTCAGACGATCGACCCGTAGCCAGCCGAATAGCACATTGGGATGAGATCGATGCTTTGGTCACCGAGATGGGAAGAATCGGAGCAGGAATATTTGAGTTGGCGAACCACCATCATCTCCGATCCCGAGATCCCGAAAAACGTGAGACCTATATCAGCCGCCTCGTTGACCTGGCAGTTCGCACCGGCGTACCAGTCACATATGGCATGTTGGCAGCGGGTCAAGGTGACAATGGTTGGAAACCAGTCATCGAACTGTTGGATCGAATCAATAATGCTGGCGGTCGGTCATGGGGCCAGGTGCATACCCGCTACTTCGGTGTTCTTCTTTCATTTGCAACCAGACTTCCATTTGACGCGTTGCCGGTCTGGGACGAACTAAGAACTCGACCCATTGGTGAACAGCGAGCTGCGCTCACCGATCTCGCTACTCGAAGCCGACTGGTGCAAGAGGCCAACCACGGCGACTACGGCCGTTCGATAGGTGCAGAAACGAGGAAACCTGAATGGGAACACATCTATCCGATGGAACACTCAGCGCTTCCGCCATTTCAGTCCATTGCTGCCAGTGCGAAGGAACTAAATCAGGACCCTATGGAAGTTTTCATTGACATAGCCCTCAAACACGACCTTGATATCTTCTTCATTCAGGCCGCGGCGAACCAAGACCAGGATGTGGTCTTAGAGCTGATGCGTCACCCCTATGCCATTCCCACCTTCAGTGACAGCGGGGCCCACGTAACTCAAATTATGGACTCCTCCTTGCAGACTCACATGCTCGGTCATTGGGTGCGCAACCAAGCAGCTTTCACCTTGGAAGAGGCCATACACCGAATGACCCAAGTACCTGCTAAAGCTTGGGGATTTAACAACCGTGGTGTTCTTGCTGAAGGCAAAGCAGCAGATATCAACGTATTTGACCCGGAAACAGTCGGCCCTAATATGCCCGAATTAGTTCATGACCTTCCCAGTGGGGCCCCTCGCTTGCGTCAAACAGCCACCGGATTTTCTGCCACCATCGTCAACGGAGAAGTCCTGGTAGACAACGGAGAGGCAACCGGATCGACGCCAGGCCACCTGCTACGAGGTCCACTCGCGCAGTGAGTTCCCCTCAAGATATAACTCTCGATGAGGTATACGAGCGGTATCGCTCGAAACGGCCCAAGAGCGCCGCCGCCGACGGAGAAGCTAGGAAAGTTATGCCAGGCGGAAACACGCGTTCGGTGCTCCACTTCGAACCCTTTCCCTTCCGGGTAGCGACAGCCGAAGGCCCCCATCTCGTTGATGTAGACGGCAACCAATACGTTGACTTACTTGGAAATTACACGGCGGGTCTCCTAGGTCACAGTCCCACAGCGGTACGTCAAGCTGTTAGCGCGGCACTTGAGACCGGATTTTCTCTCGGCGCTACGCATACCGTCGAGATAGAAGCGGCGCGGCTGCTCACCGAACGATTCCCATCTCTAGAACAAGTTAGGTTCACCAACTCTGGCACCGAGGCGAACCTCATGGCACTTGCGCTAGCAAAACACCACACCGGACGCGAACGCATCCTCGCATTCAGAAACGGTTACCACGGGGGAGTGCTGGCGTTCGCTCCTGAGTCTTCACCAATGAATGTTCCTCACGACTTTGTGGTTATTCCCTTCAACGACTTTGAGGCAACCAGTGACGCCTTCGCAACAGCCCCAGATGAAATTGCCGCCGTCATTGTGGAACCTGTGCAAGGCGGGGGAGGATGCATCCCTGCCGCACCCGGTTTCCTAGCCGAACTCCGTCAGTTATGTGACCAAAACGGATCCATCCTTATCTTCGACGAAGTGATGACATCGCGCCTTGCCCCAGGTGGTGCTCAGGAATTGATGTCGGTCCTACCGGACCTAACCACATTGGGGAAATACTTGGCTGGAGGTTTGACATTTGGAGCGTTCGGTGGTCGCGCAGATTTACTTTCTGCTTTCGATCCTCAACTCGGAGGAGCATTGAGTCAAGCAGGCACCTTCAACAACAACATCCTTTCGATGACAGCTGTGGTGGCAACTTTGACTCAGGTACTAACACCTGAGGTGATTCGAACGGTAAATGAACGAGGGGATCGGCTCCGTGAAAGCCTCAATGAGATATTCGAGGCCAACGACTGCCAGTTTCAAGCAACCGGCGTCGGATCTATGACCGCGATCCATGCTGAAGAACCAGCGCTCGAACTGTTCTTCCACGCGATGCTCGACAAAGGTTGGTACATAGCGCGTCGAGGGTTCATAGCACTGTCACTCGAAATTTCAGACGACCTAATCGATGCATTTTTATCAACGGTACGAACTTGGGCATCGCGATAGCACGGACCGTTTTCTTCTAAACCAGGTTCCTTCATGGCCACTAGGGTCTGAGGCATGAGCGAATCAGCGCTTCCCTCTATGCGAGTCGATGGCCAAATAGCTCTTGTTACAGGGGCAGGTCGAGGAATTGGCAAAGGCTGCGCTCTAGCCCTCGCGGAAGCTGGTGCCGAAGTTATTGCGCTTAGCCGCACTGAATCAGAACTGAACGAAGTTATAGATGAAATTCAAACCGCTGGCGGGACCGCTCACAAAATGGTTTGCGACGTAAGCGACGGAACAGCTGTTAGAGAACAAATCTCCCAGCTCAAACGACTCGATATTTTGGTCAACAACGCGGGAATCCTTAAACCATCCTCACTTCTGGATCTCACCGAAGCTGACTTGGATGCAATGCTTCAGATCAATTGTCGAGGAGCTGTTCTCGTTGCCCAAGCAGCTGTTCAAATCATGAAGCAACAGGCTTCAGGAGTCGTGATCAACATGTCCTCAACATTTGGAATTAACGGACGCGCCAACAACAGCATTTACTCAGCAACCAAACATTTCATCGAAGGATTCACTAAATCAACGGCCCTAGAACTAGCACCTTTGGGTGTGCGAGTAGTCGCCGTAGGTCCAACAGCAATTGATACGCCGCTCACCCACGACCGACTGAATGATCCCGAAATCGGCGGGGACCTTCTTTCCCGGATCCCACTGGGTCGGTTCGGACAAATTAACGACGTTGTCGGAGCGGTGGTTTTCTTGGCGTCACCGGCAGCTTCACTCATTAACGGAACGACGCTAATGGTGGATGGCGGCTGGTCGGCCCAGTAAAAGCCCCCGACCTATCACTAAATTAGGCTTACAGTTCGACCGACTTTGATAGGGGACAGATGGGCGTTCATCGTGAAGAACTGCACATAGCGGGCTTAGAGCAACTCAATGTGGATGAACCTGTCGTGATGTTAAATCTAATGAAATTCAGAGACCGGTCCTCTGATGGCGATGGCAGTGGCTGGGATGCGTATCAGCGCTACAGCAAAGAAGTAATCGGAATGTTGAAAACGCATGGCGGAACAATCCTGTGGGCGGGACCAGTTGAGTCAATGGCCCTTGGAGAGCTATCGGACGGAGACTGGGATTACGTTTCGATGGTGCTGTACCCGAGGCCCGCAGCCTTTCTCAACATGATGAACTCCGATGCGTACCGAGGTCCCAACGAACACAGAGAGAATGGGACCGAGAAGCACAGCATCATTGCGTTGAGCACCGATTACTCTAAATTTCTCGGCGTTCACAACAGGGCAATATAGGACCACCCGGCGACACCGAATCTCCGCGCAACATGGTTACGAAGATCGACGATTAATGAGGAGGAGCGACTTCTGACAAGTTGTAGATGGTGTGATGACTTACGAACTGGGCCGTGCGTTCAGCAAATTCCGGTGCTCCCATAAATTCGGCCATAGCCTCAAGGTCAACACCGTAGGCAACAACCATTGCGGTCTTCTCATCGGCTTGGCCAACAAGCACCTCTCCGGTCATGAATTGCGCTCGCACCTCCGCATCACCATCAAATACGGCTTTCCATTCTTCGTAAGGAGCGACGAGGTGGGCTAAAAGGAGTAAATCCATATCACTTCTCTCTCTAGCGGAAACACCGAGTATAGGTGAGCCCTCTTCAACCTCTAACCCCAGGTTGCGCGACACTAGTAGTTATGGAGTTCGAACCTCTGCACAGCGACTTTGGTGCACGCGTCAGCGGCGTTGACCTCACTGGACCGCTTTCTCCTGAGCTAGTTGAAGCGTTGCACATTGCTATTGATGAACATTCCGTTTTGCTATTCCCCGAACAGGACATGACCGATGAGGCCCAGATGCATCTCACCCAAGCTCTCGGAGAACCCGAAGAAAATCATGTCACGTTCGGACGTACAGGCGAGATCGTTCACATCGGGACGGTAGGCAACGTCATTGACGACGAAAGCAAACGTGATGAGTCCGATCCTCACACACGCTCAATGAAGGGCAACAATCTCTGGCACTCAGACTCCTCATTTCGACTAGTGCCTTCATATGTGTCAATTCTGCATGCCTATGAGGTTCCAGCGAAGGGAGGAGCGACTGAGTTCGTTAGCCAACGCAGCGCCTACAGCCGGCTGGACTCCCAAAGTCAAAACCAAATCAACGATCTGCATGTCCTGCATGATTACGTCTTTAGCCGCACAAAAACAGCACCCGTTCACGACAACCACGCTGCGTCCTTACCTCCGATCGAACAAAAACTGGTTCGAACTAATCCCCGCTATGGACATCGCAACTACTACGTTGGTTCACACGCCCGTTCGATCATCGGTTGGAGCGGAATCGAGAGCAGAAAACTCATCGACGAGCTGAATGATCTGGCGACGCGACCTGAACATCGATGGTCTCAACAATGGAGCCGAGGCGACACGTTGTTCTGGGACAACCGATGCATTCTCCACCGAGGAACCGGATACGACGCTGATCTCTATCGGCGTAACATGCGTCAAACGCGAGTGAGGGGCGTTGGGCCAACCTTGGAGGAATAGAGCACCCATTCGCAATTACGCATAGATGTCTTAGCGTCCGCCGTACATGAGTATCGAACCGGTACCCTCGGTACACCTCGGAACAGTGGTTCGGTGCTCCCCCCACCGCTTTAATCGCCGAGAGCAAGGACCTTCCGTTGGCTGCCACCTTCGCCGAACTCGGCGTTCCATCTTCTGTGACGCGCGTCCTCTCTAGTCAGGGAATAGAAGAACCATTTGAGGTGCAAACGGTCGCTATTCCAGACGCGTTAGCTGGACGTGACATTTGCGGACGTGCACCAACTGGATCCGGTAAGACCATCGCGTTCGGAATTCCCGTCATCGTGCGCACCGCGGGGTCGCGCCCCAAAGCACCATCAGCGTTAGTGCTCGCACCCACCCGAGAATTAGCTGAACAAATTGCTGATGAACTACGACCACTTGCTCGAGCGCACGACCTGTGGGTTTTGTCCGCATACGGTGGCACGAACATCAATCGCCAAATCGACCGCCTCAAAAAAGGCGTCGATGTGCTCGTCGCCTGCCCAGGGCGTCTCCAAGATCTTCTCGATCGCAAAGCGTTGACCCTTGACTCGGCTCGGACTGTTGTGATTGACGAAGCAGATCGCATGGCCGACATGGGTTTTTTACCCGACGTTCGTCGAATATTAGATCTCACTCCATCGGACCGGCAGACCTTGCTGTTTTCAGCGACGCTCGACAAAGACGTTGCTGCGCTTACCCGCGATTACCAATCTGACCCTGTCCGCCACGAAGTGGGGCCAGAAACTCCCGACATTCAACTCCTTGAGCATCGTTTCTGGGCCGTTGACCGAAGCGAACGAGTCAACGTTGCCGTGAACCTAATAAGGCGAACAGGGAAAACTGTGGTGTTCACTCGGACCCGGCACGGAGCTGACCGCGCCGCGAAACAACTTGGACGAGAAGGCCTTGAAGCAGCTGTCATCCATGGGGCGCGAACTCAAAGTCAACGTGACAGAGCGTTAGCACATTTCACTGATGGAGAAGCTTTGGTTCTTGTAGCCACCGATGTAGCTGCCAGAGGTATCCATGTTGATGGCGTCGAATGCGTACTTCATTTCGACCCTCCGGAGGATGGTAAAGCGTATGTGCATCGAAGTGGACGAACCGCGCGCGCTGGTGCTTCCGGAACTGTTGTGTGTTTCGTGGATAAATCGCAACGCAAAGCAGTCAAACATTTACAACGCGAAGCTGGGATTGATGTCCAAGTCGTAGAACCTGACATGGATGGATTAGGAGACGCTCGGCCTCTCGGCCCGAAAGCAAAAAAAACTGGAGGGCAGAACCAGAAATCATCAAGCCCGCAAAGTACGAAACCTTCGGGGGGCCAAAACCGCAACAAAAACGGAAAAGGCAAACGTAAACCCCACAATAGAAACGATCAGCAACGTAACGGCCAGCACCACAAACCTGGATCTAGTGGGAAACCAGCTGGTAAAGGAAAACCTCGTGGTAAAGGAAAGCCGAACAGTGGAGGTACACCCTCAGGCAAAGGTAAACCTGGCGCTAAAACGAAATCCGGGAAAAGAAAACCCGACACTGGCAGAAAGAGAAAACCCCAAAGCGTCAAGAGGGGAAACGGCTACCCGAAATCCAAACAAAACCCCAATCGCAAAAAAGCTGCCCAGCAGCGGAGCCGTTGAGAACAACTCCCTAGATAGGGCGAACTGACTGCGATGCTTGAGAAACCCACCGGCAATTAAGGTCTCCAATATGGACAAACTCCGCACCCCAGATGAACGATTCGAAGATTTAGTTGACTGGCCCTTTGAGCCTCGTTACGTGACCGTCGATCACGACCTCCGAGTGCACTACATAGACGAAGGAACAGGCCCAACTGTGTTGCTGCTACACGGCGAACCAACTTGGGGGTACCTATATCGCAAAATGATCCCCACCCTCGTCAACTCAGGATGCCGAGTTGTGGTCCCGGACCTGGTTGGGTTCGGCAGGTCGGATAAACCGGTGATGCGCGACGACTACACCTACGGTCGGCACCTTCGTTGGTTGAGTCAAACCATCAACGAAATTGACGTGACATCACCACTGGGTCCAATCACACTGTTCTGTCAGGACTGGGGTGGACTATTAGGTCTATGTCATGTCGCCCAACACCCCGAAATGTATCGAGGGGTCGTCGCCTCAAATACTGGCGTGCCCTTAGGTCGAGATATCGGGATGACCAAAGAAGACCCATTTGCTCTGTGGCGCCAATTCTCGCAAGACACATACCCATTCGTCGCATCAGAATGTGTTGCAGGCGACACTTCGCCGCTGCCCTCAACTCCAGGTTTCCAACTCACCGACGAAGAGAAACGGGCATACGACGCCCCATTTGTTGACGACACCTTCGTAGCTGGAGCACGCCAATTCCCGGTGCTGGTTCCAACATCGGGCGTGCATCCCGGCGCCCACCTATGTCGCGACATCTGGGACCTACTCGCCGATTGTCATGTCCCATTGACAACAGCTTTTGGAGATAACGACCCAGTGACAGGCCCGCTGCAGGGTCTGATGTCTACCAGCGTGCCAGGCGCCGTCGATCAGCCACACATCATCGTTGAAGGCGCAGGCCACTTCATCCAAGAGCATCAACCCGAACAGTGCGTCACTGCCATTTTGGATTTACTTGACCGCACTGGATAGACACGGACTTCGCCCTATTAGCACTGCGGAACCGATGTTCAGCTAGTAGCTTCCTCATCGCTAAAGATCACATAGAAAGAGACACTAAAAATGGTGGAAACAGCAGGCAATACAAGTATTGATATCGAGGCTAGCCCTGAAGCGGTCTACGCTATTTTGACGGACCTGACCAGAATTAGTGATCTAAGCCCAGAGTGCTACAAAGCGGAATGGGAGGGTGACGCAACTGAAGCGGTCGTAGGCGCTAAATTCCGCGGCTACAACGACAACGGAGGCAACAAATGGGACGCCGGATGCGTTGTTGTCGCTGCCGAGCCCGCTAAAGAATGGTCATTCGAAGTACCTGGAGATGATGGACGCAGCACCGTATGGCGCTACCAGATCGAAGCAACCTCGGATGGATGTCGAGTAACTGAAAGTTTTGACTCACCAATCCTCGACGGGGAGTTCTTCCAAAAAATCAACCGGCACAAGTTGCTTCTGGACAACATCGCCCAAACATTGGCGAACCTCAAAGCTGTTGCAGAGGCCTAAAAAACAGCCAACTTCGTATCGTCTCAAAGAGACTGGCGATGACCACTAACCGAACGCGCTCCCAAAGGAGCGTTCTGCCTACAGTGTTCAACGTCGCTCCGTCAGCTATAGACGCGACGGGTGCAACCCCAACAGGTGACGTCGACCGGTGGCGAACACGATTGGTGTTTTTGTCAACGGCGCTCGGAGCTTTCCTGGTCACAGCCAATGTCTCAACTATGAACGTGGCATTCCCAGACCTCGAACAAACCTATGTTGACACCAGCCGAGGTTCGCTTACCTGGGCGCTCAACGCCTACACCATCGCCTTTGCAGCGCTCCTCATTCCAGCTGGTCGCTTCGCCGACCGATTCGGTCGACGACGCGTGTTTATGATCGGTCTGGGAGTATTCGCCGTTTCATCAATACTCGTGGGAGCGGCACCAAACTTTTCTATCGTGATTCTCGCTCGAGTTGTCCAAGGTGTCGGTGGAGCGTTACTGACCCCAGCATCGTTAGGGCTGTTGTTGGCCGTCACGCCTGAATCGGCTCGGATGACAACGGTCGCCAAATGGGGTGCCCTCACCGCACTCGGAGTGGCAACCGGTCCGGCAGTCGGTTCTCTTATTGTCAATTCATATGGTTGGAGATGGGCATTTCTGATCCTTCCACCCTTTTGCTTACTGGCGTACTTAAGCGGCAGAACTACTTTGCCAGGTAACGCACCAAATGACGAAGCCCCATTCCCTGATCTGGTCGGAGCGATACTCCTCGCTATCTCCATGGCGCTGCTCGCTTTTTCCATTGTTCAAGTTGGCCCATGGGGATGGGCGTCGCCAGGTGTTGTAGGCACGCTACTGCTGTCGCTGGTTCTGTTAGTCCTCACCTTTGTGAAAGGTCTCAAACATAGGGCCCCAGCTATACCGACAAACCTCTTTCGTATTCGATCGTTAAACATGGCGAATCTAGCGACAGCACTCCAGTCGGCGGGACTATCAGCCTCGATCCTCGTTAACGTTTTGTGGCTGACCCAAGGATGGGGGTATTCGATACGCACAGCAGGTCTAGCGACGGCACCACTCCCTTTGTTCGTGGCGTGCATGGCTCCTTATGTTGGGAAACTAGGAACCCGCCACGGGGTGCGAGTGATTGCCGTACCGGGGTCCTTCGCATGGGGAATAGGTGTGCTGATGTATGCCCTATTTGTCACCGAAACCCCAAACTATTGGGGATTGTGGCTCCCAGCTTCGCTTCTGGTTGCTATCGGAGTCGCGACAACATTCCCCATCATCAGTGCTGCTGCTGTAAGCGAAGTCCCGCCGGAAGATTTTGCTGTTGGAGGGTCGCTGAACCAAGTCGGTCGACAATTCGGATCCACAGTTGGCGTTGCCGCTCTCGTCACGATGGTCGGTTCAGGAGCCGATATCGATGCGTTCCATAACGCATGGTTTGTGACCGCCGCCACTGGGCCGATTGCAGCATTAGCGGTCTTTTTCATACGCGAACCGAAGTCCATAAGTAGCGCCTAGTTCAGCAGCTTCGAACGCTCCAACATTCTTGGACCACTATGGTTCATTTACCGTGCTTACAAAGAAAGGTGGAATCAAATGAAAGTCACTCACGCCACACAATGGCAGGTAAAGATGGGCCGCCAAGGCGACTTCCTAAATGTGAACCGGAGGGCAGCTGAGATACACAAACGTTTGGGTGCTTCAGAAATCAAATTGTTAGCAGCACTTGCAGGTGCACCACAGAGTCAGTGGACCTACGTGATGATCTTTGATGACGAAGCTGCTTTCGCGAATGCAATGGTCGCGATGGACACTGACGAAGAATGGCTCACATTGGGCGCAGAATTCGTTGTTGACCCACCTGCTGAGGCAACGAACTCGATGCTTGCGCGAGATCTATTGAGCTAAAGCAATCCCATGTGAATGAAAGAACGCGACCGCCCTTTTGGGGCGGTCGCTGAATTTCTAAACGGAAAGCTTCGCCGGCGGTTTGTCGATTGGTTGGCTCCAACTTTCGACGGGAATATCAGTGCCGATGACTAACCGATGAGCTGGACTTACTAACTCCTGGTGTAACCACCCTGCGGGGGCACTAAGTCGACAGCCCGGTGTGGCGTGATACACGGCGCCGTCTTCAGTGGCAAGGTTCGCTTCACCTGACACCAGCCAAATCGTGGCGCTGAACTCATGCCAGTGCAGGTCCGTGTCATGTTGGGTCTCAGTGTCAAACGCGAAAGCGTGAAGACCGAGCTTCTTGGCTTCAGCGATCGCTTCCTCTTCAGTAATGGGATCACCCTGGACGAACTCGAACTCCATACCTATTCCACTTTCAATTTGGTGCTTCCATAGATTCTGTCAGCTATTGAGCCAAACAGGAAGAGTCGAATGGATAGTTGAATGTCTGACCCCTCAGATACTCATTACCTCTATGCGAATACCAGGACCAAACGAACTAACCAGCCAGGTACAAGTCGAAATACTTAGGCGTTCCATTGCCATGGACAGGCCAGGCGCACCAGTTGCAGTATCTCTGCGACTGACTAGAGAGGAAGCCCTCCTCATGCTCGACGGCTATTTGAGACAAGCCAACGCGGCATAACCCGCTGCTATACGGGCCCGACGTCTAAGGGCGCTTGCGGATCCTTAGTCCATTCCAATAATGACCCGTCATACAGCGAGACATTTTCGTACCCCAGAGCGTCTAACGCTAAGAAAGCGGTGCTCGCAGCGATTCCCCCGCCGCAATAGGTGATCAGACACTCAAATTCATCTGCGCCGGCGTCACGAAAAACCGTTTGAAGTTCGGCACGGTCACGAAGCGCGCCTGTATACGGATCGATGATCGACATCGCAGGGACGTTGACGCTGCCCGGAATACGTCCCGGGCGCCCATAGTGTTGTCCTTCTCCTTCAAACTGTTCATGAGACAGCGCGTTGACTAGACCAACCGCAGGGTTGTCGACCGCTGCTTCCACAGTCTCTTTATTGGCAATCCACTCAGGAAGCTCAGTCGCTATGAAAGCACATGGCGACTTATCAGGAACCTCATCGGTGAGCGGTCGACCATCTTGTACCCAAAGGTCGTAAGTGCCATCCAATAATCGAACATTGTTGGCTCCTGCCTGCCTGAGCGACCACCAACAACGATGGGTCACCACATGTACGTTTGCGCCGTAAAGAACCAAGGTCTGATCGTTAGAAACCCCAATGGAGCCTAGAAGATCATGCAAGTTCGTCGCAGGGAGAGCAGCGAATGGGAACGAACCAGCAGGGTCGGAAAGGTCATCTACCATATGCAGGTAATAGGCGCCGGGGATATGAGCTTCGTCGTAGTCGGAGCGCATCGAAAAAAAGTCAGAAGGGCCGGGAGGTTGAGGGCGAAAGCCGGCACGAACGTCGATAATCGCCACCTCAGGATCACCTAAATGGTCTTCGAGCCAACTAGCGCTAACGAACGTGGGGCTGTAGTCGCTCATCTATCTCACCTGACTAGGTACCTATGGTTGAGGACTGTACATTGAACAAACCCCATGAACCTCGCGAAAAACATTGTCGGATGTTTACTCGGTCTTCCATTTATATGGATCGGAATCCAGCATTTCGTTAATCCCAAAGCTTTCAACGAGATTGTTCCTCGATACCTAGCGGCGCCGTCGTTTTGGACCTACTCCAGCGGAGCGTTGGAGATACTCCTCGGTTTAGGAATCATGATTCCAGTCACCAGAACTATTTCCGCTCGCCTCCTCGTGATCTTGGTGCTGGCGATGTCGTTAGCCAATCTAAACATGTACCTGAACGACGTGCCGTTTAACGGCAACCTTCTAAGCACAACCGGCCATGTCATTCGTTTAATCGTTCAAGTGATCTTGGTAGCGGTTCTGCTGTGGCTTGGGGCAATCTTCTAACCCAACCTTTCGATTCGTTGGAACTTTGACTGGCAGGAGACGGTTAGTCTTCGCGACATGGCACTGATGGAATGGGCAAATCTCAAGGCACATGAACTGCGGGAACTCGCGGCTGACGACGCTGTGGTGATAGCACCGGTAGCGGCTATGGAACAACATGGGCCCCACCTACCGGTACAGGTGGATAGCCGTTTAGCTACCGAGATATCGCACAGAGCAGCAAGAAAATCTCACACTGAGCAAACAACGGTCGTGTTGCCAGTCGTTTGGGCTGGTTTATCTGAACACCACATGCCATTTGGAGGGACCATCACCCTCGATTACGACACGCTCCTCGCATTGTTTCGCTGCATCGTCAGTAGCGTCCAACGTCACGGATTTAACAAAGTTCTGATTTTGAATGGCCACGGCGGCAACATCGATGCATGCAAAATGATGGCTCAGCAGCTCTCACTTGAAATAAGTGACGTAACAGTGGTTGCAACCACATATTGGCTCGAAGCACAAAGCCGCCTCGCGCCCCTACTAGAGGACCAGTCCAGCGTCTTGCATGCAGGTGAAGCGGAAACGTCAATGATGATGCAGCTAACTCCTGACCTAGTTGACGATAGTGACCTAGCGTCGCATCGAACGGCGGGAGACCTCAGTTTCTTGGTTGCTGGTGAAGCGTCATTCCGTTGGCGTGATCTCGCTTCAGTAACTCCCAACGGTGTTTTAGGAGATCCGAGCACCGCCAGTGCCGACAAAGGCGAACAGCTACTAGAAGCAGCTTCAGACGCCATCAGTGAACTGATTTGCGACGCAGATACGTGGAGTGCCGCTCCTGACATGCGAGGTGATCACACCGGGGGAGTGCCCTTCGTTCTGTAAAGCTTGGATGCAGTGGGCGAGCAGCGGATACATTCTTGCGACGACCCGTACTGGCGCCCAGTCGAGTCGTTCGCTTCACCATGGAGGTAACCGGTGACTGTTCACTATGAAGTTGAAGGACCAGTAGCACTGGTGACTATTGATCGACCTGAAGTGCGTAACGCCATAGATGGGTCCACCGCTAAACAACTCGCCGAGAGTTTTCGAAACTTTGAAGCCGACAACGCATTGTCGGTAGCCGTATTGACCGGAGCTGATGGCACTTTCTGCTCAGGGGCAGACCTAAAAGCGGTTTCTTCGGATCAAAATAATTTGCGTGTCGACCTGGAAGGCGACGGCCCCCTCGGATGCACTCGTATGAACCTATCGAAGCCTGTCATCGCTGCAGTTGAAGGACACGCGGTCGCTGGAGGGCTAGAACTCGCGCTCTGGGCGGATCTACGCGTCGCTGCAAATGACGCAGTGTTTGGTGTCTACTGTCGTCGCTGGGGTGTTCCTCTCGTAGATGGGGGCACGATTCGATTACCGAGACTCATCGGGCAAAGCCACGCGAACGACATGATCCTGACCGGTAGAGGTGTTTCGGGACAAGAAGCTTTCAACATGGGCCTAGCGAACCGACTTTGCGATCCGGGAATCGCGCTGAGCGAAGCGCAGAAGTTGGCTCAGCAACTTGCCGAATTTCCGCAACTATGTCTTCGCTCCGACCGACGGTCCTCATATGAACAATGGAGCATGAGTTTTGAAGACGCGCTACGAAACGAAACTTCGTTGGGCCGTGAAACAATTGAGAGTGGAGAAACACGTGAAGGAGCAACTCGATTCGCACAAGGAGCAGGCCGTCATGGAGATTTCTCTGATATTTAAGTGTCTCCAAGAACCTGCATAAGAAACTGATTAGATAAGAAAACTCGCCATCGCAGCTAAGGTCTCTTTGTCGACTCAAACTAGCTGCTCGACGAAGAGAGGTACCCGTGGAGGTCGTTAACGAAGTCCTACCGACTAGTTCAGAGCGAATCAAAGAGATGATGGAACCAGGCCCAGAAGGTCCCATCTACATGATCAATTTGCTGAAGTTTAAAGAACACGCCGAATATGAAGATGGCCGTGATACCCAACTCACCGGCTACGAGGCCTACCAAATTTATGGCAAAGGCGTTGCGCAGTTACTCCCCAAATACGGGGGAGAGGTGTTCTTTATGGGTGACGTCACCTTTCTGTCACTTGGCCAAGTTGAAGAGCTATGGGATGAGGTGGCTATCGCCAAATACCCAGATCGCGCTTCTTTAGTTGAGATGACAAGCTCAGAAGAATGGCACGCCCTAGCGGTTCATCGGGCAGCTGGACTAGTTGGCCAACTCAACATTGAGACTGTTGATCCACGCCCCTAATCTGGATTTCTGTCGGCTCTACTTCACTCTTGGAGAATTTCTTCGTAGTCAATACCCAGTTGGCGTTGCAGCAGAAGATGGAAATGTCGAAGTTTGGTTTCTTGATACTGAGCGAAGATGACGTGATTCCTTGCGAGATTCTTCAACCCATGCTGCACCTGAGGAAGGTTGTACAAGTCTTGATTGAAAACTTTCGCAAGCATCCCAAGCTGAGGTGCCAATGTCCAGTCGTCGTCTGCCGCTAACCATTGCACCGGAGCTGGGGGAGGACGTCCCTCATTCAATGGCGATGGGAGAAACAACATGCATTCGAAGATGCACTCATCGGGGTTGTCACCGTTAGGTCGGAATCGATACTGAATCGGGTTGAGGCACCCCCAAGGATGCCAGTTGGGAAATACTGAAAAAAAGATTGCATCGATTAGCTCGGCATCACAGATCGAGTCGATGTTCAAACTTTCAAGGGCATCTCCTATCAGCGAGCTGAGTTCTTTGCGTTTGCGTTCCGCCAGACTCGAACGTTGGTCAGTGAAGTTGGAACGTGCAGTCGGGGGGATTGGCACATCTTCAAACTTGGGCAGTTGCTTCCCACCAATCCACAAACACAGGTGGGGGTCGGCTTGGGTTAATTCACCCTCTATCCAAACCCCATTTGCGTCGAACACGCTCACCTTGCCGTCAAGGTCGGTCACTTCAACTCGGTCGGAACCGGAACGTTCATAGATGTGTCCTGTGATGGGATGACGAAACCTTGTGTACAAACGTCCCGCTAGATCAGGTTCCCAGTCCGGCACCGTGGCTAGATGCGGACTGGTGACCTCAGCCGGCGAAATTGCTCGCGAGTAATTGCCGTACGCGTCGTACTGGCTATTGGCATCTCCGAGAGACTCCATCAACGTCGGGTGAGTCGCCACCACGTGGTAGGACTCCATAAATGCTTCTTGACAGACTTTCCAATTGCAACGAACCACTTTGGCGACATGAACTGCCTTATATCGGCGCTCCAAAGGCAAAGTTGTTTGATGTTCATCAAAGTCGCCCAAGAAGTCTGTCAACGGCTCAGCGGACACGTCCGGATTAATAAAAACAAAACCGCCATATCTCCCAACTAGCGCTTCAGGCAGACTGCAGTTTCGAGGTTCAACTTCTGGAAAGTCCCACTGACAAGGGATTTCGTTTAACTCACCATTTAGTTTCCATGACCAGCCATGAAAGCTGCATCTAATATTCGCAGCCCTTTTCCCAGGCTGTTCACGAAGTTTGCGCCCCCGATGCAGGCAGGAGTTCCTGTAAGCCTTTATATCGTTTGACTCCTCGCCGGTGCGCACCAAAAGAAACGATAGGTGAGCTATGTCGTACACGACATAATCGCCGACCTCGACAAGTTCATCTTCGTGGCAGGCCAATTGCCAAACCCGAGACCAAAGTTTTTCTACCTCCAGATCATGAAACTCAGGCGAAAAATACACTGAGGTCGGCACTCGAGACGGACCTGGAGCCAAGGGAGATTCGTCTAATAGGTGTTCGGGCACTGTGCGCGAATCTGCGGTTAGTAACTCTTGATAGGAGACGCCCGCCGATCGGTTAGTTCCACTAACTGTCTCAACCACCGCTCACCCCACCCTTACCTTTAACCACTACGTCTATACGTTCGGGTCCGCGCAAAACGAAACCAGGCAAATACCGAAGCTTTGTTCGGTTCGTGACGGAAATCGCGGAAAGTCGTTTACCTAACTCCTCGGCGACGATACGAGCTTCAAGACGAGCTAAACCTGCACCGACGCAGTAATGAGGGCCTTTGCCGAAACTTAGATGCTTGGCCTGCTCGTCCCTCGTAGGTTGAAATGCGTCGGGGTTCTTCCACACCTCAGGATCGCGATTGGCAGCTGCGTAGACCAACACAACTCTTGCACCCGCGGGCAGCGTGGTGGATCCAATTTGGGTTTCTTCCGTTGCCACCCGGAACATGCCTTGGGTAGGGGCAGCGAGGCGGAGCGCTTCGTCAGCAACATCGCTGCCGTATTGAGGGTCGCTGATTAGACGGCTCCACTCTTCGGGATGTTCTTCGAGAAGCAACAACATCTCACCAAGAAGATGGGTTGTGGTTTGATTACCGGCAACGAGCAACTGCTGAATCATGCTCAACATCTCGGCGATTTCAAGCGGCGTGGAATCAATCCCTTCATCCGCCTTCTTGTCGATGGTTGCGTTCAACAACCCAGTCAGCAGGTCGTCTTCAGGGCTATCGCGGCGCGATTCAAGCTGCTCTGCAAAATATTTCTGAAACTGAATAATCTCTCGATCTGCAGCGAGGCGTTCATCAATAGAAATATTTGTTCCAATCCCAGCTACCGATGCGTCGCTCCATCTTTTGAAATCAGCTAAACGGTCTTCGGGAACATTCAATGCCTTGGCGATCACTGCGACGGGGAGAGGTACAGAGAACTCCTCCACGAAGTCCACTGGTTTGCCTTGCGATGTAGCCGAAATGAGTTGATCGATCAGTTGGCCAGCGAGATCTCGGATAGTCGGCTCGAGCTGCGCGATGGCTCTAGGAGTAAACGCCTGGCTCACCAACCTTCTGTAGCGGGTGTGTTCTGGAGGGTCAACGGTCAACATTGTCCCGATGCGCTCATAGCCGCCTTCCGCGTCGTAGAGCTCTTGCGCTCTTCGTCCATACTCAGAGTTACCCTCCATACCTCCGGCATCAAAACGGGAAGAAAATGTTGATGGGTCCATAGCGCACGTCGCAACGTCCTCATAACGAGTTACCAAGTAGATAGGGGTTCCGAAGACGTCAGTCTCAAATGCACCCGACTCTTTTTGCATCTCTGCGTAGTACGCGTGCGGGCACTGTTGAACCTCGGGATCAAAGAGATTGAAGCCCTCCAACCCACTGTCTTTGATGGCCGCTGCAGGAACGTCATCCGAATTATTGGCTTGGGCGTTACTTGGCATGGCAGCGAGCCTCACAGTTACCGAGATTAGTGAGCGTTTGGTCAGATGCATTCTCGCGCGACACGACGCTTCAATAAACCACAACTCAATTCAAGAATAAGTAGAACCACGAAGCTTGACGTTGAAACAGTTCTACAGGTACCAGCACAGGCTCACGTATGGAGCCGCAGCAGCATCTTTCAATTCTTGTGTCCACGACTCATATTCTCTGATCTTGAAGGCCTTCATCAAGCCGTTCAAAGAACAAGCGCATATGTCTTGTGCTGGAGCAGCCGATGGGTCTGCCTCAGCTCCGCCTTTCACTATGAGAGTGCAAATTTCTATCCAAGTTTCTTGATAATCATCTGGCCATGCTGCGATGTATTCCCCCGACTTCATCTGCTCGCTAGCGGCCTCCAACTTCAACTGAAGCGCTTCTACCTTCGCCTCTAACGCTGCCTCTGATTCCGTGGACGCAGTCAAAGAAGCACTTAATTCCTCCACTTTTGCTTCGAGACCAGCAACGACGCTCTGGTCATCAGAACTTGAAGAAGAACACGAAGCGCCCAAAATGAGACATAAGAAAGCGGCGACGATACGCATGAGTACATCCTGTCAGCTAGCTACGGGGAACAGCGAACCAGGTAACAATCTAGTGACAGCGGTTTCGATTGCCAGCAATTACTCTCAAAGTGCTATGACCCTTCATCATTCATCGGTTAACGCTGGTGAACGTCTGAAGATCTTGGACGTTCTCCGAGGGTTTGCGCTTATGGGTATTTTCGCGGCGAATGTGTACATCTTTGATCTGGAGAGTCTCAGTGACATAGAGGACTCGTTCAACGCACTCGTCGTTGGTGTGGCCGACGTTCCCTTCCTCGTATTTACGTCCGTGTTCATATTGAACAAAATGATGGCCTTGTTTTCGATGCTGTTCGGAGCAGGAATCTTGCTCCTTGCTGAACGTCTTCAAGCGCGCAACGAACCATCACAGAAAATTCATTACACCCGAAACGCGCTGCTCGCCGCGATGGGCTTTATCCATGGATTGTTTTGGTTTGGCGATGTTCTTCTTCTCTACGCCCTATGTGCTTTCGTGCTCTTTCCACTGCGTAGATGGTCTAGTCGACGGTTTCTGTCGCTCGGTTCAATTTTGTGGCTCGCCGTGCTCACCACCAGTTTCTGGCCCGGTTCATCTGGTTTGATCGCCGACTACGCGTTTCGAGCAATGGCGATGATGTTGTTAGGCATGGCGCTCTACCGCTCCGGCATCCTTACTGCTACGAGAGCTCCGGAGTGGTATCGGAAGAGATGTTTGGGTCTGCTAGCGGCAGGGCTTCCTCTCTGCTTAGTTGCTTGGACGTTCTATGACGCTAACGAGCCCTTATCGAAGCTCGTTCACAACGTTGGTGTGCCTTGCGTTGCAGTGGGGTACCTTTGCCTCACCATCAACTTTTTTCAGCGGGGTATGTTTCCCAAGCTCACTTCCCGACTTGCAGCGGCGGGCCAGATGGCACTCACCAATTACCTACTGCAGACGGTTCTAGGCACGGCCTTAGTGGCCACATTCAATGCGGTTCGAGGTGAACGAGTCAGCGTGTTTTGGATGATGCTGATTACGTTTGCGGTATGGGTACTGCAACTTGGATGGTCGAGACCATGGATGCATTACTTCGAGTACGGTCCCGTCGAATGGCTTTGGCGAAGCGCAACTTATCGACGTGTCCAACCCTTTAGATCTGTTCGCTAGAAGCACACACTTAGTCGCGGCTTGATGGGCAGTGTTCTAGCAAGACGATGACTTAATTGCTCTCTAGGTCGACGGCAACCTCTGACGGATCTAGCGAGTAACGAAAATCGCAGTGGCTCGCTCCACCCATAATCGTCTGGTTGCGTTCAAATTTGATATTGGGATTGAACCCTTCGACCATGGTTCCGTCGCGGTTACATGAAAGCAATGCCCCCAACTCAGCTATATCCAGACCTCGGTACATTTCCGCATACTGGCATTGCACCACGTTGAAGGCGAAGGTGGTATCTGACTGTTCCTGCACTTCTATTTCTAAAGCGCCCCCCTTGGTCCAGTTCTCCATAGAGTCAGCGAACGTTGCGAGATCGTTGCCGCCCATCATTTCAGCCAAGACTGCCCCTTGGCTTCGCGCTACCTCAACTACTGTCTCTCGTGCGATATCAGTGACTCGCTCCGCTCCGAATTCCTCTGCGAAACGCTCCATCAACGGGGCGACAATACGAGCCTCAATCTCTCGTCGCTTCAGTACTCCAATGTCGTTCAGGGTGTCCGTTTTCTGGCTATCTGGCGTGCTCTCCATATAGAAGAGACTAGAACACGACGTTCAGCGACTTCCTCCAGTTGTCACCGACATCAGGCTCAAGCGACAACACCTTCTTCGCGTAGATCACGAATCTCTTCAGGGTCATAACCGAGCTCGCTCAAGATTTGAGTCGTGTGTTCGCCGAAACGCGGAGCGCCCTCGTTAATCACTTCGGGTGTTGCCCCCATTCGCCATGCGGGCCGGGCGCTGCGAATCGAACCAATCACGCTGTCGTGATGCTCCGGCACAGAGTTCCTAGCTACAGCCTGAGGGTGTAAATGCAGTTGGTTTCGAGGAATGACCGGTCCAACAGGTACGTCGTGAGCTCGAAATGCGTTGAGGGCTTCCTCATTTGTCCACTTGCTCACTCGCTCGGCAATAATCTCTTGGAACTCATGAAGATTGTCGCTATCTAACTCGGCGAATGTTGGGTCGTTAGCCAAATCCGGACGCCCAATTGCGCTGCAAATTCCGGCAGGAGGGGTCATCAAAGGCATGATCACAATCGCACCGTCCGTAGTCGGATACACCCGGTAATACTCGGCTGGGTAGATGCTTGGCCCATCAGGCTCTTGGGTGATGCTGTGTTGCATCATCGAATCAACCCACATGAATGCAAGGCTTGCTTCGTGCATACTCACCTCGACGTGTTGCCCCATTGCTTCGGGGTGGCGTTCGCGGGCGAATAAGGCGGCCAAGATGGCTTCAAACATCGCGTGAGCTGTGATTTTGTCTGCAGGGAAGTGACGGGTCAGATCTAGGTCACCAGTGTTTGGGTCCCGCTGGGTATCAACCATGCCAGTCACTGCCTGAATCACATAGTCGTACACCGGCTCGTCAGCCATCGGACCGTCGCTGCCGTAACCACTGATCGATGCGTAAATCAGAGAGGGATTGCGTTTCATGCATTCGTCGGGGTCAAGTCCGATACCTGTTACTTTCCCGGGACGCATGTTCTGGACTACTACGTCCGCTCCGTCGGCAAGCTGCTGCAAAATTTTTTGACCGAGCAAGTGTCTGCCGTCAACAGCGATTGCCCGCTTTCCGCGGTTCGTGTTGTAGAAGTACGCCGTCATTTCATTGTGAGCTTGACCAGTTCCTCGAGTGAAATCAGGAGCGGACGGTGGTTCTACTTTGATGATGTCGGCTCCGAGATCCGCTAACAACATCGTTGTGAGCGGGCCAGAGAGAACACTTGAGACATCAAGCACCCTGATTCCCTCAAGGGGAGCGGACCTAGTCATGGATAGTGACCAAAACTTGATTCTGCCAGCCCAGCAGCAGCGAGAAGTCTTTGATCGGACCAGTGCTGCCCAACTAACTGAATTCCCAAAGGCAGGCCCGACGGCCCGGAAGTCACGGGTAGATGGATCGTAGGCACCCCCAGTGACGTCCAAACCCTATTGAATACTGAATCGCCAGTGGTTTCGATTGTGGGTGCTTCACCAGGGGCGCTAGGAGTCAAAAGTGCATCGAAACCATTGGCGGTCATGAATTGATCATGTGCTTCTCGAGCAGAACGCAATGTTGCTTGCGCTGAAAGGTATTCATCTAGCTCTATGGCCGCAGCCCTCACAAACATTCTTTGAACTAGATCGCTGATCAGGTCGAGGTGGTGTGTTCGTTCCCACGCGAACACTCTAAAAATTTCATAATGCAAAATGGTGTTTGCCGCGTCGAATACCACTTCAAGATGCGGTTGAAGTTCCACGTCGACAACTTCTATTCCTGCGTTCATAAGAGCGGAGCAGGAACGGTCCACAACGTTGGCTGTTTCAGGAGCCGCCGCTATCCACTGATGGGAAAGATACCTACCAACCCTGCCTTGGAAACTCTCATGGCTCGCATTCGCTGTCGACAAAGCGCGAAACATTGTTGCGCAGTCCGCAACGTCGCTAGTGAACCATCCCACGGTGTCAAAAGCATGCGACAAGGTGGCAACTCCCGCCATAGGTAGCAGTTCTCGTGTTGGTTTGAAGCCAACTACCCCACAAAAAGCTGCTGGACGAATGACGGAGCCAACAGTTTGTGTCCCGAATGCTGAACGCACCTGCCCATCAGCCACAGCGGCGGCAGATCCACTCGAACTTCCTCCAGGAGTGCGGTTGAGATCATGGGGATTTCTTGTCACGTTGGGGGTAAACAACGCAAATTCTGTGGTGACGGTCTTGCCTGTTACCACCGCACCAGCATCGCGAGCTAGAGCTACGCAAGCGGCGTCTTCCGTTGGTTGGTTTCCGACATAGATGGGTGAGCCTCGTTCGGTTGGCAGGTCGTAGGTGTTGATGACATCTTTGACCCCCAGTGTCCATCCAGACAACGGTCCATCTTTATAGGCATCGGACGCTTTGATTATGTCCTCATCGCTATGACGAGAAACCCATGCTTGGACGGCGCTATCTCGCTCATTTACGCGCTTCAACTCTTCGAGCACATTAGATTCGCTATCCACATAACAATCATTGCTCAACGAGCGGGTTCGCTGCACTTCTGAGCAATGAATCCGAGAAACAACAACCTGAGTAAATCTATGTGAAGTTAGTCCCACCGTTTACTTGAAGTGTTTGTCCTGTGATGTGCCTAGACGCATCTGAACTTAAAAACACTGCAACATCAGCTATCTCATCGGGTGTAGCCATAGCCCCCATAGGAACTAGAGAACTAGCAGCAACAATCTCTTCTTCAGTCATACCGTCGCGAGGTTGGGCGGTGTCGACGATCCCCGGGGCGATCGCGTTCACCCGAATTCGGTGCGGCGCGAGTTCAGTTGAAACAGATCTCGTTAATCCGATGACAGCGCCTTTACTCGCCGCGTAGTGAACACCACGCGGCGAATTGCGGAAAAAAGCTACTGACGAAAGATTCACGGCGGTACCTGGCCGGTTACTGGCGATTAGGGACCGTGCCATTAATTGCAAGCACCGAAACCCCCCAACCACGTTGACGTTCTGAACCTGATTCCAATCATCGTCGGTGAGTTTCAGAAAGTCGCTGCGAGGAAAGACTCCAGCATTGTTAACCAACAGATCCACGCCTCCGAGCTTGCGACCAACCTCGAAGGCGTTTTCGCAATCCGAACGAATACCAACATCTCCTTGCACTAGCTCTGCCTCGGCCCCATTCAACTGCACTGTTTCAACGATCTGCTCTGCAGCTTCCTGATCGTCGAGGAATTGAACAACTACGGAACCACCTGCGCGGCCGATTGCTTCAGCGATCGATTTGCCAATTCCTTGTTGGGCGCCAGTAACCAGGGCCACCCTTCCCTCAAGAGTCAACATCAACCCAGATTAGTAATCCCCCTGAGTTAAAGCTTCCCAGATTCCTCCGACGCCAACCTTGAGGCGATGATGAACGATAATGGTGACTATGGACTTGGTTATC
>TARA_B100000686_G_scaffold65738_1_pt1 | contig 32816 bp, 32 predicted proteins | sample TARA_B100000686 | Tara Oceans TARA_B100000686 (sample SAMEA2622733) | marine metagenome | biome: marine biome (ENVO:00000447); feature: marine epipelagic mixed layer (ENVO:xxxxxxxxx); material: "saline water (ENVO:00002010), including plankton (ENVO:xxxxxxxx)" | depth 150 m | reverse complement strand
TGTCATCTATACCTTTATTCACGATAAACTCTTTTTCTTCATAGTCCCAGGGTTTACCAATCGCTATCAATTTAACCTCATCACGCATTTTCCAATCAGAAAATGCTTCGAGTAAACAATTAAAATTTTTATATCCCTTTCTCTCTCCCACAAATAAGATAAAAGGATTATCGGCATTTAACCTTGTTCCATATTTATAATCAGTTTTAAAATTATCTGTAACTCCTAAGTAAGTAACATGTGTTGATTTTTCATCAATATCATAAAAATTTAATGCGTCTCTACGAGTAGTTTCAGAATTACATATGATGGCGTCTGCTGTTTCAGCTGCCATTCTCTGATCAAATCTAACTTTATCGCCAATTGGACCAGGGTATAAATGAGGAAAAATTTCATATATTAGATCATGTATTGTCGCGACTTTCATTCCAGGCCAAACCTGAGGGATAGTATTATAAGTTGAATGCCATATAGCATCGTTACCTATTCCAGACATACATCTGGCGCTAAAAGTCTCTAATTCTTCCCCAATACGTCTAAAAGGTTCGATTTTATGTGTCAATCTACTGAAAGGAGGTACTTTTATTATTGATTTAGCCACATCATCTAACCAATCCATTTCAGTAAGTTCCCATGGAGACATGAACGTGAATTTAAACTCGTCGTCTATTGCACACATCCTAGTCAAAATTTCATTAAAATATCTCGCCACTCCACCTATTGGATGATGACGAAAAACTATACCATCAACAATCAAATTCATAATAAGTTCTTTAAGGCTTGCCAATCACTATCAATTCCCCTGCCAAAGAGGTTCTATGCTCCAGAGAAATTATTCGCAAATCAGTATTCCCAATTAATCGACGAATAGCTTTATCTGTATAAATGTAGGTGTGCTCAACATCATCAAAAATTTTTTCGAATTGCTCACCAAATGGTGGTGTTACAGCATATCGATCTATAGCAGTTTGTAAAATTGCCACGCCCCCTGGTTCAAGATGCTCGGATATGGCATTAATAAAGCTTAATGGCTCCATACTATGTTCTAAAACGTCAAAAGAAAGGAAAAGATTGGCTTTTGGAAGAGATATTTCAGGAAATATGCCTTGATGAACATTTAATTGCAGATTTTGTCTCAACCAATGAACCACATCTATATTCGCCTCGACTCCCAAGCAATCATATCCTTTTAACTCTAGTTCTTTGAGCATCACACCTGGAGCGCATCCTACTTCTATAACAACACCTTTATTGGGGCCATATTTCGACACCATTTGAACCCATTTTCCCAATCTTCCGTCAACTCTATAGAGTTCTCCACGTTCTTCGATTGAAGGATGACCTCCAAACCTCTGTCTATCATGCCAATATTTATCTAAACCATATATGTCCGTTAGTTTAGAAGGGTCAGGTGGACACTTATTTACATAAGTACCACAGTCTATACATACACCGTAACTTTTATGCATATCATATTCTGCAAGATTCCCACCACACCAACATTTGCTGCGTAATATCCTTGGTATATTTTTAAACTGAGAATTTAACTTGTATCGGTTTATAGAAATCAAAAGGATATTTAATAGTGACTGAGCACTACGTAATGGATGCTTAAAATGTTTTAATCTAGGCCTTTTCATGATTGATTAGATACGATTTCCGTTAATTCTTGCATGATATGTAAGTAATTGTGACTGGTTTCAGTTCGTCTCTGGCCATTTATAGAAATTATCTCTCTTTGCTCATTCTTTTTAAGATATTTTTTAATTTTTTCAATGCAGTCTTCAGCATTAGTATATACAAGAATTTCTTTGCCAATTTCAAATTTATCCGATAGGCCCGGAAGGTGGTCAGTTATTAATAAAGCTCCTAATCCAGTGGATTCGTACAATCGAAAATTATTAGCGTATGGAATAATTGACCCATGATGATTCAGCGTTATTTTGCTCCTAGCAATTATTTCATACATTTTCTTTCCCCAAGCCTCGCCCCTCCAAGATTTATAAATATTGGGGTATTTATTTAAATTATCGTTATAAGGACCCCAAATTTGCACGTCTACTTTACTCGAGACAGCTTCCAGAAATTCCAGCCGACTACTGTGAATATTAGAAAATGAACCGATAAAACTTACAGGGATATCCTTTTTAAATTTATCCGATAATCCAATAAGATCAGTATCAAACCCAAGCGGGAAATATTTACAAGGTATTGATTTTGACAAAAACCAGTCTACCGTAGGCATAAAAGAAGACAGCATTAAATCATATTCTGTCCAATCACGATCTTCATTCAAAGGTGTAGCGGCGTGTTGGCCGATCAATATCCCATAGTGTGCTTTAATATCAGAAAAAAACCCGGCAGGCGTTAGATTAAGATCAAAATTTACAATCACATCAGGTTTAATTGACTCTATCTGTTTAGCGAGCACAGTCTGCAACCAATTTTTAGATTCTGTAATCCATGGTATTACTGATTTTCTATATGTAATTTCCCAACGATCTTGTATTTTAATATTGAGATCATTTTCTTTGCACCACGTTGATTGAAACATTGGATTATTAGCGTGTATCTCTGTGGTTTGATGGTTTAATTTCTTAAGATACTTACTGTATGTCCCGGAAACACCGAATAGGGTTTTTTTATGCAAATCAAGCTGTGTTAGGTAACTACAATCCTCTAAATCTTTATGTTGGCCATAAAACCAACTAAGAAAAGCAGGATAATCAGTGTTAATTATCAAATATCTCAAATTAAAATACCTAAATTTTAATCATCTGTTTTTATGATTAAATCGTAGACAGGCATGAAATCCTGATTATAAGAATGAGAGGGCTTTAACAAACTCTCTAACAAATTAAAGCCTGAACTCTTATTGGTCGATGTAGCTTTATTACGAAGGCCTCTAATGAAGCTTGCCAAAGTTAATATGAGGCTTGGATTATATCCTTGATTATTTTGGTATACCGAGTCATATTGTGATGCTAGATGAGCAGAAAAATGCCTCCAGAAACTTTTGTCAAATTCTTCTTCAGCCTTCTCCAATGCAATCATGTCTTTTTCAGCAATTGCTGAAGCAAGAACATTTCTCAAATTATTTACTGAATTACTCCACCCAGAGTGCATAAGCATTGAATAGAAATTTATCTTACTCCAGTCTAATATTCTGTCTTCATGATGCTGATGCATAATCATTAACCTGTCTATATAAGCCATTTTGCCTGAAATAGCGATCATTGATGAAGGTAAAAATTCAGACCCAATGTATCTCAAAGGAACTTTATCTAAATCTTTGTAAGCATTAAGCCAATTGGATACTCGCATAACGGAATATATTGGCGAAATCGCTCTCGAAGAATAAGCTGCCCAGCGTGATACTGCTGTTTCAGCATTTAATTTGGTATGTTCCACTAAACGAGCCCATGTCATTTCTCCCGCAACACGATCATCCTTAAGTCCAAATTCCACTCTTTTCCCGCATACAGCTACATAATCATCAAATTCTTCCAGATGTTGAGCGCAGTCAATCAATACACTTGGAATTAAAAAATCATCGTCTCCACAAAAAGTCGCATACTTAGTATTTACTAGACTCAAAAGTTGCTTCATAGCTATTGCCTCACCAGCAAAACCAATCCAATCAACCTTAGTAGTTTTTATTGGAGCTGGACATTCAATCAAGTCGATATCAAGATTTTTGTTATAGCGTGCTACGATATCACGATTTTTATCTGCTTCTATATCTCGACTAGAGTCACCAATCAAAATTTTGCCTTTAAATGACATAGACTCGTAATATCTAAGAGTTCTATTAAGAAACCTATAGCGGTTCAAAGTGGGTATCAATATAGTTATTTCAGCCCCACTGATCATTTTATTTCGCATTCACGATACCATTTGATGGTTTTTGCTAATCCTTCTTCCATATTGACTGATGCTTCAAAGTCTATCAATGATTTTGCAGCTTTAACATCGACAAGCCTAACAGGTATCATGCTTGGCTTTGTGGAATCAAAAACAATCTTTGGGTTTTTATAATCATCGCATTTTAAGATTGTTGAAAGGATTTGCTTTACGGTAAAACCTTCCCCGTAACCTATGTTTAAAACTGTATATTGGTTCAATTTATCAACTGACCTAATCATTGCTTCGGTAAAATCATCAACATATACAATATCTCTTATATCGTTCCCATCTCCCCAGACAACTATTGGCGACTGACGTTCAACGACTTTCCTAATCAATGCAGCTGTGACATGAGAACTTGCCGGATCATAATCATCGTAAGGCCCATAAACATTGGTCGGTCTAACCACAATTGTTGTCATAGGAGTCTTTACTTTTTCTCCATACATTCGACACGTTATTTCTCCAAACCTCTTCATCCATCCTACAAAATAATAAGCATCGTATGGCTCTCCATCAAACATTTCTGATTCAGTTGTTGGTCTGTCTCCTGTTGGCGGATATGCTGCACTACTGCTAATCCACACAAATTTGGAAACCCTGTTTTCATAAGCAGCTTGAAGCATTTGTGAATTCATAACCACATTTGGCACAACTTGACTTAAAGGATTTGATTTCATTACAGCGGCACCAGCTGTATTAGCTGCAGCCATAAAAACATACTCACAATCCTTTACAACTTTCTGGCAATCTTCCATTAATGTTAAATCAGCCTGTACATACTCAACTTCTGGATTCTTGTACCTGGGTTGCTGTTTGTGTATCGTGCCCCTAACACTGAACCCTTTCGAAACCAAATTGTTAACTATATTAGTACCAATAAATCCAGTAGATCCAGCCACTAACACTTTAGTTTTTTTATAGGAGCCCGACATTCAAAATAATCCTTACGGTGCTTTTAAAATCTACTTTTTAAAATAGTTTATTTTATTTAAATATTCCGATTCGTTTCGTTTATACCATTCCCAAGTTTCCTCAAGGCCGGTTTTTAAACTAGTGGAAGGGTTATAACCCAGCAATTCTTCAGCCTTGGAAATGTCCATTACTCTGCTAGAAAACCCAGATGATTTGCCAGAATCGAACTCGTAATCAAAATCGATAAAACTGTTTAAAGTCTCCACCAACTGTTTTATTGAAGTGGCCGTTCCACTACCCAGATTTACAAATCCACTACCAGTTCCAAAATGCATAGCTAAAATTAGTCCATATGCGACATCTCTACTGAAAGCAAAATCTCGAACAGCTGAACCATCACCCCAGACTTTTAATGGGTTTTCTCCTGAATTAATTCTTGCCATCAATGCAGGTATAACCATAGAGTTTTCAGGATCAAAGTTATCGCCAGGGCCATAAACATTAGCCGGTCTTACTACAGAAAAATTGTTGAGACCAAATTCCTGTCTATAAGCATTGATCTGAAATTCAGCCATCCGTTTAGCCCAACCAGGATACATGTCCATTGGTGGTTTCTCGATAGAATCTTCTGATTCTCTAAAAACACTTGCATTAGAGTAGGCACCTATTGAACTAGTATATAGAACTTTTTTTGCACCACTTTTACGAGCTGCTTCTAATAAATTTGTATTCATCATTAACAGTGGCACAAAAAAACTCGCAGGTTTACTCTTAGTCACTTCCACTGAACCTTTAATGCCTGCCAAATGAAAAATGAATTCAGCGTTTTCTGTAACCTGTTTACAAAAATTAAAATCAGTTAGATCTCCATAAATATGCTCTGCTTCTGTAGCAACGGATATTTTGTCTAGAGAAATGATTCTGACTAAAGCATCGTGTTCGAGCAACATGTCCACTAGTTGCCTGCCAATTAAACCGGTCCCACCAGTTATAACGACTTGTCGATTTTTAAATATCGACAAAATCTTTTTATCTAACATCATTTTCCTTACGACTACTTAAAAGTTTTAATTAATATAACGATTACAAATGACTTTAGTTGTTAAGTCAGCTAATAATCCGATACTTAAATGCTAATTTGAGTATTGATATCACATAATAAATTAATCCAATCCCTATAAATAGACATCTTCTAAAAAAATGGATAAAAGGAATGTAATGCAAAAGCTTTCTTTTTTCTTCTTTTTTAGTCATGTGCGTGAATTAACTCTGAAATAGATCCAATAACTGTTGAGCTTTAAACCAAAGACCTATCGCTGCTAATTGATCAAACTCTCCCGTTTTTATCATTTCTTTAAATTCGCTTGGTGCGACCTCAACTACTTCTATATCTTTCTCCAAAGGATCCGTAACTCGCTTTGCTTCTAATCCTATGAAAAGATGTTCCTTCGGAATGTAGCGATTAAGCATTATCTTTCCTGTGCCTAGATCTTTTAATTCATTGCATTCGTATCCTGTCTCTTCCATCAATTCTCGAGCAGCTGCAAAAATTGGTGGTTCTCCAATCCCAATATATCCAGCAGGAAACTCGATTGTTTTTCGATCGACGGAGTAGCGATATTGTTTTACTAGAACGAGATGTCCATTTTTTGTCAGAGGCAAAACGATCACGCTATCTGCCCCATCAATTAGATAATAGGGCTCTTGGCACATGGCATCTTTAGTGCTACGACTAACAATTTGAAACCATTTAGTTTGAAATTCTATATCTATAATTCGCCGTCCTAATTAAACATAATATATGATTAATTTTTGTAAATAATTTGACTACCTTTAGTATCAAACTTGACTTGAGATACTTGACAATCATTTATCGATTTTCTAACAGCTTCTTTTCGGTCCTCAGGCACAAACATCAACATGAAACCTGAGTTTCCAGCTCCTAGCAACTTACCTCCTATAACACCGGCTGCCCTTGCACGTTCATATATATCATCTACCCTTGAATTGGTTATTGTGTCACTAAGTTGCTTTTTATAATTCCATGCGTCATTTAACAACTCTCCAAAATCGCCGATAGGACAATCACTAGATAATATCCGAAGTCCTTCATCAACAAGACTATGAATTCTCTGAAGCACTTCTCTGTTTCGGGGCATATTATTCAGCATGTCTGCTGCCACATCCGAGCTTAACCTGGTAGTTCCAATAAAAACAAGAAGCAGCTGTGATTCCAAACTTTCTAGTCGTTTTGGATCAATATTAACTGGTTCAACTTTAAAATCCTGACCGCAAAACTTAATTAAATTGAAGCCCCCATAAGAGACCGCCACCTGATCTTGATAACCGACATTTTCTTTTAACCAGACATGCTCCAGCTCTATCGCCTTCATAGCTAATTCATGAGTTGAAATTTTTTCTTCTTTTAATGACATTAGAGCATTAATCAGTCCCACTGAGAAAGCAGAACTAGAGCCCATTCCTGCCCTTGCCGGCAAATCTCCCACATGATGAATATTCAAACCTTTTCCATCATCAAATCCCAGCATACGAAGGCCTTCTCTAACTGCTGGATGTAAAATCTCAGATATTGAAGACACCGCCTCAACGTGGGACCAAACCACTGCATGTTTAGTCTGAAAAGTCTCATCTCGATCAGAAATCATCAAATAGCAGGATTTATCTATAGTAGTTGATAAAACTTGTCCTTCATTTTCTTGCAACCAAATAGGGTAATCTGTTCCTCCCCCAAAAAATGATATTCGATATGGCGTTTTACTGATTATCATGATTTAAGTTCAGAAAAAAATTGCTCCGCTGCTGAGAACGAGTCGGGGGTTCCAATATCGAGAAATTTGCTGTCGGATTTGTATCCATAGCATTGATCTCCTATTAACTCAGGAAAGATATCTCTTTCAAGCGATATAGCTCTACCCACTTCGATTCTACCCAATATAGATTGATCGATAACATACATACCCGCATTCACTAAATGCTCTCCTTGATTATTTGTTGATTTCTCTTGGAAAGATTTAATCAAACATGATGAATCTAGTAAAACTGATCCATAGCGGCTACTATCAACTACTCTAACAACCAACATTGTTAAGGAAGAGTTATGTTTAACATGAAATTGTAATAAATCAGATGGGTTTATGTCGGTATATGAATCTCCATTTATAACCAAAACGTGATCTGATTTTGACTGCAAGCTAGCCAATTTTAATGCACCTCCAGTCCCCAATGGCTTACTCTCAATTACTTTTATGATTTCGATATTTGATTTATCTATATTATCGACATATTCAATGACTTTTTCAGAAAGATGACCCAGAGATAATATAACCCTATTCAGACCTGCCCGTGTTATCTGAGTAATTAACTTATCGAGTAACGTTAAGTCCCCAATAGGCGTAAGTATTTTAGGAAGTTCTGGCTGAATCGACTTTAATCGAGTTCCCAAGCCTCCGCATAATATTATTGCATCAGCTCTGTTATATTCGTTCATGCTTAACTTCTAAACGCCAGTATTCCAACATATCATTCAATGTTTGTTCATATGGTATAGACGGCTCCCATCCAGTAACCTTTGTAAACTCTGAGCAGTCAGGAATTTGCAAGGTAACATCAGCTGGCCTCATTAATTTCGGATCTGTCTCTACTTTTATCTCATCCTTAATCGAACTCATGCTTAATAATAAATCAAGCATATCCCTAATCGTCATAGTCCTATTGCCACCTATGTTATAAACCCCTCCTGGAGCACACTTATTAACTAATAACCAGTAGGCTTTTACGGTGTCCCTTACATCACAAAATGTTCTGACTGAATCTAAATTACCCGTCTTTAAAACTGGCTTCTGTTTTCCTTGCTCGATTTTTGCAAGTTGCAAAGCGAAAAATGAGTCTACAAAAACCTCTCCCCTTCTCGGCCCACTATGTGTGAACATACGACTTCTAACGGTTTTTAACTTATATGCTTGATGATACATGTATGCCAGCATGTCCTCTCCGACTTTACTCACAGCATAAGGACTGACAGGATTCAAATGAGTGGATTCATTTATAGGCACCTGTGATTTATCTACTTGGCCATAGACTTCTGACGAACTACATACGTGTATTACAGGGTCGTTTTTGGTGATTCTAATAGCTTCCAAAAGATTTGCTGTGCCAACAACATTAGTATTGATTGTATCGGCAGGAGCAGTATAGCTGCTACTAACAAATGATTGCGCAGCAAGATGGAAAATTATTTCTGGTTTAACTTGGTTAAGTATTGTAATTAATGACGACAAGTCATTCAAATCACCGTCGTATAAAGTTATTCTTTGTTCTATCTCGGAAATATGATTCCTGGGACTTCTCCATCGCTTGATTCCATACACCTCGTTCCCAGGATGCTCATTTAAAATATATTCGGCTAAGTGACTGCCCACAAAACCAGTTATACCAGTTATTAATATTCTCAATTTTCACCTCCGCTGTCACGAACTGACAAAATTGGATTGTTTGTTGGCCAGCTAATATTTAATTCAGGATCGTCCCAAAGATATGTAAACTGAGATCCTCGATCATAATACGTGGACTGCTTATAATGAAATATAGCGGTATCACTTAAAACCAAGTGACCATTTCCAAAACCAGGGGGGATCAAAACTTGTTCTCTGTTGACATCGGAAAGTTCAAAAGATTCCCATTCCAGGAATTGTCTAGAATCCTTATTACAATCAACAACTACCAAGTAAAACCGTCCAAAAAGACACGAAATCAATTTCCATGTAGTTGCATCACCATGGATGCCTCTTAAAACGTTTTTTTTCGATGTAGATATGTCATCTTGTTTGAAATCAACCAATATCCCGGCGTTTTTATATATTTCTTCGTTATACAACTCGATATAACTACCCCTAAAATCTTCAAATATAGTAGGAGGTTTAATTAGTAAGACTCCTGACAACTTCGTTTGAGTTATATTTAATTCTATTTGCTTTTGAAATTTTCCCGAATCCATCAAAATGGTCCTTTAAATTCATCTATTTCCGGTGATTCTTGGACATCCGGCTCCCAATCTGTTTCCTTCCCCATAAGTAAGTCATAGGCTGCTTTTGCTATTCTTCGACTATCAGGATAATAGAGATCTTCTAAAATTTTAGTTGTAGGGCTAGTAACGAACTCAAAGCCCATACGCTTCATATTAACTTTGTCTTGCCCCTGTACATTTTCAATTACTAAAGACATTATCTCAGCGCTGGCTCCACAAGTAGTCCACCCATTATCAACTATTAATAAATTGCCAGTCTTTTCAACCGATTCACATATTGTTTGAACGTCTAAAGGGCTTAGGGATATTGGATCAATTACTTCAGCGGAAATAGATGATGTTGCGAGGCTTTTAGCCGCTCTGATGCATTCAACCATTGCATGTGAAATACCAACTATCGTTATGTCATGACCAGCTCGCAATATTCTAGCTTTACCAAAAGGAACCGAATACATATCTTTAGGTACTTGGCCTTTGTAGTTGTGAAGCATTCTATGTTCAACGAATATAACGGGATTGTTATCTTTTACACTTGATACCAGTGCGCCTTTAGCATCATATGGTGTTGTTGGAGCAATGACTTTTAAACCGGGTACATGCATGAAAAATGAATGCAAAGCCTGTGAATGTTGAGCACCCTGCCCCCAACTGCGTCCAATAATTGACCTTATCACCATTGGAATTTTAATCGCTCCACCATACATATAATGACTTTTTGCAGCGACATTGATCAATTGATTCATCGCAAGCAGCATAAAATCCATCCGCTCATGTACCATTATCGGCCTCATACCCGCCATAGATGATCCGCTAGCTATACCGGTTATTGCGTCTTCGGCCAGTGGCATGTTTACAACTCGATCTTGGCCAAATTCACTAGATAAATTACTAGTAGTTCCGTATATGCCTCTTGGGTCATCGACCCCTATTCCTAAAACAAATACGGATTCGTCCTGAGACATTAACTGTCTGGTGGCTTCATTTATTGCCTCAGCATAGCTTATAGATCTAGTGCTAATATTCGATTTAGGCATACACATCCTTATAGAGAGAGTCATTCGCAGGAAATGCACTTTTTTCGGCAAAATTTATTGCTTGCTTTAACTCTAAATCAACTTCTTTAAAAACATCCTGCTTAAAATCAGAGCTCACTAATTTAGAAAGTTGTTGTAATGGATCAACTATCTCAGCAGATAATGTTTTAACATCATCTCTTTCGCTTGGACCAACATGCTCTCTATATCTTTCTGTCATACATTCAAAAAAGAATGGCCCTCTACCTTTTTCTATAATTTGATTCCTGGCCCAGTTAACTTTTTCATATATTGTGTACGGGTCATTTTGGTCAATTTTCTCGGAATGCATCCCATATACAGACGCTCTTTCAGCAATATTGGTATTAGACTGACGTTCACTCTGATGGCTTAAAACAGCATATTGGTTATTTTCGCACACAAAAATCATTGGCAATTTTTTTAAGGCAGCGAAATTCAATGTTTCATGGAATACGCCTTCTTCTGTAGCACCATCCCCAAAAAAACTTACAACGATATTGTTCTGCTTCCTTACCTTGAATGCGTATGCATATCCGGCTGCCTGCGGAATAGTGGTAGCAACAACTGCAGACATGCCCATAATACCCCGGTTAGTATCAACTAAATGCATTGATCCACCTTTTCCTCCGGCCACCCCAGTGGACTTACCATACAATTCAGCCATCATGCCATTCAAATCGCCACCTTTTGCTAAATATAATGAATGCCCTCTATAAGTTCCAAACACAACATCCGCTTCAAGCAATGCTGCGCATGCACCAACAGTCACAGCTTCCTGACCGATGGATAAATGTACCGGACTCTTAATTTGATCAGTTGGATATATTAATGCTATTTTTTCTTCAATAGTACGGATTCGATATAGACTTTTATATAAGTTATTAATCAACTTGGTCTTATTCGATTTTCTGTTTTCATTTTTCAATCAATTAATCCCTTGCTCTTGATCCAATCGTGTTATGAAACATCAGCGACAATGTTCTCAATAATTGCTTTAAGATGATCTACGTCGCTTTCATCATATTTGCTTAACTTCCTAACTTCGTTTGAAGAATTTCTAAGCTCTTGCATATTTACAGGCTTTTTGACTTCTGCAAACTGATATCTTCGTTGCGCTCTTTTTATTAAAACGTCAGGGTAATTATAAAGTTTGTACAATGCATAAGAGTTGACTCCCATCAAACCAGCTGTTGCCGAACTGGTAGAAGCTACTGAGTATGCTGCTTTAATCAAAGATCTGTCCCTAGCAAAAAGCATTTCAGATGTCATCGGTTCCTTAAGAACCTCAAATCTGGATAATTCAAAATGTATCTTATCCTCTCTTGGATGTGGTTTGTAATAAAGATCGACATCTTGATTCAAGTAAGAATCAGAAAGAACCGAAAGAATCTGATTTGTCGTTTCTATGTATGATTCCTCGGTTATCTCCTCAAACTGACTAGTTGGACCTAAAGCATGGCCCATAAACAAAATGTACGGCTTTTTATTCTTTTTAGGTTTGATAAAACCATCCATGATTGGATATTTAAGTTGAATGAAATCTTTACGCGTAGACCATTCATTAGAGTACACAATAAATCCGTTAAAATACTTACTTTCTCTATAAAGTTTCCGGTGAGAAATAATATAACCGTCCATATTAACCTTCACCATTGGTGCTCCTAAAAGCGCATAAATATTAGTTAAAAACCACATCAAACCCCAATTAGTATATTTTTTCTGAATATCCAGAGGTCCTCCTGTCCTGAATACTTTTACTCGTTTGTTTTCTGATCGTATTTTCTTAAGAAGCATCCTTGAACTTAGACAGGTGTCAGTTAAATCAGTAAATAGAACCATACTAGGTTCGTTAAACTTAATTCCAGATAATTGATCTAGTAATTCACTGACATCTCCTACCCTTTTCCTAACATTTCTAATCGCCAACGTGTTTAACCAATTACTAGTTTGAGCTGTTTCACAATATTTCAGTTCAATAACTTCATCATAACCACTTGTAAACTCTGAATGATCAATTAAATTGAGATGAGGATTATCCAACAATATCAATTTTTGATTGATATTAGGAAAATATAAACGTAAAAAGTTACTCATTCCCTTAAACAAAGCAAGATGAGTAAAGTGGCCACATACAAAGTAAGTCGTGAAATCCATATATTTATTTTCTATTTGCCGAGCAAACTTTAACTAAACTCATTACTGCTAATTGCATATCTACCAAACTGTCCTACCGCCATCAATTGTTAAACATGATCCAGTCATATATCGAGAAGCTTCCGAACAGAGGAAAACTACTGCAGATTTATATTCACTGGGTTCTGCCATCCTACCCATGGGAATCAAATCTGATAATTTATTAACAAACTCTATGTCTTGATTATCATATATGCCACCAGGGCAAAGGGCATTTACCCTTATGCCGTGGTCTGCCCAATAAACTGCGAGATACTTGGTCAACGCAACTAGGCCAGCCTTCACCACGGAGTAGCTGATTGGTTTCACTGGCTGCATGTCTTCCGATAAACCTTCAATACGATATATTCTTTGATCAGGCGCAATTAAAGCAAGATCTGAAGCTATATTTATAATTACTCCATTTTTATTTTCCTTCATATGGTTACCAACTATTTGACTGCACAAGAAAGCTCCAGTTAAACCAACTTCTAAATCCTTGTTCCACACGTCCACCGAAAAATCCTCAAATCTTGACCACTCTTTACTATCATGAGATTTGTTACTTACAGAAGGGTTTAAGGCGGCGTTATTAATCAAAACATCTATTTGTTTATAAGCACTAGTCAATTTTTCTAACACCTTATTAACTGAATTTGATGATGTGACATCCAATTCGACAAAATCACCTTTCACTCCAGTGTTTTTCTCAATACTCTCCAATATATTGCCTGCAGGTGATAAATCGATATCTCCTATTACCGGTATTGCACCAAATTCTGCTACTGCTTCAGCATGAGCTCTGCCCATAAGACCTGATCCACCTGTTATCAGTACTACTTTGCCGGTTATATCAAAATTGTTTTTCAATCTTTACTTCCTTTTTGCTGAATATAGGCATTGAAATCTGCTACTTTTCTAAAAACTGGCTTAACAGGCTCACCTTCTATAAAACTTCTTAATGAAACATTGCTATCTATGACTTTACGCAAAGATTTAAGAGTTGCGTCATATGCATTCAAACTAAACTCAATATCCTCTAATTTATGTGCCCAGCTTAGAGAATGATAAGCAGTCCATAAAACTCCATGCCTTATCAACTCTTGTTGCATGTATGACTTAAGCTCTAATGTGTCATACTTGCCTTTACCGTCTATAGCTATTATTGACCTACATGGATATCCAATACACTCAACTAATTCAGAAAGGCCATGTAGTTCAGCTAATTTATTAAACTCATTCTTTAAAACCGTTCCAATGTAATCTAAATGAGCTGGAACTTTTTCATTTCTAATTTTAGGGATACATGTTTTTGCAGCAGCCAAACCTAAACACTCCCCTCCATATGTAAAAGAGAAAAATGTTTTCTCAAGTGCAAACATATAATCCTTTTTACCTACGATCGCAGACAAAGGAATACCATTTGATATTCCTTTTGCTAAGGCCGTTAGATCTGGAGTTACTCCTGTGAGCTCCTGAGCCCCTCCAACCGCAAATCTAAAACCTGTAATTACTTCGTCAAAAATTAGTAATGCTCCATTATGATGGGCGATTTTTTTAACTTCTTCAAGAAAATTTTCTTGAGGCTCAAGAACTGTTAATGGCTCCATAATCACACAAGCAATTTCACCAGGATTCTGATCAAATATTTGTTGGAGACTATCTAAGTCATTGTAGTTAAATGAATGAGCTAGACCTTGATTAAATTCTGGAATACCACTATTTAAATCGGTATTTGCAATAAACCAATCATGCCAACCATGATAACCACAATAAGCTATATGATCTCTTCCGGTAACTGCCCTTGCTATACGAACACCTACTGTTGTAACGTCGGCTCCATTTTTTCCAAATCTTGCTGCCTCGGCAGAGGGAACATTTTCTATAAGTAATTCAGTCACATCTACTTCCAGTTCATTCATCATACTGAAAGTTGAACCTAGCTCTAATTGATCCATAACAGCTTGATTAACATCAGGATCAGCATATCCAAGAACCAATGGCTGATTTGCCATTATATAATCAAGGTATTCATTCCCATCCACGTCCCATACCTTGCATCCCGCACCTCTAGCTAAGTATTTGGGAGCAAATCCATCCACAAACTGGGTCACGCCTTTACTGAACGTCTGAGATCCAGCTGGAATTATATTTTTAGCTCGTTGATATATTTCATTTGATCGAACAATGCTCGGCTTATTGGATTTCATATAGTTATACCCTTATATTGTTTTTTCTACACCAATCATCTAAGTCCTGCTCAGTGTCTACCTCTACAAGATTAGCGGAGATTTCATCATTTAAAAATATTGGTGAAGTTGACGGCCCTATTAGTTCACTATTTAAACTATCCAATTCATCAGAAGCAAAACAACACACATAATGGTAATGTTCCCATGCTTCAGGTTTATCTTGTCTTCGATAAACATCATTATCAATATACTTTTTCAAAGTACTGTTATTTTCGTATAACCATGAATCGTAAGGATGTGTTTTCGCTTTTACAAAAGTACAAACGCTTTTTGCGTTATTACCTTCAAGCATTTTTTTTGCAATAAGATAATCATCTATAGATCTATATAAAACAGTTAGATAAAAAAGCCACATGTAAACATTAGATTTTTGTTCAGTGCTTTTCAGATAATCGATAAAAACATCTTTAATAGAAACATCATCTAATGCCAACATATCTGGCCTTGTGTGTACCGAATACCCATAATCTGAAGCGAGTTCCTTTATAACAGGGTCATCAGTAGAAACAACAACTTCCGCCAACCATTCGATCTGGTTTAGAAAATTGGCAGTGCGGGAAAATAAGATTCTGTTTTTTAACTTAAATCCTTTACTTCCCTTACGGGCAGGAATGAATGCAACATGCTTAGACATTGGATAATCCAACTTCAAAAGTTAAATCATTATGGGGTGGAATAAATATAATCGAAATCCTTTCTAGTCATTGCAAAACTTATTACATCTCTAAACTCACCCTTGTGATAAATTGATTGTCTTAGTATCCCTTCATTAACCATCCCTGCCTTTTCATTACTTTTTATTGAAGGAATATTATCTGTAAAAACTACAGTAGATACTCTATTCAACTTAAGTTTCAAAAAACAGTGTTGTATGATTAGTTTTAGGACTTCACTGCCAAAACCTTTACCTCTGTAATCCACATTGCCAATAAATCTTCCATAAGAACATTTTGAATGATTGTAGTCTATAGAACTTATTCGTGCGTTTCCTATATAAGTGTCGTCTTCTTTTAAACAAATTGCGAACATTTTTGCTTTCGGCATTTGAGAATTCTCAAGATAATTTTCAAGGTCTGTTTTTGTTAACTTCTTGTTTTCTTTAATAGAGGTTAACGAGGAGGAGGTGTCTGAATTATTAACCCAATCAAGCCATCCATTGTCTATATCTTGGACTTGTAAAAGTCTCAGATAAAGGTGCTCGCCTATCTCTTCAGGATTAATCAATTAACTTTCCTTTCATAGTAGCGATTATAAATTCCACTTCACAAATGAATCTATCAGCTAATCCGCTTATTGACTTTTTTTAGTTTAGTCAACAAAAACCGCATGTTATCTGTTGCATATGACATATATGACCTATCCCTAAACGTTTCCAATATCAATGGTCCCGAATACGAAACTTTATTCAACGATTTTAGTGCTAACTCAAAATCAACATCTCCATAACCAAGAGAAACATTTGGTCCACCCACTTTACGATCTTTGACATGAACTCCGCATATATATGATCCTAATTGTAAAATTTCATCTTGGATCGAGTATCCAAGGGAAACTGAGTTTCCCATATCAAAATTAACACCTATTGACGTATGGTTTATTGAATCTATCCAATTTTTTAATTCAACTGCCGGTAAATCTGATTCGATAGCCAATTTAAGGTTTTGTCTTTCGGCAATATCAAGCATTGGCTTTAAAACTTTACGCCAATCGTAGCTTTGAATACGTTTTTGTATTTTCTTTAAGGAATTTTTTTCTATAAGTGGAAGTACGAGACTTTTGGCTCCAATTTCGGTACTGCCAATAATTAATTTCTCCAAAATGCGAATAGTCGAGCTGGGCAATTGTGAATTATCTGGAATAAAACTTGTCTCTTTTAATATGTCTGCACATACCGTTAAGTTAGAAATATCAAATCTTGACTGGAGAGCTTTAATACGTTGTATTCCTGTTTCCTCAAAAATTGGATTACGATCAAATGAATCTAAATCTACAACCCACTCAATAGAGTCGAATCCAAGTTCAGCGGCCAAACCGTATTCCATCTCCCAAGTTTCATTTGGGAAATACTGCTGCGTTCCCATTAACGATGGAGAAAGTCTACCCTGCATAATGCCAATCAAATTCGACATTTTATTTATCTAATCTTTAATTACATAAGCGGTTGGAGTTACTGCATTAGGTACAATTTGTATACTCACCTGCTTTTTTTCGAAAAATTCATCAACCGCATCTGACTCTCCCCAACCTCTAACTCCATATTCATCAAGAATTATCACTCCATTCCTGCTAACAACCGGATAAAAAGCTTCTAGTACGGCTTTCGTTCCAGAATAAGTGTCTAAATCTAGATGTAACATCGATATCCTAAATCCTGGGTTTTTTTGTGCATACTCCGCTGCAGTTTTAACGACATCTCCCTTTACCAATTCAACTTTTTCGTCTAAACCCATGTTTGAAACTTGTCTCATTAACCAGTCAGGATCAATTCCTTCATAGTTTGATTCATCAACATATTTCTCAGCACTTGGTTTTTCATATTCGACCAGGCTGTCAGCAAACCCATCAAATGTATCGAATCCTATAATTCGTTTTTGGGATGCTGGACTGTAAATTTCTAATAACTTAAGCCAATACATTAAACCCGTTCCTTTAAATACCCCACACTCTACAACGTCACCAGGCACATTTAGTGATTTCCTAAATAGATCATACCTAGTGATTAACTTACGTATACGAGTTATATCTGAACTTAATAATAAGCTATTGTAGTGATACCAAAGTTCATCTTCAGATTCGGTATTAAAATACTTTTCGTTACTTTTTACCAAGTTAATCAACCGCCTTATCAACAAATAATGTGTTATTTCTACGCAGTTTTTTAATCACGGGTAACTCGCTATCAAAAACAATTTTATTTCCATCCCCTTTTGCACGTTCCCACAAACGTATATATTCACACATGGTTTCTAAGCCTTTGACACCAAGACTTGCAGCTTGATCAGAACCCCACATGGCTCTATCAAGGGTTATATGCCTTTCGATGACCGATGCTCCAAACACTGTGGCCATTACTGTGGTAATCATTCCTGTCTCATGCCCGCTATATCCAACAGGCGCATCAAACTCGGATTTAAAACTCTCAATAACCTTCAAGTTTAGTTCTTTAGTTGTTGCAGGATAGGTTGAGGTGCAATGCAAAAGCACATACTGATTTCCTATATGTTTTTCAACAATCATTATTGCTTCCCGGATTTCTTCCATCGTACTCATTCCGGTCGAAATTATAAGCGGCTTGCCTTTAGCGGCGGTATGATTCAATAAACCTCGGTCAGTAATCGATGCAGATGCAATTTTATAGCATGGAGGATTAAATTCATCTATAAAATCTACACTCCCCTCGTCCCAACATGAAGCAAACCAAATGATACCTAATTCTTTACAATACTTATTTATTTCGGAATACTCCTCTAGTCCAAACTCGAGACCGTGTTTCAAGTCTCCGTTGGTCTCTCCGAATGGATTGGGTCTGGGAGTTGCTAATTCCCCTTGGGTATACACTACGTCTACTGTTCGTTTCTGAAATTTCACCGCATCAGCACCGGCTTTAACTGCAACGTCAATAAGGCCTTTAGCCAAATCGATGTCACCATTATGATTAATGCCAATCTCCGCGATAATAAAACAGGGTTCATTTTCGCCAATAACTTTGTTGCCTATAGCAACCGTATTAGCTGTATGTTTTACATTAGATAAGTTATCCATCAATTAGTAATTCACCTTAGTTCTAATTTAATTAAGTCACATAAAATATGAACAATTACACCGTGCACCTCCTGCACTCGTGGCGTACTAGTGGAAGGGATCGATATTAAATAATCAGTCACTCCGGATAATTTAGTTGTATTTTCTCCCGCTAGCACAGCAGTAATCATCCCTTTATGTTTAGCCGTTTTCAATCCTTTAACAATGTTTTTTGAGTTACCACTAGTGGTAATACCAATCGCTATATCGCCTTTCACACCTAATGCTTCAATTTGTCGCGCAAATATCGCATCATATCCGATATCATTTGAGACTGCGGTAATTACGGAACTGTCTACTGTAATTGCAATAGCGGGAAACGATCGTCGCTTGTCTACGTAAGTTCCTACCATTTCCGCAGCCATATGTTGAGCATCTGCAGCACTACCTCCATTACCAAAAATCAATACTTTATTTCCTGACATAACCGATTTTGCCAATATACTCCCAAAGTCAATAATTCCATCTAAAATATCCGTGTCTTCTAATATGAGGTTTTTCAATTTTGCTGAATCAATTAAACCTTCTTTAACAGTTTTTAGTTTGAGATTTCTTGATTCCGTATTAGTCATTGTCTTGTCTATCCAAAATTACTTCTTGCGGCATATCTCTATTTTCTACCCAATCAACCGGATGTATTGATTTGTCATCTATGTATATATCGGCATGAGGTTTACCCAATATCAATTTATGAAATTTAACACCCCATCCTTTTAATTGGGCTTCAGTAAATTCATTCCAATCTATACCTGAGGTGGAGCCTCTCGCTGTAAAAAATGATATTCGGTGTCCAGAATCATACAATCGATTCACTTTATCTATCATGAATTGCCTCGGTATAGCTTTCTGATATTCTCCATTTGTATTACTACAAATTGTTCCATCTATATCAAAACAGTAGTCCAATTTAAACTTTCTCCATAATTACTTTGAGTTTATGAATTCCCATTTTAATGGCAACAGCAACGCTCCTCTTCTGGAGCCCCCTACTGATTGTCCGAAAGGCTGTCCATTTATAACTTGAAAACTTATATCTCGCCTGTCGGTCGCATCAGATGATAATGCAGCAAAAGCACCTAAACGATAAATTCCTGCATTATAAACATCAGCTGGAAATCTTAATTTCACAACATAAGTCCCGGGTTTACGCCATTCAAATTTTTGTTCTAAATCATTGGTTTGTGAACCACCTAAAATAGTATCGTCGGATGTGTACATAACACAGCCTAAATAGGCATCCTGCCGTTTTTCACGAACCTCAATTTCCATTTCGAGATCAATAGGATACTTATTATTGAAAACGTAAGAAGGTTGCCCTATTTCATTTAAAAGCTTAATCCTCTTGATTTGAATGGTTTTAGATGGGTCATTATCAAAATATTGATCAATTGCTTCTGAGTTGAAAGCATTAGTAGTTTGTGAATTGGCTAAATATTGATTAATGGCTGTGTCAGGATCACTCTTTATGCTTATCTCACCATCGTCAAGTAAAATCACCTCGGAACACAGGCGCTTTATTGCACCCATATTATGACTAACAAAAATAATTGTTTTACCATCTGTAGCTTGTTCATCCAATTTACCCATACATTTTCTTTGAAACTCAATATCTCCTACTGCTAACACTTCATCAACTATTAATATATCCGGCAGCACATGTGCTGCCACAGAAAATGCTAGTCTAACTTCCATTCCACTTGAGTATCTTTTGATAGGGGTGTCTATAAACTGTTCAACTCCGGCAAATTCTACAATTTCATCAAATTTACTTTTGATATCTATTCTGCTCATGCCAAGAATAGACCCATTTAAATAGACATTTTCTCTACCGGTTAAGTCTCTGTGAAAACCAGTACCTATCTCAAGCAAACTAGATACTTTGCCCTTTATAAGTGCGCGTCCGCCGCTAGGCTCGGTTATCTTTGATAACACTTTCAAAAGTGTTGATTTACCTGCTCCATTTTTACCGATAATTCCTAATTTTTCCCCTTCTTTTAACTCAAATGATATATTTCTAAGTGCCCAAATTATGTCGGTTGCTTGATCGGAGTTCTCTCCGAATGAAGAAAGCTTACGAATTTGACTGAATGTACGGGCAGGCTTAGTTACGGTCCGAAATACAGCTCCGCCTAAAGTATCCGCTGCTTCCTCCTGCACACCAATTCTGTAGCGCTTAGAAATGTTTTCCACTTTTATTGCGTAATTACTCATCTTAATAAGCCTTACATAACATCCGCAAAGATACGTTCGGTAAATTTAAAGTATGTCAGTCCAATCACCGCCAAAACCAAAGTGACGATAGTTCCAACAATTATCAGATCCCAGGGCATTGGAGTAGCTCCTAATAATGCAGACCTAAATCCTTCAATGACCCCAGCCATAGGGTTTAGACCATAAATCAATCGGTATTTATCTGGAATAATACTAACGGGATACACCACAGGGGAGGCATACATCATGCCTTGGACTAGAAACGATATACCATGCCTAACATCTCTATATTGAATTGCTAGGGCCGTGAACAGTGAGCCTAGGCTGACGGATAACACAACCATTAACAATAGCAAGGCCGGTAAAAACAAAACCCAAAGTGTAGGACTGACTTGGTACCAAATCATTAATACGATAACCAATATGAATGCAATAAAAAAGTCCACCAGAGTTGATAAAACTGTGGACATTGGCAAAACTATTCTTGGGAAAAACACCTTACTCAATAAATTCGAATTTTGAATTAAACTTCCTGTGGTCAACATTAAAGAATTAGAAAAATAAGCCCAAGGAACTAATGCTGTATAACTGAAAACCGCATAATCCATTCCGTTCGTATTTATTTTGACTAATTTGCCAAAGATCACTGTGAAAACAATCATAAGAAACAAAGGTTGAAGCACAGCCCAGCCGATTCCCAAAACTGATTGAGTATATCTAGCTTTTATATCGCGTAAAACTAAATACAACAGCATATCTCGGTATTCCCAAAGATCTCTAACAGTCAAAATATCCCAGGCATTCCTCGGCTTTATAACAGTTACTTGTTTTTCAGAATGAATCATTTATGAGTAATATTATTGACGGCGAGATAAATTTGAATTGACATACCAATCTGCAGTTTCTTTTAAGCCAATGTCTAGTTTTGTTTTCGCCTCAAAACCAAACTTTTTTAACGCTCTGGATGTATCCAGCTTTCTTCTGGGTTGGCCGTCTGGTTTGCTGGAATCCCATATAAAATTACCATCGTATCCAGTCGCCATAGCAATTTTTGAAACTAATGACTTAATCGTAACTTCTTCACCAGATCCCAAATTAACTGGTTCCGAGTCATTATAAAACTCCGTCGCAGCAACAATACCTGTTGCGGCATCATCAACAAACAGAAATTCCCTAGAAGCAGAACCTGTTCCCCAAACCTCTACATCATCTAAATGTTCATCTTTTGCTTTGACACATTTTTTTATCAAAGCAGGGATAACATGGCTGCTACTATCATCAAAATTATCATTTGGACCATAAAGGTTGGCTGGCAAAAGATTGATCGAATTGAATCCATACTGTTCTCTATACGTCTTAGACTGAATCAATAGCATCTTTTTTGCTAATCCATATGGCGCATTAGTTTCTTCTGGATATCCATCCCATAGCGCATCTTCACTAAATGGGGTAGCAGCATACTTAGGATAAGAACAAACTGTACCAACCGATACAAATTTTTCAATCTCCTGCTTCCAACAAGAATGAAATAGCTGAACACCCATCATTAGGTTCTCGTAAAAATATTCTGCAGGGTGTAATTTGTTCGCCATAATTCCGCCAACTTTTGCTGCGAGATGAATAACAATATTTGGCCTGGAATCCGCCAATAATCGAACTGCGTCTTCCAGTTTGACTAAGTTGTAATTATTGCTTCTGGGGACAAATACTTCAGACGCACCAGCGGCCACTAGGCGTTCAACGACCTTGGTGCCCAAGAACCCAGCACCACCTGTTACTAGTACCCTTTTATTATTCCAATAGTCTTTAGAAATAAGTTTCGATGCCACTTAACTAATCCGGCCTTGAAAGCGCTTCACCAGAACCACCCCATTTATGCCAATCCATAGCATTTGACTGGACTATCTTTTTCCCTTTACCAATAGGTGCGATCCCAATTGACTCCATATCTGCGTCGACCATTATAGAAATCAATCCATCTAGATAAATTTCTGGCTTCCACCCCAATATATTTCTAGCTTTACTTGGTTCAGCCTTTAATTCATCCACCTCTATGGGCCTAAGATATCTTTTGTCCAACTTAACGAAATCTCTGTAATCTAATCCTGCATATTCAAATGCTGTTTTTACAAAATCCTTAACGGAATTGTTCTCACCTGTACCAATCACAAAGTCTTGAGGTTCATCTGTTTGAAGCATCATCCACATGGCTTCAACATATTCGGGTGCATAACCCCAATCTCGTTTAGCATCTAAATTACCCAAATATAATGAATCTTGTTTACCAGCTAAAATTTTGGCTACTGCGCGTGTAACTTTTCTGGTAACAAAAGTTTCTCCTCGTCTCGGACTTTCGTGATTAAACAAAATACCATTAACACAGTGTATTCCATAAGCTTCACGATAGGTGACTGTCATCCAATATGAGTAAAGCTTGGCTGCAGCATAAGGACTAAGAGGAGCAAAATTTGTAGATTCGCTTTGTGGTGGAAGGGCAGACCCGAACATCTCACTACTTGAAGCTTGGTAAAAACGTGTTGTTATCCCGCTTCTTCTAATAGCTTCTAGAATTCGAATTGTTCCTAAGCCAGTAACATCTCCAGTGAAAGTAGGCATATCGAAACTTACCCTGACATGACTTTGAGCACCGAGATTGTAAATCTCATCCGGTTGTAAGTTATAAATCAAATTCACTAACTGCTCTGAATTTGTTAAATCACCGTGATGCAAAACTAGATTTGCATCTGATTCATGCGGATCTACATAAATATGATCAATTCGAGAGGTATTAAAAGTACTGGATCGCCTAATAATTCCATGCACTTCGTATCCCTTTGAAAGAAGCATTTCTGCTAAATAAGATCCGTCCTGACCTGTAATACCGGTAATTAACGCACGCTTCAATTCAATTTAACCTTTAAAATAATATTCTGTTCCAACATTTTGCTAACCATTATCTCCTATAACGCGTTTTGTATGGATAGGGATAGTAACTGTAATTTGGTTTAATTAGTAAAATTAAGATTACTACGGTATCCACATGGATTGAAGGTCAATCCAGTCTCAGATACGCTAATTAATTAAAATGGCTTGTGACAATATTAGTGATTTCGTTTGAATATTTAGATTTATACATCAGGAGAGGAAAATAACTAAACTTGGAGTAATAGGAGCCGGACCTGTCGGACTAGTAACGTCAGCAGGTTTTGCATCCTTAGAAAACGAAGTGATGTGCGTAGAAAGTAACCCGGCAATTCTGTCAGATGTTTCATCGGGCAAAGTTCCTATTTATGAACCAGAACTTGAAACTCTGGTCAGGAACTCTATTACGAATCAAAAACTACAATTCACAGATCAAATTAAAAATGTACTCGAATTTGCTGAAGTCATCTTCATATGTGTAGGAACCCCTCAAGCGGGCAACGGCACAGCAGACCTTAGTCAAATAGAGTCAGTGGCTATTGATATCGCTGAAAATTTGAACGGGTACAAATTACTAGTAGAGAAAAGCACTGTTCCAGTAGGAACGCATATTAGATTGAAGAACACTATGTCTACTTACCTAAAAGATAATATCGGCTTTGACATTGCATGTGTACCTGAATTCTTAAGAGAAGGAAATGCCATTAATGATTTCTTTAATCCTGATCGAGTAATTCTAGGTGTAGAATCCGAAAATTCACGGCAATTGCTAACGGATATATACCGAAAGTTTGAATGTCCTAAAATATGGACAAATCCCGCGACTGCAGAACTAATAAAATATGCTTCAAACGGATTCTTAGCGATGAAGATCTCTTACTCGAACATGTTGGCTGATATATGTGAGGCCACGGGCGCTGATATCGACTCTCTCATAGAAGGAATTGGACAAGATTCAAGAATAGGTAAAGCATTTATTAACCCTGGAGTAGGATATGGGGGAAGCTGTCTACCAAAAGACGTTAGTGCTTTTATCGATATTTTTGATCAGAATAATGTGAATAACGGGTTACTAAAGGAAGTGGACTCTATTAATCGATTACGGCCACACCGAATAATAACAAAATTAAAATCTTCGATACAAAATCTAGCAAATAAGAGAATTGCAGTATGGGGATTAGCTTTCAAGCCAAACACGGATGACGTTAGAAACGCACCGAGCTTAGAAGTGGTAAGTAAGCTGATCGAAGAAAAAGCCACGGTTAATTGTCATGATCCGCAAGCAACGAATCAATTCAAGAAAGCTTTTAACCAAAATTCAAACATAAACTTTTATGATGACATGTATGAAAGTGTACGAGAATGTGATGCACTTATAATTCTTACTGAGTGGCCTGATTATTTGTCAACTAAATTAGGCGAATTGAAAGCTAAAATGAATAACCCTCTGATTGTGGATGGCAGAGGCATATTTACGCTTAGTGAGGTTCAAAAGTATGGATTTGAATACAAAGCTTTTGGTTTAAAAGAAAATAATGATTGATACCCAAAGTAATTAACTAACAAGCAAAATAGGAATTATTGAACTAGTGAGACAGGTACTTATAAATAAACAGGGTAAATTAACTGTTGCTGACATCCCAGCTCCAACTGTTGAGCCAGGTAAAGTTTTAGTAAAAACAGAATATTCTGTGATTAGCTCAGGCACTGAAGTTGCCACCATTAAACATCATAGCGCTGGTCTTGTATCTAAGGCCATATCCAAGCCAGAATTAATAGGCAAGGTTGCTGATCAGGTTATGAAAAAGGGAGCAAAAGAAACGGTTGAATTTCTAAAAGATAACCTTACTCGTTGGACAGCTCTTGGGTATAGCGCATCTGGCACTATTTTAGAAGTTGGTGAAGGCGTCTCGAAACTAAAAGCGGGAGACAAAGTAGCATGTATTGGAGCTGAATATGCTTACCATGCAGATATCATATGTGTTCCAGAAAACTTAGCTGTTCATGTGCCTGAAAAAGTGAGTTTAAAAAATGCTGCTTTTGCGCCGATAGCAGCTATAGCTATGCAGGCCACTCGTAAATGTGAAATCTCGATAGGTGAAACTGCGGCTGTAATTGGTTTAGGTTTGGTAGGGCTCTTAGCATGTCGAATATTAAGTCTCAGTGGATGTCATGTAATAGGGATTGATCCAAGCGAAAACCGCAGAAAACTTGCTATGAAAATGGGGGCGATTGATTCAGTCGCAGGCAACGAAGCGAGCAAATCAACGGTCGAATCTCACACTACTGGATTGGGTGTCGATGTCTCGGTAATTACAGCGGCATCAGAAACAAGTGAGCCATTAATTCTTGGGGCAGAGCTCTGTAGAGAAGGTGGCAAATTAGTGGTGGTGGGAGATGTAAAACTAGATATTGACCGTAACATCATGTACCGAAAAGAACTCGATCTTATAATGTCTAGATCCACAGGTCCCGGAAGGTATGACTTCGACTATGAGAATAAGGGGCTAGATTATCCCAGCCAATATGTTAGATGGACCGAAGCTGGCAATGTCGATTCCTGCCTTAAACTTATGGTTAACGAGTCTCTAGATGTTAATCCCATTATTACCACTCAAATAACTGTAGATAATATAGATAAAGCTTACGAGCTTCTTTCCACACAAGATTCAACAGTGGCAGTATTAATAAGTTATGCAGAATCATCAAAAAAGTCTAACCTTTCTACGAAATTAGATATAAAACCATTAAAGCCATTAGGTTCCAGTGTGATTGGAGCAGCAGTAATCGGAACAGGTGAATTTTCTAAAGCTATTACTTTGCCTGCTATTCGCGCTACTAATGATTTCAATTTGATAGGGGTCGCAAATCGAACTGGTCATACAGCAGAACATGCTGCACGAGTATTCGGTGCAAGCTACGCAACTACCGATAGCAAAACGTTGTTGAAAGATGAATCTATACAAGCAATTTGGATAAACACTGCTCATGATAGCCATGCGAGCTTAGCGATTGAAGCAATTAATTCCGGTAAACATGTCTTTCTTGAAAAACCGATAGCCCTGAATCTAAAAGATGCTCGGAAAGTTCTCGATGCTTCTTTGGAGTCAGATACTCAATTGATGTTGGGATTTAACAGACGGTTTGCTCCAGCATCACTATACGCATCAACCATCTCGAAAGAGTCTCAAAGCGCAAAGCACATAATTTACAGAGTACGGGGCGATTCCATACCAGAAAACCATTGGCTCAATGATGATGAAATAGGAGGAGGAAGATTGCTCGGAGAAGCAGTCCATTTCTTAGACTGGATGACTTGGATAATAGACAAAGAGCCGATAAGTGTGCAAGCAACCCAATCCGGTAGTGATCTCAATAGCTTTAGTGTCACATTGTCTTATGCAGATGGAAGCTTAGGCACAGTAGTGTATTCAATGATGGGGTCTCCCGACATGCAAAAGGAAAGTATTGACATATTAATGGGTAATACGACCTTAGTGATCGATAATTTCGAAAAGGTTAAGGTTTGTAAAAAAGGTAAAAGAGATAAATATTTTAAATTAAGTGGCAAAGGACATAAAGAACAACTTGTAGCATTTCAAAAATCCATCAACACAGGAACTCGAGCTCACCCCAGCGCCTCGGATGGTGTAAGGGCCACAGCTTGTGCGATTGCTGCTTTGAAATCGATTAACAATGGTTCCTCGGAAATATTAGATCCGTCCTTTTGGGCAATAAAAGAATCCTAATGAAAACATATATCGTAACTGGCTGTGCAGGAATGATCGGTTGGCGTGTAACCGAATTACTTATTAGCAATGGAGCAAATGTTCTTGGGATTGATGACTTAAATCAAGCTTATGACAATCGAATTAAAATTTGGCGCCTTTCAGAACTTAAAAAACATCCGGGTTTTGAATTTTATGAAAGTGATATTACTCAATTAGAGACACTAAATAGCATATTCGATAAACAGTCCAAGGCCAAAAGTTTTGACGGATTAATCCACCTAGCCGCCAGAGCTGGAGTTCGCCAATCCATACTAGATCCAAGGGATTATTATTCTGTTAATTTGAACGGAACACTAAACTTGTTAGAGGCCTGTAAGGATTTAAATGTAGCAAAGTTTGTCCTTGCTTCTACTTCTAGCATATACGGTGATGGAACCTCTTCATTATCTAGTGATAATCGACTATCAGAAGATTTGAGAACTGATAACCCAATATCACCTTATGCTGCTTCAAAAAAAGCAGCTGAAGTATGTGCATACACTTTCCACCACCTATATGGGATAGATGTTTCAGTCCTTAGATACTTTACAGTGTACGGCCCTGCAGGTCGCCCAGACATGAGTCTTTTTAGATTTGTGCAGAAAATCTATGAGGGCTGGCCGATTACAGTTTTTGGCGATGGCACACAATCAAGAGACTTTACTTATGTTGATGATATTGCCAGAGGTACTGTCGCATCTTTAAAACAACTTGACTTCGAGACAATAAATTTAGGTTCAGGAATACCGATAGTGCTTTTAGATGCAATCAAAATTATTGAGGCAGTCATCGGAAAGAAAGCGATAATTACCAATGAACCTGCTCACCCTACTGATGTAAAAGAGACTTGGGCCGATAATTCAAAAGCACAGGAAATACTTAATTGGTCGCCTGAAGTTAGCTTCGAAAATGGCATCAAAGAATTGGTGGATTGGTACGAGAAAAACCAAACCTGGGCACGTGAACTAAACTCGGTTTCCTAATTTAATTTCATTTCAATATAATGGGCATCAGGTTATGCTTCTATTATTAAGGTCAGTTTGGTTGAGATGAATATGAAACAAATGGCGCTTATTGCCAATTCAACACATGAACTTGAGTATCGACTTGATGTTTTTAAAAACATACCCGGAGACATAATGCCAAAGTCGGTCAGGCCTGAAGATCTCAGAAAATTAGGCATTTACGCTGGAGCGGCCGGTTTTTGGTTGGATAAAAGTCGAACTAAAACCATGACAGACGATGGTGCAGGTGTCACAGTTTCCGCATTAGTAACCGGTAAATCTTACGAAAACGATTTCGATAGCGACGGCTTGATATATGAGTATCCACAATCAATACGATCTTCAGCCTATGATCAATCTAGAATCCAAGCGACTAAAACAGCCGGACTACTTAAGCTCCCAATTTTCGTTGTAATAAAGCCAACATCTAATTCAACACACCGAGATGTTTTCTTAGGCTGGATTGAAGCTTGGGATGATATTTCAAAATTATTTCTTATTAGTTTTGGACTCGAAGCTCCTAAAGAAATTCCAAATGGAACTGATAATGATGATGATCCATTCACATTTACCTCATCAAACAGACTATCCGATGCGAAATCCAAAAATATCAGAAACCGTAAATTTCGCTTCAAAATTATGAGAAGGTACAAGAAAGTATGCATGTTATGTGACATAAAGATTACTGAGTTATTGACTGCAACCCATATACGACCACCAAGTAAGCTTGGATCAGATGACGTTAGAAATGGGTTATTACTTTGCAATCTTCACGATAAGGCTTTTACCGAAGGGTTGTTCAGTATTAACCCTTCAACTTATGAAATTACATGCCGTAATGTTGGACCAGATAGAAATGAGCTCAATATAATTAATCAAGACCTATCTCAGCTTCCGCGAAAACCACATATTAAAGCGTTGAAGTGGCATTGGAATCAGTGGTTATCTAAAAACAGGTTATAGAGTTTATCTATGGAGAAAATAAATGGAAAGTAAGAAGACAGAATTAGCGACCTTGGGCGGTGGTTGCTTCTGGTGCCTAGAAGCAGTTTATGAGCAGGTAAATGGAGTAGATAAAGTTGTTTCTGGTTATTCAGGCGGTAGCCTAGAAAACCCAACCTATGAACAAGTATGCTCAGAAACCACCGGCCATGCCGAGGTGGTTCAAGTAACTTTCAATACACAAGTAATATCCTATGACAAAATTTTACGGATATTTTTTGCTATTCACGACCCAACCACGTTAAACCGGCAAGGATATGACATTGGTTCTTCATATAGATCTGTTATCTTTCATCATTCAGAGGAACAAAAGAACACTAGTGAAACAATAATGAAAGAGTTGGATAATGGAGGCATTTGGGATAATCCGATAGTAACTGAAATAAAACCATTAGATGTTTTTTATGTTGCTGAAGGATACCATCAAAATTATTACCAAAATAACAAATACCAGCCGTATTGCCAGGGTATTATATCGCCAAAATTAGCAAAGTTCAGAAAAGAATATTTGAGCGACCTGAAATCTGGCAATTAACTTAAAGCCGTCTAATAAGCTTTACGAGGATCGTCTCCATATGCGTTAGGACCATCATTCCCTTGGCGTGTATACCAATAGATTAATAAAACAAAAATAATTAATGTAAATACTACTAAGATAGAGATCGCTGTTCCATAAAAAGCCCAATTATGTAAATCACCAATCCAGGATACCAAAGCTATAATTATCCCTATGGCAACCGGTAAAAGCCAAACTAGTTGCCACCAACCACTTTTATTAATATCGTGAAGCCTTCTAGTAGCCAGAGAGATTGATGGGATTAAAAGTGCCAGGCCGAGTAATGTCCCTAATATGCCTGGTAAACCGGCAGCTGCATCTACAATTGAACCAACTATCTGTATAGCAACATTAAAAAGCTGCCACCACCAAAATTCTGAACGAGTTGCCCTTCCGCTAAAAACAAAATAATTGTTGAATCCTTTTTTTATTGCTTCTTGAAAACTCACCATTGGCAAAGAGTCAGATTCAAATTGGCGAGAAACTTCCTCAGATATAATTGATTCTGATTGCGGTCTCTCGACCGCTAAACCGCAAATTCCACAAAATTTTGCTTCGTCAGAGAGTGAATTATTGCATTTTGGACATATCATGTAATTAGATTACTTTGTTGGTTTAAACGCTAGCATACGGGTAGAAAACTTAAATTCTCCAACCCATAAGTGTGATCCATCCCACTCAACTGTATTAGCCATTTTTATTGAATTAGCGTCTTTGGCTCCCTGTCCATCACCTAAAGTCACGGTGGGGCTCATTCCTGATAATGCATCCTCTATTGAATCCCATCCCACTACTTTATTATCACCCTGCTGAGTAATAAAAAATCCTATATCAGTTAAAGCGGCACTTTGAGCAAATGAAGTATATCCCGGCACGATTCTTAGATTACCCGTGCCCAATTCAGTAAATTTAATTGCTTTCACGCTAGCACCGTCAGCTGGATACGCTGCGATTACCAACCATTCATTATCCGCATCTAACCGGCCTGGGCTCTGTGACATATCAAACTGGTACTTTGGTTCGTCATTTTGACTTGGTATGCCTTCCCAAACCCAGACCTTATTCAGCTGAGAGCTAGACAATGCAAAATACGTTCCATTGTATGCAACGCCTCTTAGGTCCTGTAACTGAATTGATCCAATGTTGCCATCTATTTCAATCTCCGGTAATTCACCAGTACCATCAAAATTTTTCCAGCCATATATGCCTGTATTTCCAGCTAAAAAGACAGTGTCCTCATACACGGAAATATCCCATGGCGCATTTTCAAATCTCCGATAAAACAGATCCGGTACTGCCCCAGATTCACCTGGTATTTTATTCCACACCGATAGAGATCTATCAAAGTCAGATGCCACAAATAAACGCTTGCCATTTGAACCAGGCACACCATTTTGGATAAGCCAGTTTTCGTAATATGGGTTTACATCAGGTGAGGTTGCTCCTAATGACCAATCAGGGCTCTGGTCAGGGCCGTCAGGTAATGCATTGTAGACAGATACCCTTCCTCCATTATATTCAACTACAAACAGCTTCCCATCAACATATTCCGCATCGTTTCCATCACCGCCTTGCCATCTGTGGCCTACTCCTGGCAAAGCTTCACGCTTATTGCTCGAAGCCTCCTCGGTTGTCCCGGGCAGCTGATCCCACCAAGCCAGACTTTCGCCTCCTTGCTGTATTGCAACTAACTTCTCGCCGATAATTGTTCCGCCAACCCAGCCAGACAGACAGGCATCCGGCGCTTGATTAGTTTTAGTTGGCCAACTTGCCCAAATATGGCTACCTGCTCCGTCGCGACATTCAGTCTTACCGTTTTCATCACCAGTCAAAATGTACTCCCCATTTGAGACAATCATTCTTGGAGTACCCATTCCCGCATATTTAATATGCAGATCCGGCTGAACAGAGCCTGATGAAGGGAATGAATTCCAAATAATAAGCTTGCTGCCATTATCCCCGCCTCCAGTTACAGCAATGATGACCTTTTCTCCATTAGTCCAAACTCCCCACGGCCATGCACTTTGTGTGCGTATAAGTGAATCGATATTAATTTCGAAGTCGGCTGCTTGCCCTGAAACGGACGGGAAACTAGTCCATACAAGAATTCGATTATTATTGGAATCTGCTACTAAAACTTTACCGTCAGGGGATATAGTTACTTGGCCTGGAAAGTCTAAGCCATCTAACCCTTTACCCTCTAACT
>TARA_B100000686_G_scaffold48676_1_pt1 | contig 32877 bp, 26 predicted proteins | sample TARA_B100000686 | Tara Oceans TARA_B100000686 (sample SAMEA2622733) | marine metagenome | biome: marine biome (ENVO:00000447); feature: marine epipelagic mixed layer (ENVO:xxxxxxxxx); material: "saline water (ENVO:00002010), including plankton (ENVO:xxxxxxxx)" | depth 150 m | reverse complement strand
TCGATAGAGAACGAGCCGATGGACAAACTCGTGGCCCACTCCATGGAATCCCCGTTGCGCTTAAGGACAACGTGCACACAAGCGACATCCGCACCACGGGCGGGGCAATCGTATTTGAAAACCTGATGCCTCCTTATGATGCGACGCTGACTACGAACCTTCGTGAGGCCGGGGCAATCATCCTGGCGAAAACGGTCATGACCGAACTCGCAAACTTCACAGCAGCCGGAATGCCTGGTAATTACAGCGCCGTGGGTGGTTACGGCATGAACCCATATGATCCCCGGCGTGATCCCCGTGATGGTCGAAATGACGGACGACCCGTTTTAGGGGTGGGTGGATCAAGCTCAGGTATCGGAACGGCTATGAGCTTTTGGGCAGGGAACGTCGGGACAGAAACTTCAGGATCGATCCTATCACCAGCAAATGCGAATATGCTTGCCGGGATCAAGCCTACCGTCGGCAGAATCAGCCGCTGGGGTGTAATCCCTATCACGGGAGACCAAGACACTGCAGGGCCCATGACGCGCACCGTGGCCGACGCGGCAATAATGATGGGTGTGCTGGAAGGAAACGAACCGGATCCAAATGATCCTGCTACGACCACTTGTTCTCCACCGCCAGGGAATGATTACACGGCCTACCTGAACACGGAGGGACTCCAGGGAGCTCGTATCGGTATTCCTCGAGCAATGTACTACGACTCTGTCTCAGTCCCAGGACAAGAAGTGTATCGGGGTGGCCTTCCTCCTCATGCACGAGGTGTCATGGACGAAGTGATACAGATCCTTCGGGACCAAGGTGCAACCATCGTTGACCCGGCGAACATCCCGAGTGTCCTAGACCCTGACCCCTCTCAGAACCTTATGACCGCAGGAGGCAGTAGCGTCCTCTTCTATGGGATGAAAAGGGACTTCAACACCTGGCTCGCCTCTCTCGGAGACGCGGCACCTGTGAGCACTCTGACTGAATTACGCGATTGGAACGAGGAAAACCGCCATGCTGGAACTCTCAAGTATGATCAACTCAGGCTCGATCAATCCGACGAAATCGATCTCGAAGTCGACAAAGCTCAATATGAAGCGGATAGGGCCCGTGACCTCTTACTAAATGGAGAACTCGGCATTGACGCCGCGATGGCTGAGCATAATCTCGACGCACTGCTTTTCCCTGGTTCAAGTGGTGCAGGTATTGCGGCCCGTCCTGGATACCCGACCGTCATTGTTCCCTTCGCCTTGACACCGTCGGAGTTCGATCCGGCCCTTCCAGAAGGCTTCGAGGCAAAACCACGCCCCTTCGGCGTCAGCTTCACGGGTAATGCCTGTAGCGAACCCCGACTCATTGAACTCGCGTATGCGTTCGAGCAAGCCACAACGGGGCGCATCGCACCACCAGGCATGAATTAAGGAGAGACTCTGAGGGTATAAACCAGATCCGGTACACCGGTATTCCTATGGAACGGGTGATGTTGACCGTAGAGAAATACGGAAACATGAGCGCTACTGCTGTTCCGGTAGCCCTAGTGGAAGCCTTAAGCGAGGACAGGCTTGAGACAAACAACTGGATTGATGCCCGCATTTAGAGGAGGGCTAACGTACTGCTCGCTAGTCGTGAAGTGGCGCAACCGTGTCACTCCACTAGGAAAATCTCCCGACGAACTTCCACCGCGCACAGATTCAGCGCTGGGACTCGTAAACCGGGTGAGAGGTAGCCAGCACTGCCCCCCAGGGACGCTCGAAAGATGGCTTGCTGTCACCCACTTTTCCTGAAATGCGCTAATAGATGGTTAATTCTGCGGTCTGGTCACTCCCTTGCGGGTAGCGAAAGAAGCCGGAATCTTCACGCCCGTCTTGTACGGGTGAACCGCGTCCCGCTTTCGGCACCCGATCCGAAAATTTTCGAGTGCACGGATGCGTCCAGTTTCATTTGAACTGCTACGTGGCCTAATCGCGGCCACCTCCTTCTCATTCTCTCTTGCCATCAACCCCGTCCAAGTTGAAGGCCAAGACGAACGGAGACCCATGGTCATAGACGGGGCACCCGCCCCCGTACTCCCCGCCTCCATAACACGAGACGACCGGGGTCGTGCAACTGTGCGTGCGATCAGGCTTTCTGAACCCATTGTGCTGGACGGGCGACTCGAAGAGTCCGTCTATAAAGAATACGAACCTTTCGGAGATTTTATACAGGTGGTTCCAGTGGCAGGGAACCCATCGTCTGAGCAAACCGACGTATGGATCGCCTTTGATGATGACAACCTCTATATCACATGCCAATGTTGGGATTCTGCTGCTCCCGATGATTGGGTGATCAACGAGTATCGTCGAGACTCCGACGGTCTGCGAAATAACGAGCACTTTGGCGTTATGCTCGACACGTTTTACGACCGCAGAAATGGTCTGGTCTTCTACGCTAACCCTCTGGGAGCACGAGCGGATTATGCCGTAGTAGGAGAGGGAGGCCCGAACAAAGACTGGAACCCCGTTTGGGACGTGGAAGGAGGCACATTCGACGGTGGGTGGGTCATTGAAATGGCGATCCCATTCAAGTCACTCCGATATGCATCGGGCGAAAACCGGATTTGGGGAATCCAACTCAGACGATCCATCCTACACAAGAACGAATGGACGTACCTAAACCCGGTCCCACCTGTTCTTGCAGGCCCACAGGCGATGAATCGAATATCAGCCGGCGGCACGCTAATCGAATTGAATCTGCCACCTGCGGGCAGCAACCTCGAACTGAAGCCCTATGCCATCGGTGGGCTCTCAACAAACCGCCTATCGAGTCCCGAAATCAACAACGATGCGACCGGCGATATCGGTCTAGACGTGAAATATGGAATCACTGCAAACCTGACTGCTGATATTACCCTCAACACCGACTTCGCTCAGGTAGAAGTCGACGAACAGCAGGTAAACCTCACTCGTTTCAGCCTCTTCTTTCCGGAAAAGCGCGACTTCTTTTTAGAAGGAAGAGGTGTATTTGATTTCGGCCAAGGTGGAAGTGGTGGGTTCCGGGGAGGAGGCGGTGGGTCCCGTGGAGGTGGCGACCGCCCCACCCTTTTCTATAGCCGTCGGATAGGACTAGAGCGGGGCCAAGTTGTACCCATCCAAGCGGGAGGACGCATCACCGGTAAGGTCGGTCCGTTCAATGTAGGTCTCGTGAACATTCAGACAGGTAACGTCGAGCCCAAAGGGGTCGAGAGCACGAACTATTCCGTAATAAGGATCCAGAGGGATATCCTCACCCGAAGTTCAATCGGCGCTCTCTTTACAAACCGTTCGATAGCGGCCGGTGGCGACGGGACCAACCAGGCGTATGGAATGGACGCCTCATTTGGGTTCGGCCAAAACTTTGAAGCCGGAGCATACTGGTCGCAGACCGAAACGACTTCTCGTGATGGCGATAACCAGAGCTGGCAAGTCGCCATGTCCTACAACGGAGACACGTACGGGGCCGACGCTTCTCATCTGAAAGTGGGGGACGCTTTCAATCCTGAGGTGGGCTTCCTTCGTCGTAGCGACTTTCAAAAGTCTTCAGGGAGCTTGCGCTTCAGTCCGAGGCCAACGTCTATCGAAGCGATCAGGAAATTGAGCTGGCAAGCTAACGTAGACTACTTCCAAGACGGTTTAGGACGACTGCAATCCCGATTGCAGACTGCACGATTCGATGTCGAAATGGAAAACAGCGATCGATGGGCAATCGAAGGCATCCGCGAGTTCGAACGACTAGACAAGCCATTCCAGGTGTCCAATGAACTAGCGATCGGGCAAGGTAGCTACACCTTCACCAGCCAGCGGATCTCCTACACCGGAGGCCCGCAGCGCATACTGTCCGGTAGCGTAGCATTTCAATGGGGGTCGTTCTACAACGGCTCAATCCGCTCGCTATCTCTAAATCGGAGTCGGATGGTCTTAACCAACAACCTCTCGCTCGAGCCCGGCGTAAGCTTCAACGTATTGGAGTTACCACAGGCCGAATCTATACAGTCCGTATTTCGCCTTCGAACTGACTACGCCTTTACGCCACGCATGTTCGCAAGTGCACTACTCCAGTACAATGAGGCAGACCAAATCCTATCCAGCAACATCCGTTTCAGATGGGAATATGCGCCCGGAAGCGAGTTCTTCCTTGTGTGGACTGACGAGCGCGACCGCGGGCCGCATGGTACAGGGCTTCGGACACGTGGTCTCGCTATCAAGGCTACAAGACTACTTCGTTTCTAAACGCGGAGAAAACCTCACATGACAATGCCTCGAATGCTCGCTCTCGGCATCCTCGTGATTGGGGGCTGCACCCCAGTTACGGACAACAATCCGCCGAACATCGTATACATGCTCGCCGATGATCTAGGATATGGAGAGCTTGGATCCTACGGGCAATCCCTCATAAGAACACCAAACCTCGACAGGCTAGCCGAGGATGGCATGCGATTCACGCAGCACTATTCCGGCAGCCCGGTATGTGCTCCTTCAAGAGCGACACTCCTTACTGGGCTGAGTACTCTAAGGTCGCAAATCCGAGACAACTACGAGGTCGGAGGATACCCGGATCCAGAAGAGCTCGGACAAATGCCACTCGACTCCGGCACTTATACGATCGGGACTATGCTCCAAGACGCCGGTTACGTAACCGGCGCAATTGGGAAATGGGGTCTAGGCGGTCGAGAATCACTCGGGCAACCACGCTTCCAAGGCTTCGACTACTTCTTCGGATACCTAGATCAGCAACTCGCTCACAATTTCTACCCCACACACCTGTGGCGGAACGGAAGCCGAGTCGATTTGGATAACGAGTACTTTTCTGCACACCAACGTTTCGAAGGCACGGATCCTACTGATCCAGAGCAGTATAAACGATACCAAGGGAATGACTATTCCCTCGACGTGATGGCGGATGACGCACTCCGCTTCATTGAGGAGAACCGAGACCATCCGTTCTTTCTCTATCTCCCCTTCACGATCCCGCACGTAGCTCTTCAGGTTCCAGACTCATCGCTGGCTCAATACGACGGGGCATTCGAGGAAGAACCATACCTCGGGGATCCAACCTATCTTCCGCACCACCGACCCCTGTCCGCCTACGCAGGGATGATTACGCGCATGGACGACCATATCGGTCGGATTCTAGATCACTTAGACGAACTTGGACTTGCAGAAAACACAGTCGTGATGTTTACGAGCGATAACGGCACGACATACACGGGCGGAGTAGACGCAGAATTCTTCAAGAGCACGGCAGGTCTTCGTGGACTGAAAGGGTCTCTTTACGAAGGCGGAATACGTGTACCTCTGATAGCGCGATGGCCTGGACACATTGAGGCTGGAACAGTGAGTGATGAAGTCTCAGCATTCTGGGATATGATGCCGACATTCGCAGATATAGCTGGAGTGGAAGCCCTTGCTGATATAGACGGCACCTCGATACTGCCAGTGCTCCTTGGAGAACAAAGCAACGGTGAGCGTTCACTATATTGGGAGTACCATGGTCTTTGGAACGGCGCACAGGCTGCACGCGTGGGTCAGTGGAAAGGTGTCCGACTAGGAGGTCACGAAGACCCCCATGCACCTATTGAGTTGTATGACTTAGAAGCCGACCCTTTCGAGACAACAGATATAGCTGACCGTTATCCGGGCGTAGTTGAGCGGATCCGTGCCGTGATGGATTCTAGGACAGAGTCAGATTACAAGCCTTGGAACTTCGCTAGCGCTGGCGAGGGCTGAGACCCCAATCCTCATTGTTACAACAGAGACTGCAGCCTACCTAGGCCAACTAATACACAGCCAAAGGGATTACTACCCTAACCCTGGCTCGAGACCGTGTGAATGGTTTGCGTAGGGAATGCCATGTCTAGACCCTCGGCTTCGAAACGCTCTAGTATTGCAAGATTGACGGCAGTCTGCACGCTCATGACGTCCGCTCCTTTGGCGATGTAGTAGATCATTGTTACACCTAGAGCAAAGTCACCGAACGAATCAAACCCTACGGTAATGTCCTCCTCGGTGTGTTCTCCCTGCGACTCTACTATCTCCCTCAAGAGATCGAGCGCACGACGCACCCCCCCAGGGGTAGTGTCGTATGTCAAACCAAGATTTAGCACGACCTTTCGGTTTGGCTCACGCGAAACGTTCTCTACTGCTGAGTCGGCAAAACGAGAGTTTGGAATGGTGACTTCCCGTCCGGCCAAGGTCTTGAGTCGAGTGCTTCGGATACCGATCTCGCTTACCGAGCCTTCGAATCCACTGACCACAATTCGGTCACCAATTGAAAAGGGACGATCCGTAAAGATCGTAAAACCACCGAAGAAGTTGGCCACGGTATCCTTAGCAGCCATGGCAAGAGCTAAGCCACCGATGCCTAAACCAGCGATCAGCGCCATCACGTCGTAACCGGCGTTATTGAGGGCAACGACCACACCGACTATCCAGATTGCCGACTTACCCCCACGCCGTGCTATAGGTAGAAGCTGGTCATCGAGGTCACTATCGCTCGTTGCGACGAGAGCCGTCACCCACCCGGAGACAAAGGCATCCCACACCCTCGCTAGAGCCCACGTCACCGAAAGGACTATGGCCGCTTCAGTCGCCACCCACAGGAACGCGTCGACGCTGGCTGGCAACGATAGAGTCTGGACTGCTATCCAGAAACCGAAGACTGTTACAACAACGACAACGGGCTCCCCAATCGTATCAACTATGAAGTCATCAACTTCTGTCTCAGTCTTTCTCGTAGCGTTCCGGATAACTCCGCTGGTCAACCGGTACACTGTCTTACCGACGAGCACAGATCCACCCGCGATCCCGGCCGCGATTAGCCACTGCAGAATTGTATTTCCGTAAAAGGGCTGGGCCAGAAACTCGTTCATTAGGAAGCTCCCAAAGCAAAAGTGGGTCTATAAGGTCCCGAGCAAATCTCGCACCCGCCAGAATCAAGCCAAGTACGGGAACGTCTACTTATGCAACGAAAACTATTACAAGTGTCGGTCCCTAGTTGCATCACACGATTGAATATACATCCCCGCTTTCGGTCATCTTTTGATCTTCATAGGGAGAGGCTACACGTCTGTAAAGCTCAAGCTTCGCGCACTCCAAGACCCCCACTACTTCGTTCAAATGAGCGTATCGGACACGGCCCGTATCCTCCACAGCACGCCGCAAATAGCTATTTACTAACATCGTTAAAGCGTAGTTGAGTTCTCCCGGGCTAGAAGGTGGTTCACCCCCAGCAATCCGGGTTCGTGACAGTTGGTCAATGTAGGGCATATGTATGGTCCGAGATCAGTTTATGAATAGACAACAACCTGCCTCAATCCCTAGCTCAGTGCGACTGGTAACCATGGCATCCGGCTGACTTACCTGATTAGCGCCAACGCCTCGTCTGATTTGGAAAGTTGGGTCGCCCGTCCCTGGAACACGCGACCGGACCCTCCACCCTTCCCCTTTAGCACAGCCGCTATTCGCGGACCAACCTCAGAAACATTGATATCGGCTTCCTCACCTGCTGAAAGGAGAAAAAAACCTTCACCGAAATCGTCTGAAGTCAGAAGTACCACCCGACTTGGATCGAGAGTGACTGTCTCACGACCCAGTCTTTGCAAGAAAGGCAGCCCTCTTCCCACAAAATGCCTTACCGATACAGTCTCCGGTTCCACTGTTAGCTGCCGAGCAATGAAGTTCGCTAGCTCCTCCTCCATCCCTCGGATCAAACGAGCATTGTCTTTCAGCTGGTCGAGGCGACCCTCCACTGCATCGACCAACTGATCGTCCGAGACACCCAGCAGGCTCCTCAACCGAGCTGTTCGGGAGACCTCTACCCCAACCCGACTACGTAGCCGTTCTCCTGCAACGTAGAAAACCCGAGTCCCGCCCCGGACCGATTCCGTACCCAAGAGCGCTATCGCTTCAATCTCTGCTGTACTAACGCAGTGCGTACCACCACAGGTATTCAAATCGATGTCTTCAATCTCAATCAATCTGACGTCTCCCGAATGCCCTGTCGGCAAACCGCGCGACCGGACTTCCATTTGCTCATAATCATCTAGACTGACTCGATGAGCGGAGACCCTCCGTGCAGCACGCACCTCAACAGCTACAGTCGCTTCAAGCAAGGAAAGCTCAGGTTTTCCAAGCGACTTAACATTGAGCTCAATATCCGAGACATGCGCACCCAGATGAAAAGCGGTGGTTTGCCAACCGAAATGATCCTCAGCTACCGCCGTCAGCAGATGCTGCGCGGTGTGTTGTTGCATATGATCGAACCGACGCTGCCAGTCTAGCTCTAAAATGATCGGGCCGCTCGCTACGGGAGTTTCCAAGAAGTGGTAGATACGCCCGTCTACCTTTTGCACGTCGATGACCTCTATCCCATTCAACCTGCCCCTGTCGGACGGCTGGCCTCCCCCCTCGGGATAAAACACTGTGTCTGCTAACACGACATACGGGCGACCCTGATGCGTCCCCTTCTCTACTAAAGATGTCTCAAGTTCGGTCAGGGTTGGCTGTTGCTCGTAAGTTGGTACTTCGGACACGGAAATGTCGCTCCTCAGTCTGTGTCACGGGCGCGACATGGTGAGAGCCTGGCCTCGAAGCGTCAAGCGGCCACCAAACGTGAACCCGTTAAGCCAAGCGCCTACATGTGGTGAAATTAGGTAGATTTACGGATCTAAGCCTGAATACAACAAAATGTCTGGTCTGGCAGTCAAATGCTGTGCTATACAAGACCCTAACCTGCTGAAATAGGAAACGAGAATGAGTGAGAGCGGTAAGTGCCCAGTCCGTCACGGCCATATGAGCACCACCAGTTCCGGCACGTCAAACCGAGACTGGTGGCCCAACCAGCTCAACCTCTCGATCCTTCACCAGAACTCACCCGCATCGAATCCGATGGGAGAGGCTTTCGACTACGCTACCGAATTTGGAAAACTCGACCTCGAAGAGCTGAAGAAAGATCTTTTTGAGCTCATGACCGACTCCCAAGACTGGTGGCCAGCCGATTACGGTCACTACGGTCCTCTGTTCATTCGCATGGCGTGGCACAGTGCCGGAACGTATCGGACGGGGGATGGCAGAGGGGGAGCTGGCTCGGGAACATTACGGTTCGCGCCACTAAACAGCTGGCCAGACAACGGAAATCTAGACAAAGCCCGTCGTCTACTCTGGCCTCTAAAGCAGAAGTACGGCGAAAAAATCTCGTGGGCCGACCTCATGATTTTTGCCGGAAACTGCGCGATTGAGTCAATGGGCCTCCAACCGTTCGGCTTCGCTGGAGGTCGTAAGGACGTTTTCGAACCGGAGAATGACATCTACTGGGGCAAGGAAACGGAGTGGCTGGGCGACAGTCGTTACTCCGGAGACCGGGACCTAGAAAACCCTCTCGCAGCCGTCCAGATGGGGCTCATTTATGTGAATCCAGAAGGACCCAATGGAGAGCCAGACCCGCTAAAAGCAGCTCGGGACATTCGTGAAACGTTCGCGCGTATGGCCATGAACGATGAGGAAACCGTTGCCTTGATCGCGGGTGGGCACACCTTCGGTAAAACACATGGCGCAGGAGACGCCAATCTCGTAGGTGCCGAACCAGAAGGAGCAACTATCGAACAGCAGGGACTGGGCTGGAAGAACGCATTCGGCACCGGAAAAGGAAGCGATACGATCACCAGCGGACTAGAGGGTGCGTGGACCCCAAACCCCATCAAATGGGATACCGGCTACTTCGACACCTTGTTCGGACACGATTGGGAACTGATTAAGAGTCCAGCCGGAGCATGGCAGTGGACGCCGAAAGACGGCGCGTCAGCCAATGCTGTGCCGGATGCCCATGATTCATCGCGTCGCCATCCGCCGATGATGGCAACTACAGATATATCGATGCGAGAAGATCCGATATACGAACCGATTTCACGACACTTCCATGAGAACCCTGACGAGTTAGCAGACGCATTCGCTAGGGCTTGGTTCAAACTGACCCACCGGGACATGGGCCCGCGGGCCCGCTATCTAGGCGCGCTAGTTCCGGAAGAGGAGTTGATATGGCAAGACCCGCTCCCTCCGTTAGACCACGAGCTCGTTAATGAGGACGACATCGCTGAACTCAAGGAAAAGATTTTAGGATCAGAGGCAACAGTTTCAGAGCTCGTCTCCGTCGCCTGGGCATCGGCCTCCACCTTCCGGGGGTCAGACATGCGCGGTGGAGCCAACGGAGCACGTGTGCGGCTAGCTCCCCAAAAGGACTGGGCGGTCAACCAGCCAGAGCAACTCGGTAGGGTGCTCACTGCGCTCGAAACGATTCAGAGTGAGTTCAATGACGCGCAAACGGGAGGCAAAAAGATCTCACTAGCCGACCTGATTGTTCTCGCGGGTGTTGCAGCGGTTGAGTCCGCTGCAAGAGGGGCGGGACAAGATGTAACGGTGCCCTACATCCCAGGCCGCACAGACGCAGAAGAACAACATACTGATGCGGAATCGTTCCAAGTTCTAGAGCCCGTCGCCGACGGCTTTCGTAACTATCTCAAGACCGAGCTTTCAGTATCGGCCGAGGAGCTCTTGGTCGACAAGGCTCAACTTCTGGGACTAAGTGCTCCGGAAATGACGGTACTCGTTGGCGGTATGCGAGCACTGAACGCTAATGTGGATGGAGTGCCTCACGGAGTGCTTACCAATCGGCCTGGGACCCTAACAAACGATTTCTTCGTCAATCTCCTCGATATGAGCACGGAATGGTCTGCGATCTCGGACTCAGAAGACCGCTTCGAGGGGCGGGACCGCAGCACGGGCGAAGTGAAATGGAGTGCCTCACGGGTGGACCTCGTCTTCGGATCGAACTCGCAGCTCCGTGCGATTGCCGAAGTGTACGGACAGGATAATGGCCAAGAACGCTTCGTCACAGACTTTATCGCCGCTTGGGACAAGGTGATGAACCTAGACCGCTTCGACCTAGAGTAAAGCTGGCGATGATAGATAGTGCGGTGGGCAACCACGCAGTAGCAGCGTCGATGGGAAACCGTTCTTTAGGAGTATCCTAGTGGGATTTTTTGAATTTCTAGTAGCAGTATTTCTCTTCAAGACCATCGGTGAGGTGCTCAAGGAGCACATCAAAAAGAAACCGGCCCCTGGATCGGTTTCTTCCGATCAGGTTGAGTTACTAAGAGAGGAAATCAGAGACCTAGGGATGCGCTTACATCACATAGAAGAGGAGCGCGACTTCTACAAGGATCTTCTAGCCGCTCCGAGGGGATCGAGCACGCCTCGAAGCGCAGACTGAAACAACTAGTCATCCCCTGAAGTCGCTATCTGATTCCGCATGTGATCGGCAACGGCATGAAAGCGTTTCCGGAGGTGCGCTCGGAGCTGGTCGGGCATCTCGTGGGAATCCAATGCATAGTCCATACACGACACCCATGCGTCGCGCTCTGGCTTCCCAATAGGGAACGGCAGGTGACGGGCACGCAGCATCGGGTGCCCAAACCGTTCCACGTAAAGGGGCGGGCCTCCGGTCCACCCGACAAGAAAGAGGAAAAGCTTCTCCCTAGAACTTTCGAGGTCAGGTGGGTGCAGTGCCAAAATTCCGGCCGCTTCGGGAGCACTGCCCATTCGATCATAGAAAAGATCCACTAGGCGACGGATCCCAACCTCCCCTCCAAGCAGTTGATAGTGACTCTGTTGGTCGGCATTCACTGTGTAATCATCCGTCGATCGACGCCGTCCGACGCCATTCATCGTACTGACGCCGAAGCTCAAGCAACGGATTTTCGGCCATCCTCTCAGTCGCAACTGAGATGGCCAGCCAAGGTGCATTCGGGGTCCCGGCATCTGTCATGCCGATGCTCTCCGTCGCATATGGCGCATCTTGACCCCTCGCCACAAGGATCACGGCCATAGAGGCCGTCTGACGTATACTGTCATCGTTACAACGCACATCTCCACCTGCGACAGAACCTGCCTCTAGTGCACGCATCAGTCGATCTGAGAGCCAGTTGAATCCCGCCGGATCATCCCAGCGGTAGGCGTCTAGGGGTGCACTCACAACTTCTGAGCTCTCCAGAGTGTTTCCCTGAGAGCTTACTCCATTACTCGCATCAGCCATCACACCCGCATATCGAGTCGATCCATCGTTATCGGTGCTAGTGCCTTGTCGAAGAGGCGTCGTGTACCCGGCAACGTTAACTAGCCCATCATGCATCGTAACTACCCCGTACTGCCTACGCTCAAGTTGATCGTCCCAGTTAGGGTCGGTGACTCGTAGAATGACCTCTTCGGCGGTAAGCCCTTCCTGCACAAGCTCAAAGACACGATTTCGGTTATCAACGTTAAACCCCGCCTGCGTGGCAGCCGCACCCATCCCGGGCACTAGTGCTGCGACCGCATCCCCATAGGTAGGTACACACGAGGCCACAGCAACCCCGACGTCTCCGGTTTCTGGATCAACCCCTACCACGGACCATGTCGTCATATCCAGCTCGCGCGGAAAACTTTCGCCGCTAGAACATGCTGCCGCTATCGACACGAGCAGGAAGGACAAGAGGCCGAGCGCAGGGCTAGATCCGATCTTACGCATTGAAAATCTCCATCGATTATTCCTGACTCTTAATCGGCCAAGAATTAACGAAAGTAGGCCAAAGGCACGGGCATCCGCTATTAGATCCCCTAGCTGCATTACTGACGGCAGTATGCCACGTAGCGGAGTACCGGCAAAAAGCGATATCGTGATAGAAGACCAGCTCAACCGAAGCATAACGCGCGCGCGCCCTGAAAGGGGCCGTTAATTCCTTCCTCTACCTCATTTGGCCATGCCTAAGCTCGTCACACTTGATGAGATCCGCCTACTTCTCGACACAGACAGCCTGATCGACGAGATCGAAGCCGGTTTCGTTTTGTATTCGGATGGCAAAGTCAATGTCCCGCCAGTCGGATTCATGCACTTTGATGACCCACCCGGAGATGTTCACATCAAATATGGATCCATTGAGGACGACGACTATTGGGTCCTTAAAATCGCCTCAGGCTTCTATCAAAACCCATCACTCGGACTTCAAGCCTCTGATGGGGTCATCCTGGTATTCAGCCAGCGCAGCGGGGCTCTGGAGCTAGTTCTTCACGACCGCTGCTGGCTCACTGATATGCGCACAGCAGCGGCAGGAGCCGTCGCCGCACGTCACCTAGCACCGCGGAAGATCGATCACATCGGAGTAATTGGTACTGGCGTGCAGGCTAGAATGCAGCTTGAGATGTTGTGCTCCGTCGTGGAAGCGAAATCAGCCCTTGTTTGGGGACGGAACAAGGAGAAGGTTCGGAGAATGGTCAGCGAACTAGGGTCGAGTGACGCTCTTTTCGCCGCTGGTATGGAAGTGCGAGCAGTAGGAAGTGTGGAGGAGCTCGCTGATCGAAGCCGGTTAATCGTGACCGCGACGTCTGCCCATGAGCCCGTGCTCAGAGCGGATCACGTCCAGCCCGGAACGCACATTACCGCAATGGGATCAGATGACGACGGTAAACAGGAACTCGGCGTGGATCTCCTAGGTCAAGCTGATCGGATCGTTGCCGACAGCGTCTCCCAGTGCCGCCAGTACGGTGAATGTGTTCATGCGATCAATGCAGGAGTCATCTCCCTCGATGACATCGCCGAACTCGGAGCTGTGGTGTCCGGGTCCACTGACGGTAGGACATCGGACGACCAGATAACGATCGCAGACCTAACCGGAGTGGCAGTCCAAGACATTCAGATTGCAAAGATGATCGCTCGAGCACGATAGCTAGAACCCGAGACTCTCATTCTCAGAGTGTGGTCCTTCGATCGCTAGCGAATCCGATCCTTCAGTCCTTCGACCCGAACACCATCTGCGCCAGCTTAGCCAGAGGATCGTATGAGCGATCGACAACTCTTTCCTTGAGCGGAATGATGGCATTGTCCGTAATCGCGATATTCTCGGGGCAAACCTTGGTACAACACTTAGTGATATTGCAGTACCCGATCCCCATATCGTCACGGAGCTGAGCCACCCGATTCCCAACATCGATCGGGTTCATCTCAGCTTGAGCGGCGAAGACAAAGTGCCTCGGACCCGCAAACTCTGCGTGCATCTGATGGTCGCGGAGAACGTGGCACACGTCCTGACACAAAAAGCATTCAATACACTTTCTAAATTCCTGAGGACGCTCCACATCGTACTGGTGCATCTTCCACGAACCATCTTCAAAGTCCGGATCGCGCGGGGTCATTTCTTGGATCGACTGCTTCACTTCGTAGTTCCAAGAAACGTCAGTAACCAGATCCTTAAGGATCGGAAAAGCACGCATCGGTTCGACTGTAATCGGGCCATCCCCGGCTACGTCCTCCACACGTGTCATGCACAGTAGTCGCGGTGACCCGTTTATCTCTGCGGAGCACGACCCGCACTTTCCCGCTTTACAGTTCCAGCGACAGGCAAGATCAGTAGCCTGTTCAGCTTGGATCTTATGGATAGCGTCGAGAACGACGTAACCGGGCTCGAGATCTACATCGTACGTCTCGAACCCCCCACCTTCTTGGTCACCTCTCCAGACCTTAAATGTTGCTGACTCCATCAACCTTCCTCCTCGATGATGTCTTGCAATTCCTTCCGCATTGGAGGGATTTCTTGACGCTCGATCATCATCTCCCCATCCGGCCCCTTGCGAACAACATGGTTAAAGGTAGACCAACTCTCCTCCTTGTCCGGATGATCGAGCCGAGAATGCGCGCCCCGACTCTCTTTTCGTTCGCGAGCTGAAAGTGCTATCGCCTCAGATACAGTCAGCAGATGTTTCATGTCGAGCGCAGTGTGCCATCCAGGGTTGTACCATCGGTTTCCCCCAGCTCCTACCTCAGCAATCTGGCCAGAGATTTCCCGGATCGAACCTATAGCATCTGTCAGTCCCTTGTCTTCTCGTGCGATACCGACCTTGTCCTGCATCATGGTCTGAAGTTCGAGTTGAAGCTGGAACGGATTCCTCTCCGTGACACCTCGCTCAAGCGGCGCTAGCGCTTCGGTCGCGGCCTCTTCAATCTGTGCTTCCGAGACAGAGTATGACGGGTTCTCTTTCGCAAATTTTGCAGCATACTCTCCAGCACGCTGCCCAAAGACGACCAAGTCAGACAGCGAGTTTCCCCCTAGGCGGTTTGCCCCGTGCAGGCCACCCGCGACCTCTCCCGCTGCAAACAAGCCCGGTACAGTGGTAGTCATCTGAGTATCCGCGTCTACCGCAATCCCACCCATGGCATAGTGCGTGGTCGGGCCAACCTCCATCTGCTCCTTCGTAATATCAATCCCTGCCAGCTCTTTAAACTGATGATACATACTTGGGAGCTTCTTCTTAATATGTCCCTCAGAGTCTTTGATATGCTCCTTAACCCATGCAATGTCGAGAAAGGCACCTCCGTGCGGGCTTCCCCGACCCTCTTGGACTTCCTTCACGATCTTCCTTGCTACGTGGTCTCGCGTAAGAAGTTCGGGTGGGCGCCGGGCATCCCGGTCACCCGTGACATATCGCCAACCCTCTTCGGCATTATCTGCTGTCTGATTCACGTAAAGGGGCGGAATGTCATCAAACATGAAGCGTTCGCCCTTGTTGTTCTTGAGGATTCCACCCTCACCTCTCACGCCCTCGGTGACCAGAATTCCTCGCACACTAGGTGGCCAAACCATCCCTGTCGGGTGGAACTGAATAAACTCCATGTCCCTCATTTCGGCCCCGGCATGGTACCCAAGCGAGTGACCGTCACCTGTACCTTCCCAACTGTTACTAGTGACGAGGTAGGCCCGTCCAAGGCCACCAGTGGCGAGCACAACAGCCTTCGCTTTAAATACCCTGAAGCGGCCCTGCTCTCGGTCGTAACCAAAAGCTCCCACGCACCGGTCACCATCTTTAAGCAAACGGGTAATTGTGACCTCCATGTGGATATCCATACCCTGATGGATACCATGATCCTGAAGTGTTCGGATCATCTCAAGGCCAGTCCGGTCACCCACGTGTGCGAGCCTCGGGTACTTATGTCCACCGAAGTTACGCTGAAGAATTTTTCCGTCGGACGTCCGATCGAAAAGTGCGCCCCATTTCTCCAACTCTCGGGCACGCTCCGGGGACTCTTTTGCGTGCAGTTCGGCCATACGCCAGCTGCTGAGGTATTGTCCACCTCTCATTGTGTCTGCAAAGTGGGTCGTCCATCCATCCCTCTCGTCAACGTTGGCCAACGATGCCGCCATCCCTCCCTCGGCCATAACGGTATGGGCCTTTCCAAGGAGAGACTTACATACAAGGCCAACATTGACACCAGCCGAAGCAGCTTCGACCGCGGCTCGCAACCCTGCGCCACCCGCGCCGATGACGAGAACATCGTGCTCGATTTCCTGGTAAGCTGACATCAGAAGGCCCCCCACAACAACGGGTAGTTTGTCCACACTTCCATTGCACACAGTCGTACGTAAATATCGGAGAACGCGACCCAAAGCAGGCTGGTCCAAGCCCAGGCCATATGCTTTCCGTTAAGGCACGAGACGCAATCGTATGCCGCCTTTCTGATGGGCTTACGCGAAATCAGGTCGATTCCGCCGCCCACCAAATGCCTCAGTGAGTGACACCCGAGGGTATAGCCGGAAAGGAAGATCACATTCAGGGTGAGCACGATTGACCCAACGCTCACCCCGAACTCCTTACCTCCGTTCCCGTCAGAGAACCAGAACGCGTGCCAGGCGTCGTATGCCAGGAACACAAGCAGCAACAGTGCGAATGGGAGTGCATACCGGTGCAAGTTCTGCAGGACAAGTGGAAACTTCCGTTCACCCATGTACTCTTTGCGAGGTGTCCCTACGCTGCACGATGACGGACCCGGCCAATAAGCCTTGTAGTATGCACCACGATAGTAATAGCAGGTTAGACGAAAACTCACTGGCGCCCAAAGAATCAGGAAAGCGGGGGAATACGGAAGGAATCCAGGCCACCATCCCGGGGGACCTGAACGCCGCATAAGGGCAAGCTCAGACGACCCCCATATCTCCGGAGAGTAGAACGGAGACAGCAAATTCTCGTGCCAGTAGTTTTCTCCTTGGAACGCAGCCCACGTGCTGTAAATCACAAAGGCGGTGAAAACTGTAAACACGACGAGGGGCTGAATCCACCAAGCATCCGCTCTCATCGTCTGGCCAAATGATCGCCGCACGGGAAGACCCGTGGGTCGTGTCGCCATGTAACTTCCTTCCGCAGCATCTCGTTGCTGCGTCTTTTGGATCGTCAAACCTTGTCGCTAGCCGTGGGACCGTGAAGAAAATCTACTGAGGAGATCATGCGTGGGAAGACGCTTTATCACTCATCTTTGCTGACAACCTCAGGGTAGAGTACCCGGCATGCTGTAAAACTTTCCACCCCTAAAACTCTATCTTCCTAGTTTCTTCTGAAGTAGCGACAGCAACCCCTGAGTCCTTTCGAACTTCACCCGAAACCATTAAATGAAGTCAGAGGATTAAGGTCGTGAGGAGGACTGAGTTGCGCAGATTGATGAAGGCCATCGGACTTGTGGTAGCGTTTGGATCGCTTACGTCTACCCCCACAACCGCTCAAGACTGGACACAGAGGGAGTTTCCGCTCGCACCTCCAAACTCAAGCGGTAATTTCGTTGCGCCATATTTCGATGGCTTCTACCCGAACGCCGACGGGACCTATACCCTCTCGTTCGGATTCATGAACCGTAACGATGAAGAACTGATCGAGATTGAGCTTGGTCCGAACAACTTTATCGAGCCTGCTGAGTTCGACGGCGATCAGCCTACATCGTTTCCTACAGTCCGCTACAGCGGCTTCGGCGGCCCCCGAGAACGAGGGGTGTTCGGTGTAGTTGTACCAGCAGACTTCGAGGGTGACGTATGGTGGACACTGACCACTGACGGCTACACCACAAAAGTACCCGGCAGGCTTGTATCCCCTGGCCCTATTATCAAGGGTGCTTACGAACTGAGCACCGGGCCAATGGCGGCGGGAACTTTAAGGCCAACCATTCACTGGCAGGAGGCCGACGAAGGGAAGTGGGGCGTCGAGGGAAACTGGAAACCAGAAACGCTGACCGCCATGGTAGGAAAACCTATCAGCCTGAACTTCTGGGCGAAGGATCGAGGTGAGCGAGAACTAGGCACAGTCAACGTCTCCCTGTGGAAGTATCAGGGACCTACGGGAGGCAATATCTCGTTCGAGTCACTAGTGGAGGCGATCCCCAATGCGCGTGCTCGTCGAGGGGCTCGACAGCCTGGGCCAGGACCTCTGCTGACTCGGCAGACCGTGAACCTTCCCCTCGAAGGGCCCCACGCCCATCATGGACGCTTCACCGCAACATTCGACACCCCGGGCGAATACGTTATCCGGGTTAAGGTTGACAGCTTTGGTCTCACCGACAGTTCACCAGGACACCAGTGCTGCTGGTCTAACGGGTACATTCGAGTGAGCGTAAATGAAGAATAGGACATATCTTGCAGGACGGTACTGGCTCGACTGGTCGTGCCGTCATTGCACACCAGCAGAGGAGTAGACCATGCATCGGCTCATTAGACTTTCTGCAAAGCTGGCCGTAATCACGGGAGTATGTACCGCACTAGTGGTGATCGGAGCGACCCAGGAAGTCGCCGCACAAACCGGTCCAAGCCCCGAGTCGAACGACGACGTGACCTTCACTAGGGATATAGCCCCGATCCTTCAGCAAAACTGCCAAGTGTGTCATCAGCCTGGTGCGATCGGACCAATGTCTCTGATGGAATATCAGGATGTGAGGCGATACGCTCGACGGATCACCCGAATGGTAGAATCTCGGGACATGCCGCCGTATCAATATGACGCTGATGTAGGCATCCAAGACCTGAAAGAAGATTGGCGCATGAGCGATGAAGACATAGCCACAATCAGTGCATGGGTCACAGCCGGATCTCCCGAGGGCGACCCTGCTGATATGCCCGATCCGATTGAGTGGCCCGATCCTGCAGAGTTCCGCCTTGCGGAACGCTATGGGCAACCAGATGTCGTCGTAGCCTCTGCGCCGTACGACGTTCCAGCAGTCGGTCAGGATCGCTGGTGGAGACCCGTAGTGCCGACAGGCGTCACCTCTGATCGTTGTATAAAGGCTATTGAGACGAAACCCTCGGTCATCGGCAGAGCTGTAGCTCATCACGCGAACTCGTCCCTTCTCGTTGACGGCGAACGCGCAGGACGGCTCTCCGAATACGCCCTGGGAAAAGTCGGTGAAATCGTGCCGGACGGGGCATGTCGTAAGATCCCTGCCAATGCCGATGTCTCTTGGGATATTCATTATTGGCCGAACGGAGTCGACATCGAAGATGATCAGGTCGAGATCGGAATCTGGTTTCACGATGAGGATTACGAGGGCGCTTTCGACCAAACCTTGACCCTTTACTATCTAAATGGTGGTCGAGGATTCGACATTGCACCCCATGGAACTCTGATGACACAAGGGTTCCACTCATTCGACACGCCAGTTCGTATCGACAGCTGGCAGCCACACGGGCACACTCGCTTAGTAGCGATGTCAATCCAGATCCTCCGCAAGAACGGGCGCCGCGAAACCGTGAGCATGGTTTCAAACTGGAGTGCATTGTGGCACCACAGCCATATCTATGAAGACGACTCGGCTCCATTGCTCGAGGTTGGCGACCAACTGATCCTAACTGGCTGGTACGACAACACTGAAGGAAACCGCTACAACCCCGATCCAGATCAGTGGGTCGGCATCGGTGATCGAACCGCCGATGAAATGTCACACGCGTGGATCGCTGTGACTCATCTTGATGAGGAAGGATTTGAACAGATCAAGGCGGAACGATCTCGTCCCGTAAGTGAGCAACCAGACAAGGACGACCGTTAGGAAGAGGGCTACTTCGACACTAGTAACTGCCTCAGTCGATTAAAAGAATTGACCTGTGCACAGAAATTAGCCCCGCCTCGGACAGAATTCTGAGGCGGGGCGCTCTCTATTGGACCCAAACGCAAATCCATTTATCTAGGCTAGTTCTATGCATCAAATCCGATGGAAAAACCTCTCCGGGTGGGTCGTTGGGGTCCTGATTCTTTTTGGTGGATATTGTTTTCTTGCTGGGCCGACACTGACGATAGACGAAGCCCTCGAGAACCTATCCATCAGAGCCTTCGTCGATCACATGACCGTTCTCTCCGGTGATGTAATGACCGGACGAAGACCGGGCACACCAGGGTACGACGCAGCTGCTGCTTACGTGATCCAGGAATCCCGATCATTGGGGCTCAAGCCTGGAGGTCTCAATAATACCTACCTACAACCGATAGCGTTCCGGCGAACAAAAGTGGATCCGACCTCAACAGCCTTTAACGTAGACGGCTCACCGCTTATGCAGGCTACTGACTTCACTCTGCATCCTAGGACCACAAGGGACAACATTGACGTCGAGGCACCGATGATATTCGCGGGCTTCGGAATCAGCGCACCGGACCTGGGTTACGATGACTTCGAAGCCATCGATGTTACGGGTAAGCTAGTCGTGGTCGTTTCCGGAGCACCCGACCACTTCGGTTCTCTCGAGAGAACCGTGCTATCTAGTAACGCATCTCGGGACGTCGAACTTCGAGAGCGAGGCGCAGCAGGGGTGATCATAGTAAGGCTCGGAGAGGCGAGAGCCTCCGCTCCGTCTCGTACCCGTTATATCGTGCCGTCTGATCTGACCAAGGCCACAGGAACACCTGAAGAATTAGAAGCTTCAGTAACTGTCTCGCAGCGAGTAGCTGAGGACTGGATCAGACGTTCCGGTAGAACCTTCGAGAACGTACTGGCAACCATCCGTTCTGGAGTCCCCTTATCGTTCGATTTAGGAATTGATGGTCGGGTCCGTGGCCATTTTGTGATCGAGACGTTTGAGAGCGCCAATGTGGCCGCACTCCTGCCCGGCTCTGACGTTGATCTTCAAGATGAAGTCCTCGTCCTGACCGCACACTTGGACCACCTCGGGACGGGCATCCCTATTAATGGGGACTCCATCTACAACGGCACACTAGACAACGCATCAGGCTCCGCTGCTCTTCTCACGCTTGCTTCTGTGCTCACTAGGATGGAAGCACCACGACGCTCCGTGCTTTTCCTCTGGGTCACGGCAGAAGAATCAGGGTTACTCGGATCCGAATACTTCGCACGGTTCCCGAGTGTCTTGCCCAAACGCATAGTAGCGAATCAGAACATCGACGGGGTCATGGGAATGATCACGGCTGCGACCGACGTGCTCGCTTTCGGCTATGAGCACTCAAACCTATCGGAGGCAGTAGACTTCGCCGTCGCTCGGACTGGCACCCCGGTAAGTCAGGACCCCACTCCTGAAGAGAATCTCTTCATCCGGAGTGACCAGTACGCATTCGTCAGAAACGCTATCCCCGCGATCTGGGTGCAGGGTGGCAGGACAAGCCTGGATCCCGAACGCGATGCGCAAGGAGAACTCGACACCTGGATCGCCGAGCGCTATCACAAGCCCACCGACGACCTTGACCAACCTTTTGACTTGGAGGGGGTCCGACGTGAGTTGGCGGCTAATCTACTTGTGACGTATCACATCGTGAACGAAATGGGACCCATCCGCTGGGATGAGAACAGCTTCCTTTACCGACGGTGGGTCGGAGGCTAACGGGTCGCACTGGACATTGATCGCACCGGACCCTCACTCCTTCTGTAGGACCGAACCTACTTCCGAGAGTCAACGTTCAAATACAAGCGATTGAGTGATTCAGAATTGGCGAAAGCCAAATCTGGGTAACCATCCCCATTCACATCTGCCGCGACCACACCGTACGTGGACTCCTCAAAACCCTCGATGAACTTCTCACTCCATGACTCGCCATTCCCAGAGTTGAAGTAAAGAGCGTTAGGCCCCCTCACATTGGCCAAAATGATATCCAGATCGCCATCTCTATCCAGATCGGCGACTGTGCTAGCATACGTTTGTTCATCATGCCCAAAAGGAATCCCGGGCCCAAAGTGCCCAAGTCGCTCAGCAAGGTAGACAGCGTTAGGCTCCCCAATATTTCCGGCTACAATGTCGAGAGCACCGTCTGAATTCAGGTCAGCCAACACTACCGAGCGCGTCTCGTCAGACCCAGTCCCAAATTCACGTACTTCGTCGAAGATTAACTCTCCATTATTCAGAAGGATTTGATTGGCCTGACCATCTCTATTTGCAAGTACTAAATCGACATCTCCATCGTGATCGATGTCCCCTATCGCAACCGCAATCGTCGAACCATTCGGGTCACCAAACGACCGCTTAGGCCCGAAACGCCCTCCTCCATCGTTAAGGTAAAAGCCGTTTGTCGTGCCTCGGTTGGTGACTAACACATCGAGGCTGCCATCCCCATCCAAGTCGAACAGCTGAGCCGAACGAGTTGGTTCGATCTCGGGTCCCACGGACCACACCCTAGTGAAGCGACCCGTGCCGTCATTCAAATACACCCAGTTCTCTGCTCTGTCATTTCCTACCACCACATCGACGTCACCATCCCCATCTAGGTCGCCCGCTGGCACGGCATACGTAGTCGCTTTCTCCGGTCCCAGCGGATACCCCCACGTGAATTGTCCGGCACCGTTATTTACGTATACCTCATTCAGCTGAGTCCAATGGCGGCCATTAGCGATCAGTGCATCTAAGTCGCCATCTCCGTCCACATCCTCAAAGACAATCGACGCTGTGAGATCGTCCTGATTACCGAAGATCAAACGATCCGTAGTGAGCAAAGCTCTCTGGGCAGAAAGTGACCCAGGAAGCAGAGCAACGATCATCGTGTAAAAAAGCAGTCTTCCACTCATCGGACAGTGAATGGCTCGAGGTGCACGGGCTCGATTACTCGTGTGCCTGGTGAGAGTCTCCCAACAGTTTCAATAAAAGGAAGTATGTTGCGCTCAATGTTAGGCTGCTGTGAAAACCCATAGGGAAGACGAAAATTGTCCCAGTGAGTAGGGATAACGATCGGGGGAAAACCGGTCGTCTCCAGAAGACGTCGATCGTAGTCATAAAGACCCAGTCGCGAACCGTTTATTCCAGCAAGCAGAATATCAGGCTCCAGACCCTCGAACTCGCGCTCGATGAAGTTCATAGAACCCATCGTTAGGACTTCGTGCCTATCGAACCGAGCCAGGAAGCTAAGTGAGCCTCCTTCGATGAACTGGTCGATCCTTAACGGCGCTTCTAGTTCGGTCGTCTCATCATAGCGCCGCGTGTCGTGATAGTGCTTCTCGTTCAACGCTGAGTGAATCGCTGGCACGACCCTAACACTGAAATCTTCAAACTGGTAATCCTCACCTCCACCTACTGCGTAAAGTTGATCGCTAGGAATACCATAGGCTCTCAGAATCATCACTGCGGTTTCCGTTCCAATCACCTTGGCACCCGTCTTCTGAGCTATGTACGGGACATCACCCAGATGATCAAAGTGGCTATGGTGCACCAAAATGAAATCCGCCTCGGTAATCAGTGAGTCGATTAAAGTAGTGTCCGACCATGCCACATCGGTGCGAGCAAAGTCTGGGCGATCGTCATCTGGGTGCCCACCACCACCGTACTTCAGTCGCGAGGGCCATGGGTCGATCAATACTACCACCTTACCATCGGAGATCTTCCAGCCAGCTGCCCCAAAGTAGGTGAACTCGAGCGGAGACGAGTCATTAACCACCGAAGGACTCTGAGCAGTTGCATCCGCCGGAGGCCCAACTGCAGCGAACACTAAGGTCAGTGCGATACAAAAAATTAGTGGAGTCGCTCGATCAGGGTGACGGAATGCCATGGTCGTTATAGCCCATATAGATTAAGAGTTTGGTAAGGAGCCCAAGCTATGCTTCGGGTTACCAAAAGTCATACAGAGTTCCCACCACATTTGACGCGTTGCGTAAACCGAACTTCAAACACACATGAACCATCCAGAACTGCTGCGGCCTGAGACACTAGCCCAATTCGACACCGAAAAAATGGGCAAAAGCACCATCTTCATGTCTGAACGAATGCTGGTAGGCTTGAACTCATTCGAGCCTGGGCAGGAGCACGCGCTTCATGGGCATGCCAACCAAGACAAAGTGTATCACGTGCTTCAAGGCAACGGACTCTTCTTGCTAGAAGAAAAGAACATAGAGATGGATGCAGGGGCGATGCTGATAGCGCCAGCCGGTGTCCCGCACGGAGTCCGAAATACAGGCGCTGAGCGCCTAATAGTGCTCGTCTTTATGGCACCCTCGCCCGTCTAATTATGTGGGATGAGACCCGAGCAAGGCTGCTTCGGCTAACATATCTCGTGTGTCTCGGCGTGGTCTCCTCGTGCTCCTCGCCATCAGAGCCCTACCAAGTACCTGATCGGCCGACGCCGTGCCTCAGTGGCACGGCACTCTGTGCAGAACGGGTGGACCTAGGATCAGGTCTTTATCTGCCGATCCACTCCACTCATTTGCTTGAGCACGGACACGCGGCGATCAAGAGAGTCATCGTCGTGGTACATGGCTCAGGCAGAAACGGTAATGACTACTTTGAGCGCACCATAGCTCCTGCCGCGGCGATGGACCTACTAGAAGAGACACTTATAATCGCTCCCACATTTCAGACCTCCGAGGATGGACCGAGCAAAGACGAGCCATTCTGGACAAGCGGAGGATGGAAACGAGGGCACCTTTCAAGCAGCTCGGGGCCTTCTCCTAGGGTAAGTTCCTACACAGCGATCGACCGTATATTAGAACTCGTTTTGGACAGTGAACGTTTTCCGATACTTGAACAGGTGACCATCACTGGCCATTCCGCTGGCGGCCAAGTCACACACCGCTTTGCAGGCACTAGCCGCATAGAAAATGAAACCGCAATACCTTTCCGTTATGTCGTAGCCAATCCATCGACCTATCTATACGTAGGATCCGAGCGAGACAGCCAGGCAGGGTTTGCGATCCCAAACAGTGCAGCTTGCGCTGATTACGACGATTGGCATTACGGGCTACAGGATCTGAACAACTATGCAACCGCTGTGTCCCGAGACTCGATCAAGGTCCAACTCGTGCGCCGCGACGTTAGAATCCTCATCGGTAGCGCCGACTCCTTGAACGCATCGCTCGACGTCACGTGCGGAGCCAACATGCAAGGGCGTCACCGATTCGAGAGAGGGCAGACACTCATCCGCTTCATGGATGCATTTGACCCAGGGCATGGCCACCAAGAAGTAATCGTCCCTGGGATAGGTCATTCGAGCACGCAGATGTATATGTCCGAAGAGGGGCGCAGCGCTCTGTTCGGAAGCTGATTCTTCAGTCGATCCCGAGGACCTCTTTAGGCATGTGCATACTCACAAGCATGTGGGGCACGTCCACTACCTCTGAGATCTTTAAATCACCTGCAACAGAGCAGAGGATGTACGCCTCCTCCGGCGTCAATCCGTGCTCAGCAGTCAAATAATCAATCATATAAGAAGTAGCCTTTACCGCGGCTTCATCTAGAGTAGTCGCAAAAGCCGTGACCCCGTAATATTCGTCAGTTTCATACTGTGGCTCCTCGATCGGACGTGCACCCTCGACGATCTCGATTCGATACCGAATCGTCATGCCGGCCTCGATCGCCGTGCCCGATACTTCTCCGTCTCCCTGAGCGGCATGAGTATCCCCAATTGAAAAGTTGGCGCCTTCCACAAAGACAGGAAAATAGACCGTCGTTCCCTCCACCATATGCCGGTTATCCATGTTTCCGCCGTTCGACCGTGGCGGAATCGTAGCTAGCATCGAATCCGTTGCCGGAGCTACACCCATAACACCGGGAAATGGCGCCAGAGGAACAGAAATACGGTCATTGAACGCAATATGCGTCGCGCCGGGATCGATTTCGAAGCCCATGTAAACAGGTTCCGTGAAACGGTCAGCAAGAAACCCGAAGCCAGGGACGATCGCCGCCCACCCCCATTCGTCCACCTCAATATCGAGAAGCGTGACCGCAAGCACATCGCCAGGCAGGGCGCCTTCAACCGCAACGGGTCCAGTAAGAGGATGGATCGGATCAAACGAAAGTGTCTCTACGTCTGAAGCAGTCGAGCCGAGTTCAAATTGACCGTCTGAGGCCTCCATCGTACGCACTTCGACAATCGCACCTGACTCCACTGTCACCACCGGTGGAATAGCGGAGCTCCAACGTGCATGCGTCTGATCCGCTGAAAGCACAACGTCTGGATCCGGAATCGACTCCCCAGTAGTCGCATTTCCGTTGATTCTAGAATCAGAATGCGAAGTACAGGCACCGGCGACAGCGACCAAGGCCGCTGCAGTTCCAAACGTCGAAAGACGAGCAGAGCTTAAGCGCATAAACGCCTCCAAGTAGGTTCTTAATCAGGTAGTGCTTGTGTGATCGATGAGGCTCACTAACGGTGAACATGGGTGTCCAATGAGCCGCGCGCGACCCATCAACCCGGAGAACCCGAGTCTCACCTGAGCTAGCCGGCTACCGGAGACCTGCTCACATTGCATCTTCTGTGTCAGGATTCTCAAGCCACCGGATCAAGAGCGAACCAATGCTGCCTAACGCCCGAAACCTTTTAACTCTTCTGCCCCTGGCCTTCTTCACGTTGAGCCCGACTACATCGAACGCTCAAGAACTGCCTGAAACGTGGCAGGAGCAACAGGATTTCCGCTCCGGGCCGACACCTTTCGAGCCACTCATGGAATTCTGGTACGAACTGGACGCAATGAGTGAGCTGGTGAGCATGCAACCGCTCACGAAAACGCTTATGGGCCGTGATCTAAACCTGATCATTATTGCAAAAGACCATATCGTGAACGCGGAAGACGCGATTCGATCGGGTAAAACGATTGTATTCGTTGCGCCATCGGTTCACGGAGGCGAGGTGTCGCCCAAAGAATCTTTTCAGCTAGTCGCCAAGGAGCTTATTGCAGGTGATCTGAGCCATGTTCTCGATGACGTAATCGTTATCGGAACGCCCCTCACTAATCCGGATGGTGGAGAAGTACAACGTCGCACAAACGAGGCGGGCTACGATATGAACCGCGACTACGTAAAACTAGAGTCGCAGGAGATCCACGCCTACGTCACTCAGGTGATGACCGAATGGACGCCAGACATTCACGTAGATGGGCACCACGGAGGATCTGACCCGTACGTAATCACATACCAGGGAACCCTAAACCCATCTGCTGATGCAGCACTCCGGGCATGGCCGTACAACAACATTTTTCCGCGCATTCGTGAGGCCGCAGAGGCTGAAGACTACCGAGCTTTCGATTACTCGGGAGTGCGTACTGAAGATGGGCGTCAGGGCTGGGGGTCGACCTCTGTAGAACCGAGGAAGCACCACGTATACACAGGCCTAACAAACACCATTGGGATTCTGCTCGAAACACCACGCAACTCACGCCGAGTTCTCCAGAACGGCACTGTAGTGGAAATACCAGAGGAAGACCGCTACTACCATCAGATACGTGGCGGCGTAATCGCCTTGAGCACAATTCTCGAAGTAGCAGCTGAGAAGCGAGAAGAAATACGAAACCTGACCACAGCCTCAAGGATGCGAGCAATCAACGCAGGGCACGAGGGTGCGGGCGAGGTTGTTCTGGATTACGAAGTCAGCAACCGTGGTGATGAGCCCGTCTGGATGCCCGACTGGAACGCTGAACTTGGGTACTCACTGCAGACCGTGCCCGTGTGGTTACGCTGGATCCCTACACGCACGACAAAAAGGCCGGTCGGGTACCTGATGCCACCTGCAATGGCAGCCGTCGTCCCAATCCTTATGGATCACGACATCGCGGTTTACCGCTTCACTGGATCCGGCTCAATCGATGCAGAGGTTTATTACGCCACTGACGTCCAGACCGAATCCTACTTTCAAGGTCACTACCTGAAGGCGGTAGAGGTCGAAAGGGAATCCGAGAAAGTGGAAGTACAGGAGGGGTGGTTCTGGATTCCCACCGCACAGTCGATGGGCAACCTGATCACCTATTTAATGGAGCCCGAAACCGACGACAATCTCATCACCTGGGGCTGGACGGACCACATTCTTGAAGAGACACCAGAGTCAGAGGAAGCGGTGCTCCAGGCGATGCTGGGCGGTCGTCTGATGTCAGAACTGGCCGCTGAGCAACAACAGCGGATGCGAGATCGAGCAGCCTCTATCTTAAGTGCGCGACAGCGGGTCCCGATGATGCGAGTGCTGTCACACCAGCGCATTTCAGTGATGCGGGTGCAGCCATTCAACCAGTACCAGCGCAACAGGTTCTTTCGGTAGACACCGCACGCATCAGCCTGGATAGGTATACGGAGCCTGCAGTCCGAGCGGGATTCCTAGTCCCCAATAGGCAAGCAGGAACACCGACCATAGCACCATGAAAAATATTGAGTACGGAAGCATGATGGACACAAGAGTGCCGATCCCAAGAGACTTTACGTACCGCTGGCAGTAGACCACTACGAGCGGAAAGTACGGCATCAGAGGTGTGATGATGTTAGTCGTAGAATCACCCACCCTGTATGCCGCCTGGGTCAGCTCGGGACTTATCCCAAGCTGCATCAACATGGGCACGAAGATGGGGGCCAAAAGGGCCCACTTAGCAGAAGCGGAGCCGACAGCCAGATTAACAAACCCCGTCAACACAATGATTCCGACTATTGTGAAACCTGCAGGAAGCGCCAACTCACGCAAAAAATTGGCACCCTTTACAGCTAGCAGTGCGCCGAGATTCGAGGTTCCGAATGCGGAAATAAAGAGTGCGCAGAAGAAAGCCATGACGATGTAGTATGCCATCTGTTGCATTGATGTCGTCATGGCATCAATCACATCTTTACTCTCCTTGAACGTTCCTGCCATGTAGCCATAAACCGTTCCAGGAATCATGAAGAGAAGGAATATGAGTGGGACGATCGACTGCATTAGCGGTGCCGAAAACGCCGCTAGTTCGCCATCTGGTGATCGCAGTGGCGAGGTGGGAGGGGCAGCAGCAAACCACAGAAACGCAATTCCCGCAGCCATGACGCCTGAAGCAGCCCAAAACGCAAATTGTTCCCGCTGATCGATCTCTCGCATTTCAGGCATGTCGCTTGGGTCAGCGTCAACGTTAGTCGCCTGAAGGCGGGGTTCAACAACCCGGTCGGTGAGGTACCAGCCGACCAGTACAATCAGGATGCTGGAAGCCGAAGTGAAAAACCAGTTACAGAGAGGGTTTACGAGAATAGCAGGATCTATGAGTTGAGCGGCACCCTGAGTAAATCCCTGTAACAGCGGATCAATCCCCGACGGGATGAAGTTCGCGCTAAAGCCTCCAGACACACCTGCGAAAGCAGCGGCGATACCCGCTAATGGGTGCCTGCCCGCAGCATAGTAAATCACTCCACCGATTGGGATAACCAACACGTAACCCGCGTCGGTCGCAGTATGGCTCACAATAGCGACCAAAATGAGCATCGGTGTGAGGAGCGCCTTGGGCGTAACGCCCAGCACGATGCGAAGGCCTGCATTGATGTAACCGCCATGCTCGGCCACTCCGATACCTAGCATCGCTACCAAAACGACCCCAAGTGGCGGAAACGCTGTGAAGGTCTGGACCATCCCAGCAAGAAAGGCCGCCATACCCTGAGCTGTCAGTAGGTTAGTGACGCTGATAGGGTCACCAGAGCGCGGATCAATCTCGCTGAACGCCATGCCCGACATCAGACCAGAAAGCCCCCATACCAGAAATAGGCTGATCACGAAGAGCACAGCCGGGTCCGGAAGCTTATTACCAATAAGCTCGATCACGTTTAGAAAGCGGTCTATGAGTCGAGGTTTTGAATTGACCGTGACTGTTTCAGAAGACAAATCTACTCCTCGTTCTAGGAACGGTCGCTCGCGCTACAGACCCAGCGCGCGTTACGGTTGCGAAGGCAGTTCACGGAAGAACGCTCTCACGTCGTCCACCAGCAAGTGTGGTTCTTCAAGTGCCGCGAAATGGCCACCCCGAGGCATTACCGTCCAGCGCACAATGTTATATCGGTGTTCTGCCCAAGCCCGGGGAGTGAAATAAATCTCTTTTGGAAAGATTGCACCGGCAGTCGGCACAGATACATAAGGGGTCGTGCTTCGGTTTTGAGCATGGCGGGATTCATAGTAAATGCGAGCCGATGAGGTGATCGTCTCAGTGACCCAGTATAGGGTTACGTTTGCCAGGATCTGGTCCCTCGTGAAGGCATCCTCAACGTGCCCGTCGTGGTCACTCCAACCGTGAAACTTTTCAACTATCCAAGCCGCAAGCCCAGCAGGTGAGTCATTCAGGCCTACTCCTAGCGACTGGGGCTTCGTTCCTTGGATCTCCTGATATCCGCTGCCCTCAGCAAACGCCTCTGTCCGGTCAGCTAAAAACGTGCGTTCCTCTTCTGACACCCCAGCCCAACGATCCGTGTTCGGAGGCGGGCCTCCAAGAACAAAATTCGTGTGAAACCCGATAACACGGTCCGGATAGTTGCCCGCCAAAGAACGGCCGATGATCCCCCCCCAGTCGCCACCCTGCACCCCATATCGGTCGTAATCGAGACGTTCCATGAGTTCCGCAAAAGCGGCTGCCATTCTCTCGGGGCTCCACCCCGACTCTGAGGGCTTACCAGAAAAACCGAAACCTGGTAATGAAGGAATCACGAGATGAAAAGCATCACTCCTATTCCCTCCATAGGAAGCAGGGTCCGACAAAGGTCCAATTATTTCCATGAACTCGAATATCGAACCTGGCCAACCGTGGATCAGGAGCAGCGGGACTGCATCGGGATTCGACGATCGCTGATGGATGAAATGCAGATCTACCCCGTCGATCACCGTAGTGAACTGATCGAGTTCATTAAGGATCTGTTCTTGTGCACGCCAATCAAACTCGGTTCGCCAATAATCTATTAGCTCCGAGAGATATGCTCCGTCAGTCCCATACGACCAATCAGTGTCCGGAATCTGGTCTGGAAAACGGGCTCGCTTGAGCCGATCGTCGAGATCGTCCAGTATCTCGTCGGGAACCTGTACATTGAAGGGACGAATAGCGTCCGGATCAACTTCTACGATTCTATCCGGAATCGTCTCCGAACACGCCCCCAGTACCACCAGGAGAGAGAGCGCTATAGAAGGCCCCCAAATAACTCGAAACACCCGACTCAATGCAGTTATGGTCTCCTACGCTCGAACACCATGTTGCGAACTCTACTACCCGTCACAGTGAAAGAGTTCAGGCGTCCTGAGCCATCTCGGGTAAATCTTACAAGAGGCAACCAAGGAGCATCTCCTCTAAACTCATCATCACCAATCGGGGTCAAATTCGCCCTTCGATTGCGCCAGTGTAGTGCAGTGAGTTCCCCTCCATCAGCAACAACCTCATAGCTCGAGTCTAACTCAACACTCCTGTACCACCCCTCGTACTCACGAAGTTGAGCGAGAGATAGCGTGACAGACTTCTGCTGTTCCTGTTGAGAGTCTCGATCCGGAGCCGGGCTCATCTCAGCTTCCAAGAAAACTTCTGCTACGCGACGTGCTCTCCCTGCGGGATCACAATCAGAGACGTTACAGAAGACTGCTACTGAAAGATTCTGCTCTGGAAATCGCACAAAATTTGTTCGGAAGCCAGCCCAACTCCCTCCATGCCCAAACGTAGGTAGCCCACGATACTCTCCACGAGTCAGACCGTACGCGTAGCTTAAAACCTCACCGTCATTCAGCACGCCCTGTAGGAGCATGCGTTCGAGGGTCTCTGCCCCACCAACCTGACCGGTCTCGTAATTCCTCATCCAAACCAGAAAATCATCCATTGAGGTGTTCAAGGAGCTAGACGCCAAGGCAGTGAGCTGGTTCACCACTCTTTGATAGCCTTCCTCGGCATCCGGTGCATACGATTCTGCTCGACCTGGCACAATCTCAAGATGGTTATCTGAAAAGTGCGTATTGCCCATGCCAAGGGGCTCGAAAATTCGTTGGTCTGTGTACTCGCGGAACGATTCTCCCGACTGCACCTCAATGATGCGTGCCAGCAGATTGTAACCAGTGTTCGAATACGAGTACTCGGATCCCGGCGGGAAATCCAAATCCTCCTGCTGGTAAAGCATGCGCAGGATCTGATCGAAGGAGATCACATCGGTGTAAGTCACACCACCAAGCATCATGGAATGGGGCCAGTCACGGATCCCACTGGTGTGATGCACGAGATGACGCGGAGTGATCATACCCTCAAAATCGGGCAGTTCTGGCACGTACGACCGAGCATCGGCATCTAGGTCGATTAGTCCCTCGCCTTCGAGCAGTAGCGCCGCCATCGCTCCGAACTGCTTCGAGATCGATGCGATATCGAACACAGTCCCAGGTGTAATCGGGATCCCATGATCCATATCAGCGATCCCGTAGCCTGCCCGATGTACCACCTCACCATCAAGTAAAACCCCTACCGCAGCACCCGGTGCATTATCCCTATCAAGATCTGCAAAAACAGCCTCAACACCCGGATGAATCGGCCCCACTCCCTCTTCCATCCCACATCCTGATAGCGGGATCAGCAATAGCCCGAAAAAAAATGATCGTACCATCGTCATTGTCCTCTCCGCAGCACTCGCCCCGGCATCACATCCATCAACTCTCTATCGTCGATGACCGGGATCCCATTAACAAAAAGGTAGTCGACCCCCTCCGCATACCTTGTCGCTCCAGCGCCAAATTCAGCCATGTCTCGGATCTGCTCCGGGTCGAACACCACGAGATCAGCCAACATGCCCGGAGCGATAATGCCTCTGTCGTGAAGTCCCAGGCGCCGAGCGGCCATCGATGACATCCGGTGCACGGCGTCTTCCAGACTTAAGACGCTGTCTTCTCGTACGTACTTAGCGATGACTCGAGGAAACGC
>TARA_B100000686_G_scaffold29268_1_pt1 | contig 32922 bp, 26 predicted proteins | sample TARA_B100000686 | Tara Oceans TARA_B100000686 (sample SAMEA2622733) | marine metagenome | biome: marine biome (ENVO:00000447); feature: marine epipelagic mixed layer (ENVO:xxxxxxxxx); material: "saline water (ENVO:00002010), including plankton (ENVO:xxxxxxxx)" | depth 150 m | reverse complement strand
GACTTCAAGCTATTATTGTAGGAGTTGATACGGGGTGAGTAGTTACAAATAACCTTGATAAAGTTTATTTAAATCACAATATCTTGAATACCTTGGATTATCTCTTTCTATATTGCCAACACGATCAAAACATGCTTTTGCTTCATCTAATACATCTGCATTTAGATCATTGGTCAGCTGTATATTTTTTATAAGTGCTTGCGCTAAATTAAGATTAATAGTAATTGAGTCTTCAGCACCTTCTAACGCTAGCCTAAATTCGTCGATAGCTTTATCCAAGATACCTTCGTCATAGAGCTCAACTCCACGCTGGTTATTAACATTAAGAGAATTATGAAACTCTTTAAGTTCAGTGTTCGACATCATGGCATCAATACTTTTTTGAACTTTTTCAGCATTTTTTGCATCATCTAAATTCATACTTGTAAGCTGATTTAATAACATTGCTGCATCTTCGAACTCACCACATTCAAGCATTGTTTCAGCTAATTCAGCGACAACATCAGCCCCCACGTCAGTTGCAAGCTCTTCTTGCATTTTTTTTGCATCACGAGCGGCTCTAACAGCATCCAGTTCTTTTTTTTGAACCTTTAAAATTTTTGATTCTAAAATTTTTGAATACACATTCGTATTTGGGTCTTTTCTAATATCCTTTTTGTATTTTTCAAGAGCATTCAATGCATCAGCCCCTGCTCTTTTAGCAGCTAAAGACTCATCAATAGATGCTTTATCTTTTAAAGCTTCAACATAATCCAATACATTGGTTGGGTTTTGATAAAGGCCATTTTGACTGAGCTCGACCGTACGACGTAAAGCTCTTGTTGCAGTATCAATATCATTATTATCTCGAGCTACTTGCCCTAATTTATGCTGGCGCTGAGGTGATTTTGCAGACTTACTAATGGCTTTTGTCAAAATTTGCTGGGCTTTACGTGTATCCCCCATAGCAACATAATTTTCAGCCATCAAATCAAAGGCGTCTAAGTAGTTATCATTTTTTTTAACAATGGACTCAAGTAAATCTATCGACTGCTCAAACTCTTCTTTTTCGTGTAGAACCTTAGCCAGCCCCATTTCAGCCCAAACGACAGGTCTTGCTTTCATAACCAGCCGATAAATTGATTCCGCATCTTGCTTTCGGCCCATTTTAATTAAGGTATTTGCTTTTATTTTCAATGCATGAGATGACATTTTTGACTTTGCTGTAATCAGTTCATCACAAGAACGCAAAGTTGCTTCATGGTCTTTAGCATCCATCGCATAATTAACTCGTTCTAACTCATCTTTAATAGAACAAAGACGGTCAAGCCTTGCTTTTAAATCCTGCCGGGTAAATGGCTTTGTTAGATATGCATCAGGATTATTTTCCAACGCACCCATGACCATAAAGGCTGTATTTTCAGCCGTTAACATCATAAATATTGAGGTGTGTGGTAATAAACTATATTCTCTTAATTCTTCAAGTAGCTGCTGACCATCCTTTCCATCACCAAGGTTATAATCACAAAGCACGATATCAAACTTCGCACGCTGACACATTCGAAGCGCTTCTTCACCAGTATTAGCCATATGAATATCTGTTACTTTTATAGATAAAAGCATTTGCCGAATACTCATTCTAAACTCTGGAAAATCATCAACAACCAAAACTTTTTTATCTCGATATAAGCTCACAATACCTACCTACTTACACCATTTATAACCAGTTTTTTCAAATAAAAAGCTATACAGACTTTGAACCCCATACATACCTTTTAGTGATCTCGGCCTTTAAAATAATCGGAAGAAAAAATGAATATAAAACTATTAATAACTTAAACCAATTATCAACTAAAATAGCTTTTTCTTTCTTCCCCCTTCTCAAGAAAGTATAGATATAAAAAGAAGCTTTTGAGATAAAGAACCTTTCTCTTTACTTTTTTTCTGAGGTTATATTTGCAGAAGCTAAATTAGACGGTATCATGTGGCACATTGTCCCAAAGCGTTTAAAAGCTCTATGGATGGCGGACAACAGGAAGAAAATTGACTTTACAATAAGCGACGCCTTTATGAAAAAAACAATATCTTTTTTGGTAACACTTTTGCTTCTAAATTTTGCTTTAATCAATACAGCTCAAAGCGCTACGCTACTCGATGTGTATAGAATGGCACTGCAAAATAACCCTCAATGGAAAACCTTTGCACTTGAAAAAGATCAAGCAGACTTACAATCTGAAATTGCAAACGCTGCTCTAAAACCACAAATTGGATTAGCTGGCAGCATTGGCTACACATGGCTTGATTCAAACTCAGCGCAACTACCAAATTTAACCAACGACCAGTTTCTTGATCTAAATCAATGCCTTAGCAACAATAATGATTACAATTTTTGTTTAGGCCAGGTTTCTACAACAAACTGTGCAGATGAGCCGGCCTGCTTGATTGCAGAAAATGGTGCCTCTCAACAAATTCAACAAACACAACTTGGTCTTCAGCTAAGCCAAATACTCTATGCCCCTTCGACTTGGTACCAAGCAAAACAAGGACAACAGCAACAACAACAAGCTAAATATATTAAAAGCCAGCAAGAGCAAGCTTTTATCTTCACATTGATTGAATCCTATCTAACCGCATTAGGTCAAAGAGAAGAAAGTGAAATTGCAGATAAAGCACTTCAAGTTCACAATCAACAGGTTCGTTGGCTTGAAAAAAGTTTTGAAAATGGTTTAACAACAGCAGATAACGTTCTCTACGCTAGAGCTCTTCAAAGCTTACAACAAACCCAATTTGAACAAAGCCAAAGACAATCGAATGTTGCCTTTGCAACTCTCGAAGCAATCACTCAACAGACAATAGAAAGCCTTTCAAATATTGATAGAAATATTCCTATGCCACCACCAAACCCTGCTTCACCAGAAGCTTGGATTGAGCTTGCGCAAAAAAAGAGCCCTACACTCAAGCGTATGCAGGTTGCACTAGAAATGGCTGAAACTGAAACTAAAAAACGCCGAGGGCTAAGAAAACCAGAAATAAAGCTTGTAGCTGGTATTGGCACAAATACAGCAAGTACCAATAATGCCTTGAGTGACTCAAGTCAAACAACCAGTACAAATATCAATCTAGAACTGAGCATGCCTCTTTATACTGGCGGCGCTCTATCAAAGCGAGAACAAGAGTCTTTGAGTATTGCAAACCAGCTCCAGCTCAACCACCAGGTTGCACAGGCCCAGCTTGACCGAGATATTCGCGAATACTTTAGCATCGCAGAAGGCAGTTTAAGGCATATTCAATTGCTAGAAAGTGCTATCGAATCATTGGAACTTCAGGTTAAAAACCTTGAAAAAGCTTTTGAAAATGGCGTTAAGGACGCATCAACATTACTTGATGCACGGCAAAAGTTATTCGAAACAGAACAGCAACGCCAGATAGCACGATTCAATTATATTAAAGCAAGTATTAAGCTGAAACAGCTTGCAGGCGTATTGAATAAACAGGATATATTGGTAATCGCATCTTGGTCTGATGAGATAGAGCCTAACCAGAATAGAAGATCTCTTTTTGACCAATCTAAACCATGGCTTGCTTACTAAAAAGGAGAGGCAAGCTTATTGCTAGGCAACGACTTAGACGCGTTGCCTAGACGAGTACATCTCGACGATAAGCTTCCCATACCGCCATACCAAATGCATAAATTTCTGGATCAGTATGTTGTTGTTGACGCACACTCCACAGCCAATCTCTAAACCGGCGCCAGTTCGCATCCACATACTCATCCACACTCATGCTAAGACAGGTTGCTAGATCGACCCAATCATTATGCAGCGTAAATGTTGTTATCATACGGGGCACCCATTCAGGCTCAGGAATATCCATTTTACGAGGCAAGTGACGATACCCTAGTGTATCTGTTGCAGATAGCGTTACGTTTTCAACAGTTTTAAGATGTCCTTTCTTTTCTAATGCATTAGACCATCTGAAAGCTATTTTACATATATCTAAAAGCTCGCTCGAACTTTTACGTTTGACTTCACGTTGAGAGTAACGACTTGCAGACCAATCACCAAGTAAGTCTTGGCGGATTTCAATACGGGTGGTTATTTTTTGCGTAGGATGCACATAGTAGGCGACCCAAGGGCTGTCATTTGCTGTGAGCTGTTGAACCCCATTATAAAAGGTTAACAACCGAGCCTCGTTTTGCGGCTCTTGGGCAAAAATTTCAGTCATAGATGATCTCAGTTTTTATTGCTCAGGAAGAAGCCGCCTTCGCGTGCTTGAATTGCCTACTTATTAAATACACTAAAGTACCGTTACTTTTCCATTGGGACTGAATGATAAACAGACATAGCCTTTGGTTCAAGTTGAAATATATAAAAGCATCAGTATAATTCGATCGATTGAGTGTCTCAATTGCGTTTAAGTGACCAAAGCACTCACATTACAAATGAATTGCATCTCATAAAGATATAAACTTATTGTACTAACGCCAGACTTCACTCTCTTGGGAAACCTGTTAATGCTATCACGTCTATTTGGTATTCTACTTATTCTTGGTCTTTTCTGGGCCTTTAAGCGATACATATCGCAAAAGCCTGGCAACCATCATAGCCCAAATAATCATAATTCAAAAAAAACTGATGAAAATATAACCCAGGTTACACCAGATAGGGCTGAGGCTCTCTCTATCCTAGGCCTCAAGGACCCTGTTACCTCCAGTGAAATTAACGCTGCCTATAAAAGGCTTATGAATAAGGTCCATCCAGATAAAGGCGGTAGTGCTCACTTTGCAACACAGCTCAATAAAGCCAAAAAGATATTACTTCAAGGTAAACAAGCAAGTTAAAATGCTTATTAATTCTAAAACATGACCGTATAATAATGTCATTATCACCCCATCACATCATCAAGTGCTGAAATGTCAACAACCTCTGGACACTACTCAGTCTCTGGTGTATGGTGCGTTTTCAATACCATACTGTGCTCGAACACATGTGTGCTGCATATTTTTCATATATACCCTTGAGGGCTTTACATGACAACTCAAACTCCTTCAAAGACAACCAAGGCACCAGCTGTTGGCTTTATTAGCCTTGGTTGCCCTAAAGCACTTGTTGATTCAGAAAGAATTCTTACGCAATTAAGAACTGAAGGTTACCAAGTTGTACCATCTTATGAAGGTGCAGACCTTGTAATCGTGAATACTTGCGGCTTTATTGATGATGCAAAAGCTGAATCATTACAAACAATTGGCGAAGCCCTAGAAGCCAATGGCAAGGTACTTGTAACTGGTTGCATGGGTGCAAAGCCTTCAGAAATTAGCGAAATTCATCCAAAAGTGCTTGGTATCACAGGTCCTGCTGCCTATGAAGCTGTTATGGGGCAAGTGCATGAACACCTTCCTTATAAGGCTGCGCATGATCCAAAAATTGATCTCGTACCACCTCAAGGCGTTAAACTTACACCTAAGCATTATGCCTATTTAAAGATATCTGAAGGCTGCAACCACTCCTGTAGCTTCTGTATTATTCCTTCAATGAGAGGCAAGCTGGTATCTCGCCCTGCACCATCAGTGCTGGACGAAGCTGAAAGACTCGTTAACTCTGGCGTTAAAGAACTACTGGTTGTTTCGCAAGATACAAGTGCATACGGTATTGATACTAAGTACGCTCTTAATCTATGGCAAGGTCGTCCAGTTAAAACTCGCTTCCAAGACTTATGTGAAGCATTAGGTCACTTTGATGCATGGGTTCGTCTCCATTATGTCTATCCATATCCACATGTTAAGGATGTAATTCCATTGATGGCAGAAGGCAAAATTTTGCCTTACCTCGACATTCCGTTCCAGCATGCAAGCCACAGCGTACTTAAATTAATGAAGCGCCCTGCTCATGCTGAGAACACGATCAAGCGTATTAAAGAATGGCGTGAAATCTGCCCAGACCTCACAATTAGAAGTACATTTATTGTTGGCTTCCCTGGTGAAACTGATGATGACTTTGAAATGCTTCTCGACTACCTTGATGAAGCACAAATTGACCGTGCTGGTTGCTTTAAGTACTCACCTGTTGAAGGTGCAGATGCAAACCACCTAGAAGGCCACGTTCCAGAAGAAGTGAAAGAAGAGCGTTATGCTCGCTTTATGGAGCGCCAACAGCAAGTGAGCTACAACCGTCTACAACGTAAAGTAAATACAGTTCAAGACGTTATCCTTGATGGCCAAACTGAAGCTGAAGATGGTAGCCTCATCTGGGTTGCACGAACTAAAGGTGATGCACCTGAAATCGATGGCAATATGTTTATTGATATTGATGGCAACCCACTTTCATCAAAAGACTGGAGACCTGGCCAAATCGTTCAGGCAAAAGTTGTAGAAGCAGATGAATATGATCTATTTGGTGTACCAGTTTAATGCTTAGTTATAGACACTCTTACCATGCTGGTAATCATGCGGACGTTCTGAAGCACATCGTTGAAATCGCTGTGCTCGACTATCTTATTGAAAAAGATAAGCCTCTGACTTATATCGATACACACTCTGCTCAAGGGCTTTATGCCCTGCAAGGTGATCATGCATCGAAAAATAAGGAACACCTTGAAGGTGTTGCAAAAATAGATCACTCACAACATGAGTTACTCTCACGTTACGCCACTTTCTCTGATGCAAACTGGTATGCAGGTTCTGTCAATATTGCACAGCAAATTCTGCGCGAAGATGACAAACTTCGTTGCTTTGAGCTTCACCCAAACGATTACTCCATGCTGTGTCGAAATACGCAAGGTGACAAGCGAGTAAAGTGCTTTGACTCTGATGGATTTAAAGGCTTAATTGCTCAAGTACCACCTCAGACAAAACGTGCTGCGGTTATGATTGACCCAAGTTACGAGCTTGATAGCGATTACAACCAAGTGATTAATACCTTAAAAGGTGCATTGCAGCGCTTTGCTGTTGGTGTCTACATGGTTTGGTACCCTCTACTTTCAAAAATAGAAGTACAGCGATTCCAAAAGCAACTTGAAAAGCTCAGCGCAGCTGGTCAGCCAGTGAAGTTTCTTCATGCACAGCTTCAAGTTCGCAAGCCAAGCCCTGGCATGTATGGTAGCGGTATGTTTATTATTAACCCGCCATGGAAGCTTAAGAATCAGCTTCAAGAAATTTTACCTCAACTTGTAAAGCAACTTGGTGAGCCGGGTAAAGGAGCAAGTTTTAGTCTTTCAACGTCCAAAGGGCTTTAAAAGACCTAAATACTCAAGTCAAAAGGCGGCATAGACTATGTCGCCTTTTTTATATCGCATCCATTAGCCACTGAATAACTCGACGCTCAAGCCAATAGCCTTTGTTGTCAATAAAACCAACATGCCCTCCTCGATCATACCCTTCAAACTCAACACAGTTAGGCAAATCATCCAACCCAGGCCATGCAGCTGGTGGTACCAATGGATCATCCATTGCTTGCACCACCAAAAGAGGCTGTGTAATATTTTTCATTACAGGCCTTGAACTGCACTCTCTGTAGTAATGATGCACATTTCTAAACCCATGTAACGGAGCAACGACAAAATTATCGAGCGCCCAAAAACTTTTTAACTCTTGTGCAAAGTGCGCATTAGGCATGTTTTCAATGTACTTTTGCTTTAAAGCAATAATGCCTTTCATGCGATTTGCAAGATATCGTCGATATATTTTACCTAAGCCTTGATCAACAGCATCTGCAACCATAGCAAGATCAAATGGAACAGAAACAGCCATCACTCTCTCGACCTGTGGTAATGCGTTCACACCTAGAGCTCTCACCAACATATTGCCGCTAAGAGACGCACCGAACATAAAAATTCGTGCCTTTGGCCACTGCCGACGCACTTCTTCGATCGTATCCTGAATGTCGTCAACTAAACCAGCATGATATAAACGGCTTTTGTGACGTGCTGGACATAGATGCCCTAAGGCGCCTCGGTGGTTAATGGCTAAAGTCACAATATCAAGACTTGAATCAGCAATAGCCTTTTGAATACCCTTAATATAGTGAGAGTCTGCAGAGCCAGTAAGTCCATGCATCAAAACACAAATAATGCCACCCTCATCCAAAAGAACTCTCTGAGTATCCGATGCTGGCCAACTTAATTCGCATTTAAGCTGAGTATTATCCCGAAGTGGTATATCTATTGCTTCTACATTAACTGTGGTTTTTGGCCTAAAAAAAGACCCCCAGATTGTTTGCAAATGGCCACTTGAAAGCCATTTAGCTGTTTTAAAGTGTTGTATAGCCAAAAGTGTTCCTTTTCCACATCCCTAATCATTTGGGAATATTAAATTCAATAGGTTAAACTAGTAATAGTTGCCACTTATACATTTCATACGAGGGTGAATTAGCTTCCATGATCCATACAGTAAACGGTTCTGCAGACCCTGAATTTCGTCCAATTGTAAAAGTGTTTCAAAAGCAGCTTGAAGCATCAGGCGGTGGCGCAGCTCTTTGCGTATATCATAAAGGTGAGCCTGTCATTGACATATGGGCAGGCCAACGCACCAGTATGGGCGACCCCTGGCTTAAAGACACACCAGCAATGAGTTTTTCTGTCACTAAAGGTGTTCTTGCTACGATGCTGCATATCATTATGGATCGTACTCAGCTTGATTATGAAACACAAGCATCAAGCATATGGCCAAGCTTTAAACAAAATAACAAAGGTCACCTTACAATACGTCAATTCCTCTGTCACGAAGCTGGCCTGTTTTCCCTTGAGGACAATATCGATCACATACACGACATTTTTGACTGGGATCAAATGGTATGGCGAATCGCAAAAGCTAAACCAGCAATGAATCACCTTGGAGAGCCAAGCTACCACGCTGTAACCTATGGCTGGTTACTTGGGGAGCTTATAAATCGTCTTACAGGACAAAAGCCTGGTGAATTTTTAAATGCAGAATTAAGATCAGTTATGGGGCGAAACAACTTTATTGGTGTTCCTGAAAAAAACCTCAAAGATGTTGCCTTTATTTATCAGCACCCAGACCAAGCACCAGTGCAACTTGGTTGGAAGCAAAAAATGTCGAAGTACATCAATAAAGGGATTCAAAATGCGTTCTTCCACTCCCCTTTTACAGCCTCAGCTTTAAAGCCACCCACAGCAGAACTCTTAGACTTTAATAATCCTGAACTATTAAAAGCTCAAGTACCTGCAATGAACGGAGTCTTTACCGCTAGAGGCCTTGGTAAACTTTACAATGCCATTATTACCCCAGACGAAAAAAATGAACGCCTTATTTCAACAAAGCGTTTGGAGCAAGTTCAAGTTATTCAAAGCCACGGGCGCGACAAAATTATACATGTGCCAATGAATTGGCGACTTGGTTATCATCGAGTGCTTAATATGAAGACAAGGGCACCTCAAGGTTTTGGTCATTATGGCTATGGTGGAGCTGGTGCATGGTGCGACCCATCTCGCCAACTTGCAGTAGGCTTTACCCACAATGCACTTTGGAACACTCCACTGGGCGACTATCGAATGACTCAACTTTCCGGCGAAATTTTATCGCTCATTGATAAAATAACGGCAAAAGAAAATCGAGATCAGTTTTTCCTTTAAAGGGCCAATACCCAAAAGCTATGCCTTTCAAATTATGTCTTTTTAAGAATCAACAAATCCTTAAAAAGACATGATGATAAATGTACATTCACTGAATTTTAGGCAACGCCCCTAATGTCGTTGCGGGCTCTGTTGCGAATTAAAATATGCTCAGCAAGGCAAGTGATTTGCGGTTTGGCACTTCCAAACAAAAAGCACTTAACGAAGTTGAGCTTATTTTAAACGCAACCCTCTGGGCTGACTTGCTTTTTGTATTGCACAGCGTCAAAAAAGCCTTACAAGGAATGGCCTTGCTTCGTTTTTTTTCCTTGTTCAATACAAAAATCATTGTCAGCAGTGCCCCAAGCGACTTTAGGGGCGTTACCTATAGCTTTAATAGCTAAAACCACTTAAAAAACAGTATAAAACTTATCATTAAGGCAATTTGAAGCCTTTTTTTTCTTCATCAATCCTGATATAACTTGTATGTGGTCTACATAAGATTACAACAACAGCCAAAGCTGTAATGGGCTGAACTCTTTCAATTTATCATTCTAAAAGTTCTTTTTTCAGGATTGCTCCTGAACTTAACTCTGAGAAAACATTTGCTTTGCAATGCGTTGACACCATCAAACACCAAAGCAGAACCCTCATGGTTTTCTCATTACAGAAACAGCCCACGCATTCCATGGATTGGATTGCAAAAAACTTCGCTCACGAGAACCTCGTGACAACTATTTATCTTGCACAAACCTGATGTATACATCTACTGTCAGGCAATATCGATAAACGTGAAGGGAGTGCACTGAATGCCAAGAAAACATATTAACTTAAAAATTGAAGACACTAAATTTCAACTTTCAGTTTTAGACCCATACTTTCATAGAAGCTATAACCAAGCATGGGTTCCTTCCGAAAGAAACCCGCAACTTGTTGCTGGTGATGAATGGAAACAAACAGACCTGCCTTTTGATTTAACTCGAGCTATGGATCAAGCTGTACTGGCCTGCTCAACTCTATCGAAAAAGATTGCGTTAGGCGCTTATCCTCAAGTGAACAGCATTATTGTGCATATCAGTCGCAATGATGTAACCTACATGCTCGAACTCAATGATGGCTCAACAACAAATGATCTCTTATTGCAGTACACTTGGGATAAGAATGCACAATTAATTGAGCCAGAAAATTTTACAGAGCTTAGCAAACTTGGACTATCTCCAACTTGCCAGCAGAACCTCAAAGCAGATCTTACTCAGTCTAGTTTTGGTCGACTAGGATTGGTCGCTCGTTGTTTACGACTTATGGCAAACACTCCATACATTGACTCTATTAAAGCTGAGAATCGAATATCAGGGTCTCAAACAGCTTAATAACAGTACTTATAAAAAGTTTTGCCAGTTATAAGTTACAAAGTGATCTCCTGTAAAGTCGTTTACAATACATTTAGACAACTTTTATAGAGATCACTTTACTTATTTAACAACTAAACTGGTACCCATGGAAAACAAAAAATCTAGCAGTTCATTTTTTCTTATCATTGACTGCATAATGTTACTGCTTATTATTGCAAACCTTTCTTGGATCTTTTTTGATGCCCTGTTCGAAAGCCAAAGCTTTCGAGGTATTATAAACTGGGCCTCCCCTGCTTTTCATGACTTCTACCTTCCTATTCATAGTGACTTTTTGAAGTATGATCTCATTTTTGTATCTATCTATATTTTTGAGCTAGTCTGCCGTTGGATTAAATCTATATTAGATCGTGAATTTTCAAAATGGTATGTATTCCCATTTGCTCATTGGTACGATGTGCTGGGCTGCATTCCTATTGGTGCATTCCATTCACTACGAATTCTTCGAGTTGTTGTGATTTTAAAGCGTATGCAAGAACTTGGTTTTATTGACTGGAAAAATACATTTTTAATTAAAACTTACCAAAAATACATGGCGATTATTACTGAAGAAGTATCTGATCGTGTTGTGACACAAGTTTCAGACGGCATGGCATCAGAACTTCAACAAGGCACACCCGTGCTTCATCAAATAACAGAAAAAGCCTTATCTCCACGTACGCATGAAATCAGCGAGTGGCTCTCAAGCAGTGTCACTCAAGTTATTCACGATACCTACGATATACGACGCACAGAGTTCCACGATCATATTAGAGAGATGGTCACCATTGCAGCTGCTAAGAGCCAAGACTTAAGCCGTATAAAGCAAATTCCTCTTTTAGGTGATCATATTGGCGAACAGCTTGAACGAACAATTACTACAATGGTATTCGACATCACAGATCAAGTAATCGATTACTTACGAAGTGACCTGAGTACACATATTATTAACGAAGGGATCTCTACAGTAATAAAGCATTTAGAAGATCCAAAAAGTGATGCAAACCACTTGGTTCAAGAGATTTTGCTTGATACTATCGAAGTGCTGAAGCAACAGGTTCAAATACAACAATGGAAGACGACTTATGGCTGACTTGATCGAACTTATCCAAAGCAGACAAAGCAACCCGCTACTAAAGGCGCCAAGCCCAAGTGAGCAGGAATGGCAACGTGTAATAGAAACAGCATGCTGTGCCCCTGATCATGGCAGGCTACGCCCTTGGCAATTTCGTTTAATCGAAGGCGATAATTTAAAAAAGCTTGGAGAAGTCTTTATCACCGCACAAACAAAAGCGCTAGCAGATGAAGGACAACTACCAACAGAACAGCAAATTAATCGTACAAAAGGTTTGCCACTAAGAGCGCCAGCTATACTAGCTGTAGTCGCAACACTACAGGAAGAGCACAAAATTCCTGTTGTTGAACAAATTTCAGCTGTTGCAGCTGCAACACAAAATATTCAGCTTGCGCTACATAGCTTGGGTTATGGTTGCATTTGGCGTACAGGTGATTTTGCATTTTATGACGATGTAAAGAAAAGCTTGGGCTTTGAAGTATCAGATGAAATTATTGGTTTTTTATATGTTGGTACTCCAGATAAAGCACCAGCACCACGAACATTGCAGCCAACTGAAAGCTGCTTCAAACACTGGCAAGGGTAGTCAATGACTCAAGTTCCATTTAATTTAGAATTTACAAATACACTTAGAGCGCAAACTCAACCAGGTCTTATTCAACTCAAGAGTTTTACACTTTTAAGCTGTGAAGGACCTGATGCTGCTCAATTTCTGCAGGGGCAATTAACCTGTGATATTGAAAGTTTACAAACTGCTGGAGGCGGACTCAATACTGCATCCTTAGGGAGCTGCTGCACCCCTCAAGGCCGTATGATTAGTGCTTTTCACATTGCAAAATTATCACCTACTCATTTTTGGTTATTTCTACCTAAGGCAAACTACGAAAGCTGCTTTAATCATTTAAAAAAGTACAGCATCTTCTCAAAGGTCACATTGGCAGAAAATCCTGATAATGAAGATATATATGGTCTTATTACAGCTAGTGGTAATAGCCCTATTCAACACAGAGATACTGAACTCAAAATTTTCCCTTTACAAGATATCAATAGCCAGCTTTATATTATGACCTGCCCTCATAATCATGAAGTAGAAATGCCAAGCATTCACCTGACTGAAGAATTCTGGCGTTTAGGACTAATGCTGAGCGGGCTACCTCTTTTTGACGAGACTATTTCAGGGGAGTACCTGCCTGCGGATTTACATTTCGATGACTTAGGTGGTGTTAGCTATAACAAGGGATGTTATACAGGGCAAGAGCCTATTGCTCGAATGCATTTCAAAGGTAAAGCTAAATTTATGTGCCAACTAGCCTCATGGCCAAAAAATGAATTTAATAATGATTCAGCCATACTCATGAATGAAGAAAAAAAAGGTCAAATTGTTCAATTTATCTCAACAGAAAATGAAATTGTTGGGCTGATTCGCATTCGTATCGACTGTTATGACCAATTAGAACAAAATGCGCTGTATATTTCTGGTTTCCAAGAAAAAGCTGAATTATTAAATCTTGCTTATAATAAAAATATCGTTCAGAAAAATGAATTAGCCTAATTAACGATATTTTTGTCAGGGTATTTTACGTGAATAATGTAATACCTAGTCAGGCGTTTAGCATTTCTGAAGGGTATTCAATTGTAAAATATGCAAGGAAACTCATAGGATGTTAAACCCTGAGCAAATTATTGAAGATTTAAGACAGGCTATTCGTAGTGATGCTCTAGTACTCCCAACCCTACCGGAAGTTGCTTATAAAGTTCGCGATACTGCATCGGACCCAGATGCATCTGTCAATGAACTCACTAAAGTCATTGAACAAGATGTATCAATTACAGCACGACTTATTCGGGTTGCAAACTCACCCACCTATAGAGGGAGTAAACCCAATGACGATCTTAAATCTGCTATCAGTCGACTTGGTTTGAAACTAACAGCAAACCTTGTTACCAGCCTTGCAATGGAGCAACTATTCCAAGCAAAATCAAAAGTAATCGAAGAGCGTATGAAGGGTGTTTGGTCTAGAGCGACTGAAGTTGCAGGTATTGCTCATGTTTTAGCTAAGCATTACAGTAAGCTCAAACCAGACCAAGCAACACTAGGTGGCCTCGTCCACGAAATTGGCGCACTGCCAATCCTTACTTTTGCAGAAACCAAACCACCTCTTTTAGAAAACCCTCGCTTTCTAGATCAACTCATCACTAAAGTCGGCCCAAAACTTGGCTTAATGATTCTTCACCAATGGGACTTTCCAAAAGAGCTTCACAGAGTTCCAAACTGGGTATCAATGATCACCACAGAAACGCCAGGAGCAACGAACTATGTTGATATTATAGTTTGCGCCAAAATGCAATCACTTGAGGATACTGATCATATCTTAGCGGCAATGCCTTGGGCGCAGGTTCCAGCTTTTAAAAAGCTTGGCATTAATACAGAAGATCATGATGATGAACTTGATGATCTAACAGAAGAAATTGAAGCTGCTACCACAATGCTACAGGGTGGATAATTTTTTAAATTAGCTATTTAGGCCAGTACAAATAATTCAGCTTAACTATTTTTACTGTTTTTTAAATAACTTATTTATTACTCTCTTATTTCAACTGGATTTTTTTTGATATCAACTAAAATTACATTGAATACACCTTAAACATACATTTCTTCATGTGAAATGTATGTTTGAGGCATTAACACTTTCTTGGCTTAGTTAATTAGATGGATGGGCTCATGACAGGTAAAGGAAATAACTCAAACGACTCTCAAAACGCACAAGAAATGCTAGACCTTAAAGCTAAAATGTCGGCACTTGATAAATCACAGGCTGTTATTGAGTTTCAGCCCGATGGTACAATTATCACTGCAAATGATAATTTTTTGAGCGCAACAGGATACAGACTTGAAGAGATTCAAGGTAAGCATCACAGCATGTTCGTTACTTCTGAGCTCAAGCGTTCAAATGAATATCAGCTTTTTTGGGATAAACTGCAATCTGGTCAATTCCAGTCTGGTGAGTTTCAGCGAGTCACAAAAGCTGGAGATGACCTGTGGATTCAAGCATCATATAACCCACTTTTCAATGATGAAGGTAAGGTTTTCAAAGTTATTAAATTTGCATCTGATATTACAGATCAGAAGAAGAAGTTTAATGACTTTTCAAGCCAGATGAAAGCTATTAGTGCATCTTTTGCAGTTATCGAATTCAAGCCTGACGGCACAATTATTACTGCTAATGAAAATTTCTTAAATACTGTTGACTATAAGCTACATGAAATTCAAGGTCAGCATCACCGTATATTCATGCCAGATCAAACGGCATCAACACCTGAGTACAGACGTTTTTGGGATGAGCTTGCACAAGGCCATTTTCACTCAGGTGAATTTAGACGAGTCGACAAACATGGAAACGTCGTTTGGATTCAAGCCTCATATAATCCAATTTTTGACTTAAATGGTAAGCCATATAAAGTTGTTAAATATGCAGCAGATATAACAGATCAGAAAGTGAAAAATATTGACTTTGCAGGTCAAATTCAAGCTATCGGCAAATCTCAAGCAGTTATCGAATTTAATATGGATGGCACTATTATTACTGCCAATGAAAACTTTTTAAATGCTGTTGGTTACGACCTAGAAGACATAAAAGGTCGCCACCATAGAATGTTTGTAGACAAAGAGTTTGCAAGATCTCAAGAGTACGTAGATTTTTGGGCTAAATTAAACCGCGGCGAGTTTGAATCCAAAGAATACAAACGCTTTGGCAACCACGGTAAAGAAATATGGATCCAAGCTTCATACAACCCAATTATGGATGCCGCAGGTAAGCCATATAAAGTTGTAAAATACGCAACAGATATCACAGAGCAAAAACATAACTTCGAAGAAGTTTTACGTGTTGCAGACGCATTGGCCAACAATGATATGACAGCTCGTATTGAAGGCAATTACTCTGGTCAGTATCTGCAAGTGAAAAATGCCATTAATAATGCTGCTGATAACATGAATATGACGCTTACTCAAACAGCTGAAGCAGTTCGGGAAGTATTATCAGAAGCACAATCTATTTCTCAAGCCAGCCGCGACCTCTCCTCGTTCTCTGAAGAGCAGTCATCAGCCATTGAAGAAATTAGTGCGAATATCACGCAAACAGAAAGCCAAGTCCAATCAAACTCAAACAATGCCAACATTGCAAGTAACCTTACAAATGAAGCATCTAAGCACGCTCAGTCAGGCCAAAGCAAGATGCAAAGTTTGGATGAGTCAATGAAGGCGATTGAAAACTCCTCGGAAAGCATTTCGAAAATTATCAAAGTTATCGATGATATTGCATTCCAAACCAACCTACTTGCATTGAATGCTGCTGTAGAAGCTGCAAGAGCTGGTCAGCATGGTAAAGGCTTCGCTGTTGTAGCTCAAGAAGTTCGAAACCTAGCAGGCCGAAGTGCAAAAGCAGCTGGTGAAACATCGGAGCTTATCGCCAATTCGAACCACCGAGTCTCGCAAGGTGTATCTGTATCGAATGAGACATCTGGTGCCCTTGATGATATCGTGCAAAATGTATTGCAAGTAAAGGATGTTGTGAATGAAATCGCAGCTGCAAGTGAAGAGCAATCCAAAGGGATGTCTCAAATTACAATTGCGATTAATCAGATCAGCCAAGGTGTTTCAAGCAATAGCCAGAAGAGTGTTGAATTAGCACAAGCTGCAAATCAGCTCAGCAATTTAGCTGAAAACCTTAATGATCAAATAGGCCGCTTTAATCTTAAGCCGGTCAATGAAGATGCCTCTATGGGCGGTATGGAAATGACCCCAGAGCTCATGCAGCAAATCATGGCATACATGAATGCTCATAAAGCAGGCTAATATTCAAAATACAAAAGGGCTTCATTGAAGCCCTTTTTTTATGCCTTGCGAAAACTGCACCCTAAAAAGTAGAGATAACTTCCAGTAATTTTCATGAGATACCTGCCCTCTTAAAACCCTTATGGTTTTAACGTGAGAGGTAGATTGATCTTTTAGCTGTAAAGTCAACCAAGGCCAAGAAGCAAAATACACTAACGCTTGTGGCTGACCATTCAGAAACCAGCCTTGTTCGTTGAATGTAATATCATTGCTCTTAGAGGCACGCAACAAGCCCAATCGTGATAAGACCCGATCAGGAATACTGAGAGATATCGACCCCAGCGGACACCTTAGCGGCAACAGCACGCTGAACCTCCTGAATCATAGCAGTCACTTCAGGGTCACTTGTTTCTTCATACCCCATAAAATACGAATAAAGACTTGCATCGTCATAACCAAGCATGCGAACAAAAAGGCGCTGCTTTTCAGGGCTAAACTCATCATAGCAATACTCAAGAAATGGAAGTAATACGACTTCGAGCTCTTTCATACCACGACGACAATTCCAACGAATTTTATTTTTCTCAGGGAGTTCTCCCCCTTCACCGAATAAAGAAAGTTCTTCACTCATTGCTACATGCCTCTCGTTTAAAACGCTTGCTTAGGTGCTTATTAAGGCCTTTCCCCTAAATACAGACACCTGTGAATGGGATTATGATACCCTACTTTGTATACAATTGTGCAGCCCGCACAGGAATGATTCGCCACAGGGAAAAGGTAAAGACGACCTATGTTTTTTGATGAAAGCCCACAGCAACCAAGCCAAAGCGCCCCTACAAAGCATATATTTCAAGTATCGCAACTTAATACACTTGCAAAACAAACACTTGAAACTGAATTTGCCCAAGTTTGGGTTGAAGGTGAAATCTCAAACTTAAGTCAACCACAGTCTGGGCACATCTACCTCACGTTAAAAGACTCACATGCACAGGTTCGAGGTGCATTTTTTAAGCAGTCGCAACGAAACTCAAGAATAAAGCTCTCCAACGGGCAACAAGTCCTCATACGAGGCAAAGTAAGTCTTTACGCCCCTCGTGGTGACTATCAATTAATTATTAGTCACATAGAGCCAGCTGGTGCAGGTCAGCTTCAACAAGCCTTCGACCAACTCAAACACAAATTGCAGCAAGAAGGCCTTTTTGATGAGTCATTGAAAAAAGCCTTACCAACAATTCCTAAAGCAATAGGCATTGTTACCTCTGCAACAGGAGCAGCCCTGCACGACATTATTAATGTTCTTGGAAGACGCTTTCCTTGGTCTGAACTTATCATCTACCCTACTTTAGTTCAGGGCGCGACTGCTGCTCCAGCGATTGTGAAAGCAATTCAAGTCGCCAACGCTCGTAAAGAAACTGAAGTTCTTATTGTTGGTCGCGGCGGTGGCTCACTTGAAGATTTATGGCCATTTAATGAAGAGATTGTCGCACGGGCTATTATCGCGTCAGAGCTACCAATCATTAGTGCAGTGGGGCACCAAACTGACTTTACCATTGCGGATTTTGTTGCAGATGTAAGAGCCCCTACCCCTTCAGCAGCTGCTGAAATATCCACACCAGACTGGCAAGAGCTCTACAGCCAATTTTCTGGATACGAATACCATTTGACACAGCTGCTGAATAGACAGATTCATCAACATAAATTGAAGCTTGATGCACTTGCTCGCCACATAAAGCACCCTCGCTCTCGCCTTCAAGAACAGATGCAGCGTTTAGACTCACTTGAAATGAGACTGACTCGAGGTTTAGAGCGCCAGCAACAGCTTAAGCACCAGAAGCTTGAGCTACTTCGCACACGGCTTAAGCAAGCCAACCCTGCTCTGAGCTTAAAGCAAAATAAGCAACGCTTAGCTCAACTTGAGCAACAGCTCTTAAAAGCAATACAGGATAAAGTGAAAGCAAACAAAATTGCTCTTGATTATGCATCTAAGCGTCTTGTAGGTATAGGACCGCAACGTACACTTGAAAGGGGCTTTGTTATCGCCCAAAATAAACAGGGGCAAGTCGTAAAATCCAAATCAGATGTCAAAAATAATGAAGCCCTCACTTTAAGATTTAAAGACGGTACTCTTGAGGTTAATGCAGTAGCCCAGCCATAAAAATGGAGCTTAATTTATGCAATCATTTACACTCCCAACTTGGGTTAATTCTTGGCTTGAAACAACTGGTCGAGATTTAATTGCATCAGCGCCTGGTGATCAAGGCTATATGAAAATGGTCATCGCTCTTGCAAAAGAAAACTTTATGCAAGGCGCTGAAGGTGAACAAGGCGGCCCCTTTGCTGCTGCAGTTATTCATAAACCTACCGGCGAAATATTAAGTCTCGGCATCAATAGGGTTGTCCCACTCCATACATCAACAGCACATGCTGAAATGGTTGCACTTGCCCGTGCACAACAAACACTTGGCCAATTTAGCTTAAGGCAAGAAAATCACCTTGATGAGGATGATCGACCTTATACACTTTACACTAGTGCACAAATGTGTGCCATGTGCTTAGGCGCTGTTTGTTGGTCAGGTGTTGGAGAGGTCGTCTATGGCGCTAGAGCTGAAGATACAGAAAAGCTAACGGGTTTTGATGAAGGCCCTATCCACCCACATTGGAAAGAAGAGCTGGAAAAACGTGGAATAAAAGTGACTGGCCCAGTGTTAGCTCAAGAAGCCAATGCAGTATTAAAGGCCTATAAAGACCAGTCTCACATTATTTATGCTGGCTAAAATAGAGCATTTAAGTGAGCTTACTTACAAAGAAACCACTCCTTTTTTCAAAGATTAATTAAAGGCCATTAGCCCTTCATTTAAAATAGTGTACAGCACTACTAATTTGAATGAGGGGCATCAATGCAGCACTATTTCTCATCTTTAATCCTCATACTCTTTTCAGCAATGCTCACTGCATGCGGCGGTAGTTCTGCACCGATTAATACAGAAATAAATTTAGAAACATCAACAGAGAATACGTTATCTGCCGAAGAGGCACTGCCCACAGAAGATACTCTGTCTACAGACAATACAGAGTCGACTGAAAATACATCTGACAGTCATAATTCAGGCCTTCCTCAGAATTGGGCTGATTCAGCTACTTTTATTGAGATTTATGTGCGCGCCTATAAAGATAGCGATGGTGATGGCATTGGCGACCTGCAAGGTTTAACCCAGCAACTTGACTATTTACAAGAAATCGGAATAACAGGCATTTGGCTTATGCCAATCACAGAAAGCAGTGACAATGATCATGGCTATGCTGTTACAGACTATCAAAATATCGAAAGCCAATATGGCACACTTGAAGACTTTTCAACTTTCCTAACTGAAGCCCATAAGCGTGGTATTGGCGTTATTATGGACTATGTTATTAACCATGCATCAAGTTCACACCCCTATTTTACAGCCAGTAATAATTTTGACCCAACATATCGAGACTGGTTTATTTGGGAAGATTCAAACCTTGGCTGGCAAGGCTGGGCTGGCGATAGTTGGCACCAAGGTACTCATGGATATTACTATGGTGCTTTTTGGTTTGGTATGCCTGATTGGAACCTCAAAAATCAAGAGGTCATCGAATTTCATAAAAATAATTTACGATTTTGGCTAGACCTAGGCGTCGACGGCTTTCGGTTTGATGCAGTGGGTAACCTCATAGAAAACGGAGCAGATCGCTGGTACGGAGAAGAGGCCAACCATCAAATCAATAACACTATGAGAACACTTTTAGAGGAAGAGTATTTTAATAAATACCTTGTTTGTGAAGACCCTGGACACCCCAGTGATGCAGCTCAATCAAATTCATGTGGTTCAGCATTCGCATTTGGTCTTAATACAGCAATTTTTGAGAGCATTACAAATGGCTCGGCAAGTGAAATAGCCCCCTATTTTTCAGACTTTACCTTAGACAAAATGGCTCTTTTACTCTCGAATCATGATGCTTTCGCAGGCAGCAGACCATTCAATCAGCTTAACGGCAACGAGCCACAATTAAAGCTCGCAGCTAGTATACTCATGACGCTTCCAGGGAAACCTTTTATTTACTACGGTGAAGAAGTTGGGATGAGTGCAGGAAACGGCTTACAAGCTGATGCAAGCTTAAGGGTCCCTATGAGCTGGAACTCACAAGGTGGTTTTACAACTGGCAGCTCATTTCGCACTGCCGCAGCAAATAAGCTTGAATATAATGTTAGAGATGAACAACATGACTCAGACTCAATTCTAAGTCATTATAAAAATCTTATGCAAATGCGCATAAACCACCCTGTCATGACATCTAAAAACTACGGTTTAGTAACCGCTGGAGATATTCTACATTTTTATCGCTATACAGGTACTACCTACGCTCATATTATTATTAATATGACAAATAGTTCTCAAAACTACACTATTAATACAATGCAGTCAGACTTATCAATAACAGAAATATTTCCTTTGCAGTCATCTTTTATACAGACAAGCAACTCAAATTACTTAGATATAAACTTACTTCCCTTTGAAACTAAAGTTATCAAATACAGTTTGCCTTAGTTTGCATCTATACCCATAGCGTTAGAGATTACAAACATAATAATTCACATCGTGGTCACCTTTTTAGCTGCAAATTTAAGTCACCTATACATTTATGAGCGCCATGCCGAATTAAAAAAAATTTTTTTCTAACGCAAACATCCATTTAAAGCCCGAGAGCAACATCACAGCTTCTTGTCAATATTTCATTTCTAGTTTTTTTTAGATATACTAATTTTAATGTGAGCTGCGGTGTACGTGTTTTCGATTACGTCCCTGAGCCGATACTTCTATCAAAGGAAGGCTTACGCCTTACTATTGAGCAGGACCGCATTATAGCGGTAAGCCTACGGTAAAGCTGTGCCATCCGCCTTGAACTTACGGGTTCAAGGGCAACATCGATAGCGGCACCTTGGTTCACAGGTTTTCTTCTTAACTACTCTTCCCTTTTCATTTTCCAGCTTATGTATGATTATCAACACGAACGCAGAGCAACGTAAAATTTTACGTAAAAAAATTCGTCAACAACGAAGAGCCCTATCTCCTCAAAATCAGAGCTGTGCATCAAAAAAATTACAATATCAACTATTAAAAATAATTAATAAAAACCAACACCGCTTTAAAAATAAATTAATTCGCATTGGCACATATAAAGCAGGTGACGGGGAAATTAGCACAGCATACTTTGAAAAAAAAACCTCTTCTCGAAGAATTGAATTTTTATTTCCAATTATCCAAAAAAATAAAACTCTTTATTTTGGAAAAAAAATACGTAATAAATTTCCTCGATCGAATATGTATAAAATCCCTGAACCACTCAAAGAACAGCAGACTCATGTTAATGATCTCGATATATTGCTGTTACCTCTTGTTGCAGCAACTAGAAAAGGAACGCGCTTAGGTATGGGTGGTGGGTTTTATGATAGAACACTTGCGAGAATTAAAAAACCAGGCCCCTTGCTTATCGGTATTGCACACGATTTGCAAATTATTTCAGATATCCCAGAAGAGCCATGGGATAAACCTATAAATTATATCGCGACAGATAAACAGATCATTATCTGCCGCTCATAGTAAAAGTAAGATACCACTATTCTATAGTGCTTACTGCATCTTCTGCTTCAATACGAAATACTGTTGTTGTATTAACAAGGCTGCTAAGCTTTTCACCTGCCCCACCATTAGAGAGTTCATCTTGAGCAAGCTCAACGCCAAGCTCAATTGATGTACAAACACCAGAAACAAAGAGTGCGACACCTGCATTTAAAGCAACAATATCTCGTGCAGGATCATGCACATCATTTGGTTCTTTCTTGAAGATACGTTTAATAATTGCCAAGCTGTCTTCAGGTGAAGTCACTTTAAGTTCATCAAGTGATGCTGTTTTTAAGCCCACATCTTCTGGAGATAAAGTTGCTTCTGTAATAACACCATTATCAAGCAACGCATAGTGAGATGGGCCAGAAATCGAAAACTCATCAAGCCCACCATGGCCATTCACAACTACAGCTTTTTTAAGCCCTAAACCTTTAAGCACTTCAGCAACTGGGCGCACTAAATCTTTACTATAAACACCTAGAAGCTGATGAGGCACACGAGCTGGATTTGTAAGCGGCCCAAGCATATTAAAGAGCGTGCGAATACCAAGGGCTTTGCGAGCAGGCATTGCATACTTCATTGCCGAGTGATGTGCCGGTGCAAACATAAAGCCAACACCAAGGTTTTTAACGCAAATTTCCACTTGAGCTGGTGTTAAATCAAGATAGACACCTGCAGCTTCTAACACATCAGCAGCACCAGACTTGCTAGAAAGAGACCTATTACCGTGCTTAGCAACAGCACCACCTGCCGCAGCAACAACAAAACTTACAGCAGTAGAAACATTAAAAAGATGAGCGCCATCGCCACCAGTACCACAGGTATCAATTAAGTGTGGCACATCAACAACAACACCTTTAGAAAGGTTACGCATGACTTGAGCAGCCGCTGTAATCTCTTCAACGGTTTCACCTTTAGCTCTCAACCCCATTAAAAAAGCTGCAACCTGCTCATTTTGCCACTGGCCGGTCATAATATCCTGCATAGCCCAGTGCATCTGCTCTGAAGGTAAATTTTTACCGCAAGCGAGATCTTCTAGCGTATTGCTGATCGTATAACTCATGCTCATGTTCCTTTAGTTTCTTTCAGTTTGTAGTTCAGTGTAGCCTAACGCAGATTCATCTATAAATATGCCCTGCTCTTTAAAAAAAGCCCCAATCATGTGTCGGCCATAATCAGTGAGAAGAGCTTCTGGATGAAACTGCACACCATAAATTGGCAATGATTTATGCTTAATGCCCATAATCTCATCGAGACATTGATCTTTATCAAGCGTCCAACATGTGACCTCTAACTCAGATGGTAAGCTTGTTTGTTCTGCCACAAGTGAATGGTATCGAGTGACATTGAATGATTGAGGTAGCCCTGCAAATAGACCTGTATCAGAGTGAAATACCTTAGAGGTTCTACCATGAACGACGGTCTTTGCCCGTATCACTTTTCCACCAAAGGCTTCAGTTATGACTTGATGCCCTAAACATATACCAAATAAAGGTATTTTAAAAGCAAAGTGCTTCACAACATCAATGGATATACCAGCTTCTTGGGGTGTGCCAGGGCCAGGACTTATTAAGATGGCTTGAGGAGATAAAGCTTCGATTTCACTTAAGGATATCTGATCACTATATTTGATCAGAATTTCAACGCCTAACTCTTGGCAAAAGCGTACCAAGTTATAAGTAAATGAATCATAGTTATCTATCATCAGAATCATCGAGAAGTTCCAGTCCTGTCACCTATAAAATGATCAAATGATATCACACAAGATATGAGCATGCTGCTATGAGTTATGAAAAACTATATTCATAACTCATAAGTTTTAGACTTGAGATATATGATACTTATAGAAAAGACTCTTATAGGAGGCAATTTCACCAGCTATTTCAATAGCAAGATCATCAGGACTTACTTCTTGAACATCCAATGAAAGACTTGCCAATACCTGCAGAAACTCTGAATCATGACGAGCAGCATCGATAACATCCTTATAATAGTGATAGTGCTTCCCTGCCATTTGCTTTGGGGCCATAATACCGTACCAACCCTTAAAGTTCATATTTGCAACACCAGACTCAGCCATGGTTGGTATCTCTGGCCATGGTGGGTGACGATCCTTCGAGCAAACAGCAATCACTCTAAAAACACCAGAATCTATCTCTTTTTGCGCATTACCACTGACCATAATACAAGCAGCAAGCTCTTTGTGAAGCATATCCTCTATCATAAGCGAAGTGCCGCCATAATAGAGAGATCGTAAGGCAACCTTCTTTTCACGTGCAAGTATAAGGCTAGCTAAGTGACTTTCAGAACCATAAAAAGTATTTCCTATTTCACGGTATTCTGGGTTTTTTCTAACCCATGCAATATAATCATCGACGGTCTGAACACTTGCATCGACAGCAGGCCCTAGAACTAAAGCAAAGGCGTTATACCCAATCAACGATACGGGTTTAAAGTCTTTCAGCGGATGATATGGCAAATTTTTAAATAAACATGGAAAAACGGTCATTAGAGAACTAGTTACTTGTAGCAACTGACGTCCTTCCGGATTAGAATTTTGCACATGAGTTGTTGCTGTTAGTGTTTTTTTACCTGGCTCATTCACAAAGTTAAAGTGATGTGTATTGTGTTGCAGTCGGTAAAGTGTATCGACTAAATTAAAGCCAATTTTCGAACCAATACCTGTTTTACCATAACCAAAATAAATATCAGTTGTAGTGTAAGGCCCTAAGTTTTCTGCAAGTAAAGGATTCAACTGACCTATTGCTAAGCTACCAGCCAAACATTGCAAAAGAAATGCTCTTCTATCCATAATAAGAATTCCTATCGACGCAGCTCAGTTATAAGAATACGCCACAATTGGTTCCAAAAACTTTGCGCTAAGCTTTGTGGTTCGACATTAAGCGCTAACTCTCCTCTTAAGCTCACTGGTATATTTAAAGTTTCTTCCGATGTTGGCCTAAAACGAATTTTGTTTTGAGAATTAACAGGAACCAAAAGACCTTTATCACTTTTATTGACAAGAATGTCACCCCCATACTCCGATGTCAGCTCTGCTGGCTCAATATGAGTTGTTGCTGAATAGTCAAAACTAGTAATACTCACATCCGTGTATTTCCAAGCAGCATTATCGGGATAAAACCGCGCAATCTGCGGCATAATGATTCTGTTAAGCTGAGTTTCATCGATAAAGGCATGTCCATACAGCGCATCACTGACAACCAAACCAAGTATTTGCCCTTTAGCAACAGAGTGGCCAACTGCAATATCAGTCAACAAACCTGTTACCCTGCCTGTTATTTTAGATTTTACAATCAGTTTATCTTGTCGAAGCCTTAGCCCTTCTAAATCTGTAAGATATTTATCAAGCTCTTGTGTTAAAATCAATACAGCAGACCTGTCTTGTTCAGAGCCAGCAATACGATCAAGCTGCTTTTCTAATACTTCTATTTTTTTATAAACTTGATTCATTGCAAACTCGAGTTCTTTGGAATCAAGTTCAAATAAAACTTGCCCTTTAGAAACAAGCATACCCTCTTTAACACTGAGTGATTTTACTTCTGCATTTTCAAGTACAACTAGTTCCTCACTTTGCTTTAGTACGACACCTGGTATATGTAATGTTTTATTTAAGGGTAGAAAAAAAACTGTCAAAAAAAGAGCAAAACCAAAAACGTACGTTATCTTCCGTGCTCGACTCATACCGCCACCATCACTCAATAAATCCTTTATTCTTCTCACATACCCTAAACCCACAAAGTAATAAAAAATAGAAAAACAGAGTATAAGTATTGAAAAGTGCTGCACTGAATAATAAAGCAGCGCGCAAACTGTAAATATTATGAATATTTGATATAACTTAACACCCAATCCAAAGGCAGCCATTAGAAAAAGGCGTTTAAACGAAACAAGCTCTGCCTTTTTTTCGGAAAAACCAAGCAACAACATATCAACAAACCAATTTAGAGTGTAAACAGATCGTTGATGTAAATTCTCGATCTTTAAAAAGTCACACAGCAAGTAATAACCGTCAAACTTGGCAAATGGATTAAGGTTAATCGCAACACTCATAATCCAACTTGTAGTACCTAATACAAAAAAAGTATCTTTTGCAATTCCAATGGGCAGAAAAGCCCACAAAAAAGTACTCCAGCCAGCAATATAGATTTCAGCACAAACACCTGAAGCGGAAATACGCATTTTCTTTTTTGCGCTGTTTAACCGAGCCACACTGTCTAGCTCTGTGTAGAACATAGGCAAACCAAAGTACGTAGCGACCCCAAGCCTACCAATTTGACATCCATACCTATCTGCGGTGTGAGCATGAGACATTTCATGTATAAACTTTATAAAAACCAGGGATAAAAGATAACTAACAAGACCTTCAAATGAGATAAAACCTTTAAAAGAAACAACGAATAAATCAATTTGCCTTAAAGCAAAGTAGACACCAACAACACTACAAAAAAACCATATTAAAATCATTCCTTTAGTTTTTAAAAAACTAAAATATGGAAAGACATAATCCTTAAAACTATCAACTCGAACAAGAGGAAATTTGTACGTTAAAAAATCAGCAATACGACTATCTTTAGAACTTTGCACATATTGCGAGTATACAGACTGTCTATTTTCTTTAGTATCAATCTCGACGAGATAGTTATCCTTTAAAAAATGATACAAGCTTTTTAATTCAGCTAAATCTAGATCCTTATTGATTTGATCTAGGACTTCTTTCATTTTGGAAACACTTCCTAGAGACCACATTGATAATAAAGCAACATCCTCATCACCTATGATGAAGTATCTATTTTGTACAGGATCTACTACTCGCCACTGACGCTGGCCTTGTACACTTGTTTGTGCAGACTCAATAATAATATCTTGACGAAGTGGAGGTAACTTATCAGTACCAAGCCCTTCCCCTATCATAAGCCTAACCTCTGGCGCACAAATTGAAGTGGGCGTCTCACTAACTGCCAGATGAGTGGTGATGTACCACTGTAAATTCGAGCGGTCCCTCTTGAACCAATTCGAGGGTTATCACCCTCTTCCGGCATAGCTACAAGTGTATATGCCATTACACCACTTGCGGTTAATGCTGGCTTATAGCTGATTGAGTCTAAAATCGCAGTATGACCACCAAGAGGAGATGAATCGAGATATACCGTTACAGGAGTCCCTTTTTTAATAGCAATTACATCTGAAACAGGAAGCTCAATATGGTATTTTACTTTTTTTGGGTCAGCTACTTTTAATATTTGCTCCCCCATTTTAATACTTTTACCTTCCCAATCATTTTTATCCGTATAAATAGCAACACCATCAACAGCAGAAATTGCTTGGGTTTTTGCAAGCATTTCATCCGCATAGGCAGCTTCTAATTGTGCTAAACCATACTCTGTATAAGCAATTGCTTGATCATACCCAGCATCAATATGGTCAAACGCTAGAGCGGTAATATTTTCCAGTTTTGCATTTGCAACTTCTAATCGCTGGTAAGCTAAATTTTTTTCATTTCTGGCTCTTAAATCATCAAATTGAATAAGAAGATCACCTTTAGTTACAATACTATTCGTCTCAACCTCAATAGTATTAATAACACCATCAAACGGAGCAGTAACAACAAAAGGATCATCAGGAACAACTTCAACTGAAGCAAGCACACTATAGGGAATAGGGATAAAGAGTGACACACAAAATCCAGAAACCAGTATTATTTTGGCTGGAATGGTATTAATCAGCTTCCCTTTAAAAAAGCTACTTTTTTTGGGCTGCAAAGCGCCTAATGCATGACCATATGTCTTCGAAAGTCTTTGCAATAAAGACAAATGCTTATCAGTAAATTCTTTTTTCCTAAACAACAGAAGACCAACATTGAGCTCACCTGCAGAGATTATAGGCACCCACAAAATATTATTAAATGGGTATTTTTCATTTTCAAAGTTAATATCTTCTTTTAAACTTAACTTTAAAACATCTTTATCTTGAACATTTTTATCAGAAGCAAGCCAAGCATGTATTTTTTGAACTAATTCACTACTACCATCAGCGTCTGGTATATTTTTAACTAACTCCAACTTAAAAGTTCCAACAATATTTCGGACAAACAACATGGAACAGTCAAATGGCGCAATAGCACTCAAGTCATGAGCTAAGTGAAAATAGAGTTCAGACTTATTTCTAAGCTCTCGAATCTCAGATTCAAACTGGAGTAATCTTATAGCTGAAAGAGCAAGAGGATTATCTTTCGCTATATCTTCACGATTCCTTTCAAATATATTCACTCAATGCCTTCCTGATACATAAATTTAACTGAGCCACTCATACCGGGTAACAACATTTTTTCTTCTATATCTAATTGGCTAACAGCACCAATTACCTTTACCGTCTTACTAACAGCATCAATGTAGGGTCTAATAAATACTACTTCAGCAAAAATAACTTCACTTGTTTCATCTATAAAAAATTCAAAACTATCGCCAACTTGCAACCAATTCAACCATGAAGAAGGAATAATAACCTCAACATTCATTCGTCTTAAATCAACAATTTCGATCAATGGCTGATTCATAGCTACAGCTTCAAACTTATTCACTTTTTTATCTATAACGTAGCCGTCAAATGGTGCACGAATAACACACCCTTGATTTCGAGCCCGAATTGCATTCAGCTCAGCTTTCGCTTTACTTAGCTCTGAAACAGATGTAAGTATTTCAAAGGCACCAACAGACTCATGCTGCTGCAAAACTTTATTTGAATTTACTTTTTGTTGTTGAATATCTGACCAAGCTTTTGCAGCCTTTGCTTCTTGATATTGACGCACACAGTTAAACTTAACTAAAACATCATCTTTTTTAAACTCGGACCCAACAGCTTCAGGTATTTGTAGAATCTGAGCATCAATTTCAGCAGATAAAGTTGATTGATTCACAGCTCGAATGAGACCTCTAACAACTGTCTGTTTTTCTTTATCCAAATTCAGCTCTACAGCGTAAGATTTTGAATTAAATAATAAACAAATAGCAGCAACCAATATTAATGATCTAGCGAATTTTTGGTAATACAACTGCTCTCTCCTCCCAATGCTCTTTCAGTTTCTGAGCCAACTCATCTACCGACATATTGGAGTTAATTTCAAACCCATAATTATCAAGCCCCATAGCAGCATATAAATTTGCATATGAATTTTGCATATCAGCATAGGAGGAGTCGTAATTAATTTCGCTTAAAATGTAGTTTAGCTTTTCTTTAACAAGCGTTTGCTGACCAACCAACTTAGCCTCATGGCGGGCATCAATTAAAGCTAATATCCTGGATTGCACATCATTACCTTGTTTAATTGCTCTTAGTTCTTGCGCTTTTCTCACAAATTTAGCTCTCGCAACGTGTACTTGTGTCATAACTGCCATAATCAACGCTCTTTTACGAGCCTCAATAACACGCCTTTCTGCAAAAATAGCTCGCTTTTTAATTGGGTATTTAAATACTGATAACAGATCCCAGCTTACATTCGCGCTAAAGTTATACCATTGCTGATTAAATAGAAATTCATTTGTATCGTAGTTAGCCCCAAAAACAGTCCTGAATGTAGGTAATGATTCATAAAAAGCTCGCTCGAGTTTCTCATCATTAATATTTTCTGTATACAATAGTTCTCGCATTTCAGAGCGATAATACAGCGCTGTTTTGACAAGCTGATCAACTGAGGCTGGTAGCATTGGCACAACTTCTGTTCGCGTTGGAATTTCAAGTTTGTAGCGAATATTTGGAGGGAGATTCATTAAGGCAGCTAACTGATACTTAGATATAATAAGTTCTTCCTGAATTCGCTGCACATCTGCTTTTACTTTAATTAAATCTCTTTGGTAGGATAAGGTTGGAAGTAAAGTAACTTTTCTTGTATTTTCCAGTTCATACGCTTGAAATAAGGCTTCTTCAGCTAAGCTTTCTAATTCTAATAGTTTTTCAAATGTTCTCTCAGCACTGACAGCTCGCCAATAAGCTGTTCTTACATCTTCAATAATTCTGTTCAAAACCTTGCGATGTCTTTCATGAGCAATATATGTTTCAGCCTCTGCTTCTTTTGAAGCTATATATGAAATCGCTGACTCCAATATATCTAAACTCAAGGTCAAATCAGCTGACTGGCTATCTCTTTCTGCAGATGTTGAAGGCTCTAAAGACTCTCGTCCAGATAAAAGTGATCTGCTTCGAGAACCAGCATCATTATTACGAATTCCTGAATTTACTGAGCCTACGAGTGTTGGCCAAATACCTGTTTCAGATAATTTTTTAAGTAAATTTCTATATTCTGTTTCACGGCGCTCAACTTCTTCATCAAGATTAAAAACAATAGCCCTAGCCATTGCTTCATATAAAGTGATTGGTCTCTCGATAATATTATCTTTAGAATTTTCTATCACTTCCTTTTGCAAATACACAACGCCAATCTCTTCATCCATGTCAAGAGGTTCCATTGTTGTACATCCTGAAAGCAACAATACAATCATCAAAAAAAATCGCATACGTACTACTTACTATCCCTAAAATACTACATTCAAATTTAAGAAAGCATTTTTATGATATCCATAATCTCTTTTACTGGTAAATTAACGATGTCTTGGAGCTGTTCTTCGAAACCTTCTTCAGCATTTTCCAGCTCTTCTTCACCGTCAGCCCCGTCAAGCCCAGGTATTTCTAAGTCTTGGATATCTTGCGCGTCAAGAACACCAGTTTCAACGTTTTCAAAGTTATCGTAAAACTGACCTTCCACTTCAGATTCAAACCCCATACCATTAAAATTATTATCCGTAATTGAGTCGACTCCACCTAATGAGCTCATCATATTTAACGCAGCCATAGTAGGAGTTGCACTTGAAACCTCTCCTATACCTCCCAACTGATTAATTCCATTTACGGCCTCGAGAATTAGAGGATCATAATCAACGACTGCCGGTTCACTCAATGTTGGATTATTGCTTTGTATATTGCTCCGGCCGGAATCATCTGCAGCTCTATTTGAATTTCCAGAATCAGTTTCTGGACCCACAGGTGCAATATTTTCTTCAACAAAAACGTCTACGCTTCCAGTTGTTACTGCTCCATTTGTATCGGTTATTGTATAAGTAATTACATCATTACCGACAAAATCTGGATTTGGTGTGTAAGTAAGCTCTCCATTCTCAGAAAATATAACTGTTCCATTATCTGACGCAGCATTGACTAGTTGTATGCTGTCACCATCAACATCAAAATCATTAGCTAACACATTAATATTTGCTGGCTGACCTTGTGTTATTTGCAACGTATCATTTTCTGCTGTAGGACTATCATTAACGGGCAGAATATTTATTTCTATTTGGCCTGTTTGATTTTCACTTTCACCATCATTGAAAGTGTAGTTAATAACATCTTGTCCTGTAAAATTTTCTGCAGGCGTGTAGATAATTTGACCATTTTCATTAATTACCACGCTTCCATTTTCAGCACTTATACCTGAAAAATTAATTAAATCACCATCTAAATCTTCAACATAATTACTTAAATTTAAATTAATTGATTCATCTTCATTAATTTCAATAATTTGTCTTTCAGATGTAGGAATATCATTTACAGGCGTTACGTTTATTTCAATAACACCAGCCGCAGAGCCCCCATTCCCATCATTTACACTAAATCTTATAGTATCTGGCCCGCTATAATTTTCATTCGGTATATAATCAATGGTTCCATTCTCATTAATAATGACAATGCCATTCTCAGCATTAATAGCTTCAATTGATATATTATCGCCGTCAGGGTCACTCACATATGAAAGAATATCAATATTTGTTCTTGTGTCCTCACTGGTTTCCAACACTATATTACTTTGCACTTCAGGTGCATCATTAACCGCATTTACTGTAATTGTCACAGTGCCTTCTGTAACACCGCCATTACCATCTTGTATTGCATATGAAACCGTATCTGTTCCATTAAAGTCAGTATTAGGTGTGTAGGTAATAGACCCATCTGGATTAATAACCACGGTTCCATTTTCAGCTAAGGCTCCAGTAACTGAAATTGAATCACCATCAAGATCGCTATCATTGCCCAAGACATTAACTTGAACTGATGTATCTTCATCTGTAGATGCAAAATCATTTGCAGCTTGTGGTGCATCATTTACAGGTGTTACCGTGACTGTAACCGTAGCTGTTGAAGTACCACCATTGCCATCAGTAATGTTGTAAGAAATCGTGTCTGTGCCATTAAAATCAGCATTCGGCGTATAAGACACTGTACCGTCTGGATTAATTACGACAGTACCGTTTGCAGCACTTGCCCCTGTAACACTTAAGCTGTCGCCGTCAGCATCCGTATCATTTGCGAGCACATCAACCGTTACGCTGGTATCTTCAGCGGTTGTTGCTGAATCGTCATTTGCAACAG
>TARA_B100000686_G_scaffold355381_1_pt1 | contig 32934 bp, 28 predicted proteins | sample TARA_B100000686 | Tara Oceans TARA_B100000686 (sample SAMEA2622733) | marine metagenome | biome: marine biome (ENVO:00000447); feature: marine epipelagic mixed layer (ENVO:xxxxxxxxx); material: "saline water (ENVO:00002010), including plankton (ENVO:xxxxxxxx)" | depth 150 m | reverse complement strand
ATAATTGATAAAAAAAAGAATAGAGTTGTAATAGCTAGAGATCACTTTGGTGTAAAACCAATTTTTTATTTTTCAAAAGATGATTTTTTATTGTTTGGTTCTGAAGCAAAAGCGATTCTTTCTCATCCATCGGTACCTAGAAAAAGGAATAATCATGCAATTCACCTTCTTTCAAACTTGCGGTATGTTCAATCTAACCAAACATTATTTAAGGATATTAACCATGTTCCTCCAGGTTCGTATTTATTATATGAAAATGAAAGAATAGTTATAAAACGCTATTTTCAATTTAATCCATCAATTCAGAAAATGTCGTATAATGAAGCAAAAGAAGGGATTCTGGAAAAATTGAAAAAAGCTGTCAAGACTCAGTTAATCAGTGATGTCCCTATCGGTGTTTATCTTTCGGGAGGAATGGATTCTTCAAGCTTAGTAGCAATGATGTCCGATTTAGGAATTGATGATATAAGAACTTTCACGCTTGGGTTTAACGAACCCACTGATGAATTTGAAAGTGCGCAAATTATTGCTGATCAATTTGACACTGAACATTATACAATGAATCTAGATTTAAATCCTATGAAATATTTTCCAAATGTTATATGGCATTCTGAAGTTCCGAAAATTAATTTGCTACAGGGATATATCATGTCAAATTTTGTCTCTAAGCATGTTAAGGTAGTACTGGGAGGAATGGGAGGTGATGAGCTTTTTGCAGGATACGATATTCATGGAATATTATATGCACTTCAATCATTATCAGATTGGGTTCCTAAATCAATCGAAAATTTTATTGGGGCACCTATAGGTAATTTTTTATCAATCATGCAACGTAAAACAGGAATCATGAAATGGGATGAATATCGTCGTGGGCTGCAAACAGTTTTGGCATCAGGAAATATATTAAAACAGCTATTAATTCTTCGTAATGTTTGGGATCACGAAGAATCTGTGCTTAAAGAAATTTATACTGATGAATTCAGATTAAAAAGATTACCAAAAGTTGAATCAGAATTTTCAGAATTAGCTGAATCTTTAGATAATTCTACCACAATGGAAAAAGTTTTTGAAATTGAATTTCATAGTAAAATGGTAAATGATTATCTCTGGACCGAAGATAGAATGTCAATGGCACATTCTATAGAAGAGCGGGTACCGTTTTTAGATCGGGATTTAGTGGATTTTGCTTTTTCCATTCCTGCCGATTTAAAGATGAAAGGTAATAGAAAAAAATCTCTTTTTCGATCAGCTATGAGTACTATGCTACCAGAACAAATTATTAACAAAAAAAAATGGGGATTTACAATAAATCCTTATTTGCAATTTCAAAAAGATTTAAAACATACAGTCGAAAAAGTTTTAACTCAGCGATTCATAGAAAATCAAGGTATATTCAATTATAGATATATTCGCTCAATTTTAGATTACAAACCAAATCCGAAATTACGTTGGCATTATAATTTCCTTTGGATACTTACTGGTCTAGCTATTTGGGAAAAAATGTTTATTAACACCAATTCTTTTTTAAAAAAAACTCATTCCATTGAAGAATATTACAGTTGAAGAAAGTATTAATTATAACTTATTATTGGCCTCCCAGCGGAGGACCTGGAGTACAGCGAATACTAAAATTTTGTAAATATTTACCCGAATTTGATTGGAAAGTTTTTGTCCTGACTGTAAATAATGGGGAATATCCTAATATAGACTATTCACTTAATAAAGAGTCAGACACATTAAATATAAAAGTTATTAAGACAAAAACATTTGAACCTTTTAAGTTGTACAAATGGATTTTAAGAAAAAAATCTATCCCATCTTATGAGTTGAACTATTCAAAGATGAGTCTTTTTTCAAGAATAGGTAATTGGATTCGGATGAATTTTTATATTCCAGATGCTAGAAAAGGTTGGATCCCGTATGGAGTGAAAGCAGGGAAGGAACTTATAAAGAATAAAAAGATTGACATTATCTTTTCTTCAGGTCCGCCACAATCTTTACATTTTATTGCAAAAAGATTAAAAGATGAATTCTTAATACCTTGGATTGCAGACTTTAGAGATCCATGGACAGATTTATTTTACTACACAATGCATAGGCGTTTATCCTTTATCAAACAAAAAGATATAGAATTAGAGAGTAAAATACTATCATCTGCAAATTCTCTAACAGTTGTAAGTCAGGGATTAAAAAATTTATATACTGATAAAAATCCCGAGCTTAAGATTAATGTAGTCCATAATGGCTTTGATGAGGAAGATTTCCAAAATCTTGAACCAGATAAAGTTCATAAAGATAAAATAATAATTTCTTATTTAGGCAATATGGCACTTTCACAAGTTCCCTATAAATTTTTCAAAGCTATTTCAGAATTAATTCAATCAGGAAAAAAAATTGAAATCAAAATTATTGGTCAAATTCATTCAGATGCTATAACAGAAATCAAAAAAAATAATCTTCAAAATTTTATTAGGCACATTGGCTACAAACCACATAGGGAAGCATTATTGAATTTGATGGAATCCAATTTTCTTTTACTTGTGGTTCCGAGAACACCTCAAAATAACCTAATTATAACAGGGAAATTATTTGAATACCTTAGGTCAGGTATACGTATTATTGCAATTGGGCCAAGAAATGGAGATGCTGCTGCAATCATAAGGAAAACAAATAGCGGGATGATATTTGGATATAATGAAACTAGTGCATTAAAAAATTATATTATTTCTCCACCGAATAAAGAAAAATCTAATATTGAAAATTATAACCGAAAGAATTTAACAGAAAAATTATCAAGAATATTTGATCAGGAACTGGAAATAAACAATGTCAATTCATAAAAAATTTTTTATGATAAAAAAATTGTATAAAGATATTGCAAGGGGGGAAAACTTTTATAGCATATGTGATGATATACATGGCAGTATCCTCGGTCAATATTATTTTGTTTTTGATGAAAAAAGAGTTCGTTCGGGTAAAGACCAAAGTTTAATATCATCTTTTGATAAAGATGGAATACCTTTAAATAATACATATATTGATGTAAGTGAAGTGGATTTAATTTATTATCCAATATCTATTGGACAGATGGGATTGTCTGTGTATCATACTTACCTTAGAACTAAGTCTATTTATGACTTAAATAGATTTTTAAAATTTGCTGATTGGTATAAGGAAAATGCGATATTTAATAAAAATAGTGGAGCAAAATGGCTTACTAATGTTGCACTTCCAGCGTATGAAAACCCTGGTCCATGGCAGTCTGCATTTGCACAATCGAGAGCTATCTCGATTCTGTTAAGAGCCTTTCAGGAAACAGGCCAAAATGAATATAATGATTTAGCTAAAAGAGCAATAATTCCATTCTCGATTTCTGTCAGGGATGGAGGTGTGACTTCATTCACAGAGTGGGGTCCATTTTTTGAGGAGTACACTGCTAGTGTACCCATATTAGTTTTTAATGGTCATATTTTTTCTTTATTTGGGTTATATGACTATATACGTGTAAATCCAGAGAATACAGACGTTTTAACTATTTTTCGGTCTGGAATAAAAACATTGGTAAAATGTTTACCAACATTTGATCTTGGTTATTGGACTAGATATAACTACTGTCAAGCACCATTCTATCCAGATGTAGATCCTTCTACCCTTAGTTACCAAAGATTGCATATTATGTTATTAAAAATAATAAATAGAATCAGTCCACAAGAAGAATTCTCTTATTTTATCAAAAAATGGAATGAACAAATTCGAATTATAAATTATTTAAAGTCTGGATTAGTGAAGTATAAAGCTCTAAAAAAGATGAACCGAATATAAAAATTATGGTATCTATAAAATTAATTATATTCCGCTGGTGAAAAATAAAATAACCTATGATATTTTGATTTACTAGTATATCTATTTTTAAACTTTAAAATAAATTGATAAATAAAAAAATACTATTTATTCATCCTGGATTATCGACATTTGTTCGGAACGATCTAGAATTTATAAAAAGAGAATTTTCTTCCAAACAGTTCCACTATCACTCTAGTAGTTCTTTTATAAGAAACCTATTTGAACAGATTAGATTAATTTTTTGGTTCACGTATAATATTTGGTGGTGTGATTACGTATATATATGGTTTTCAGATTATCACTCCTTTTTTCCTATACTTATCTCCAAATTACTAAAGAAAAAATCTTTTATTGTTATAGGAGGATATGAAGTATCATATTTTTATAAAATTGGGTATGGATCAAGATCAAACCCTTTTAGATTTTTTCTAACTAAATATTCTATTAAAAATGCTAGTTTAAATTTACCAGTTTCTAAATTTGTTGATGTAGAGATGAAAAAAATGTATGGTAATGTTGAATCTGCTGTGATCTACAATGGTGTTAATTGCGCAAAGAATTATAGTAAAATTAAAAACAGAAAAGGGTTTCTTACTGTTGCTATTTTCGATGATGATCAAAGATATAAGCTTAAGGGAATTGACTTATTTATTGAAACTGCTTCTTATTTTCCTAATGAAGAATTTGTCATTATAGGATGTGATAAAAATTTTATTCGCAATATACATTATCCAGAAAATGTAACTATATATCCAAAAGTTTCACCTGATGAACTTTCTAGATTTTATTTAGAAGCGAAGTATTATTGTCAATTTTCATTGGTAGAATCTTTTGGTTTAGCAGTTGTGGAAGCAATGTCTTATGGATGTATACCAATAGTAGTAGATAGAGGTGCATTAAAGGAAATAATTCAAGGGCATGGAATAATCCTACAGAATAGATCAATAAATGATATAATAGAAAATATCAAATTAATTATTAATAAAAAGTTTGATACGAATTCAATCGTTCAACATACATCAAAATTTTCTTTGGAAATTCGTAATACCATTCAAAGAAAAATCATGGTTGGTTAACCAAAATTATATTAATGAAACAATACTTTTATAAATTAATTTATAATAGAAACGTAAACTTTTTGCTAAGAAATATAAATAAGGCTTTAGTTTTAATTTTGCCAAGATGGTTGAGATTACCACCTTCTGGAATTATAACTATAAAATTTAATAGGAAAACATTAAAGTTAGAGACAAATCAAACAAGTTCGGTAACTCAAATTATTTTTTGGGATGGATATAGAAATTTTGAGTATACAAATATTTTTATTTCCCTTATAAAGAAGGTTGATATATTTTATGATATTGGAGCAAATATAGGATATTATTCAATTATATCATCCTTTGAAAATCCAAATATTAAGGTCTTTAGTTTTGAACCAGCTGCTGGGCCTCTACATTTTTTGAAAAAAAATGTGAAACTAAATAAACTGAAGAATATAAAAATAGAATCAAAAGCCTTATCAGATAAGACTGGTGAAATAACTTTTCATGAAATACAAAATAAAAAATATAAATTTTTAAAACATAACTTATCGGGTGAGGGTAGTACTATGGGTGTTATACCTGGAAGAAAATTTATCAAAAGGAAAGTAGAAACTATTTCTTTAGATAATTATACAACGTCAAATCACCATATTATTGATTTAATAAAAATAGATACTGAGGGTACTGAAAGTCTAATCCTTAGCCAAGCATCTAACATATTAAAAAATATGAAACCAATTATAATCTGTGAAACACTTTTTAATACCATAGAAAATCAATTAGAAGAAATCTTATTGCAATATGGTTATCAATTTTTTAATCATGTTGAAAGAGGCCTAAAAAAGGTGGATACTATTAAAAGGGAAACAGATAATGGTGTAAGAAATTGTTTTTTTGTTCATCCAGAAAAACAGCATCTTATATCAGAATTTATAATTTAATAATTAGACTAAATTAATTTTTTGGATAAAACATCTTAATATCATCTTTGTATATCTCTTCTATTCTAATTATATGTTTATTTGAAAGATTATCTATATTATTTCCTGATTTATTTTTATGGAAGATTTTTGTAATCGGCATTTTTATTTTATCTGCCACATACTTAAAATCATTTTCAAAGTTTTCAAATCTTCCTATAAAATCTACAACATCCATATCAATTAATGCATTTTGTGAACGCAAATGTTCATCACATTCATAAATATTTAATGTTTCAACCCAGCTTATAAACGAATCTAAATTTTTCATTTTTTCATACATATCAGTTTCAAAACAAAAATAATTCTGGTTTAAGACTTTATCTTTCCAAGCGCTAATAAATTTTTCAATTGGGTTTCTTACAAACGCGAACTTAAAATAGCTTTTATACATTGCAGGTATATAACCAACCTCAGAGCTGTAAATATATTCCCTAGGTGAAGAATCTTTCATATGCTGATTAATTGTTCGAGAAGCAACTTTATAGGTTCGATACCAAAGAGTACGGTATTTGAAATTATAGGATAAAAAATACTTTTTTCGAGAAAATCGTGAAACAATGTACTTATTGAAATAAAAATGTTTTAGTTTGTTCATATGATTATATTATGGAACATTTTTGATAATATTGGTTTATAATAATTTGATGGATATAGACAAATGAATGTTATATTATTATTTTGGCAATGACAATTTAAGTTCTTTATTAATAAACACTCATTATTTTACAAAAGTGCAATTATAATATTAATAATCATTGAAATATGGCTATACGCTCAGAAATAGGGAGATTAGGGAAAAATGCAATAATTTTTGGTATTGGAAACTTATCCACCAAAATTGCTGCTTTATTATTAATCCCTATTTACACAAAATATCTTGATGTAGCAATCGTTGGAACAATTGCGCTGGTGGAATTGATTGAGATGTTTTTACTAGGTTTTGGTTCATTTGGTATTTTTCATGCTATATGGAAAATGCTTTCACCATCAGATTCTATGTATAATCGTAAAATTATTTCTTCTGGGTTTTTCGGATTATTATTTTGCAATGCGATTTTATTATTTATAGTATCTTTCGCGTCAGATACAATATCTTCATTTATTGGTATCAATACATTAGAGGATACTTATTTGATCTATCTTATTCTATTAAATATATTTTTACATTATGGCGGAATGTTTCAATTAGCATTATGGCAATATGAGGATAAAGCAGGATATTTCATAACCCTTTCAATTTTGCAATTTCTAGGAACCGTTTTTTTTTCTATCTATTTCATTATATTTCTATCAATGGGTTTATTAGGAGTAATCCTGGCCAAAACAATTACATTAAGTATTATAATGTTCTTCAGTCTTTATAATATTATAAATAAATACTGGATTTTACCTTCTATAAATATTTTTTCTGAACTTGTAAAATTTGGTGGCCCATTAATTTTTCTCGGTTTAGTAACTCCAATTATTACTGTTTCAGATAGATTTTTTTTAAATATGTTTGTGCCTATCAATCTAATTGGTATTTATAGCATTAACTATAAATTTGGTATGCTTATTAATATGTTTATTGTAGTGCCTTTACAACGTGGGTTACTCCCAATGATATATAAAGAAGGAATCAAAAATGAAATGAAATTAATTTATAAAGATGTTTTATTTTATTATTTTATTATTGGTTGCTTTTTCATAATGCTTGTTACTTTTTTTATTGAACCGATCATTTATACAGTAGCTAGTCCTGAATATTTAGAAGCTGCATATATTGTTCCTTTTATCGCATTATCATATTTAATTGCAGGATTTAGACAATTTTTTACGCCTTTGGTAGCATTGAAGGAAAGGACAGATTTACTAGGTAAAGTGGCTATAATTGGAATCATTGTTTGCATCATTCTAAATTTTGTATTGACTATGAATTTTGGAATTAATGGTGCCATTGCAGCAACGATCTTATCTTATACAATATTTACATCATTGGTATATTTTTTATCCTTAAGATTAGAACCAATGAATTGGGGTTGGGATAGAATTGGAAAAGTATTTTTTCTAACTTTGCTAATTGTCGTTAGTGTTAACCTTGCGAAGAATTATTGGAATGATTTTGGAATAAATTTGGGTTTAATTGGTATCCTAATTTTTCCGATTCTATTATTATTATTCCATATTATTGGAATAAGAGAGCTTAGTGGAATGCGATCTATGATATCTATCATGAAAAATAAAATACTTGAAGACTAGTGCATCAATATCAATATTCAGGTAATATTAAATCCGCACTGTTTATTTTGGGAATTTTTCTTATTATTGGTCTTCTATCATATACCCGTCAATTGATTAATGAATTAAGAGATGATAATCGTGAGATTGTTCGCCTTTATGCAGAGTTAATTGCTAGTACTGTACAAGACGAAAATGATACTAATCTCAATTTTGTATTTGATAATATCATCAAAAAAGTTCAATTCCCCATTATACAAACAGATATAAAACATATTCCACAAATGTGGAAAAACTTACCAAGTTCCATAAAAGATAGTATCCAACGAATTAATTTTATGTCTACAATGGATGAGTTAAATGAGCCTATTGCTTTGATCTATAAAGATGAGAATATTAAATCTTTGACCTTTGGATATTTACATTATGGAGATTCAATACTTATCCGTAAACTGAAATGGTGGGCATATATAGAGCTTTTTGCAATTGGATTATTTATTCTCCTAGGTTTTTTAGGGTTTTCATTTATTCGTAATAATGAAAAACGACATATCTGGGTAGGAATGGCTCGTGAGACTGCCCATCAATTGGGGACTCCTGTTTCAGCGTTATTAGGCTGGGTGGATTGGTTAAAGAAATATCCGGAAAAAACTATTGAGTTAATTCCCGAAATGGAATCTGACCTTAAGAGATTAGAGCAGATAGGACGGAGGTTTAGTAAAATGGGTTCTGAACCAAAAATGGAAAAGTTTGATTTATCTGAAAGGGTTACAAAGGTTGTAGGTTATTTGAAAAGGCGCTTACCGACTTTAGGGAAAAAGGTTGAATTAATAAATCGCATTGAACCAGGAATTATGGTAACTGCTAATGATTCATTACTGGCATGGTCAATTGAAAATATTATTCGCAATGGCATTGATGCGATTGATTGTAGTGATGGCAGGATAACTATTTCGTTAATAAAATATTCAGCAGGTATAAAAATTCAAATTACAGATAATGGAAGAGGCATACCTAAAAAAAATTGGAAGAATATATTTCGTCCAGGGTTTAGTACAAAAAATTCGGGTTGGGGTCTAGGCCTTTCATTATCTATGCGTATTATAAAAGATATCCATAATGGTAGATTACATATTATTGATTCAATTGAGAAAAAAGGTACAACTTTTGAAATCATTCTTTAATATCTATTTTTAACAGAATAACTTCAAACATAATTATTTAGGTAATATTAGTGGATATGTTATTTGCATCGACCCAACCTGGACAAACAGGAGGTGGAATTCTTTCTTTTCTTCCTTTTATTTTGATCATGTTTATTATATACTTTCTAATGATACGTCCTCAGAATAAAAGACAAAAAGAAAAGCAGATTATGAGAGATAATCTAAATAAGGGTGATAAGGTAATTACTATGGGAGGCATTCATGGTATCGTTAGTGGTTTTAAAGAAAAAGGGGCAGTTATTGTGATTAAGGTTGATAGGAATACAAATCTTAATCTAAGCAAGACAGCAATTGCGGGGCTTTCCAAAGATGTAACAAATGAAGATTTAGAGCATTCTTCTTGATATGGCTATACTAGACATAGTACAATATGGTAATCCCATTCTTCGAAAAAAATGTAAACCAGTTAAAAACTTCCTTATCATTGAGGATCTTCTAGTTGATATGTTTGATACAATGTATGAAGCTGATGGTATTGGTTTAGCAGCAAACCAAGTTGGATTTGACCTCAGCCTTTTTATTATCGATATAACCCACACAGATGAGGCTGATGAACCAAACATTTTTATTAATCCAAAAATTACATCAAAGGGTGGAGTTGAGGATACATACGCTGAAGGTTGCTTATCTTTTCCTGAAATTACTCTTGAAGTAATTCGTCCCAAAGAAATATCATTAAAATATCAAACACTAGATGAAAAATGGCATGAAGATACATTTTCAGGATTATTATCAAGAGCTATTCAACATGAGATGGATCATTTAGATGGAATTTATTTCATAGATCGTATCAGCCAATTTGATCTGATTAAATATAAGCAAAGATTATTGGACATTGAATCTAACTATAAAAAAAAATCAGTACGCCTTAATGAGGGTAGTACGAAAAATTTTTTACTATAATTATTTATTTATTCTTATTCTAAAAGGTAACTAATGCGTATTGTCTTTATGGGCAATCCAGTGTTTGCGATTGAATCCTTAGAAGCAATATATAAAAGTAATTATGACCTTATTGCTGTTGCTTCGAATCCTCCAAAGTCAATGGGTCGTCACAAGCAATTGCTGCATACGGAAGTAGGAAATTATGCAATCAAAAATAATTTGAATCATATTGCGATAGATGATGTAAAAAGTGATGAATTTAGAGAAAGGCTAGAAAAATTAAATCCAGATATTTTTGTTGTTGTGGCTTACAAAATTCTTCCAGATTGGGTAATAAGAATTCCTTCATATGGAGCAATTAATCTACACCCCTCGTTATTGCCTGAATTTAGAGGAGCTGCTCCTATACAGTGGGCATTAATGAATGGCAAAAAAATAACAGGTGTTTCAATTTTCCAGATTGCTGAAAAGGTTGATTCGGGTGATATATTAAACCAAAAAGAAATCCCCATTTTTCCAAATGATAATTATTTAAGTTTGTCTAAAAGGTTAAGTAAAATAGGTGCTAATATGATAATAAAAACATTAAATGATTTGGATTCAGGAAAAACCTTGATAAAACCACAGGATTTATCTAATGTTTCTTTTGCACCTAAAATTTCAAAAAAATTAACCTTCATAGACTGGTCGTGGACTTCAGAAAAAATCCATAACTGGGTCAGGGGCTTAGCACCCAAGCCAGGAATGAGAACTATAATTCAAAATAAACAAATTCGTATTTTTAGTACATCTATTCATAAAAAATCATATAAATCTAAACCAGGAACTATAATTTTTTTAACTGAAAATAAATTACAAGTTTCTACTGGGAAAGGTTCATTATCTATTATTGATATCCAACTTGAAGGTAAGAAAAGGATGACAATCGAAAAATTTTTGCGAGGCTTTAATGTTGAATTAGGAGATTCCCTTGGATAATGATCCAAGATTATAGATATCTTTCAGTTGAAATTCTATTTCAATTAGAATCAAAAAATTTTCGTCTTGATTCAGTTCGTAAAAAATATTTTTCAGATTTATCACTACCTCAAAAAAATATAGCTAGAATATCAATGTTAACTAACCATGTTACAAGGCTGCGCGGAAGGCTAGACCAAATTATTGAGCATGTATCAGAAAAAAAAATAATACAAATTGATAGTAGATTACGTTGTATTCTTTATATTGCAGTTTATGAAACTTTATTTGATAAACGTGTGCCAGAATATGCAGCAGTTAATTCGGCTGTTGATATCACAAAAAATTTATTGAATCGTAAAGCTGCTTCCTTCGTAAATGCAATACTAAGAAAAATGCTTAGATTAAATCAATGCCATCCCAATTGGCTCAAAGCACTTACTAAAAAAAGTAAATGGTGCTCAATGCCTAGTTGGATCATGAAGAAGTGGTCAAAACGATTTAAATCTGATGAACTAAAAAGTTTAATAGCTACTATGAATGAAAGTCCCCCTATTCATATACGATTTAATCCTAATAAAATTCATCTTGAAGATGTTGTCAATAGTTTTAAAAAAAATAATATTAAAACTAATACTATAGATACTATTAGTTATTTTCTTAGGGTTGATTGTGGAGCTGGAATGGTCATGTCAACTGAACTTTTCCAGAAAGGATTTATATCAATACAGGATCCAGCTTCGGGAGCTGTTGTAGAACTTCTTAACCCTATTGAAGGAGATATTATTTTAGATGTTTGTGCAGCACCTGGGACAAAGTCTCTTTTTATTGCAGAAAAATTAAGTATAAATAATACAATATTTGCATCTGATATAGATTTGGAAAGAGTAAAAATGGGAAAAAGTGATGTAAGACGACATCAAAAAGAGAATATAAATTGGTCCATTGCAGATGCTAGAACTCATATTTTTCATGACGCAGATAAAATCTTAATTGATGCTCCATGTTCTGGAACAGGAGTTTTAGCTCGCAAGCCCGATATACGATGGCGTAGAGATAAAAAAGATATAGATCAATTTGTAACACTCCAATTAGATCTATTAAATCATGTGAGCAGATATTTGAAATGTAATGGAGATCTTGTCTACGCGACTTGTTCTATAGAAGAAGAAGAAAATTGGAGTGTAGTTAAACGATTCCTTAATTTAAATACTAATTTTAAGTTAGTCCCAGGGCATACACATTTGCCACAAAGCTGGATTAATGATAAAGGATGTTTAGAAACGTTTCCTCATTTGCATGGAGTGGATGGAATGTTTGCTGCAAAAATCAAGAGAGTATGGTAAAGAATATAGCAAGTTTTATTGGTATACTTAGCCTTATATCATTGATAATTATCTTAATTATTGATTTGATTATAATGCCAAACTATGTTCGATTAGGAGAAGGCAGATACATGGTAAATGTTATTGGAAAAAGTTTAAAACACTCACGAAATATATTAGACTCAGAAGGATATAGAAATCTTGTTTCTGATACTCTTTATACTGGAATTTATGATCCTGGAACAATAGTTGACCAATATCCAGCACCTAATACTAGAGTTAAGGAAGGTAGAACAGTTCGCCTAAAAATAGCTCACCCCGAGAAAATGGTTGCGATTCCCGATTTGATTGGTAGATCCCTTAGAAGTGCAGAGCTAGCTTTACATCAGAACGGTCTTGAAGTAGATACAGTTTATAAGGAATATAATTCTGATGTTCCATCTGGAAATGTTACTTGGCAATATCCTAAAGGAGGAGATTATCTCAATCGAGGTATGGGGGTGCATCTTACCATTAGCCTTGGGGTGCCACCAAACTTTTTTCAAGTCCCAAACGTTTTTGGACTCAGTAAGAAAAAAGCAGAGAAGGATTTAATAAAGGCTGGATTTAAAATAGGTAAAATTTATTATAGACAGAATGAAGATTTAATTCCATATACAGTTTTGGATCAATCAATTCCTGCTGAAACAGTGCTTGAAAAACCTTCAATGGTTGATTTAACAGTCAGTGTTTTAGATATGCAGGATATATTCAATCAAATGATTGACAAGTGAATTCACTTCCATCTAAAGAAATTTTTCGAAAATCCATTCATTTATTTTCATCCACCATTCCTTTAGGTTATTATTTTATTATTACAGATAGATTATTAATGATAAAAATTCTGCTTTTGTTTAGCATAGTTTTTATTTTTATTGATTTAGCAAGGAATAAGGTACTTAAAATAAAATATTTTTTTGATAATTGGTTTAGTATAATGTTGCGAGATCATGAATCAAGAGGGGAAATCACTGGAGCGACTTGGTTAGTTATTAGCTCTTTAATAACAATAATAATTTTTCCAAGGGAAATTGCAGTACCTGCAATATTGTTTTTAACTATAGGTGATGCTTTTGCGGCAATAGTTGGAAAAATCTTTCCACTGGGAAATATAAAAGGGAAAACTATTAGTGGGAGTATATCAGGTTTATTTATGTCTCTTCTGGTAATTATACCAATCATGGATAATATTAATTATAAGATATTAATCTTAGGAGGCTTTTCAGCAATGGCTATTGAATTATTGTCAATTCCTATTGATGATAATTTTACTATACCAATAATATCTGGATTTACCATGTTTTTAGGGTTACAATTAATATGAATCTTCTTTATCCATCTTTACTTTGGGCATTTGTAGCAATTTTAATTCCCATAATAATTCATTTTTTTACTCTTCTAAGATTAAAAAAAGTAGAGTTTAGTACAGTAAAGTTTATTAGGAGACTTGAAACTAGCTCGATTAGGAAAGTTAAAATTCAGCAATTATTATTATTATTATTACGTATTTTAGCCATAACTGCTTTGGTAATTATGTTTGCGAGGCCTGTAACCAAAGGTCTTACGCAAGGTTGGTTAGCTGAAGATCAGCGAACTAAACTTATTGCTGTGATTGATAATTCTGCAAGTATGAATGCAAAAATAGATAATGAAACATTATTGGAACGATCTAAATTTGGATTAATTTCCCTTCTTCCTGTTTTCCATGATAAAACTGATTTAACAATAGTTCAGACTTGTCCTCAAAAAACTATTTACCATGGATCACCACATAGTCCAAATATAAAACAACTTATAAATCGAATAGAAGCTTCGTATGAATTTGATAATGTGTGGAATCTAATAGATTCTCTAATAACAAAACCCACTTTTGATGAGTTTGTAAAAGAATGTATAGTTTTCAGTGATTTTATGTATAAACCAGATAGTACATTTTTAGATAAGGACTTTCAAGATGACTGGAAATTTTATTTTATCAATCCTGGAGAAATATATGATAACGTTGGTATACATTCCGTTTCCTCAATTAATCGATTAAAAACCCCAAATGAGTTGATTAAACTAAATGTTGGTGTAAGTAATTCTGGAAATTTATCTAGGCCAAATGTTCCAGTAGAATTATTTTTCGATAATAATCGTGTTGGCCAAGTAGTCGCAGAATTTAAAAGTGGGAGTAAAAAAGAATTCATTTTTCAAGCTTACCCTGGGAAAAAGGGTATCGTTGATGCAGTAATGACCTTGCCAGAAGATGATTACAATGCTGATAATAATTGGTATGTTTCTATGCCAGTTATGGAAGAGATAAAATGTGGTATAATCGCTAGTGCGCAAGATGAATTAACTATTTTAGAGATGCTATTCCGTTCAATTGATCCTACTAGTCAATTTCTATTTATTGAATCCCGTTTACAGCCAAAAATTAATCGACTTTTCATTGATGAATTTGATGTCGTTGTTATTCATAATCCTGAAATTATATCGGATGAAGCTATTGGTATATTAGATAGTTATTTAAAAAATGGAGGTGGACTAATTTGGTTTCAGGGAAATAAATCTATAGATTCATTTAATGTTAATCTTACAACCCACATTGGTTTTCCATTTGTTAAAGAATTAAAAAAAATAGAAAATGGATTTTTTAAAATTGATTACGAAAGATCTGATTCAGACCTTATCTCTAATATGCAGGTAAGAAATATACATAAAGAATTACCAGAAGTATTTAGTTATATGGTTACAAATTCAAATCCAAAGCATAAAATACACTTATTATTAAATACAGGGGATCCATTTTTCCTTGAGTTCTCTCGTGGAACGGGAAATATTTTTTATTTTTCTTCTCTTTTAGATTTAAGGTGGAATGATTTGCCAGTTCGAGGCTTTTTAGTACCTCTATTCTACAGGATATTGATATTAGCAGGAACGGACCAAATCAATACATCTCCTGTGGAAGTAGGAAGCACAAAATGGATCTCTGTTTCGCAGAATTATATTCATAGGTCTTGGGAGTTGGAATCACCTTCTGGGCAAAAGACCCTTATCGTCCCTGATTTTAATAGAGAAGGAATTTTGATTTCAAATACCAGTGAGTTAGGTGTATATCGGGTTTTTTCTGATGGATTACTTTTTACATCTTTCCCAACAAGATTAAACCAAAATGAATATTTAAATGATAGTTTATTGAAAGAAGATTTTAATCAATTTATTTCTAGCAATAACATAAAATTGTTGTATATGAATAAGAGTCTTGAAGATGTATTTTTAAAAATCCGTAGAGGCAAAGCACTATGGAAAACATTTTTATTAATTGCTTTAACTATTCTATTATTAGAATCTTTAATAGGCAGACCAAATCTTTCCCAGATTAAATCATAAATATAACTATGATAAAAAAAAAATCTGTATTGAATAAGGAAAAAGCGCTTTTAATTGGTGTCATAAAACCTGGAATTAATGAAAATGTTATCCATGATCATCTTGATGAACTCGAATTACTGGCTAATACAGCTGGTGCAAAAGTGATTGGAAGAATTACTCAAAAAGTTTCCAAAATAAATGCTGCAACGTTTATTGGTAAAGGGAAGTCGCAATACGTTATTGATCATGCATTGGCTTTGAATGTAGATCTTATATTATTCGACGATGAACTTAGTCCTGCCCAGATCAAAAACTATCATAAAATGGCTAAACATATAAAGGTGCTAGACCGTAGTGGCCTAATTTTAGATATTTTCCAGAAGCATGCCCGTACTAGGGAAGCTAGAACTCAAGTAAGTTTAGCTTATCTTGAATATCTTTTACCCAGGTTAACCAAGCAATGGACTCATCTAGAACGTCAAATGGGTGGTATAGGAACCCGGGCTGGTATGGGAGAAACTCAGATAGAGATTGATCGTCGCATAATTCGAACTCGTATTACAAAACTAAAGAAAGATCTAGAAAATATTGAAAAAAAACGTTTTACCCAAGGTGTAGGAAGGAAAAATGAATATAGAGTTGCCTTGGTAGGTTATACAAATGCTGGAAAATCGACATTATTTAAGGCAATCACTGGTGTTGATGCATACATAAAAAATCAATTATTTGCTACTTTAGATACCAAAATAAGAAAAGTTAAACTTGATAAATCACATTCTATTTTACTAAGTGATACTGTTGGTTTTATCAGGAAGTTACCTCATAATCTGGTCGCATCATTCAATAGTACATTAAAAGAAGTTATCGAAGCAGATTTGATATTAAAAGTTTTTGATATTTCATCAACCAATATTTATGAGCATAATCAAACAATAGATGAAGTTTTGAATAGATTAGGTGCATCTGGGATACAGGATATTATTGTACTAAATAAAGTTGATTTAATTTCGAATATAGATATTATTGAAGAACGAAAGCGTAATTTTACTAATTCAGTAACAATATCTTCTTTGCAACATTTACGATTATCTGTATTGAAAAATCGTATCATAGATGTTATGGAAAAAGATTATAAAACAATCGACCTTATGCTTTCCTATAATAAAGGACGTATAATAAATCAAGCTCAAGATGGCGTCAAAGTTTTAGATCGTAAGTGTGAGGTAGGTGGAATAAAACTAAGAATTCGTGGCAGTCAGTCTAGAATTAATAAAATATTGAGAGAAAACATGATGGAAGATTAATATTTAGTTATCTTTTTTATTTTCACTTATTGCACGTATTATTTTTTGTTCTAGGTATCGTTTGAAAAAAACATTTAAAAATGGTATTAAGCCCAGTTTCTTTGGTATATATATGGTTGATTTATCCATTTCTATGGCTCTAATTATTTTTTCTACACATTCTTCAAGACTAACTGATTCATTTGTATGCTTTCTTGGTGATCCTTTTTGATGTTTTCCATCTGAACCAAATGCATTTTCCCTCAGATTTGTTCCTCTAATCCAGCTTAATACAGCTTCTAAAACAGTAATTTCCCCTCTATGTTCCATTGCGAGAGTCTTTAAAAAACCATGGAGAGCATGTTTTGATGCTACATATCCAGAATGGTTTGGAAAACCTATGATTGCTTGCGCTGTAGAACAGCTTACAATTTTTCCATGAGCCTTTTTCAAATATGGAAGAATGGCATGACAGCAGTTTACTGCTCCAATATAGTTAGTGTTTATTAATTCCTGAAAAAATTCAATATTGGTAATTTCATCGAACCGGGCCCACATACTGATTCCAGCATTTAAAATCAAGCCATCTATTTGACCATAGGTAGATATAGTTTCTTTAGCAAGATTGCTGCATTGTTTAAGAATAGTAATATCTGTTTGGATAGCAAATGCTGATCCTCCATCAGACTCTATGGTTTTACAAACCCTATCAAGCTCTTTTTTTCTGCGGGCAGCACAAACAACGAATGCTCCCTTTTTTGCCAGATATATTGAAAGTTTTTCTCCAATTCCTGAAGAAGCGCCAGTAACAATGTAAACTTTATTCTGTAAAGTCAATCTAAAAGTGCCAAATAAAAAGAAATCAACTGATTAATCATTAAAAACATTATTACTAATACCAAAAATATTTTCAGGATCATGAGAACTTTTAATATTTTTTAATAATTCTATGCTTGCTGAAGATATTGTGGATTTCATAAAGTCTTTTCGAATTTTTCCGACCCCATGGTGGTGTGATATGGATCCACCACTAGCAATAATAGCTTCTCGCATTGAATGTTCAATATAATGAAATACATCAATAGCATTTTTTATTCCTTTTACGCTAAGAGCAAACATAAAATATATACAAACACCAGTATGGTAGATTTGAGGTATACGATATGATATGTAGGGTTTCCCTGGAATATCATATTTTTTATGTAGTTCATTTAATCTATCAGTTGCAGCTTTACATACATTATGAACTTTACTCCATGGCACAGAAGTCTCCATTGTTTCACCAATAATATGATAGGTGCTCATAAAATCCCTAATATAGGCTATTGCAAATGTTAGATTGTATCCTCGTTTTCCATTTTCTGATCCAGCGATAATTCCATTATATTTTTTTGTTAGTTTTTTTAACTGATTCAATTGGAAAACTACTTCACTGCGCGTACCTTCAAGTTTGAATGAAGCGCCAACCATCTTATATGGATCAAATCCTTTAATATTTAGCACAAAAAACTTTTCGATAATTTTGAGCAAAGCGCTTATCCCTTCTGCACGTTCTTTTAAAGCTTGTCCAAAACGAAATTGGACATTATCCATTAAACGAGCACTAGCTGGAATAATTTCACTTTTTGACAGTTCATTCATGAACTGAACACCATCCTCCCAATCGTGAAAGATTGCAGAATTATAATCTTGAATTTCGGGAATTCTATGTACTTTCAATGTGGCTTTTGTGATTATACCAAAATTACCTTCAGAACCAAGCATGATATGCTGGGGGTTAATTCCAATAGAAGCTCTGGTTATTGGTTTTAGATTTTCGATAATACCTTTGGGAGTTATCATGGTAACATTCTCAATAATATCTTCAATATTTCCATAACGATTTTTTTTCATTCCACTTGCATTTGTCGATATCCATCCACCAAGCGTAGAAAACTCAATACTGTCTGGCTCATGTCCCACAGTATATCCTTTTTTCTGAAGGAATTCTTCAAGATCTTTTCCTGTTATACCAGCTTCAACGGTTACTCGTCGATCTTTTTCATCAATAGATTTTATTTTATTTAATCTTCTGGTATCTACTGCTACTACCATTCGTTTTTCATTATCGGGTATTTTTAAGGCATTGCTAACGCTAGTTCCACCACCATAGGGAACTAAACAAACATTATACTTAATTGAAAGCTGGATCAATTTTTTTGCTTCGTCTTCTGATTCTATATAAAATACCATATCAGCAATTTTATTTATTTTAGAATACATGGCTTTATAAACTTCATCTGTAGTCTGTCCTTGGCTATGCATTAATCGTTCTGAATCATCAATGGTATATCTGTTTTGGGGGAATTCAGCTTTTATTGTATTAAAAAATTCTTTATTGATATTGGCTTCTTTAACTGGTTTATTTTCAATTTCAGTCAACACATCATCGGGGTCTATAGTAATATCCAGCATTTCTTCTACATAGGGTATAAAATCAGGCATACTTATGCCAGAAAGTTCGTATCGTGATCCTGTCATACTCACTGAACGATCTTTGTTAAGGATAAATCTGGAGTCTTTAAATCCCCATTTATGTCCCCAATTAGTATTATTAACTGCATAAAATTTTTCGTCTTTAGTCATACAAAATCCTGGCTTTTTCCTTGATTATTTTTTCGAGAGCTGAAGTCATATTATTTATAGCTTTGTTTATTTCTTCTTTATTAGGATTATCTTTTCCTATAAAAGAATCAGGGTAAATTGGATCGAGAATGTATACAGTAATTTGGGTGGGCCAACTAAAAAATATTTTTTCTTTTGGCCAAATTTTATGGGACCCAAAAATTACGGCTGGCAATATGGGTTTTTTCAATTTAAGGGAGAATATTGCTGGCCCTTTTTGAAATGGTAATATTACACCGGGTGTTCCTCGGGTTCCTTCTGGGAATATCACAAGGTTTCGTTTTGAAAAATCCATAAATGAATTGCATAATTTTAAAGTATCTTCAATTGGAAATTCACGGATACCATCAATTTTTCGATCTATTGGAATCAAATTCATAACGGTATTGACTAGAGTAAGTTTTACCCAGCTATCAAACCAATAGTCTTTAGCTGCTAGCATACCAAAATGATTAAAGCTTTTTCCAGCAGCAGCAGATAATAAAGCTACATCCATATGGCTATTATGATTACTAGTAAAAATATAGGATGAATTTGGGATTTTGTCCCTTCCATAAACCTTAAGAGGGGCATAAGTGGAAAAGACAATTTTACTATAGAAATAAAATATAGTTTTCCAGATTTTATAGTAAAACGGCTGTTTCCCCAAAAGGTAAGAATATTTGGGGTTTGTAAGCACATCCATATGCGAAATTATTTTCTACCATATTTCATATGTGCATCTGTCCATGTGTGAGATCCAATAGCACAAATTAGTGATATTTCTAGAGCAAGCGTAGCTCCTGCTATGATTTCCGCAAGTTTTCTTGATGAATTTATACCTTCGTTGCATCCTAAAAGTTCTAAATTTCTATTCTGCATTTTCAAGCGTGTACCTCCTCCGATAGTGCCAACAGTTAGAGAGGGGAGTGTTAATTTAAATTTTAGCCCTTCTTCCATTTTTTCAAGACCAACATGCCCAATGCTGTTTTCAGCTACACAAGCAGTATCCTGTCCCGTAGCTAAATAAATTGCTGTCAATCCATTAGAAATGTGTAATCCATTACCATAAATGCCCGCCATACTTGAGACAATTGGATAAAAGTTCCATGCATCAAATAAAATATCAGGATCCATTTTTAAAATTCTTTTCATTACACTATTTTTTATTATTGTTTCAGCTGTTACTCCATGCCCTCTTCCTAAAAGCATGTTTCTAACGGATGCTTTCTTATCACTGTTAATATTAGATTCCAAGAAATAATCATATTTAGTTTTCTTATGTATAAATTCACATGCAACTTTTGCTGCAAGTGTTACCATATTCTGTCCAGCAGCGTTACTTGTATCCATTACAAAATCTAAAACCACATAATTTTGTACAGTATACTGATCAATTCTAATTACTTTTCCATGTTTGGTAGTTCCATCTGCTACTTCTATTATTTGTTTTTCATTATCGTTTACCCAGGATTGGAATTCACCACATTCATTAATATTATTAAAAATAAATACAGGAGCACGGCTGAGTTCTTGGCGGAAATGCCTAACTTTTGTTCCTCCACTCAGATATGAAGCGTACATCCCTCTATTCATGGACATAGCCAATGTACCTTCTAGTGTGCAAAGAGGTACACAAAACTCTCCCTTAGCATAGATTCCATTAAGAAGCAAAGGGCCTGTCACAGCCATTGGTATTTTCAGAAATCCTACATGGTTTTCTATGATTCCTTGAAGTTCTTCAGCATTGTCTGTAAGATTATCATCTAGGTCAATACCAGAAAAAGATTTGACCCACTCTTTACGAGCCAAAGTATCTTTAGGGAGATAGCCTCTTGGTATTGATGAGTTGCGTTCATTATTTTTTTCAGACATATTCATTCCTAAATTATTTAATATAAAATAATTGCGAGCAGGAAGCTTTTCAGGACCGATCTTTGTATAGAAGAACGGTGGGTGCCTCCCATTAACAGCAAACTTCCTTTACTTATAATCTATAAGAAGGCCTGTTTTTTGCCAATGGAGTACAGCTCCCAATAAGTATTACTGTAGATCCTGAAAATACACATCCTGCCCACAAATCAATTAAAAATATAAAAGAAGTTATATCTATTCACAATGCTGATACACAAATTAATTTTTATAAAAATAATTATATTTTTATAGTCTTGTGAGCATTATGAAATTATTTATCCTAATTTTTTACTTGATTTCAGGAATTGTATTTTAAGTTTTTGGCAATCTCCATTTTTGCTTTAATGCTTTCCCAAAATTCAGACTGTGATTATTGTTTATTGAATAAATTTATATCAATTACAACCTTTCTATGTTTGATTCTACTATTCAATTGTTTTGAAGTGCATTTATTCAGTTAGATATCTCATAGCTGTGTTTAATTGATTAGTAGGCAAATTGCATACAAAATTTTGACATATATAAATTGTTACCTTATTATTTAGCATTTTTTGATTTATTGTCCATGGTGCAATCTGGTCTAAGCCGTTATTTTGATCAATATTTTTAAATAGGATAACTCGATTCGGAATATAGACGGAACGGATCTTTTCAATTATTTTAAGAGTATTTTTATCATTAATGCTTCCAACTATAAGAACCTCTTTTGATTCCTGATGATCAAACATAAATGCGGTTAGCATATGGGAAAACCCAATAGGAGATTGTTTTGCATTTTCTGTGAAAATGCGTAATGTATTTTCAGCAAATTCTAACCATTTAGAATCACCTGTGAACCTATGGAGCCGTACCAAATTCATAACAGCAACTGAATTACCAGAAGGGATTGCGCCATCATAACTGTCTTTGACTCGAATAATTAGCCTTTCAGCATTATTTGAGCCAATAAAAAAACCGCCAGTTGTTTGATCAAGGAAGTCAGTTATCATAATCTCTGCGAGGTTTACTGCTTCCTGTAAATATTTAATATCAAAGGTTGCTTCATAAAGATTTAATAATCCCCAGGTCATGAATGCATAATCATCTAAATGAGGTTCAAGTCCCGCAATACCTTTTCGATAACGTTTCTTTAGACGGCCATCTTTACTTTTTAGTTTCATTAGTATAAACTTTACTGCTTTTTCTGCTGCTAGTGTATACTCTGGTTTATTCAGTACCTGACCTCCCATTGCTAAAGCGGCGATCATGAGGCCATTCCAGTCTGTAAGAATTTTATCATCTTTTAGAGGATGAATTCTAGTTTTACGAAATTCAAATAATTTGTTGCGCTCAGACGTTATGAATTCATTCAGTTCATCAAGAGACATTTTAGTTTTTTTTGATATACTTTCAAAATCAGTTGAGTAATAAGGGATATTATTCCCATTAGTTTCACCACTGGCCTCGTCATGGAAATTTCCCAATTCTTTGAAACTATATATATCCGCCAAAGTTCTTCCGTTATCTTTACCCAATATTTGTATAAGCTCATCCACGTTCCATATATAAAATTTACCTTCCTTTCCTTCACTATCTGCGTCCTCTGCAGAATAAAATCCTCCTTCTATATCTGTCATATCTCTTAACACATATAAGAATATCTCTTCTGCTACTTTTGCAAATTGTTGATCTGATGTGTACTGATATGCTTCAAGGTAAGCTAATGAAAGCAATGCTTGATCATAAAGCATTTTTTCAAAATGAGGTAAAAGCCAGCGGTTATCAGTTGAATATCTATGAAAACCGAAACCGACGTGGTCGAACATTCCACCGCGGCGCATATATCTTAATGTCGTTTGTGCCATCTTCCAAGCGGTAATATCATTATAATTTTTAGCATAGCGAATTAAGAATATAAGATTGTGAGGAGATGGGAATTTTGGTGCTCTACTAAACCCGCCAAATTGAGGATCATATCGATTAGCAAATTCGTTAAATGCTTGATGAACCATATTTTCTTCCCAAACTTCCTGCATAGAACTTGAATTCTCCTTTTCTAGATATTCTATAACCTTTTGGGTGGTTATCAATATTTCATTTTGTTTGTTATTCCAAGCATTCATTAATGAAGGGATAAGTTGTAGCATTCCAGGTCTTTTCCCGCTTCCATTTTTTGGGAAATAGGTACCTGCAAAAAATGGTTCCTTTTCTGGTGTCATTACTATTGTTAATGGCCAACCTCCTCGGCCAGTCATGGCTTGACATACAGACATATACAAGTGGTCCACTTCTGGCATTTCCTCTCTGTCAACCTTTATATTAATAAAACTCTCGTTCATAAGTGTTGCAACTGTGGAATCTTCAAAAGATTCGTGTTCCATCACATGACACCAATGGCAAGTAGAATAACCAATGGAAAGAAAAATTGGTTTATTTTCACTTTTGGCTTTTTCAAATGCTTCTTCACTCCAGGGATACCAATCTACTGGATTTGATGAATGTTGTAAAAGGTATGGACTCTGGGAATCCGATAATCGGTTCTGATTTTTTTTAATTTTATTCATATTCTCTGCTTTCTCTAGGCACGCCCAGATAATTATAATTGTAAAGAATAATAATAGGTATTTCTTTTTAAGAAACATGATGAACAAGTGTAAAAGTTAGATAGTATTGGATGTGTTAATTAACAAAGATTTAGTTAAATAAATGCCAACAATATTTCTTTAATCATTACATATTATCCATATAAGTTTCCTACCAATGATTTATATATCCTGCATTTTGTTGTATTTACTGGCATTAGTTGCAGTGGGTTTTTACAAAATTCGTTCGGTAAAAACAAGTGAAGATTTTATGGTGGCAGGTAGGATACTTCCCTGGTATGTTTTAGTAGGTACGCTCCTTGCCACTTGGATGGGCAGTGGCTCACTTTTCAGTGGTGCTGGGCTTGGATACCGAAACGGTTTAGCTGGGCTATGGTCTAGCGCTGGTGCATGGTTGGGCATTGCCTTAATCTATTTTATAACACATAGAATAAGAAATTTTGGAAAAGTGACTGTACCAGATATATTCGAAGCTCGATATGGACGGGTGGCTGCAGTTATGGCTACCATTACTACTGTGATTGCGTATACTACTATAGTTTCTTATCAGTTTCGTGGAGGTGGAAAAGTATTATCAATGGTCTCCAATGGTATGATAAGTCTTGAAACTGGTATAATTATAACTGCTGCCTTTGCAATTACTTATACTTTATTGGCGGGCATGTTTTCTGTGGTTTATACTGATGTGGTTAATGGTGTTTTTATGGTGGTCGGTATTATGGGTGCACTTATATTTTTGATATTTCGGGTAGGAGGCTTAGATGAGATTATTATGATATCGGAAGGAAGTGGTAAATGGCAGCTTTTTGGTAATTGGTCTATGGAGCGCATAGGTGCTATTTCAGGCCCAGTAATTGCCATAAGCTTTTTTGTACCTACAATGCTATTGCTTATGGGTGATGCTAATATGTATCAGCGTATTTTTAGCGCTCGGGATAGTAGCTCTGCAAAAAAAGCTGTGTTTTTCTGGATCATTGGTGTTGTTTTATTGGAATCTTCTATTTCTATGCTGGGGCTTACTGGGGCTATTGCTGCTACTAAAGGAATAATACCTGACTTGGTATTGAATGCTCAAGAAACACTTGTGAGTCCATCAGAAATAGATTTGATAGAAGCTAGACAGTCAGCAAGTGAGTCTGTAATTCCTGCAATTGCCCGATTTGCAGGTTTACCTTTAATCTTGGGATTGTTATTGGCTTCTACTATGATGGCTATTATAGTTTCTACTGCTGATTCCTTTTTACTCATTCCAGCTACGAATTTGACCCGAGATGTATATCAACGATTTATGAATCCTGATGCTGATCAGAAACAGGTCCTTTTGATTAGCCGAATTCTGGTACTTGTCTTAGGTTTTATTGCTTTTTTATTGGTAAGCCAATTTAAAACGGTACTAAGTGCTGCTTTTACCGCTTATAATATTTATGGTAGTGCTATTACACCATCGCTTTTGGCAGCATTTTTATGGAAAAGAGCAACAAGCTTTGGAGCTATAATCTCCATTATCAGCGGAACATCCATAACGTTGGTCTGGACCTATTTATTACCACATTGGAGTGGTTTTGCAACCATGCATCCTTTATTCCAAGAATTGACTTATCCAGCAGCAGGACTTTCAATACTAGCATTAGTTATAGGTAGTCTTGTCACTCGTGCCCCATCAAAAAAAGTGTGGGAACAATTTTTTCAAGATAATGGATAATTTGTTTTTTTATATTTAATCATTTTTCTGTAACTGGATTATAAACCCTACTATCAGACTAATGTTCTTCGGTAATATTCAAAGATATTTCCTGTTCCTTGCCAGTTTGGGACCTGATTAATCACGGATACTTTGCCTGTAAAATTATTAGCTATACCTTTTATGACATGGCCAGTAATAAATTTCAAGTGATCCTGCTTTTTCGCCCAGTTAAGATACACTCGTTTTAGCATTTTCGCATATCCGTTTCCCTTATATTTTGATTGAATAACAAATGCATATGTATATAGTGTGTTTTTTTCTCCAAAATGGATATCCACAATTGCCCATGGTTCTTGATGTAGTATTTCTATTGGGACACCAATAATATATCCAATAATATCTCCTTGATAACGAGCAATAAAAGGCAATGATCCGTCTCTATTAAAATAGACTTGAATAGTGTTAGGTGTTAGTTTTGCTTTAGGACCAAACTTATCAGCCAGAGTTTCTGAAATATCGATTAGGGTAGAATAATCATTGATTCCAACCTTTTCCATGAGTTCAATCTGAAATGAATTGCTTGAAGCTATAATTTTGCTACTAGATTCATTATCATAGTTAAAATTGGGTTGTGTCATATCTGTATATTATGAAATGTATCGAATATTCTTAAAGCTATTAATATTTCATTCTCCTATATGATTGATTCAAATTGTAGTATACTATTTTATTAGGGTAATTTTGGACTCTATGATTTCTTTTAATCACCGTCTAAAAATTGCTATGGATGAAAAAAAATCTATTCTTTGTGTTGGGTTGGATATTAGTCCAGAGAAGCTTGGATCTGAAAAATTGAATGATCTTAAAGGATATACTAGAAAAGTTATAGATGCCACTCGGGATTTAGCGATAGCTTACAAACCTAATTTTGCATTTTTTGAGAGATGGGGTAGCATGGGATTTGGTTGGCTTGAAGAAACACTAGATTATTTAGGTAAGGATCATATCACGATAGCTGATGCTAAGCGTGGTGATATTGGAAATACCGTATATCAATACAGCCATAGTATTTTTAATCATTTTGGATTTGATGCAGTAACCTTAAATCCTTATATGGGTAAGGATAGTATAATACCTTTTTTGAAAAACCCAGAAAAAGGCGTATATATTCTTTGTAGAACATCCAACCCATCTGCAACTGATTTTCAAAATCAAAAAATTGATGGAAGATATCTCTATGAAAAAATTGCTTCTTGGGCGAATACCTTAAACCAGAATGATAATGTAGGACTTGTTATTGGTGCTACTGCCCAAGATGAACTTGCAAATATTCGTGCACTTGTTCCTGACTTACCTTTATTGATTCCAGGTATAGGAGCACAGGGTGGAGACCTCTCTAGAAGCGTAAAAATAGGAAATCAGTCTGGAAGTGCGATGATCACAATTTCAAGGGGAATTTGTTTTGCTGGAGACTTGAGTGAAAAAGATATTCGCAATACCGCTTATGATTACGTTCGAAAAATGAATGAATATTTATATGAAGAAAGAAACAATAATTGATATTTTCAAAACTACAAATGCTCTTTTAGAGGGGCATTTTGTATTAACTTCTGGGCGTCATAGTAGTACATATTTTCAGTGTGCAAAGGTTCTGCAATATCCAGAGTATTTAACTAGTTTTGGAAGTTTAATTGCCAAAAAGTTTATTGATCAAAATCCAGACTTAGTGATTTCACCCGCCATAGGCGGAATTATTCTTGGTTCGGAAGTAGGCCGTCAACTTGGTTTACGGACCATTTTTTCAGAAAGGAAAGAAGAAGAAATGGTTTTGCGAAGAGGTTTTGAAATTGAACCTGGAGAAAAAGTTTTAATCGTAGAAGATGTTATTACTACCGGAGGCTCTGTGAAAGAAGTTATGAAAATAGTAGAAAATGCTGGTGGGAATATCATTGGAGTTGGTGTGCTGGTGGATAGAAGCAATGGCGCCATCAGTCTCCATAATAATCAATATGCCGTTGCGAGCTTGGAAGTGATTAGTTTTGAAGAAGCTAAACTGCCTGAAGAACTTTCACTACTTCCAATACAGAAACCAGGGAGTCGATTCTCATGATGAAAATAAAAAATATTTTGAAAATAATAATAATAGGAGTAATAATGGTGAACTGTGAAAACCCTAAAAAGGATGTAGCCATAATCTCTACAAAGTACGGAGATATGGTGGTAGAATTCTTTGATGAATCAGCACCAAAACATGTAGAAAGTTTTAAAATGCATGCCCATAATGGTTATTATGATGGTACCATATTTCACAGGGTTATTCCTGGATTTGTTATTCAGGGTGGAGACCCTAATAGCAGGTCAGAAGATAAATCTCGCCACGGGATGGGTGGAAATGCTGCAAAATATTTTGGTATTGGAAATGAAAAAGACTCTGCAACATGGATGCTTCCAGCTGAATTCAATTCAATCAAACATAAAAAGGGGATCCTGTCAATGGCTAGGGCTCAAGACCCTAACAGTGCGGGAAGTCAGTTTTTTGTATGTGCTAATGATGCACCAAATCTTGATAATAATTATACTGTTTTTGGGCAAGTTGTAGAAGGACAATCTATTATTGATCAGATAGTTAATGTTCCTCGAGATCGTAGAGATAATCCAAATGACCGGATTAAAATGACTGTCCGGCTTGAAAAAAGGGAAAAATGAAGCAACCTTTCTTGGGGTTGGCACTCGGTGGTGGCGGTGCTAGAGGGGCTGCACATATAGGCGTTTTGGATGTGCTTCATGAAAATAACTTGATTCCAGACATATTAGCAGGGACAAGTGCAGGAGCTGTAATAGGTGCTATGTATGCGGCAAGGCCTGATCCCAAATGGGTTGAAAATCATTTTGGTAAATTTCTTATGAAAGATGATACAAAATTTAAATCGTCTACAATTTTGATTAATGAACGAAATCCAGAAACACTTCTTCAGAAAACTACCAAAAAAATCCAGGAACATTTTGCGGTATTAATCGGAGTTAATCGCTCTTATATAATAAAAAGAGATGTGATAGATGAGATGTTGGAATATTTATTACCTGTTAAGACTTTTGATGAATTAGAGATCCCATTGAAAGTTGTAGCAACGGATATTCAAACTTCTGCTGACCTGATATACGATAAGGGAAATCTTGTAGAAGCTGTGGCAAGGAGTTGTTCCATTCCTGGATTCGTAAAACCTACTAGGGATGGAGATGCATTGATTGTTGATGGTGGAGTAACTAACCCTCTACCAATTTCTGCTTTAAAATCTAAGTGTGATTTCGTTTTAGCAGTAAATATTGATAGAGGAACTTTGCCAAGAATGAAGTCTCCTAATATGGTTGAAATTATGAAAAGAGCGGATCTTATAACAGGATCCCGATTAACAAATGCTATTTTACAAGATGCTGACTTTTTGATTGAACCAGATGTATTAGGGTTACATTGGGCTGATTATGGCTATTTTGGGCCGTTAGTCCAAAATGGTCGCAAAGAAACAGTGAGATGTATTGATGAGTTAAAAAAGAAGATTGATAAGGAAAGCGATATATTTTATAAAATGAAGCGATGGTTGATGTGATGTTATTTATCTGTTACTTGTCATTCCGCTAAACCACAATCAATAACTATGATTAATCAGTTGTTTTTTGCATCATTATTTGTATCGATTTTGTGCGCGCAATTAGATAATCCTGTTTCACTGAATATAGGTTCTTTCCCATCAGCAAGATCTGGAGAAGTCGTGCATATTCCAGTTATTGCAAATATGGAATCTGGATGGTTTATTTATTCGATATATAAAACCAGCGAGGGGCCCATACCTACAGCAATTAATGTTTCAGGAAAGGCAGTAGGAATGGTGGGAATGGTTACAGAACCCGAACCAAAGTATAAGTGGGACAATGGTTTTGAAACTAATTCTTATTATCATACAGATGGTGCAACATTTTTCGTACCTGTAAAAGTGAAATCCGTACTTGATCCTGGAATTTATGATATAACATTAGAATTTTTCTTTCAGGTTTGCAATGATAGACTGTGTTATCCTCCAACAACAAAAACTGTTTCTTTATCAGTTACTATTGAATCAGGTCCACCACGTTCGGATAGGGTTTCGCTTCTAAATGATAATTCTTTATTTAATGAAAAAGTATCTGATAATTTTGGAATGTCACTAATGGGACTACTCCTTTTAGCAGTGGGTGGAGCAATGCTCAGCTGGGTGATGCCATGTGTCTATCCTATGATTCCTATCATAATTTCTTATTTTGGTAAACTTGCAGATGAAAAGCATATAGGCAGAAAAACAATAGCATTGTTCTATGGACTTGGAATTTCTGGTACATTTGTTATTTTGGGAATAGTCGTAGGACTGCTTTCATGGGGAGCAACTGATGTCGTTTCGAAAACTCGTTATGCGAATATAGGAAATTTTATTGCTACTAATGCATGGATAAATCTGGCACTGGGAATATTATTTATATTTTTTGCCTTATGGATGTTTGGAATAGTAAATATTAACATTGCGGGTCGTTTAACAAATAAAACGGATCAGTCGGGCCAGTTAGCAAAAAGTGCTTATGTTGGTTCTTTACTATTAGGAGTTGCATTTGCAATGACTAGTTTCAGTTGTACTGTTCCCGTTGTGGGGACTCTCCTTGTCTTGGCTGCTGGCGGAACTCTCACTGGATTCTTTACAAGTATTTATGGTATGTTAATTTATGGGTTGGTATTTGCTGCTCCATTTGTAGCTCTTTCTCTTTTTCCTCAAGCTCTTGAGAAGTTGCCTCGTTCAGGATTTTGGATGGAAACAGTAAAAATTGTTTTTGGGTTTATTGAATTAGCAGCAGCGGTGAAATTTTTGTGGGTTCCTGATATGGAGTGGGGCCTTAATTTTCTTCCCCGTAATAAAGTACTTATAATTTTTATTCTTATCGGTATCGCCCAAATAGCATATTTGCTAGGTTTTTATTCTCTTGGATCAAACAATAAGGAAATAAAACCATTTCAAATAGGAAAGGGTCGCCTGGTGGCAATCATTTTAACTGGTTTAGTAATATTTCCTTTAGTTTTGTCACTCAATGCTTCTCCCACTTATCATTATGCAAATATGCCTATGTTAGTGGATGAGATTATTGAGGCTATGGTTCCGCCTCCACCCACTGAAGATGATTTAGCAAGAAAGGATGGTTGGTATGTGGATGATTACGATGGAGCCTTAGCAAAAGCAAAGGAAACAGGTAGGCCATTATTTATTGATTTTACCGGTGTGTATTGCGCTAACTGTAGAGTAATGGAACGTCGAATTTTTACTACTGAAGTTGTGAAAGAACAATTTGATAAGATGATCTTGGCGAGACTTTATGTAGATAAAAAGGATTCCTTGAGTGAAGTTTTTGCAAGGTTACAATTTGAACGTTATAATCAGGCGACACAACCTTATTATGTAGTACTTGACCCTTTAGATGAATATACTTTATCAGATACAGGTGGATACATACCAAAAGGATTTTCTGAGTTTTTAAGTAGTGGTATTAAAGCATTTTATGACCGTAACTCATTTGATCGGTAATACCTTCAAAAGGTTTTATTTTATATTACTAAAATTGTATTTTCTAGATTATATAATTTTTAAATAATGAAGAAAGTAATTATACCTGGATTTATATTGTTCATAATAGTTTGTTGTGGACAGGACAATGCTCTTGCTGAAGCAAAAAAGAAGAAAATTAATAATATTAATAGTAAGGTTATTCGTCCTGAAGGTTCTATAAAAGCACCTGATTTCATTCTTTCTGATTTGGAAGGGAACCATGTTCAGTTATCAGACTATAGAGGGAAGGTTGTATTGCTTAATTTTTGGGGTACCTGGTGTGGACCATGCATTAAAGAAATTCCTGATTTTATTGAATTAATTAATAAATACCATGAAAGGGGACTGGAAATTGTTGGTATAACGTTAACATCTGGTTCAGCGGATAACATACAAAGATTTTCAGATAGAATGGGTATTAACTATACTTTATTAACAGATATTGAATCTAGAGAAACCCAGATGGTAACCTGGGAATACGGTAAAGCCACAGGGCGACCTATTAATGGCATACCTACCACATTTATTATCGATCGCGATGGCTACATAGTAAAAAAATATATAGGACCTCGATCCGAACATATATTTTATAAGGATTTAAAACCTTATTTATAAATTTATTTTTATTAAAAAGTGAAGTATTTACTTAGTGCTTTTTTATTTTCTTTGCTCTCGTTATTAAATGGTGATCAAAAGGAGTATTATTGGCAGCAGCGTGTAGATTATCATATGGATGTTAATCTTTATGATTCTTTAAGGCAGCTGGCTGGAAAAAGTATAATAAAATATGTAAATAATTCACCCGATTCTCTTGATTATATTTATATGCATCTTTATCCAAACGCTTTCCAGGAAGGATCAGTAAAGTATAGGGAGTATTTGAAAAATTTTGGGCGTGCATCGCGAGCAAAATATTTTAAACAAAAGCTGAAAGGATTTACCAGCAAAATTAAGGTGCATGATTTTAATATTTCTAAAGATGGAGAACCAGTTTTGAAACGGTATTCCATTGATGATACAATACTTAAAGCTTCACTAAACCAAAAATTAGCACCTAATGAAATTTTGAGAATCGATTTAAGTTGGACCCATCATGTTGGCGAAATGGTGGAGCGTGCAGGATATTATGGTGGCCAATACAATATGGCTCAATGGTATCCTAAAATAGCAGTTTATGATGAGCAGGGATGGCATCCGGATGTTTTTCATGCTGAGGGTGAATTTTATGGTGAATTTGGAAATTTTGAAGTGAATTTTGATTTGCCTGCATCATTTATTGTTTGTGCCAGCGGTGTTGTCATTGATGGTGATCCAGGATGGTCTAGTGTTGCAGTA
>TARA_B100000686_G_scaffold355387_1_pt1 | contig 32946 bp, 27 predicted proteins | sample TARA_B100000686 | Tara Oceans TARA_B100000686 (sample SAMEA2622733) | marine metagenome | biome: marine biome (ENVO:00000447); feature: marine epipelagic mixed layer (ENVO:xxxxxxxxx); material: "saline water (ENVO:00002010), including plankton (ENVO:xxxxxxxx)" | depth 150 m | reverse complement strand
CGCAAAACAGAGCGTTGGAACGATGCGCCTGCAGAAGTCAAGGATCTTTTTCATCAAATTGAATGGAATGTAATAGAAGGCGAACATGCTGATACTGTGGGTTTGATAAACCCTGCCCTTGAAAATGATGTCAGTGCACGAACATTGATAGCAGGCCCAATGGCAACTGGCATAGCTGAAGTCGGACGACGCTTTAAATTTGATGAGTATTTCTTGCCTGAGGTTATGATGTCGGCTAAATCGATGCATCAAGCATTGGGAATTCTCAAACCGCTCATTATTGCAGAAAAGACTGAAGAATTAGGCACTGTAGTGGTGGGGACTGTCCAGGGTGACTTGCACGATATTGGTAAACGAATAGTAGCAATGATGATGGAAGCAGCTGGATTCACAGTCCATGACCTAGGTGTGACGGTGCCGCCAGAAGAATTTATTTCCGCCATAAAAGAACATAAACCCCAGATCGTCGGATTTTCAGCTTTGTTGACCACCACCATGAATATGCAGTGGGAAACTATCAAAGCGATCACCGAGGAAGGACTGCGCGAGGACGTGAAAATTTTTGTAGGTGGAGCGCCCATTAGTCAGATTTGGTGCGATAAGATCGGGGCAGATGCCTATGCTGCAGACGCACTGGTAGCAGTGGAGAAAGCGAAGGCCTGCGTGAGTACGTTTAAAGCCATGAAAGGAGGCGCTCCAGAACTTCATGCCGCCATGCTTGCAATTGATACTGATGCGACTAAACAGAAAGCTGAGAGGGCTCAAGCCGCCTACGCATAGATTTTGTTACTTAGTTTATTCTAAGGTTAGGGTTGCGCCTGAATCTATTTTTTTGAGAATATGACAAACAAGACGACAACAATTCTTGGAAACCCAAGGACTATTGTTGGTCTTTTGGTAGCGTTAGGCATTTTAATAGCGGGGTTTTGGGGTTCATTAGTTGCAGCGTGGGGATATGCATTTTTTCTTGGCGCATCAGCGTTTTGGGGAATTGCCATCTTTTTTGCCCTAATTTTCCTTTTTACGAAATACATTGAAACCAATAAACTTCGAAGGCTATGCAAAATATTTTTCCTGATTGGCTTATGGTCTTATATTTACTGCATAGCTTCGTTTGGTGGTTTTTTTACAAGCGAGGCTTTCCTAGGTAACGTAGATTACAAGTACATTATTTTTGGTCCTACCGTTTTGGCTGCTTTGGGAATCCTGGAATATGGAGTTTACCGAGCGTTAATAACCAACAATCGACCAACTTTCAATCGTTACCGACGATTCTTATCACGGGAATCAATCGACCATAAAAGCCTCAGAAAAACACTGATTGATGATGTAATTCTGCATAAATCTCTATATAAAGTTAGTTTCATCCGATGGTTGCGCCATACTTTGATTTTATGGGGTTTTGCTTTCTTGGTGTTAACAGAGTTGACCAGAGTCGTGTTCCAGGAAGCGTTTCCCGCTTTTGGATTACCGGATGTTTGGCATATCCCTGGCCATCCTGTTCGACTAGTAATTGGATTTTTATATGATTTTTTTGGTTTAATGGTAACGGTCGGTTGTGTGATAGCGATAGGGTGGCGTATTGCGATTGGCAATTCGGAAGAGAAAAAGTTCTCGGACACCCCCACAGTCTGGTTTATCCTTTTTGTCATGATAAGTGGTTATCTGGTAGAAGCATTGAGAATTTCTTCAGAACCTATGGATGCATGGTATATTCCAATCGAGTTTGTCGGCTATTTAATAGCATTACCTTTAGTTGGGCACTCTGATAATTTCATGAAATACTATGACGCGCTTTGGCTCATTCACGTAATAGGTTCATGTCTATTTATGGCGTACATTCCACTAAAACGCGCAATCCATATGTTTGCAACACCTTTTGGCCGTTTGATGAATTCGCAATTAACAATCCTGCGAGACAAGAGAAATACCATTCTTTCCCATTTAAACGGGCGTGATCGTTAAAACAACACTATGGAGTTAAATTTTCTATAAACGTTCGAACAATTATTTTTGAATAACAAATTATATAAATAGGATTAGATTTAAATGTCAAAAACAATAGCAATCTATGGCCCGAGCTGTTCTTTAAAATCAGATATCGCACGGGAAATCTCAAGACTAACTGGATACAAAGTACGGCACCCAGGTGAAGCGATCACTACTAAGGCTAAAACTGAAGGAAAGGATTCTGGGCTCAATGTCGATAGTGATTACCATAACGATTTAGATGTTTCAACTCGAAAATGGATTGCGAACAACCCAGACCCGACAATAATAGTCGAGAGCACTCATCTTGGATTAGTCCTAAATGAAACCCCGGATATTTTTCGTGTACAGGTTAGTTCTAGGGATGAAATTCGGCAAAAAAGATGGATAAAGCGTAAAGAGGAAGGTGGTGGTCGAACCCGCCAGATTGGGGAAAATTTAGCCACGCGTGACAAAGATGATGCGGAGCTTCAAAAACGATTATACGGAACCACAGAGGTAAATGATTTCGCGCAGGTAGTTATTGACAGCTCCGAAAGGTCAGCGGAAGATTGTGCTTACGAAATTTGGAGCGCCTTTGAAGGCAAACCAATCGATCAAGAGTTCACGGGATCGTCCTCAGGAAAGCCAGCAATGGACAAAAAACTAACGAAAGGGGTTCGTCCGGGGCCATCGTCAGGTATAGTTCGAGTTTACAGCGTAAATCGAAACCCGTTCGGTGGTTATATCGACGACGAAACAAGCGGAAAACCTGTTTATGTTCACAAGTCTGCTGTGGAAGCAGCCGGCTTACCGCCCCTGGAAAGAGGTCACAGGCTACGCTACAAAATAGAGGAAGATGGAGTGGGTGGATTCAGAGCAGTTGACTTAGAAGTAGTTACCGACTGACTAAACACAATGAAATTGTTTGCCTTTTATCAGGCAAGGTTTATAAGATTTATATGAACAAAGAATATTGGTTAATACTAGAAGACTTGTCATGAGCTGGAATTGGGATCGTTTAAGAGTATTTTTTGAAGTAGTAGAGTGCGGAACGTTTACTGCTGCCGCCAAGCGGCTAAAATTGAGTCAGCCAGCTGTGAGTCGCCAAATCAGCACTCTTGAACAAGAATTAGGGATAACCTTATTCCATCGAGATTATAAAGGCTTGGTGTTAACAGAGATCGGCGAGGAAGTATTCAAAACCTCCGCATGTTTAAAAGCAGAAGTTGATCTTATGGAGTCAAGAATTGCTAATAATCAAGATACTCCTGTAGGACCGTTACGATTGACCACATCTGTCGCGTTTGGTGCGGCTTGGCTTTCACCTTTAATGGGAGATTTCCATCAGGAGTATCCTGACGTAAAAATATCATTATTGCTTAGCGATCAACATGAAATGAGTTTAAGTACTCGCGAAGCCGACGTAGCAATCCGATTTGCCCCGCAAACAAAACCTTGTTTAATTCAAAAAAAATTAATGGAACTACGGTACCACCTTTATGCAAGCGATTCTTATTTGAAGAATCGTGGGACACCAAATACTATTGAAGACCTTTATAGCCATGATATCGTTGTTTACGGAAATGATGTTCCAGCGCCTGTTAGCAATATAAACTGGCTGCTCGAAATGATCCGCAAAAATCAACCCAAATTTGAACCGGCTTTGAGTGTAGCTAACGTCCATGGAATACTCCATGCAATCCAAAGTGGGGTCGGGGTCGGAGCACTACCAAAATATCTTGTTGGTGATGATCATAATCTTGTTGAAGTATTGCCAGACATTAGCGGACCTCAGATCGAGGTTTATTTTGTCTACCTCGAAGAAATGAGAAATGCAAAAAGGTTAAATGTACTTCGTGACTTTCTAGTAAAACATGCGAGTCAAAATAAGCTGAATTGACTTAAGCTATCCCATATCTTCTAGTTTAGATATGAAATATCCTAAATCCTCACAAAACGCTCCCTATGCTGTCGAAGTCAAAGCGGGCAGTGTTTACCGTTGGTGTAGTTGCGGTTTAAGTAAAACTCAACCATGGTGTGACGATTCGCATGCTGAAACGGATTTTGAACCGATAACCTTTAAGGCTCCAGTGAATGGCGTCTTCTATATGTGTGGATGTAAGCGGAGTGATAACAAACCGTATTGTTTTGGAAATTGCACCGGTAACGCATCAAAGCGAAAAAACGATTTTTTTGATTTCTAAATAAGCTTCGGTTATCTAATATTGGCCCAGATAGTGATAAATGCCGAAAATAACTTTTGATGCTCTATGGTTCCTCAAACTTTGATAAGAGATTTCTTTTTTGTGCTAAATTTCAGGATTTAGGCGTAACAGAGCTTTTATTTTGTTGTTAGAATTCGAACTACACAATACAAGGAGAATCAGCATTGTCTGAACACATGGGAGAATTATTGTTTGGAGATTTGGCGGAACCAGGCGCGAAATCAAAGTCGCGCCTAATTCAAGAAGAGCCCCTTCAAACAGCAGAAAAACCTCTAACTCCACAAAGTAATTCTAAGCCAACGCCCAACAAAGCTGAATCTGTCAAGACGATTACCCAGGCGCGGCCTAATTGGATTAGTGACCGTTTGCGCCGAATAATGGACCTAGAGGTAGTAGAAAACCCAGTCGAGATTGGAACAATCATACAAGATGCTGTTGGCAACGATGACATATCCAATACAAACAGCGAGGCTAGCAACCCTGAAAATCGACAAGAGGACAGTACAAATAAAGAAGTAAGCAATAGAAAGTTGGACCTTTCAGCAGAAAATACGAAGAATACTGAAAAACCCGCGCTAAAAGATAAATTAACTGGGGCCATTCAAGAATCGCATGGACATACTTGGAAGAGCGATCGGTTACGGAGAATTCTAGGAGAAAACGACCAATTAGACGTAAACTTGGCAACAAGCACAACCGAAACTTTGGTGGCCGCAAATAATAATACAGCAGATACAACAAATAACGTGGCGGTTACGAGAGTTAATAACGGATCAGTAGTAGCAAAACACAGGGGAACCAAAATGAATCAAGCGCAAGACTTAGGATCGAGGATAGCGGACATAAAAGGTGCAGAGCGTATAAAAAGCTTTTGCTACACTTGCCCATGGCAATGTCCAACCGAAGTATTTGTTCGAGACGGAAAAGTGGTTTATACAAAAGGAAATCCAGAATCACCACATAACATCGGGTCAAGGTGCGCTAAAGGCATGGCAAGCACATATATTACTCAAGATCCGGATCGGCTCAGGTACCCTATGTTGCGTACTAACCCAAAAGGAGAACCCGGGGAATTTAAAAGAATAACGTGGGATGAAGCCTTTACCTACATCGCTGATAAATTAAAAGAGATCAAGTCTAATTATGGGGCAGAATCTGTCGTCTATACCTGCCACCACGATCCAAACACTCAGTTTTTCCGTCACCTCCTAGGTGATCTTTATGGATCGCCAAATAACTACACACATACGTCGGGCTGTGAAATGGATAGACGTTCAGCTTGCCTGACACTTTTCGGACATTTATTTCCAATGCATGATTTTGAAAACTCTCGTTATATCATGTTGTGGGGAATGAACATGCTGGGGGCGAATCAAGGCCTATGGGAGAGCCGAGCATTAATTGAAGCAAAGAAAAAAGGAGCAAGACTGGTTGTCGTTGATCCAAATTTCACAGAAACAGCCCAGAAAGCTGATGAATGGATTCCCATCAAACCTGGCACAGATGGCGCGATGGCGCTTGCGATGTGTTATGTCATCACTAATGAAGAACTTTTTGATACTGAATTTGTAAGCCGATACTGCGAAGGGTTCGATGGTTTTGCGGAACACCTCCAAAGTTGCGGTTATACCCCTGAATGGGCGGCTGATATCACTGGAATTCCAGCCGAGACCATTGCTCGTCTCGCTCGAGAATTTGCAACTAGTAAACCGGCTATGTCAGCTATTTTTAAAGGGTCAGGGTATTACACGAATGGTGCCGATGCAGGCCGTGCATGCTACATCCTCAATGCCATTTGTGGTGAAGTAGATAAGCCGGGAAACCTCCATTTGAAAGACTGGGCTCCGTTAGGGCTACCAGTAAGCATTCCTGATGAGGCAAAAGCAAATAACGATGCCCAACCACTGCATGTCGCAATGGGGTATCCGTTAGCCCCTGATCTTCCCAATGCACGACTCCCTGAAGCGGTTATTAATGGAAATCCATATCCCGTAAAGGCGTTGTTTGTTCAAAGCACCAATCCAGTCATGAGTGATCCTGACACGGACTTGATGAAAGAAATGTTCAAACATTTGGAGCTAAGTGTCGCAATTGAGCTTTTCATGAGCGAAACGGCCATCGAGTGCGATATTGTATTGCCGGAAACCTCGTTTTATGAGCATGCTGAAATCCGACAAGGTATGTACATCGACCCAAAGGTAGTGTTGTGTCAACCAGCTATTGAGCCTTTAGGGGAATCGAAACCTCTATACGATATTGTTAAAGGGATCGCAGAGAAAATGGGTTGGGCAGAGCATTTCCCTTATGAAAAATGGGAAGATTGGGCAGAGCCAATGATGGAAAATGTTCCAATGAGTGTCAGTGAACTAAAAGATAAAGGGTTCTGGGTAGGAAATAGAAAATATAACCGAGTGCCTGATGGACTACCAACTCCGTCGGGTAAAATTGAAATTCGGTCCTCGGCCTATGCAGACGCAGGCTTCAGTCCCTACCCGATTTATACGGAAAGAAGTGTAATTCCAGATTCGGAATACCCTCTCCAGTTAACGCATTCCAAACTAAGCATGCACTGCAATATCGTTACTCAAAATAATCCGTTGCTCATGGAAATTTGTCCAGAGAATTGGGTAGAAATAAATAGCCAAGATGCCTCCAAATATGGGATTGTGGATGATACTTACGTTATGATTGAGTCACCCAAAGACAAGATAAGAATCAAGGTGAAAGTAACGGAAGGTTTAGTTCCAGGGTGCGTTAGCGTCCGGCATGGTCACGGATTTGGTCACTGGGCTATGGGTTCCACAGCCAAAGGTAAGGGAGCGCATTCAAACAACCTTATGGAGGCACACACTAGCCCAATTACGGGAGCTAACTGCTATAACGAATGCAAAGTCCGTATTCGAGCGGCAGTATGAACCTAATGCTAATAATTCAATATTTAAAAATTAGCTCCACCGAATATTTAGGAGGATTTTAAAATGCAACACGGTTTTTACTTTGATCATACACGATGTGTAAAATGTCACGCCTGTGAAATCGCCTGTAAAACATGGAATGAAGTAGACGTTGGGCCCAGATGGAGAGAGGTTGTAAAAATTGAGGAGGGCACATTCCCAAATGTAAAAAGCATGAACGTATCAATGGCCTGTATGCATTGCGGAAATGCACCTTGTAAAGATGCGTGTCCTGTGGGTGCTATTAGTAAAGATGCCGAAAATGGAGTGGTGACTGTGGACCAAAACACTTGCATAGGTTGTGGTTTTTGTACCTGGGCCTGTCCTTTTAATGCCCCACAACTCTCATCGGTTAAAGGCAAGATGGAAAAATGCAATTTTTGCCAAACTCCCGGCAAAGAACGTCCGTTAGATATGCCTCGAGCGTGCGAGGAAATATGCCCAACTGGCGCTATAAAATCAGGCCCAATGACCGATTTGGCCGAAAGCGGAAGGGAATCAGCAGCCAAAAGACTTTCGGGCACCGCTATGAAAGGATTACCAGGCCTTATTGTTGATGCCGCACAAAATTTCGGAAGCTAGAGGGGATAATAACCATACAAAATTTTTGTAAGTTATTGTCAGATATTTTTAACAAACATTAAGAAGCAAAGAAAGAGGGGTACAACTTAAAAGATGAGTACAGTAAAAGACTTACGTTGGGCAGGATTAACCCAGAAAATGTCACCATCGTTGAGCATCCTATCTCAAGATCAAAAGCATATTCTGATAAATACCGCCTACGAAATGTTAGAGCGTACCGGGCAACGGGTTGGCAGTAAAGAAGCGCTCGAGTTGTTTCGCCAAGCAGGATGTCGCATAGAACCATTAGACGACGAAGGCGATAAAGTATTCTTTCCTCAACGACTGATAGAGGAATGTTTAAGACTCACTCCAAAAAGACTGCTCCTGTACAATCGAAAAGGTGAACCGAGTCTTTATTGCGAAGGGCGTAACAGTTACTTTTCTCCGACTTCGGCATGTCCAAAAATGTGGGATCCATATACTGGAGAACGACGAGCATGGAAAAAAGAGGATATCGGTAACGCCACAAAAATAAATGACGCACTACCTAACCTAGATGCAATGTTCGCCCTGGGGTCGCTAGCCGATGATTATGGATTCGACTGTTTTGTGCATGAAGTTCACGCCATGATGATGAACACCACCAAGCCTATAATTTACTTGTCAAACGACGTACCTGATACAAAAGCCATCTGCGAGATGGCTGCAGTAATTGCGGGAGGTTGGGACAAACTCCGAGAACGGCCCTTTATCCTGCAATATGACGAGGTGCTATCTCCCTTGAAACATAAAAATCATGCCTTCGACAAATTTATGTACTTAGCAGGCGAAGGGCTACCTGTACGATATGGCGCATTTACCATGTCAGGCGCATCATCACCTGTGACATTGCCAGGTGCCGCCGCACAGTCGTTGGCTGAGGCGTTGGTGGGATTAATAGCGGTCCAATTAAAAAGGCCTGGAACGCCTTTCGTAATGGCGATTTTGCCAGGAATAATGGATCTGAAATTCGGTATTCTATCGTCGGGCGCACCCGAATATCATTTGTTCCACGGCATGTACACTGAATTATGCCATGAACTAGGCCTTCCAGTTATGGCCACAGCAGGCATTACCGATTCTAAAGTCGTTGATGCGCAGGCGGGCGCGGAAGCTTTATGGAGCTATCTTTGTGCGGCATTAAGCGGATGCCATCTCAATATTGGAGCAGGCAGTATGGAATCACACCTCATTGGTTCCTTTGAACACATGGTTTTGTGTAATGAACTAATCTCTTCGGTGCGTAGATTTATGAAAGGCGCCCCAATTGATAATTCAACTCTAGCGATGGATGTCGTTCAAGAGGTGGGCGATAATCTTCCCAATGCGATATTCATCGACCGGGATCACACAACGGAAAACTATTTAACTGAGCAATGGCAGCCAGAAGTTTTCAGTAGAAATAATTTCCAATCGTGGACGGAAAAGGGTGCGAAATACACCCACCAAGTTTGTAACGAAAAAGTTAGAGATATTCTTGAAAACTATACGCCAGAGCCACTTCCACCTGAAACATTACAAACACTAGAAGAAATAGCAAAATCAGCGACAAGTGAGGAAACATTGGCGGTTGGAAAAACAAGCAAAGCGAAACGAAGACGTAAATTCAGATCCCTATAAAATTTTAAAGTGCTAGGAGCCTAAAAATGCCTGTTGACTACGATGTTATAGCGAATGCGATTGTAGAGGCGGAGACGGATACCGCGGTCAAAGCGGTTGAAGAAGATCTCGTAATTCTGAAACAAGAAGGTCTCAACGACCTCGAAGCCGCTAAAGCTATTTTAAATGGCGGTCTTATATCTGGTATGGATATCATTTCTGAATTATGGGTGCAAGAAAAGATTTTCATTCCAGAAGTATTGCTCTCGGCAAAGGTTATGCATGCCTGCATGAATTTATTGAGACCAATTTTGGAGGCATCCAATGAGCCACCACGCGGTATTGTGGTAATAGGAACTGTGAAAGGAGATCTACACGACATCGGACAGAACATAGTATCCATGATGTTAAGAGGAAATGGTTTTGAAGTTCACAATATCGGACCAAACTCGTCGCCTGAAAAATTTATGGATAAATGCCGTGAAGTCAATGCTAATTTGGTGGGTTTGTCAGCACTACTAACTACGACAATGCCAATGCAACGAGAAACGATTAAAGCATTTGATGAGGCGGGACTATTAGAGGATGCCGCAATTATGGTTGGCGGAGCACCAGTAACATCAGATTGGGCTGAAAAGATCGATGCTGACGGTTACGCACCTGACGCAGCCCATACAGTTAAACTAGCAAATCTGCTGGTGGAGGATTTAGTAACCGAAGCTGCTTAAAGCTTACTCCAGGCATCCTAGATATGGCTACTACAACTATAACTCTAGCCATCATGGTTAAAGGATATGTTGAAAAGTTCGAATCCGAATCCTGAGTAACTTAAACATCTAACTGTGGTATTAGTTAAAGGAAGTATTCCCTTTAGTCATGGTATCACCTGAACAAAACATTCATTTTAGGAAAGAGAGGGCAGACTGTGGACTTTGATGTTAAAAAACTAGGCCTTATTGTAATAGGGGAGAATATAAATACCACCCGAAACTTCAGAGCAAACGGCCCAAGAGTTGTAATAGAGAGCGGTAAACCGTTTGTAACTTACGGATTTGATAAAAAGGGTAGATTAGATATCTCACGTACGTACCCAAAAGACGAAGCAGACGTGCCAACTGGAAAAATCCCCCATGTCGCTGAAGCTGTTGGCCAGAAAGATATTGGATACATCCGTTGGTTGATAGAATCACAGCTTTCAACCGGTGCCCATATAATCGATTTGTGTGTTGATGCGATGTCGACTGAACCCGAAGAGCGACATGAATGGATGCGTTGGATCGTAAAACTTGCCCAAGAAATATCCCCGGAAACAAGTTTTTCTATTGACTCATCCGATTCAGACACCATTGTCGCTGGAATAGAGGCGTATGACACAAGTAAAAGCCGTCCAGCAATTAATTCGATTAATTTAGAAGAGGGTCGGTCGGCTCTCATACCTATAGCCAAAAATAATAATGCTATCTTATTTGCCAATGCAAGTGGCCGCGACGGTATGCCGCAAGATGATGAAGAGCGGGTGAATAATCTTGTAGTGCTGATGGATATGATGGATAAAGCCAGTATTCCTATGGAAGATCGCTATTTAGATCCGTTAGTGTTCCCAATAGGCGCTGGACCAAAATATGGAAAGGATTATGTATTAGCCGTTAAAACACTTCGTACCATGTATCCTGATGTAAAAATATTTGGCGGACACAGTAATGTTTCTTTTGGTCTCCCTAAACGAAAAATTCTAAATGATTCGTTCGTTACAATGTCAATAATTGCAGGCTGTGATTCCGTGATGATAGACCCTGTGATGAACCCTCCGCAGAAATTTATTGAATTCCGATTTGCTGCTGAAGCTCTTTTAGCCCAGGATGAATACGCAACTAGATATTTAAAATTTATCCGATCACAAAGTTAGAAAACCTCTCTCCATAAACGACAAAAACACGATAAAAAACCAATGGCGCAATTAATATTCACACTATCCGACGATGTAAACGATATAAAGAAAAAAGAAGTCGCCCCAGACGGAGCTCTAACCATAATCAATGTAGCCCATGAAGCTGGAGTTAATATTACGGCTACATGCGGGGAAAGAGGTAGATGCCGCGCGTGTCGTATAAAAATCTTAAGCGGCCAAGTGCCTCCTCCAACAATGCAGGATCGAATACAACTCGGCGAAGAGGAAATTCGGGACAATTTTAGACTTGCTTGTCAAACGCGCGTTATTGGTGACGCTAATGTGCTTTTAGCGCCGCCTACTGAAGAGAGTGGTTATCAAATAATGGGAAGTGATTTGGAGGCTACGGCGGCGGGTTTAAATATGGGAAGTGGGGTTAATAAATACTATATCAAAGCAAAAGCACCGGTTGAAGAACATCACCAAACATCCGATATTGAAGAAGTTTTGAGTTGCCTCCCGGAAACGGTAAACAAGAAACTAAGTTTACACATACTTCGGCAAATTCCAGGTGTGCTACGTGCGAAAGGCGGTGGTATGACAGTTACCACTTTCAATGACGACATAATCTCAATTGAAGCCGACGATACTTCGGAAAAAAAATTTGGAATGGCGTTCGATATTGGCACAACAAGCATTGTAGGAAATCTTCTTGATTTAGACAGCGGAGAACAATTGGCTACGGTTGGCAATGTTAATCCTCAGGCGCAATTCGGCGGGGATTTAATGTCCCGAATTGCCTATGCCATGTTTGATACAAAAAAATTGACCGCACTTCGATCAAAAGCATTGAATGCAATCACAGGATTCATCAAGGAGGCGTGTGAAACTGCCTCTATTAAACCGGAGCAGATACATAAAGTTGTGATTGTTGGTAACACTTGTATGCATCATGTTTTTTTAGGAGTTGACACCACTTACGTGGGATTAGCCCCATACGCGCCAGTAGTTCGATCGTCTCTTGTTTTTCACGCGTCGGAGCTTCCCCTAAAAGGCGCTCCCAATGCGGTTGTCTGTTTCTTACCGATAGTCGCCGGTTTTGTAGGTGCCGACACTATCGCATGTATCCTCGCCACTAAAATCTACGAAAGCGATAAGAAGCGAGCTTTAGTTGACATTGGCACTAACGGCGAAGTCGTAATGGGAGACAAAGAAGAATTAATGGCATGTTCGGCTCCTGCGGGACCCGCTTTAGAAGGAGCTCAAATTCGCCATGGAATGCGGGGGGCTGTAGGAGCTATCGAAAAGGTTAATATAGAAAATGATGTCAATTGCACTGTCATTGGGAACGCCCCAGCAATCGGAATTTGTGGTTCCGGCTTAATCGACGCAGCCGCGGCAATGCTTAAATCAACTGTGATGAATCCATCAGGCTTGTTACAAGCAGATAAAAGAGACAATCTACCTGATTCTTTAAGTCAGCGTTTTTCTAAAACAGATGATGGTAAAGATCAATTTACTTTGGTAAAAAAAGATGAGTCAGGCAGAGATGAGGATATTGTGCTTACACAAAACGACATTAGGCAACTGCAGTTAGCTAAAGGGGCTATCGTGTCCGGCATAATTATGCTGCAAAAAGTAATGGAAATTGCAGATGAAGAACTAGATGAACTGATGCTTTGTGGCGGTTTTGGTAATTACATTAGCATTCAAAGTGCAGTAGATATAAAGTTGCTTCCAAACCTTCCTGTTCAAAAAATAACTTACGTTGGAAATGCCGCTCATCTTGGAGCTCAAATGGCTCTTCTATCAGAAGATGAGCGCCACAGGGCAGATGATATTGCGAAAGAAATTAATCACGTTGCATTAGCTACCCACCCCGATTTTCAAGAGATTTTTGTTGAAGCATTAAAATTCGGTTAAGCCTGATATACTATGATTCTCGGTATCCAGAAAAGGTTTATTTTAATTACCGGTGTTTTAGGAGAATTTAGTTGGGAAAATATCTAGGCATCGACACTGGCGGTACATACACTGATGCAATAATTTTTGACCCTTCTATTGGTGTTTTATGTTCCGATAAATCACTGACCACCAAACAGGATCTCACTATTGGTATTGAGGCAGCAATCTCTAAAGTTTTAGAGAACATACCAAACACAAAGGAAATCGAATTAGTCTCTCTATCCACTACATTAGCAACTAATGCAATTGTAGAAGGGAAAGAAGCGCCCGTTTGTCTCATATTGATTGGTCAAACTAGTGATGTCCTTGAGCGTTATGGGCTTGGATCAGTCATCGGTTCCGATCCGGTTATATTTGTGGACGGAGGCCATACCTATTCAGGAGAAGTTAATACTCCACTTGACGAAGAGACATTAACCGCCGAAATTAAGCGAGTAGTTTTTGAAGTAAATGCTTTTGTAGTCGTGAGCACCTTTGGAGTTCAAAATCCGGAGCATGAGCTTCGTGCACGGGAAATACTGAGATTGCACACCGAAGTTCCTGTGACTTGCTCTCATGAATTAACCAATAGATTGAACGCTCCAAGAAGAGCGGTTACCTCGGTTTTAAACGCCCGATTAATTCCTTTGATAGATCGATTATTGAAAGCAGTCACTGAGATTTTGATTGACCGATCAATAGAAGCACCTCTGATGGTAGTCCAAGGAGATGGTTCCCTTGTTTCAGTTGATGTTGCGCGCCTGCAGCCCATTCAAACAATCCTATCAGGGCCCGCTGCAAGCGTAGTCGGGGCATCCTACCTTACGAAAGCTAAAGACGCAATCATTGCAGATATTGGCGGCACCACTACTGACATCGCGCTTTTACAAGATGGCAAGCCTGGAACTCATCCTGATGGCCCTGTTTTCTCTAATTACAGGATGATGATAAATGCGGCCGCTGTAAAAACTATTGGGTTGGGAGGGGACAGCGAATTCTCGCAAGATGGGAATGGCAATTGGTCTATCGGACCGAATCGCGCTGTACCTTTAAGTTTACTAGGTCTCCAGTACCCACAAATTGTCTCGACTTTGAAGCGACAGTATGAAGCGTCTGAACTAAAAAAACATTTTGGGTGTTTTGTCATCAAGGAAGATATCCTAGGAAATGAGGAGCGCGAAATAGGTAACGCTGCTATAGCACTTCTGGAGTTTTTGGGAGATCAACCAGTCGCGTTACAAGATGTTCTCGAGAGACGAGAATTTTTTCTTCCGTATAGAGCACTAAGAAAAAGGGGCGTCCTTAATATTGCAAATTTCACTCCAAGCGACGCAGCCCATGTTTTAGGAATACACGAACAATGGAATACGGAAGCCGCAGAAATTGGAGCTAAAATCGCTCTTAGAAAGTTGCATAACACTAATGGCCTCCAGAAAAGTGTTGAGGAATTTTGTAGCGAAATTGTTGAGTTTATGACTTATCGTTGCGGTCAAACATTAATCAATTTTTGCTTAGAGCGAGAAGGCTCAGTTAGAGGTTTAGTGTCCGGGGACAACAAAGAAGATTCAGTATTCTTGCGAAAGGCGCTAAAAACAAATTCCACATCAAAAGCGCTTATTGATATTGCATTTCATTTGAAGATTCCCGTAATCGCGGTCGGCGCTCCCGCCAAAGCATACTACCCTTTGGTGACTAACCGAATGAACGCAGACGTGATAATTCCTGAATATGCAGACGTGTGTAACGCAGTTGGGGCGGTAGTCAGTGGTGTCGTCCAAAAATCAGAAGGCAGGATAACTGCTCCTGTTCGTGGCGTGTTTAGATTTCACTGGTCGGAAGGAATTGAAGATTTCTCTCGATTGGAGGATGCTGTCGATTTTGCTTCGAAGATTCTAGAGGAATTAGCTATTCAAAAAGCAGAAAAGGCTGGAAGTTCTGGAGTGGACGTACAAATCACCAGAGATGATAGAGTGAGTCGTCTATCAGAGGGAGGATTGGGGTCTATTGATGGCTCTGGTACCCTTTTTATTGAATCTAAGATAGTCGCTACGGCTGCTGGAAGACCATCACTCAACTAAAAAGAACGACAGGAAATAGCTTTCTAATCTTGGCGAAACACTGTGTTAGAATCGATCTCATGAAGATCAATGTAACAATTCAAATTTTTTGTACCTTCAAATGATAGTTTGGGATAAAAAATAGCAATGACAATGACGCTTGATATAAATGCCGAATTGTGTACTGGTTGCTTGCAATGCGAACTTGCTTGCAGTTTTGAGCATACCGGAAGTTTCAACCCCGCGGTATCTAGAATTAAAGTGTTTGATTTCGAGCATGGACGGCATACAGTGCCCTACACATGCACCCAATGTGCCGAGGCATGGTGTATGAAAGTTTGCCCCACCGGAGCCATTTTGGTAAATCCACAATTAGGATCAAAGGAGGTAATCAATACAAGTTGCGTTGGATGTAAAGCATGTACATTAGCATGCCCATATGGCACTATTGAATTTAACCCTTTAAGCAAAAAAGTGGAAAAATGCGACCTCTGCAACGGCGAACCAAAATGTGTCGATGCATGTCCTACCCAAGCAATAACCTATAATGAGATGAGACCATGACCTGGCAGGGACAAATACTACGAATTAATTTAACATCCAAAGCGGTCAATATAGAGCCACTAAATACAGATTGGGCAGAGGACTATATCGGAGAGCGAGGTTTGGGCAGTAAGTACCTCCTTGAAAATTGTGATCCAAAGGTAGACCCGTTGAGCCCTGGAAACCCGCTAATTTTTGCAACCGGGCCATTAACTGGCACCATGGCATCAACCAGTGGTCGTTATGCTGTTATTACAAAAGGGCCGTTAAATGGCGCTATTTCTTGCTCTAATTCAGGAGGTAAATTCGGAGCGGAATTAAAATTCGCCGGTTACGACTTGATGCTAATCGAAGGCTGTTCTAGCGAACCGGTATATTTATATATTCAGGATGATCAAATAGAAATTCTGTCCGCAGCGGAAATTTGGGGTACTTCGGTCTGGGAGACCGAAGATTGGATCCGTAGGAACCATCAAAATCCTAAACTACGTGTCGCTTCAATTGGCGTGGCTGGCGAGAGAGGTGTTCGGTATGCAGCAGTAATAAACGATTTGCATCGGGCGGCTGGGCGATCAGGCGTCGGCGCTGTGATGGGTTCCAAGAACCTTAAAGCAGTTGCGGTCAGAGGTACAAAAGGCGTGACTGTAGATAATCCCAAAAAATTTATGGATGCTGTCCAAAAAACTAAAACTTTATTGGCTAACGATAACGGCCGAAAAGACATGACAGCCCACGGCACAAACTCGATGCTGACTACAATGCAGGAATATGGGAGCTTACCTACGCGGAATTTTCAGGAAGTTCAATTTGAAGGTTATGATAAGGTAGATGCTACGGCGATGGAAACAACAGATGAAGCTGGACATCGAAACTTGATTACGAATAAAGCATGTTTTGGATGCACTATTGCTTGCGGAAGGATCGCACATATACGGCAAGACCATTTTACAATCGTAAATCGACCCGAGTATTGGCATGCGTCAGGAGGATTGGAATACGAGACAGCCTTCGCTTTCGGGCCAGCGGTAGGGGTGGATGACATTGATGCTCTAACTTTCGCTGGATACATGATGAATAAACACGGAATGGATCCGATCTCGTTTGGTGTAACGTTAGCAGCCGCCATGGAGCTTTTTGAGCTAGGCATCTTAACTACGGATGATACAGATGGCATTGAGTTGAATTTCGGAAATGCTGAGGCGCTGACTATAATGGCGGAGAAAACTGGTAAATTCGAAGGTTTTGGCCAAATTCTCGGCTTGGGGTCCAAGCTATTGTGCGAGAGATACGGCCGACCAGACCTTTCAATGACGGTAAAAGGACAGGAATTCGCAGGGTATGATTCTCGATCCTTAAAAGGGATGGGTCTTGGTTATGCTACAAGCAATCGAGGGGCATGCCATATGAAACATGATGTTTTCGCTGAAGATTACGATGATAGCAAGCCAACCGGAAAAGCAGGCCCAGTAAAAGCATCACAAGATAAAATTGCCGCAATGGATTCGAGCGGTCTTTGTATATTCGTAACGTCAGCGTGGGGATTGGAAGAATTTGCTATACAAATTGATGCTGCATGTTCGAGTGATTGGACTACTGAACGTATGTTAGAGGCGGGAGAACGTATCTGGAATTTGGAACGACTATTTAATATGGAGGCGGGATTTACGGCGTCTGATGACACCTTACCACCTCGTTTATTAAATGAACCAGCACCAAGCGGTATACGAAAAGGGCAGTTAGCCGAGCTTGATAAGATGCTGCCGGAGTATTATTCTCTTCGAGGTTGGTCCAAAAACGGCGTACCCACTAAAGAGACTCTTTCCCGATTGGGGTTAAATTAACCAAACATGCAAATCCAAATTAAATTGGTAGGCCGATTAAGCGAATATCGTGATAGTAAGGAGCCTTTAGAGGTGCCCGAGGAAACCAGTGTGGAGGAACTTGTTCAACTCTTGGGAATACCAAACGAAGAAGCCGGCATGGTTGCCGTAAATGATGACGCTATCCCCAGAAAAGACAGAGCGGCTACAAAAATAAATGATGGAGATTCCGTCGTCATGCTAGCCCCAGTTCATGGTGGATAAGGTTACAAGCACTGTTTACTAACAAAATATAGACCTACTTTTTGAAGCTACACGAATACCAAGCAAAAAATTTACTGAATCAAACAAACCTACCTATACCTAGAGGCTCTGTTTGTTCTTCCCCTGAAGAGGCAGTTGAAATTGCTAATGCGATGCCGCAAACCCAAGGATGGGTCATAAAAGCTCAGATTCATGCCGGTGGGCGAGGAAAAGGCGGTGGAATCCAAATAGCAAAAAGCTTAGAAGATGTAGACGCAGCGGCAAAAATGCTAATTGGCAAAATGCTTGTAACGCCCCAAACAGGACCTGACGGAACATTAGTGCGTAAAATACTTGTAGAAGAAGCAATCACCATTATCAATGAAATTTATGTAGGAGTGACTGTCAATCGAAACACTCAAAATATTGTTTTCATTGCGAGCGTGGAAGGAGGCACTGATATTGAAGAAGTAGCAGTTAACAATCCTGATTCAATTCACACCTTAGAAGTTGACACGTCGAATGGAGTCGATAATTTAGCAGTACAACAATTGGCAAAAAACTTATTGTTGAGTGAGTCTAAACTCCCAGAGTTTTTTTCATTACTCTCAAACTTATACGATATCTTTATAGATATTGACGCAACGTTAATTGAAATAAATCCACTTGCAATCGTTGAAAATGGTGAATTCATGGTGGCTGACTGTAAAATAATCATTGACGATAGCGCGCTATACCGACAGCCTAAAATGGAGAGTTTACGAGATTTACATGAAGAAGATCCGGTGGAACGTGCAGCTTCTGACTCTGGCCTAAGTTATATAGCTTTAGGCGGTGATATCGGTTGTTTAGTGAATGGGGCGGGGTTAGCTATGGCTACGATGGACATAATAAAACTGCATGGAGGAAATCCTGCTAACTTTTTAGATGTAGGTGGCGGAGCTACAGTTGGTCAAGTAACTCATGCTTTAGAGTTAATGTTAAAGCAAGGGGGAATCAAAATAATTCTAGTCAATATTTTTGGCGGGATTATGCAATGCGATGTTATTGCATCCGGAATAGTTAATGCCGTGAAAGCAATCGACCTTAAGCTCCCATTTGTCGTTAGGTTGGAAGGCACCAATGTTAAAGAAGGCCAACAGATACTTAGATCATCTGGAATTGATTTTGTCTTAGCAACCACGATGGATGAAGCCGCTAAACTAACAACCAATTCTATTGATATTTAGTCAGATGGCTATCCTTGTTAATAAATATAGCCGTGTAGTAACTCAGGGTATGACTGGGAAAACTGGCAGTTTCCATACAAAATACTGCCTCAGTTATGCAAGCGGGAAAGACTGTTTTCTAGCCGGTGTTACCCCGGGGAAGGAAGGCCAAGTATTTGAAGGGATTCCAATATTTAACTCAGTAAAAGATGCGAAACGCGCTATTGAATGTAATGTATCAGTAATTTATGTCCCACCAAGGTATGCTGCCACTGCAATTGAGGAAGCTGTAGAAGCGGAAATTGAATTAATCATATGCATTACCGAAGGAATTCCCGTCCTTGATATGGTCAGGGTGACAGAAAAAATTAAGGGTAGTAAAAGCATCCTTCTTGGGCCGAACTGCCCCGGTATTATCACCCCTGGAGAGGTAAAAATCGGAATAATGCCTGCATATATACACAAGAGAGGTAGTGTAGGGGTTGTTTCAAGATCAGGAACCTTAACGTATGAAGTGGTGGATCAATTGACCAAGTTGGAACTGGGGCAATCAACCTGTGTTGGGATTGGCGGAGACCCAGTAAATGGGATTAAGCACAAAGAAATACTCCAAGCATTTAACCAAGACCCCCAAACCAATGCTGTAGTTATGTGCGGCGAAATTGGAGGCACCGATGAGGAGGAATGTGCTGAATGGATTGCAGATAACATGCAAAAACCAGTAGTAGCCTTCATTGCCGGATTAACTGCGCCATCAGGTAAACGAATGGGGCACGCCGGAGCAATAATCTCCGGAGGCAAAGGTACCGCTCAAGGAAAAATTCATGCACTTCGGGCCGCTGGTGTGCATGTTACTGAAAATCCAGCCCACATTGGCGGCTTGATGAAAGAAGTGCTTACTACACTTTGACTAGAGTTCAGAGAGTACTGACTCAATGCTTTCTTTGGCATCTCCGAATAACATGCGAGTGTTGGCTTTATAAAATAAAGGATTATCAATACCAGCATAACCCGTTGCCATACTTCGCTTCAAGACGATTGCTGTTTTTGCGTTCCAGACCTGCAGAACTGGCATGCCTGCTATGGGGCTATTTGGATTGTCTTCCGCATCGGGATTAACAATATCATTAGCACCGATCACTAGCACCACATCAGTTTTATAGAAATCAGCATTTATTTCATCCATCTCTAGAACAATATCATATGGAATTTTCGCTTCAGCAAGCAGTACGTTCATATGACCGGGCATACGACCGGCTACAGGGTGAATTGCAAATCGTGCATTGACTCCAATTGCTCTCAGAGCTTTAATCAAATTTGAGACACTGTGTTGTGCATGCGCTACAGCCATTCCATAACCCGGAACGACAATTACAGATTTAGCATTGGTAAGCAAACTGGAAGCCTCTATCGAACTAATAGGGGCGACGTTTCCACTTTGATCCAAAGGAGAAGAGTTACTACTAGTAGTGCCAAAACCACCAAGTATGACTGCTAGAAAGCGTCGATTCATTGCTTTGCACATGATGTAGCTTAAAATAGCACCACTACTACCGACTAAGGCCCCGACAACTATCAAAAGATCATTTGCTAACATGAATCCCGTTGCAGCTGCTGCCCACCCAGAATAACTGTTGAGCATGGAAATAACCACAGGCATATCCGCGCCCCCGATTGCTAGAACCATATGGACGCCAAAAAACATTGCGAGAGCTGCCATCAAGAGGAGTAGCGTTATCGGAGGCAACAAATCAGTAGACACTACAAATAAGTAGCCAAGAAGAATACAGCCAATTGCTAGAAAAATGTTGAGTATATGACGGCCAGGCAATAACAATGGGGCACTTGTAATAACGCCCTGCAATTTTCCGAATGCGGCGATTGAACCAGTGAAAGTTACTGCTCCTATAAATATTCCAAGATATATTTCAATATCATGAATATTTTTTTCAACGCCTTGATATTCTATTGCAGGTTCTAAAAAACTTGCTAGCCCAATTACTACTGCAGCAAGACCGACTAACGAGTGCAAGATAGCAACCAGTTGTGGCATCGCTGTCATTTCTACCCGTCTTGCAATTAACAAACCAATGACTCCACCAGCTAAAATCATTAACAAGATTAATATGTAATTACCAGCTTGCGTGCTGAAAATTGTCGCCAGAATAGCGATAGCCATTCCTGAAATACCAAAGATATTCCCCCGTTGAGCCGATTCTTGGTTACTCAAGCCGCCCAAACTTAGGATGAAAAGAATGCTCGCTCCAATATAAGCTGCAGAAAGTATCCCTGCAGACATCAATTTTGCTCTTTTCGAAACATACGAAGCATTTTTTGTGTTACAAAAAAACCGCCACTAATATTAATACTTGCTATCAATATAGAAAACGCAGCAAGACTTAAAACGAGGTTCGAGTTTGCATTTGTTTGTAACAATGCACCAATTACGATGATCCCACTAATAGCATTTGTAACGCTCATTAGTGGCGTGTGTAAGGCTGGTTTTACATTCCAAATAACTTGCCATCCGACAAAAATTGAAAGAATAAAAACTGTGAAATGCCCCATAAACGAGGGTGGCGCAATCGCACCAAGTGCTAAAATTAAAGCTACAGTAATCGCCATCCCGACTAAACTTCGCCAAATTTTTGTAGGTTTTTTTGAATTAATGTTGCTCGTTTTTTTCTCTACTGCTTGAATACTGTCAGATAATGCCTCCGATTTTTCAATTTTTTGGACTGTTTCTATTTTGGGCGGCGGCCAATTTACTTGGCCGTTGTTTACTACTGTGATTGCCTTAACAACGTAATCTTCAATATTTAGGTCAATTGACCCGTCTTGGTTTGGGCAAAGATCAGATAACAAGTGAGCGAGGTTGTTTCCATAGAGTAGGCTTGCCTGCGCCGCCATTCGACTTGGGAGATCTGTATATCCAATGATTGTGACGCCATGCAAGCTAATTGCTTCACCTGGCTTTGTTACTTCACAGTTGCCTCCTTGTTCAGCTGCTAAATCCACAATTACACTGCCTTGCTTCATATTTTCAACCATATCTTCAGTTATAAGCTTCGGAGCAGGTTGGCCAGGTATAAGAGCGGTTGTGATAATTATGTCTACTTCTTTAGATTGTTCGGTAAAAAGTTTTTTTTCAGCAGCTATAAATTCATCGCTCATGACTCGAGCGTAACCGCCACCTCCATGTGTATCTTCCTTGATATCAAGAAAAAGGAATTCACCGCCCATGCTCTTAACTTGATCTTCGACCTCGGGACGAGTATCAAAAGCTTGCACAATTGCGCCCATGCCCGCCGCAGCTCCAATCGCAGCTAGACCTGCAACGCCTGCCCCAATAACAAGGAACTTTGCAGGAGGCACCTGTCCCGCCGCAGTCATCTGTCCAGTAAAGAATCGCCCGAAATGGTGAGCGGCCTCTATTACGGCTCTATAGCCCCCGATATTGGCCATTGAACTAAGTGCGTCAAGCTTTTGAGCGCGGGAAATACGAGGTACTGTATCTATCGCCACCGCATTTATACCCTTTTCGGCAAATTCACTTAAGAGACTAGTGTTTTCTGACGGATATAGAAGCCCTATCACTGTCTGACCCGACTTTAGCTGTTGAAGTTCGTTTTTAGTCGCATCAATTCCATAGATGGGTGGTTGGACTTTAAGGAGAATATCAGCTTGTTCCCATAGGTCAGTAGTTTCGGAAACGATAACAGCTCCTACCTCAAGGTAATCATTGTCAGATATTCCGGCTTCAATCCCGGCATTTTGCTCTACTGACACCTCAAAACCAAGGTCTACAATTTTCTTTACTGCTTCAGGGGTAGCCGCAACCCGTTTTTCGCCAGGGAAGTTTTCCCGAGGGACACATACTTTCATGTTTTAGTGGAATAAAAAGTGTATCGATTTACTTTATGAAGTACAGTAACTGCCACCTTCGAATTGTGACTGATACAAACAAAAGACGCAAGTAAATCACGAGTTTTTAATCAATAAAATATAATATTTATGTTACTGTAGGTCATAAGACCTACGAAATCCGGTATCCTTTTAGGATAAAATTAGCTCACTAATTGCAGCAGGAATTTTTATGGACGGCATCAATGACCTCCGACGGACACTAGATAGTTTTTTCCAGAGAATTGAAGCTCTGAGGGGGTATCTTTGACTACACTGGTCAAAAAGAACATTTAGAGGAAATTCTCTTACGTTTAGAAGATTCTTCGGTGTGGAAAAATCCTGATCTCGCTCAATCACTTAACGAAGAGCGATCGAGGCTTGAAGCGGTAGTGCATACATTGGATCAGCTAGAGAATCAATCAAACGGAAATCTGGAATTGGTAGAGCTTGCAGCAGGTGAAAATGATTTAAATCTCCTAGTTGAGATACAAACCGATATACAACAACTATCGAATGAGATAGCGCGCTTAGAATTCCAACGTATGTTTTCTGGTGAAGCGGACAAACTCAATTCATTTTTAGATATTCAGGCTGGATCAGGAGGTACTGAAGCTCAGGATTGGGCTGAGATGTTGCTTAGAATGTATGCAAAATGGTCCGAATCCAGTGGATTCAACCAACAAATTATCGAAAAAAGCCAAGGAGATGTCGCTGGCGTTAAGAGTGCCACCATAAAAATCGTGGGAAATTATGCATACGGCCATTTGCGCACCGAAACAGGTATTCATAGATTAGTGAGAAAATCTCCATTTGATTCAGGCAATAGGAGACATACATCGTTTGCTTCAGTATTTGCCTACCCAGAAATTGACGATACTATAGAAGTGACGATTAATCCGGCGGATCTCAGGATTGACACATACAGAGCTAGCGGCGCAGGAGGGCAGCACGTTAATCGTACAGATTCTGCTGTACGCATCACACACAATCCTAGTGGAATCGTAGTTCAGTGTCAAAATGACCGATCACAGCATCGTAACAAGGCAGAGGCAATGATAATGCTACGAGCCCGTTTATATGAAAGCGAAATTCGAAAAAAAAAATCCGAACAACAATTACTTGAAGACTCGAAAGCTGATATAGGGTGGGGCCACCAGATACGCTCTTACGTGTTAGATCAGTCTAGAATCAAGGACCTCAGGACAGGGCATGAAACCAGAAACACTCAGTTTGTGTTGGATGGGGGTCTAAATCAATTTATAGAAACTAGCTTGAAAGCGGGGCTTTAATTGCGTGAACGACACAAACAATACTAATGATTTAAATGAGCAAGAACTTCTGCGCCGAAAAAAACTCAATCTCCTCAAGGAAGGCGGCGCTAACGCTTACCCAAATAATTTTAAACGAAGTCATCAGATTTCGAACGTTTTGGAAGAATACGTTGATTTAACTTCTGATGGCACTATCGAACAAAACACAAATATCTGTTTAGCCGGGCGACTCGTGTCGCGAAGGCTAATGGGAAAAGCAAGTTTTTTCAACATAAGGGATGGTAGTGGGGAAATTCAGGCCTATATCCAAAAGCAACAGATTTCCCAAGAAGTCTATGATATTTTTAAAGAATACGATCTTGGCGACATTATTGGTGTCGAAGGGACAATGTTTCGAACACGCACTGGAGAATTAAGTCTCAGGGCAGAAAGGGTTCAATTATTGGTCAAATCCCTCCACCCATTACCGGATAAATATCATGGCTTAAATGATATTGAGACGAAATATAGACAGCGCTATATTGACTTGATCGCAAACACTGAAACAAGAGAGGTATTTCGCACTAGGGCATTAATCCTCAACGTTTTTAGAAAGTTTCTGGTTGACGAAGGTTATCTAGAAATCGAATCGCCCATAACCCTACCGATACCAGGTGGAGCAAATGCGCGGCCTTTTGTCACATACCATAATTCTCTCGATATGCAACTATACCTTCGAGTTGCTCAAGAGCTTGCAATTAAGAGATGTCTTGTCGGTGGATTTGATAAAGTTTTTGAACTAAACCGTAATTTTCGAAATGAAGGATTAAGCAGTCAACATAATCCAGAGTTCACTATGCTCGAATATAACGAAGCGTATCTTGACTATTTCGATTATATGGATTTTACAGAGAGGATGATTCGCTATGTAATAAAAAATGTCCGTAATAACTTACTAATCGTATATCAAGATCAGGAACTTAATTTTGAGACAAAATTCCAAAGAATATCTCTACGGGATGCTGTCATAAAATTTAATACTAATATTACGGAAGCAGATACCAAAGATGTATATGCATTAAAAAATGCATGCAATAGATTAAATCTAAAACTAACTAATGTCGATGAACTTACGGCAGGGAAATTGTTAATTGAAATTTTTGATTCAACTGTGGAACCAAAATTAATCCAACCTACTTTTATAACTGACTACCCGATCGATGTGTCTCCATTAGCTCGTCGCAGTGATTCGAAACCTGAGATTGCTGACCGCTTCGAATTGTTTGTTGCAGGCCGAGAAATAGCTAATGGATTTTCTGAATTAAATGATGCTGAAGATCAAGCTGAGAGATTTAAAAAACAAGCCCAATCCAAGGAAACAGGCGATCATGAAGCTATGTTTTATGATGAAGACTATATTACAGCATTAGAATACGGAATGCCCCCTAATGCTGGAGGAGGAATTGGAATTGATCGATTTGTCATGTTATTAACGAACCAACCCTCTATACGTGACGTATTATTATTCCCACATATGCGCCCAGAACGGTGAGGAGCAAACAATAATTAAATGCTTTCCCATTTTTTTGATCTAACTCAATTTCGATGAAATACTCTGTCGAATTATTAATAGGATTTCGTTACTTAGTTGCTAAAAACCGAGATGGCTTCGTTTCATTTATCTCTTTTATATCAGTGCTAGGAATAATTATTGGTGTTTGGGCTTTGATAACCGTTTTGTCGGTGATGAATGGTTTTGAAAAAGAACTGAGAGAGAGAATTTTGACAGTTGCATCTCATGTCACTATCACCGGAAATCAACGGATGTTGGTTAATTGGCCGGATATAGCTGACCAAGTTAAGGATGTCGAAGGCGTATTGGGCATCGCTCCTTTTATCAATTCACAGGCTATGTTGGCAAACGGAAACATTACAGCAGGTGCATTGATTCAAGGAATAACACCTGTGCTTGAAAAAACAGTTTCTAATATCTTTGATAGCTTAATTGAAGGAAATGAACAAAGCCTTAACCGGGAAAGATGGCAGATTATTTTAGGTTCTGATTTAGCTGAGAAGCTTAATTTAAAGGTTACAGATAAGGTCACGGTAATTACGCCAGAAGCAAATATAGGTATCGCGGGGATGTTACCAAGATTAAAGCAATTCACAGTCAGTGGAATTTTTGAACTTGGAATGTACGAATATGATAATACGTTAGCTTTCATCAATATTGATGATGCAGCAAATTTACTCCAAACACAAGGCACCGTTAACGGTTTAAGAATATCGTTAACAGATGTTTATACTGCACCGGTTATTAATGCAGATTTAGGCCGAATTCTTGGAAATGATTTCCGTTTAAGTGATTGGACTCACGAACACCGTAACTTTTTTAGAGCTCTCCAAGTTGAGAAACGAGTAATGTTCCTGATTCTTCTTTTAATTGTGGCAGTGGCTGCATTCAATGTGATTTCAACTTTAGTAATGGTCGTCGTTGATAAAAAGTCAGATATCGCGATATTGAGAACCCTTGGACTTAGCAGCCAAAGTGTTATATCTATTTTCGTTGTTCAGGGTTCACTCATTGGCTTCATTGGCACAGTAGTTGGTGGCATTGTCGGAGTTCTAACCGCTATAAATATTGACGCAATTATCTCGACGATAGAACAAATTGTCGGAATTGAATTTTTTCCTAAAAGTATATATGTTATATCTGATTTCCCCTCCGACTTGAGATGGAGGGATGTCTCGCTCATTCTAGCCACATCATTTTCGTTTAGTCTTTTGGCTACACTTTATCCAGCATGGAGAGCTTCGAAAACACAACCCGCTGAAGTTTTACGCTATGCGTAAGGATGTTGACCAAAAAATTGTGTGCTCTGGAGTGACCAAGGAGTTTTTTGCAGCAGGAGCCCCTGTAAAAGTGTTAAAAGGGGTCGATTTTACTATTGATAGAGAGCAAGCTATTGCTATTGTCGGAGCGTCTGGATGCGGGAAAAGCACGTTATTATATTTGTTAGCAGGTCTTGAGTTACCAACAGGAGGAGAAATCAAAGTCGCTGGCGTTTCTTTGAAAGATTTGTCGGAAAAAGAAAAGAATATTATGCGCAACAAAACTTTTGGCTTTGTCTATCAATTCCATCATCTATTACCTGAATTTAATGCGGAGGAAAATGTAGCAATGCCACTCTTCATTGCCGGAATAAATCGAGTTTCAGCTATAAATCGATCAAGGCAAATATTAGCGAAAGCTGGTCTTTCTCAAAGACTTAAACATAAGCCGAGTCAAATGTCAGGCGGTGAACGACAAAGAACCGCTATTGCTCGCGCCTTAGCGTGTCGACCAAATTATCTTCTTGCAGACGAACCGACAGGTAATTTAGATCAAGAGAACGCGACTATAGTCCAAGCCTTACTGTTTGAGCTTAATAAGACAGAAGGTGTTCGACTAATTGTAGCAACACACGATCACAGTTTCGCAAAAAAAACTGATCAGGTCTATCAATTAAAGAATGGAATTCTTGAATCAATATAACCTTACCCCTAAAATACACGGTCTAAATGCGAAATTATAGAAGATTGCTTTCGTACGCATTACCCTACAAATGGATCTTCATTAGTGGGATTGTTGGTATGGTTGTTGTAGCTCTTTCAGAAGCATCTTTTGCGGCTTTGCTTAAACCAATCATGGATGGGGGTTTTGTTGAACGTGATTCCAAGGTTATTGCTTTAACACCGCTGTTGTTGATCGGGGCATTTTTAGTAAGGGGGTTAGGCTCTTTCGCTGACCAATATAGTATCGGTTGGATTGGTCGTAGAGTAATATATGACTTACGAGCGGAAATGTTCAGTAAAATCCTAAGGCTTCCAACACAATATTACGACGCCAATTCATCCGGCCAGCTAGTTGCAAAATTAATATATGATTTAGAGCAGATTGCACAAGCTACTACGATGGCGCTGAGAGTGCTTATTAAGGACTCGATCTTAATCGTGGCGTTGCTTGGTTGGTTAGCTTTTCTTAATTGGCAATTAACTACAATTTTTATCGCGGTGACGCCCATAGCGGCATTAATTATTCAAATTGCTAGTAAGAGATTCCGAAGTACAAGTAAAAAAATACAGTCCTCAGTAGGTCAAATTGCACGCGCGTCTAAAGAAAGTTTCGAAAGCCAGAAATTAGTTAAAGCTTTTGACAGTTACCTACATGAGCAAGCAAGATTCCGCAAACATAATCTTTGGAACCGAAAGGAATCAATACGTAAAGCAGCTATTGGGGCAGCTAGCGTTCCACTACTACTTATTATTGTAGGATTTGCGGTGTCAGGAATAATTTATATCGCAATGACTAGCCAAAGCAAAGAATTAGTAACTCCAGGAACATTTGCTTCTTATTTAGCGGCTATTTTAATGTTAATGGCACCTATCAAAAGATTGGCGATGATTAATGAACTTCTCCAGACAGGAATCACTGCGGCAACAAGCGCATTTGAAATTCTGGATTCAGAAGTTGAAGATAGAGTTGGCTCTTTAAAAGAAGGCAACATAAGAGGATCCGTAAACTTCCAAAATGTATCCTTCAGGTATTCAAAAGATAAACCATTAGTGTTGTCAGAAATATCATTCAGCCTTAATCCAGGTGAAACTATCGCATTTGTAGGGACTTCAGGAAGCGGTAAGACGACCATCGGATCTATTTTATTGGGATTTTATTCCAGTTTTTCAGGCGATGTTTTAATTGATGGGTCGCCAATTAATGACTATGAGCTCGCCTTTTTACGCAAGAATATTGCTTATGTGCCTCAAGACACAATATTGTTCGATGATACTATTGAAAACAACGTGCTTTATGGTAGGGATAAATATAATGAGCGTTATGACACAGTTACTAAAATAACTCAAATCGATAAGTTGGCCAAGGAATTACACAACTCACAAAGCACGATTGGAGAACAAGGCTCCAGACTTTCAGGTGGACAAAGGCAAAGAGTATCTATAACAAGAGGCCTATATTCAGACGCTCCGATATTAATCCTTGATGAAGCAACGTCGGCATTAGATAACATTGCGGAAAATCAAATCAGGACGGCAATTAGTAGTTTGTCTAAGAAACAAAGTGTCATAATTATTGCTCATAGATTGTCTACAGTAGTTGATGCGGACCGAATATATGTGATGAAAGATAGCAAGATTATTGAATCAGGGACACATAGTAGTTTGATATCTAAAAATGGATTTTACGCTGCCCTCTATCATGAACAAGATAGAATTGGTTTATCCACCGATTCACGTTCCGAATGATCTTTCGATTAATTGAGAAAATTTGGTATAAAAAGAGCATTTTTCTCTATGCCCTCATTCCTTTAGAATTTATTTATTGGTTATTGGTGCAAACAAAAAAATTACTTTTTCAGGTAGGATTATTTAAATCTGAAAAATTAAATATCCCTGTGATCATTGTAGGTAATCTCACTGTTGGAGGAACCGGAAAAACGCCTCTTGTAATTGAAATTACCCGTAATCTTGTTGAAAATGGGTATTCCCCGGGAATAATCTGTCGAGGGTACGGAGGAACAATACAGGATCTACCTCATTTAACAAGTGCAGAAGACAGTTTCTTGTTGACTGGAGATGAGGCTTTACTTTTGTCGGAAGAAACAGGATGCCCGGTGGTAGTCGATTCAAATAGAATTCGAGGATGCCATTGGCTTATAAATAACGCGCCCATTGACATAATTATTAGCGATGACGGCCTTCAGCACGCTAGATTAGTTGGTGATATCGAGATTGCTGTTATAGATGGAAAACGACGATTTGGTAATAGACATCTTCTGCCAGCAGGTCCGCTCCGTGAATCAACCACTAGATTAAAAACAATAGATTTAGTGGTAGTGAATAATGGTACCAAAATGAAAAACGAGTATTCTATGATCGGGACCCTTAAATATGCTGTTCGTATTCTTGATGGCAAACAAAAAGAACTATCCACTTTCAATAAAATAACGGTTGACGCAATTTGTGGTATCGGAAACCCTGACAGTTTTTTTGATGATCTCGCCAACGCTGGAGTGAAAATTCAGAAGCATTATTATCCTGACCACCATCCATATAAACCAGAGGACTTGGCAATATTTAATTCATCCACACTATTTATGACTAGCAAAGATGCGATCAAATGTAAGCAATTTGCCCAAGCTGATTGGTGGATAATACCTCAATCAATTGAAATTGAGAGTGATTTTATAACAGCACTATTCGGAAAACTTCAAAAATCGGTTTGATTATAATGAAACTACAATTTCATATTCTAATACCCGCTAGATTAAAGTCCACAAGGCTTCCGAATAAACCTCTCCTCGATATATGTGGCAAAACAATGATGGAACGAGTTTATGATTGTGCGATCAGAAGCTCAGCGACATCTATCACTATAGTTACAGGTGATGATCTAATTATTCAAGAGGCAAATTCCTTTGGAGCTAACGTTTGCAAAAGTAATTCTGAACATAGATCTGGAACTGATCGTATTGCTGAAGCGGCAAAATTAATGGAATTTGATGATGATGATATTATTCTCAATCTACAAAGTGATGAACCAGGTACGCCCATCGAAATAATAGAACAAGTCGTTGAAAAGTTATCAAAAACACCAGAAGCTACAATTTCTAGCGTTTGTGAGCAAATAACAAATTTTGAGGATTACCAAAACCCTAACGTAGTGAAAGTTGTGCGTGATATGAATGATTTTGCATTATATTTCTCTCGAGCACCTATACCGTTTAATCGATCTGCTTCTAATAGTAATCAAGATAGGGATCGATCTCTTAACGCATTCCGCCATATTGGACTTTATGGATATAGAGTTCACTGTCTGAAAAGGCTCGCTCGTAAAGATTCAATTTCTATGGAAAATATGGAAATGCTTGAGCAATTGAGAGCCCTTTGGTATGGCGAACGAATTATCGTAAGTGATGCTGTTACCTCCCCAGGACTTAGTATCGATACCAAGGAAGATTTAGAGAAAGCGAAACATTATTTCGCTTCACTGTAATGCTATATACAGAAAATTATGCCTGATATATTGTTTGTTTGTCGTGGTAACACATGTAGATCAATTTTAGCGGAAGCTATTTTTAAAAGATTGATACAAATTAGACAATTAGGGGGAACTTTCAAAATAGCATCGGCCGGAACTCATGTCCATCACATTGGTAGAATGCCACATAAAAATACAATCCAGGTTGGGAATGAAAACGATATTGATCTTTTTGACTTTTACGCAAAACCAATTAACCCAAATAATCTTACCGCCCACGATTACGTTATAGCAATGGATAAAAAAAATATTTCAGACATTCGGACGTTATCTACTACAAGCTTCATAAGGACTCATCTTTTTCTTGAATTTTCACCACAACTAAAACAAGATGAGATTGTGGATCCGTATGATTTGAATATTAATGATTATAGGCATGCCTATAATCTGATAATGATTGCTAGCATGGGATTACTTGATTCAATTGAGCAATGCAAAAGGTTAAACTAGTCCGCCCGTTCTATGTATTCATTAGTTTCAGTGTTTACACGAATCTTATCTCCTGGTTGCACGAAGGTTGGAACAATGACTCGTAGACCAGTTTCTAAAGTTGCAGGTTTTCCAGATCCCGATGCTGTTTGGCCTTTTACAGATGTTTCTGTCTCAGATACGGCTAAAGTCACAACAGAGGCAACTTCAATATTTATTGGCTGATCATTATAAAAATTTATTTGAACTTCTTGATTTGGTAGCAAATAATCTGATTTAATATCGATGGTTTCTGCGTTCAAGTGAATTTGCTCATAAGATTCCAAATCCATGAAAACATAGTCAGTTCCATCCGGATACAAATACTCCATCTGTCGAGGCTCTACTCTAGCCTTTTCAACTTTATCTTCCGATCTAAATCTCTCATTAAGTTTAGATCCACCACCATTTTCCTTTAGCTCAAGTTGAACGAAAGCGCCGCCTTTGCCGGGCTTAACATGATCTTTTTTGAGAACTCGATACAATTTTCCCTGGTATGCTAATAAGTTCCCAATACGCACATCGGATGCTGAAATCTTCATGCCATTGAAATAGAATGTCTGGGAAAATGAGTGTAGTAGGTTGTTAACCTAACAGCAAGAGATATCCTAAATAATGCCCAAAAAAAAACCGGAAATTACTTTTGACAGTCAAACGTTTCTTCAAAATGTTAGTCGTAATTCAGGAGTCTATATCATGTCGGATACAGATGAGAATTGTTTGTATGTGGGCAAAGCAAAAAACCTAAGAAACCGTTTAAGGACATACTTCAGTACTCGTAATTTGCCAGGAAAAACTAGACTGCTAGTAGAAAAGATAAATAAGATTGATATCATAAATACTCGCACCGATCATGAGGCATTGATAGTAGAGCATCGATTAATTAAAGAGAAACGACCTCGATACAACATTGTGTTTAGAGATGATAAAAGCTATCCCTATATAAATGTCTCAACAGATCAGCCCTATCCATCAATCACTTTTTACCGTGGCCGGATTAGAAAGAATGGTCAATATTTTGGGCCCTATTCAAGCGTAGGAGCAGCCAGGGAAATTTTGTCACAAATTCAAAAACTAATTCCAGTCCGCCAATGCAGTAATAGTTACTTTTCAAATCGGAGCCGTCCTTGCCTCCAGTATCAAATTAAAAGATGCTCAGCTCCCTGTGTCA
>TARA_B100000686_G_C16806710_1_pt1 | contig 32960 bp, 21 predicted proteins | sample TARA_B100000686 | Tara Oceans TARA_B100000686 (sample SAMEA2622733) | marine metagenome | biome: marine biome (ENVO:00000447); feature: marine epipelagic mixed layer (ENVO:xxxxxxxxx); material: "saline water (ENVO:00002010), including plankton (ENVO:xxxxxxxx)" | depth 150 m | reverse complement strand
TTGTGTTCGGAAAATCTTTTAAATTTGCACTAACGAGTTGAATCCGCGTGTCATAAACCGACTGGCATGTTGATAAAACATCAAATGTTTTTTTCTTTTAGTGTTATAAGCTGATAGGGCTTTATTAACGTCTTTATTCTGTCTCAGCATTTGAACCAATACAGCAGCATCAACAAGGGCTAAATTACCACCTTGGCCAAGCTGAGGACTCATTGTATGACCTGCATCACCAATAAACACAAGCTGATCATAATTCCACTGCTTCATCATTGAGTGGGAATACTTGGCTAAGGCCAACTGATCTTGACTTTGAATCTGTTCTAACGCTGATTCAATATGAGGGCAGTATTTTATAACTTCTTTTTTCCATGCATCTAAGCCTACATCTTGCCATTGCGCATAATCTGCAAGAGGTAAACTCCAAAAAAATGTAGTGCAATTTAATTGATCACCAGGCCGCTGCCCCACAGGTAACAAACCAAGCATTTTATGAGCGCTGTCATACACTTGATACAGCGCATTAGTCGCATATTTTTTATTAGGATCTTCAAAAACAGTCCATAATGCACCATAAGGGTATTTATGGTTATAAAGCATCGTTGAATAATGCTGCCTTAAAATAGAATTAGCACCACTGGCATCAATAACTAAATCAAATGGGCCATACTCAATATTATTTTGATCGACAAGAAAGCGTTGGCCTGATTTTTGAAGTGTACTTAGGATTGCTGCATTACTTTTAATTAAAATATTTTGCTTTTGTACTTTATGATAAAGTGTTTCGAATAAAGTACCTCGATGAATACCTAAACCAAAGAGATGCTGTTTTAAATCACTATAATGAACATTGAAAACAGTTGAGCCGTTAAAATCATGTCCACTGAGGTGATTAATAACTGCGCCTTTTTTAAGAATATCCTGCTCTAGCCCAAGATAAGCAAGCGCTTTTAAACCAGTGTACTGCAACATAATACCGGCACCAACAGGCTTCGCATGCTCAAACTTTTCAAAGAGCTGCACACTGTGATCAGAGGCTAATCCAATTGCACAAGCAAGACCCGCTGTACCACAACCAATAACGGCAATATTAAGAGATTTATTCATTGGAAATACAGTTCCTATTTCCATGTAAAAAAAAGGGCCATTTACATGGCCCTATGAGACGAGGAGCTTTTTATTGAAGTTGTATTGATTGCAAACCAAAGCTCATTGCATGAGCTGTTCTTGGGCTAAAGTCATAATCATTGTCATTACAATCAAGCTGATGCACTACTGCTTGCCAGTGTTTTGTTGCTTCATATAAGTTTAAAACCAAATCACCAAGATCATAAGATGGTATTTTATTCACTTCATCTGCCATTAAACGTACAGAAAGAAAAAGCTCTTCCGTTAATGGGTCAAAACTAAAAGTATTTCCTGCAGTGCCTCTCCAGCAATGATTTGCACTTAATGCAATTGTAAGAACGCTCTTTAAATTATGAGGAAATAGTGATGTTACTTTTGCTGCAATAACAACATAAGAATCATAATCTGGGCCTAACTGACTTACACGCATAGCCACATCATCAACAGTTAATTCTCCATCTGCTAATAATTTTTCATCTGGAGTAAACTCTAAAAAATCACCAAGTTTCTCAAGTACTGTATGCTGTAACTTCATATACGCTCTCTTTTTTAATTCTTACTTATAAACGCCAAAAATATTTATTTCAAACGGATCTTGATGTTTTAAGTTCTCGTTGAAAGTTAAATAAATCATAGCGAGAAGCTGTCAGCTAGTGTGGACGAAAATACAACACATTACACTTTGCCAATAGTTTTGTTACAAAGCATAAAAGTGTATCTAAGTGATTGGTTTTAGTCGGAATAGTTAAGTTGGATTATCAAGAGGAACAGGTTGAGGTATTGATAAATACACTAAGCTACTTATCAATACCTTAAAGAACAGTATTTCAGACGAAAAACTAGTAACGACCGCCAGCTTGCTGCATTGCACGTTCAGCACCTGCTTGATCACCACGTTCACGTCTTGTTTGAGCGATCAGTAGCCATAAGTCTCGAGATACTTCTCGACCAGCACTACCGCCTTGCCCTCGAAGAATGCTTAAACCACGCAATGCCATTTGTTCACTTTCACTAAAGCGGTTTTGATAGAGATATGCTCTTGCTAATGTGTGGTAAGCGCTCACTGACTGAGGATCAAGACGTAATGCATTTTCAGCTCGTGCGACTGCTGTTGAGTACTCTTCTTGAGAGATAGCGGACTCTGCTTGTGCAACTAAACGCTCAACTGCTGGTGCAGAGCGTGGTCGCTGATCTTGCTGGCTCCATGGGTCTTTGTCTTCAGAGTAGCGATCATCTTCAGAATAACCATAGTCTTGATTACCGTATCCATCTTCACGCTGTTGCGGAAACCCTTCTTCTGGGCGATAAACAGGCCTTGACTCTTCTGGTGCAGGTCGGCCTTGATAAATCGGTTTACCGTAATTTTCACCACGCCTTACTTCTACAGGACTACGATCACGAGAATATGGATCATTAACCGCGCAGCCAGAGATACCAGCAGCGACTACAAGCAAGCATGTGAGCCATTTAGAGCTCTTCGATACAACTATATTCATATGCAAATTCCTTGAGTGCTAATACACAAATTCCTTTGAAAGATATTTTACCCTGTAAAACAAGGATATAGAACCTCTTTAGTGTAAGAAAGCTGTATGAATATGATCTGAAATTACTCTAAGTTGCTTCTGGTATTAATAATTCTATCGACAAAAGGCTGTAATTGTGCGGACAAGTAGTCTGCCCCACTCTTCGTCAAATGAAAACCATCAAAGGTATAAATTTCCGACTTGTCGTTAAAGACTGGGCATAATTCTTGTTCACACATCACTGCATAAGGGTCGATAAAGTGATCCCCAAGAACAGCTTGAAACTTCGCATTGCGTTCAATATCCTCAGTTTTAGCAACGAGCTTATACAAAGGGCGATCTACAGGTTTAATTTGCAGTATCTCTGAAGGCTTGAAGTTTAAGTGCTTAGTACCAAATACCCAGAATTTATCACCGTACTCTTGTACTAATCCATCCATACTTTCTTTGATGTATTGCTCTTGCCATTGCCTCCAAGCAGCAGCTATAAAAACATAATCAGCATCTTCGAGCAATTTTTGGCGGGTTTCACTTAATTTCCATTCAGCTCTACATTCATGCTCATCTTGGTAACCAATATACTGAACCATAATATCAGGGTCGATAAATAAGCTACCACAGTGACTTTGAATGGTATAAGCACTAAAAGAGACCTTTGAATCAAACTTGTTTTGTACTAAGGCATTCATAAAATCGCCAGAATTACTGTCACCTATGATAAGAATTTTAACAGCAGCAGATTGATCAAAAGGCATATCATAAACAGCTCTCTTACTGCTCCATACATACATTTCTCTTTGCGTTTTATAGCCAACAACTTCTAAATCATCTTTATCATAAGCCCATAAATTTCCATTTTTGAGATGACCAAGAGCACCAATACCAGCAAGTACAACCAAGCCAACTACTGAATAGAATGCGATAGCTTTACTCGTTATTTTTGTTCTATTTCGAAATGGGCCTTCTATATATTTCCAAGAAAAATAAGCAAGCATAAACGTTAAAACAATGAGGGACGTCATTAGGTATGGAATATGCTCGTATTCTTTTATGCGAACAAAGGCAAATAAAGGCTGATGCCATAAATAAGCGCTATAGCTGATTAAACCAATACCAACGAATATTTTTTGGCTGAGTAAGCGAGATACGATTGTGTCTTGGTTCACAATTAAAAGAAGAACTGTTCCTAAAGTGACATAGAGCTGACCAAGAATAATATTATCTAAATCAAATAAACCTGCATAACCTATAAGCATTAACCCCAAGCCACTTAAAGTTAAAGCGTTCGCCGTTTTATTGGTATAGAGAGCACCTGTAGATGACTGCTTATTCCAAAGAAAATAGGCTCCTAACACACCAACAAGCAACTCCCAAGCACGAGCACCTATTAAATAGAACCCTGAGGATGCTGCAAACTCCCGAGACCAAAATGCTAAAGCAAGGCTTGCAGATGTTAATGCGACTAAAATCAATGAAATATAATGAGAGCGAAAGCGCCAAATCATTAAAAGTAGAAGTGGAAAAATAAAATAAAACTGCTCTTCTATGGATAAGCTCCATGTATGCAGTAAAGGCTTTAACTCAGCATTCGTATCAAAATACCCCACTTCCCGCCAAAAAAGGATATTTGATGAAAATAGTGCAACAGCAACAAGACTTTGAGAAAAGTCTTTCATATCGCCAGGATAGAGATTGAACCAAGCAAAAGGCAGAATGACAAGAATCATAAAAAAGAGCGCAGGTAATATGCGCCGAGCTCTTCTTTCATAAAATGAAATAATATCAAGACCTTTTGTGTCAATTTCTTTCATTAATATAAACGAAATTAAAAAGCCACTTATAACAAAGAAAACATCAACACCTAGAAATCCATTTTCAAAAATTGTTAAACCAGCATGAAATAAAATGACGGGTACAACTGCTAAAGCCCGCAGTCCATCTATATCCGCTCTGTACTTCACCGATAGTCTCCTAGTTCTATTTAAGTTGTAACTTAAAGGGTTGATTAAAGCCCCCAAAGTTAAATTTATTTATGGCAAAATGAAAGCCTTTAATCCTTAAAAGGCGCTCAAATCCAGAAATTAGCTGACATTAGTCTTTTTTTTAACCAGCACACAAGATCATTAGCTAAAAAACTTATAGGAGTATGAGCAAAAACACACTAACGGCAAGTTAATGCTCATTAAAAAGAAAGGAAAAAGCGTTTCCTTAGAAACGCTTTAACATACGCTCTATCCAGCCAGGAGCACCACTACCACTATGACATGAAGTACGCTCCTCAGGCATAGTATCGACACGCATAGGAATAGCAATAGCCCCAGGGCAATCAGCATCAGTGATTAAACTTGTACCTGGATCAACCCAGTTGTAAATAATATTATCTGACAATGTTGGAAGCAATGGTTGCTGCGGCAATTTGCGCATAAGTTCAATCCAGATTGGTAATGCGCCACTAGAGCCAGTTAAACCTGTTGATTTATTATCGTCACGACCAACCCACACTGCTGCTAAATAGTTTCCAGAAAAACCAACAAACCAAGAGTCTCGTAAGTCATCAGATGTGCCTGTTTTACCTGCAAGATTTAATGACTCAGGCATTATATTATTGATACGACGGGCTGTGCCGAATCTAACAACATCTTGCATCGCACTTGACAAAAGGTACACGTCATCTTGATCAAATACTTGCTTTGACTGCAACGGATAGCGATTCAGCTGACGACCGTAAGCATCAAGCACTTCTCGAATAACTCGAAGATCTGATTTAAAGCCACCAGAAGCAATGGTTTGATAAGCGCCAGCAACTTCATAAGCAGACATTTCCACTGCACCTAATAATAAGGACGCAACCTCGGGTATTTTGTCATGATGAGATGCTTTATAGAGAGTTTCAGCAACATGGCGAACACCCACTTCTAAACCTAAACGAGCTGTTGCAAGGTTATACGAATAAGCGAGTGCATCTTTTAACCAAACAATACCATGGCTTTGTTTATCAAAGTTTTGCGGTCTCCAACGGTCTTTACCACTTTTAATGTCGATTGGGTAATCTTCAATTGGGGATGCCAGTGTATAACCACGTTCAAGTGCAGTTAGGTACACAAATGGTTTCACAACAGAACCTATTTGACGCTGTGCATCAAGTGCTCTGTTATAGCCTGGGTATCGAGGGTTTCTATCACTCACAACCGCTAATACTTCACCATTTTGTGGCTGTGTTACGACCACTGATGTTTGCAATTCTTTTGATTTGCCTGAAGTAAATTGCTTAAACATAGCAACAACTGATTCCTCTGCCGCTTGTTGCGCTGCAGGATCCATAGTTGTGAAAATACGTAGACCTTCTGTTTGTAGATTTTCTTCTTTATAGTCACTTGCGAGCTGTTTTTTCACAAGCTGCATAAATGCTGGGTAACGGGACGCTCTATAACGACTTTCAGCGAGCACCCCTAAAGAACGATTTTTATATTTTTCATAATCATCCATAGCAATCAAATTTTGCTCTTGCATAATTTGCAATACTTGATCGCGACGACGCTGGCTACGCTCTGGATGACGACGAGGATTATAAGTTGAAGGCCCTTTCACCATACCAACTAACAAAGCAATGTGCTGAGGCTTTAATTCAGCCAGAGGTCGCCCAAAATAAAACTGACTAGCCAAACCAAAACCATGAATTGCATGATTGCCCTGCTGACCTAAATAGACTTCATTTAAATAAGCCTCAAGGATTTCTTGCTTGGAAAAATGCAATTCTAATAGAAATGCCATAACAGCTTCTTGTGCTTTACGGCTTAGGGTTCTTTCACTTGTGAGATAAAAGTTTTTTACGAGCTGCTGAGTTAATGTACTACCACCTTGCGCGAGTTTACCCGAAGTCACGTTTACGAATAACGCTCTTAAGGTGCCCCGTAAAGACACTCCCCAGTGATGAGCAAAATTTCTGTCTTCTACAGCAATAAGGGTATCAATTAAAAGTGGTGGCACTTTATCAATGCTGACAAGCACCCTATCTTCTTGATGTTGAGGATAAATACCACCAATCATCATAGGCTCAAGACGCACTAAATCAACAGACTTGTTTGATCTTAAATTAACAATGTTTTGAATATATTGGCCTTGAAAGCTAATTTCAATCCTATTGGCTTTCTCGCGACCATCCCAAAACTGAAAACCACGGGTGTAGATAATCATTCGACTTGGCGAAATATGATAAGTACCAGCATCTCGCGCAAGATACTCTTCTCGGTAACCAAGTCGCTTTAACTCATCAACAACTGACTCTCGTGCAATTTGACCGCCAATAAATAATTCAAAAGGTCTAGCATAGACTTTTGCTGGTACAGACCATTTCTTACCACTGAATTTTTCAACGACCTGTACATCTAAGTAAATAGCCCAGCCAATAAAAATCACAACACACATAATCATGATTTTCAAAGCATAATTTAAATATTTATTCAATTGTGTCGTCCTTTATAAATCTGACCAATATCCATTCTTATTTTGATTTTTAAGCTGTCTGAAGACCTACCCAATGCGTAGGCCATGAGGCAGACTATCACCTGCTAAAGCATCACTCAGAGCAGCACTAGATGAAGAGTCAGTAATTGACTCTTTCCAAGACACTGGTAGCTTTGAGTTATCAAGTTTTTTAATGACTTCCTTGCGTAAATCTTCTGGCAAAGCAATTGTCTCATCTGGATGATTCTGCACTGCAAAGCTTGATGCCAAACCAAGCTCTGGGCATTGTTGCCAGTTTTCGCCTAACCATAATTTCACTTGCTCCGTGACCACCGCTGAACTTAATGGTGTAAACTCTGTATCACCCTGAATTTGCGGATATCGATTAACAACCAAGCCAAGACACCATGCGATCACCTGCTGGTTAACACCCATAGCTTCGACCTTTAAGAGCTTAAACAGTTTCTCTTCAAACCAAGATCGGCCTCGAATATGATCAAGACTCGCAATGGCTCTCAACATAGCCTCAGGTGCACGATTTTTCAAATCCTGTTCTTTTTTCGAGAGTGTTGGCTTAGCACCTTTCTTAGCAGGCTTAGGCTTTGACTTTCCTGCTTGCTGCAAGAAGTCCATTAAACTCTTGAGTTTTGCTTCATGTGTCTCAAATAACCACTGCTGATAAGTTGCATCTAAACCACCAGCAGCACGGCGCACAAGAGTCCACCAACCAAACCAAACATCATGCTCATGGTATGCAGGCGGTGTTTCAAGAATATCTCGGATGTACTCAAGTCGATTAATATCACCAACAACACCATAACCAGGGCGAATAACATAGGCGAGTTGCGTCAACCAGAAGCTTTCATGTCTAGCTGAACGGCGACGGTTTTTACGCCACTTTAAGAAAAGATCAGCAAGAGATCGGCAAATTGTAATGTTCCAGTCGGAGCGAGAACCAAGGGTATCAAGCTTTTTACGAAGTTGAGCAAAAGCTTCTTTATCATTCTTTGCTTGATTCTGCTGCCCTGCTTTTTTAGCGCCATAGACGTTTTCAAACGCCTCAACGACTTCAGGCCACGTATGGGGTAAATGCTTTTTATTCAAACGCACACCAGCAGCACCAGAACGGCCAGCAAACTCAAGCAATGTATCTGGCATTTTAAGTGTATTAGACATAGCTTTAAATTGAAGCTGCAAAGCACCCACAATTGTGACTTCCGTGATTAAACGAACAGCGACTTCTTGAATTGACTCATCAGATGCGACATCTATTTGCACCTGCATTGCTGGCAGCTGCGACCATTGACTATCAATATCAACTAAATCACCAAGTTGAGCGTTTATCTTTTTGGTGGTTGAATACAGACTAAATTGCACAGGTCTATTAACAGCAAGGTGAAACTCTGGGGCAAGTTCAAAAGATTCAGCTTCAGGCATTCCTTTTACAGTGACACAGACAGCTTGCGTTGCTGTTTGCTCACCACCAGATAAGGCTAAGAATAATGAACGCGGTGCACCGCCACCAATAATTGGCGCAGCCTTAACCTGCTGAGTACCTCCAGTTTCTTTTTGCAATGCCTGTAAACGACGGGCTTCGCAATAGCTCACAGCGCCAATTGCTACAGCTGTTTGTGGATTTTCTGTTTTAATTAACTGCACCTTGTGATCAGCCCAAGCTTGCGTTGACCAGTGATCAAACTGACTTTGGATGGCATCACAAAAACCATCTGCTTGGAAGAAGCCACCATTCAATAATACTGAATCAATACGCGAATCAGCTTGCTGCAAGAACTGCAATAAATGACGAGTAATTGCTGTGTCTTGTTCAAATTGAAGACCAATCTCAACAAGACCTTTTTTCTCAGTGACCTGCGTTTGATCATTAAAATCAAGTTGCGGTAAGAAGCCTTCAAACAATTGCTGACGAATATCTGCAATCTTCAATACAGCTTGGCGCTGTTTGGCAATGAGAGAGCGGCCTCGACCAAGCAAGCTTAAAGTCAATGTTTCTTCTTGTAGGTCTTCACCACTAAAAATGCGCTCTTTACCATCTCGAGCAGCAAGCATAAGCTGTGCCCATTGAGCAGCTGACATTTGAATTTTTTGTCCTGCTTCTTCTGTCATTTGCACTAGAGCAGACTGTGCTAAAGCCGCATCAAGGTTGTCACCACCAAGCATTAAATGCTCACCAACGGATAGACGCTCTGGTTTTTCTGGGTTGGAAAAGTTAATCAAGCTTAAGTCTGTTGTACCACCGCCGACATCAAGAATACACATGACACCAGCTTCAGCAGCTTTCTTCGCTTGCTGATCACCTTGATTATCAAACCATGCATAGGCAGCGGCTGTGGGCTCTTCCAAAAACTGTGCTTGGCCAAGACCTGCTACTTCTGCAGCAGCCATGGTTAAGTCACGAGCATATTCATCAAAAGATGCCGGTAAAGTAATAACAACCCGTTGCTCACTTAAAGGAAACTCTGGAAATTTATGGTTCCACCAACTATGGATGTAGTGTAGATAACTGGCACTGGCCATTAATGGTGAAACTTGTTTGATTGAGGCAGCTAAATCTTCACCTATACCCCATGGCAAGAATGCATCTTGAGCGTCCCGATGGACACGAGATGCTTGAGACAACCAACTCTTGGCACTTGAAACGCCTTGGCCACGATTTGTTGCGCCAAGTCTGACTGCAAACTCACCATAAATAACTGGAAAATCGTTATCTAGTGGGCGAAAAGGAAATGCAAGAGGCTGTAATAGTTCAGACTCATGAGGCAGTGTGTGATAGCGGTATGTCGGAAACAATGGCTTTTCCTGCCAAACACCTTCAGCAACCCACTGCCCAATTGGCAGTATTTGAGCAGGCTCTAATGCCTTGCCTTGACCAACAGGTGTATAAGCAACAACTGCATTGGTTGTTCCCAAATCTATACCAACTGAATAAGACTCAATCACAATACTGCCTCATAAACATATGAAAAGAAGAGATCTGTACCTAAAGTGCATTAGATACGCTAAGCGCCCAATGATACCTGAATTGGAGTCTTAATAAAATCAGATTTATCTCTGGCAAGTAGCAAGATAACTACAGTGGTATACTTTGCAATGATCACTGAAAGCCCTATTTCAAATACAAAATGCCAGCACACATTATGCAATGTGCACCATTTGCGCGAGCTGAACCGAGCCTAAGAGCAAGATAAACAAGCTTAGACCAAAAGTATGTACGAGCTGTTGTTATAAAATAAAAAAGCAGCTAATAAACAGTTGGTGGCGTGCTAGAACCACAAGCCTATTGCGATGTGGCTACAGCTGGTAAGTTGGAAGGAGATGTCTGATAATAAAGTAGCTGATAGAATGAATAACGCTAAGATACAACTTTTTAAACATTTCTTTGACTTAGTCAAGAAGAGCGCATAGGTGCGCTGCTCTTCAGACTCATTACAGCATTAGAATAGACTACCCAATAGTGCAAAAAATCGTCACTAATGCGAAGAAAGCCTAGCTGCGGAAACTAGAGATACGGAGCATTACTTTGGTCTTGGTAAGGCACAGAAATATTTCCTCAAATACTATGATGGACTAACCGAGCTTTGCCAGATTGAAGGTGCTCTTGTTGATAACAATCAAACCTAGCAGGCACTCAAGCTTACTATTCGAAGGCAAAAAAACAGCATGCTTTATAAATTTGAGAGAGGCTCAGAAGTAACTAATATTCTAACACCAGTTATTGTTACCAGTGCTAAGAATAATGTAAATGCATTTGAATATCTGGTTTAGATTCATCAAAATAGGTTTACACTCAAAGGAAATCCAGAGCCGTACCTGTAAGCTATCCTTCCAAAGGATGATTAAAACAACTTTGATTTACGGTTAGGGGGATGCTGTCATGTAAACCAGATGAAAGCTTACGAAATGAAAGATAAACTATCAACACTTCTTTCACATCTTAGACCAAAGGAATGACAAATTGAAATTACAGGCGTTAAAAATAGACTGTTCACAGAATTACCCAAGCACAAAAAGAACTAAAGTCTTTTGGGCTGTAAAAGTAATCTTTGACTTCCAAAATGAAAAATTCGATAGATACTTAATGAAAAAGGTATTTGAAGTCCAGGCAAAAATGATGGCTTCAGGTGTTAATCCAAAAGCCGCAAATAATTCGAAACTAAATAGAGAAGAAAAAACGATTTTAGCCAATAGTTATGCTGGTATATTGTCAGAGTATTGTTGGAGGATTTACTTAAATCAATGTTCTAACAAAAATATCGTGAAAGAGACAGAGTTACTAGATATCTGTGATCAAATTGATTTGGAAACTATTCAAAAAGGGTTAAGAATTGAGGTTAGGAGCTCTTTTGCTAGAAACGGTATTGAATTTGCAGTTTGCCATCCTGAGTATCGCTTTGATATTTTAGGGCCATATAACAATAAATACAAAGCAAATGAAAATGAAAAGGATTTTTATCTGAGAGTTATTTATCATCTCAACGATCCAACTCAAATTTTAGACAAGATTAATTCTGAATTAGAAGTGTACCTATTGGGCGGAGCCACTAGAGAGATGATGGAAGATAAAAATCTATATGTAATTAAAGATCTTATTCCAGACGGAGCGTTGGATCGAGAAAAGACTAAATATAGAGTTATTCCTTACGAGCACGCTATGGATACGTTTGAAGTTTTAAAGTGCATTGAGGAGGCAGACAATGGAACAGATAAGTAAAAAACACCCAAACACAAAGTCACTAGACTTAATCGATGAAAATATAAATAAAATAAAGAGCCTTTTCCCAGAGTGCATAGTTGAAGGAGAGTTAAATGAGAATATTTTATTACAGGTTTTAGGCAAAGATTCACACACACAATCAGATAGATATGGGTTGAACTGGGCTGGAAAAAGTCAAGCTGCACTATTTGCAAGAAAACCAACAACTTCAACATTAAGACCCCACAATTTTGATTTAAATAATCAGCTCGATAACTTATACATCGAAGGTGACAATTTAGAGGTATTAAAGTGCCTCCAAAAGTCTTATATAAAAAGTATTAAATTTATTTATATCGATCCACCATATAACACTGGAAATGATTTCGTCTATAAGGATAACTTCAATGAAGGATTAAAGTCTTATTTAGAATACACAGGGCAAACAGGGCAACGAGGCACAAAGAACTCTGCTAACGCAGAAACCTCAGGAAGGTATCATACAAATTGGCTGAATATGATTTACCCTCGTCTTATTTTAGCAAAAAATCTTTTACAAGAAGACGGCGTTATTTTTATTTCAATCTCTGAGGAGGAATATCATAACTTGAAACTTATCTGTAATGAAATTTTTGGTGAAGATAACTATCGAAATACATTTATTGCCAGACGCCATGATAAAAACATTAATACACAGTTTGCTGAAAGTGGCTTAGCCACATTAAATGTAGGCTATGAGTATATTCTATGTTATTCAAAATCTAAAGATTTTAACTTTAGCCCAAGTTATAGAGAAGCATCTGAAAATAGAAAAAGCACTGGATACTGGAAAGGTTTTTGGAACGATGCTGACAGACCAACCATGAGATACGATATTTTAGGCTTTACGCCAGAAAGTGGGCAGTGGAAATGGAAAAAAGAAGTTGCTGACGAAGCTGTTCAAAATTATATAGATTATGAAAAAAACTTTTCTACCAAAATGTCTCTAGAAGAGTACTGGAAAAGTACGGGCGAAACCAAGAGATTTATTAGACGAAAATTAACTGGAACCGGTAAAAATAAGGGCGTTGAAAACTGGATCCCACCTTCTAAAGGAGTTCTACGAAATACGAATTTAACTGATATCTTGGTTACGAAAAAGTCAGGGTTTATTGAAGGTAATTTTGACTTCCCGAAGAACACCGATCTAATCAAAGTCCTTTTAGAACTATCAGGCATAAAAGAGAATGAAATTGTTTTAGATTTTTTTTCGGGATCAGCATCAACTGCGGAAGCTACAATAGAGTTCGCCATTAAAAATTCATTGTTTGGGCTCAGTTACATAATGGTTCAGCTTCCAGAGTCGACTGGTGACACTTCTCTTCCTAAAATTACAGACATTGGAAAAAAGCGCATTAACAATGTTACTAACCATTGGTGCTCACAAATCGAAAACCATAAACATTTTAAGTGTTTACAGGGATACAGAAGCTTTTACTTAGACGAGACTAACCTTAAAATCTGGGAAATTAATTACGAAGAGTTAAGCTCTTTATTAGATAACTTTGTCGATAACGTTAAAGAAAATAGAACTGCAAAGGATGTATTATTTGAAATATTGTTAAAATATGGCTTTCCTTTAAACACCCCTGTTGACGAAGTCAAAATCGATGAAAAATCAATATTCAGCGTTACCTCAGGAGCATTAATTATTTGCTTAGAAGATGAGATCACAATCAAAAATGTAGAGGGAATTTTAGAGCTTAAAAAAGTACTGGACAGTAAATCTACGAAAGTTATATTTAAAGATTCTGGATTTGCAAATGACTTGGTAAAAGTTAATGCGGTGCAACTGTTAAAACAGTATGGCATTGATGATGTTAAAAGTATTTGAGCCCAAATTGAGGATATAATTATGAAGATTCAATTTGATCCAGATCTAGACCACCAAACTGAGGCAATCAATTCTGTTGTAAGTATTTTTGAGGGTCAAGAAATCTGCAAAACTAATTTTACTGTTACACCTGCTCTCCAAGGGGATTTATTCTTTGCTAACTCCATGTCTGTTATTGGTGTAGCTAATCGTTTAGCGCTTTTACCCGATGAACTTGAAGAAAATGTAAAGGCAATTCAACTCGGTAACGGTTTAAAGCAATCAGATAACTTAGGCAGCAAAAACTTCACCGTTGAAATGGAAACAGGCACAGGTAAAACTTATGTGTATCTGAGAAGTATATTTGAACTGAACAAGAAGTTTGGCTTCTCAAAATTTATTATAGTTGTACCGTCAGTTGCCATCAAAGAAGGCGTTTATAAATCACTACAAATTACAGAAGAACATTTTCGTTCTCAGTACGATAATGTGCAGTATGACTATTTTGTATATGACTCTTCGAAACGTGAGCAAGTGAGAAGTTTTGCAACCAATGATTATATTCAGATCATGGTTATTAACATTGATGCTTTTAGAAAAAGCTTCACCGATCCAGAAAAAGAAACTAAAGCAAACCTGATACATCGAGTAGACGACCGCCTAAGCGGTATGAAGCCAATTGAGTTCATTCAGTCTACAAACCCTATTGTAATTATTGATGAACCACAGAGCGTAGATACAACTGCAAAGTCAAAAGAAGCGATTGAAACACTAAATCCGCTGTGTACCCTACGATATTCGGCTACTCATACTGAAAAATACAACATGCTTTATAAACTGGATTCTATAGATGCTTATGACAGAAAACTCGTTAAACAAATTGAAGTTGCTTCTATTGACGTTCAAGACAGTCATAACAAAGCCTATATCAAACTGCTGAAAGTGAACGCTTCACCACGCTGGGCAGAAGTAGAATTTGATGAAATTAAGTCAGGCAAAGTAAACCGTGTGAAGAAAAAGCTAAAGTGCGGTGATGACCTATATGAAAAGTCAGATTATAGAGATATTTATGAAGGTTACATAATCAATGATATTTATACTGAAGAAGAAAATGAATATATCGACTTTACCAGTAGGGACGATGTGATTAGACTTGGTCAAGCAATAGGTTCAGTTGATGAAAATGAGTACAAACGCCTACAAATTCGAAAAACAATTGAGGAACATCTCGATAAAGAATTGAAGCTAATACCAAAAGGGATAAAGGTATTGAGCTTGTTTTTTATTGATAAGGTTAGCAACTATAGAGCTTATGATGAGGATGGCAACCCTTCTCTTGGAAAATTCGGTAAAATCTTTGAAGCAGAGCTTTCAGCAATACTTCGTAAACCCAAATTTAAAAGGTTATATCCAGAAATTTATTCCGAAGGTACTTTAGATGAATACGCACTACAAAACCTTATTTCACAAGTTCATAATGGCTATTTTGCACAAGATAATAAGAAAGACACTAAAGGAAATGCTATTTTTAAAGACTCAGCATTAACAGGTGTAAGTGCTGGCAAGTCCAAAAGTGATGAATCAGCTTACAACCTAATAATGAGAGATAAAGAGCGTTTACTTGATATCAAAGTAAAGCTTCGTTTCATATTTTCGCACTCCGCTTTAAAAGAAGGTTGGGATAACCCTAATGTATTTCAAATTTGTACTTTGAATGAAACCTCTTCTACGATGAAAAAACGTCAAGAAATCGGACGTGGATTGCGTATCTGTGTCAATCAAGACGGTAAACGAGTGCATGGTTTTGATGTAAATACTCTGACGGTCATGGCAAACGAGTCTTACGAAAAGTTTGTCAGTGAATTGCAAAAAGAAATTGAGCAAGAAGAAGGTATCAAATTTGGTTTGATTGAAAAACACCAATTTGCGAATATTCCTATTCTTGGCGATACAGGAGAGAAAACAGCTTACCTTGGTGCAGACAAATCAGAACAGATATGGACATATCTAAATTATAATGGCTACTTAGATAGTAGAGGTAAAGTAACTGACAATCTTAAAACTGCATTAAAAGAAAATAGCTTAAATTTACCTGATGACTTTAAAGAGCAAGCTGCACAAATTAATGCAGTTTTAAAGAAAGTTACAGGTGGATTGAATGTTAAAAAATACGAAGAGAAAAAAACTGTCCAGTTTAAGAAGCAAGCCTTTGATGTAGACTTTAAGCCGCTGTGGGACAAAATTAAATACAAGACGTGGTATAAGGTAGAATTTGATCCAGAAAAGCTTATTGAGGCTTGTGCGAGAGAAATTCATAGCAACCTTCTCGGCGGTAGCGCTAAGTTTAAATACACAAAAGCTACTACTATGATTGAACAAAGCGGTATAAATATTGTGGATGAGCAAATCAGCACTTATTCTTATACAGCTCGTGACTTCCAATTACCTGACATTGTTACCTATCTTCAAGAACAGACGAATTTAACTCGCCGCTCCATCGTGGAAATTTTAAAAAGATGCGGTCGATTAGAAGCGTTCAAGATGAACCCTCAAAAGTTCATTGAGCAAGCCGTTACTATTATCAAAAACCAAATGCGTTTATTTATTGTTGATGGTATCAAGTACGAAAAAATTGGTGATGACGAATTTTATGCTCAAGAACTGTTTGAAGATCAAGAGCTAATAGGCTACTTGAATAAGAATATGCTTGCTGTCTCTAAGTCTATTTACGATCACGTTATTTACGACTCAGACGTAGAAGAATCATTTGCTCAGGAGCTGGAAAAAAACACTGAAGTTAAGGTTTATGCCAAGCTACCGAACTGGTTCAAGATTGATACGCCACTTGGCAGTTACAATCCAGATTGGGCAGTGTTAGTGGAGAAAGATGGAACACAAAAACTGTACTTCGTAGTTGAAACAAAAGGTTCAATGTTCAGTGATGCATTGCGTCCAACAGAAAAAGCCAAGATTGAATGTGGTAAAGAACACTTTAAAGCTCTCGGAGACGGTGCCCAGTTTATCAAAGCTAATTCTTATGATTCTTTTCAAGATCAAGTGATGGCATAACTCGAGGTAAAAAATAGGTTTAATGCCATACATCTTACATTGCGCTAGTAGTATGAATAACCTCACTAGCGTGAAATTCTGAGTCTGATGGGATTTTATGAGCATCTAAGTAGCCATAGAGGCAATCAAGGATTTTTAAGGAAGCTCATTAACTCAGAATCTATCAAAAATTGAAGGCAAGGTCTATTGGTTGCTCTTTGGATAAAGTAGCTGACTTTCGTAACTTTATATTAATAAACAACGAGTTTATGAACTCCGCGCCCAAAATTAAAAAACTCGAAGGTCAAATTAATGTAATTATCTGTGCAGCAGGAATTCTGTAAACACAACCTGATGCACTTACTTTTTTCGTAAGCGCGTTAGATTTCTGCATTTGGAGCAGCCAATCAGAATGCAGCCCAGTTCTGCCTTGAACAAGGACTTTCATATTATTCATTCAAAAGCTGGTAGTAAAAGATAGCATATGAAACAATATCTTATATTTGGCTTAAAAAGAAAACGAAAAAGTTTGTTAAGCTGCAAACAGCAGTTACTATCCCACCAACATTGATGAAATACCGATGTCCAAATGGATTTGAGCTCTCATGGAAATCATCAACACCAGCAGCACAGATGCCTGAAGTGATTAAAGCTTATTTCACCACAATAAACTGCCCTAGGATATCAAAAATTTCCTGTTTTAATGTAAACGGGACAAAGGGGCATTTAAAGACGCGTACAAACAAAAAAACAATCAATAAGGCATCAAACATTTTTAACATGTATAATTAAACAGCAAGCATTACTCTCTAAAATTTTTGAAAACCTAACATCTTTTTAAAAAATGAACCCAAGACATCAAATTAACATCAAAAAAAACAGGCTGATTATTGTGCTATACAAGGTTAAAGTCCTGATGCTTTAATATCTTATAGAGTATACCCCTCAACAACTTCTTCAAGATCACCAAAGCTCACTGGCTTGACAAGATGCTTATGGAAGCCTGCATCTTTCGTGCGTTGAATATCAGTTTCTTGTCCCCATCCAGTTTGGGCGACAAAGAGTGTGTGGGATAAGGCTGGCACTTGAGTCAGTTTTTGTACAACCTCGTGACCTGAGATGTCAGGCAAACCAATATCACACAAGATGATATGAGGGCGTTCTTCCTGTGCAATACGAATTGCATCTTCACCGTTATGAGCAAGAACAAAATCACAGTCAAGAAGTTCAACCATCATGCTAAGTGTTTCTGCAAGCTCTTTATTATCGTCAATAATAAGCACTTTTAAGGTATCTGTGCTTAGTGCAGAGGCTAACTCTTGCAAGGCAGTATCTGACTCACCTGATAGTTGAGTCACAATTGGAAGAGTTACAGTGAAAGTACTTCCTTGATTGTGCCCTTCACTAACAACCTGAATTGTGCCGCCATGAAGTTCAGTGAGTCGACGAACTAGTGATAAACCAATCCCCAAACCAGCTTCAGAGCTATCGGTGTTCCGTTGCAGCTGCTTAAAAATATCGTAAATTTGAGCTTGTTTTTCAGCAGGAATACCGACACCATTATCCTGTACAATAATTTTTAGATTGTCGGCATCTGCTGTGACTGTTAAATTAATTTCACCATTATCCGGTGTGTATTTCGCTGCATTTTGTAGTAAATTGCCAATAATTTGCGCTAAACGGCTTTGATCGGCATTCACTTTAACAACTGATGTCGGCAAATTTTGAGTAAAAGAATGCTTTTTCGTTTCAATAAGAGGCATGCTTAAATCAAGGGCTAATTCAAGCACATCAGAAAACTCTACTTCAGCTCGATTTAAATCAATTTTGCCTTTATTGACTCTGGATAAATCCATAAGATCATTCACAAGGTTTGTTAAATGCTTTACTTGTCTTAGCATAACCCCATGCAGATCTTGTTTGTTTTCAATATCTGGGTTCTTGTTAAGAATCTCAAGTGAATTCATCAATGGCGCAAGTGGGTTGCGAATTTCATGTGCAAGTGTTGCTAAAAATTCATCTTTATTTTTATCTTGCTTCTTGAGCTCTCTCGTTAAATTTTGCGACTCTTCTAACAGTCGTTGCACATCAGCTTTGCTTTTAGCAAGGGCATCTCTATGAGCTGCAATTTTAATATTTTTCTGAAAGAGTTCAGAAAAAATATTCACTTTGCTTCTTAAAATATCAGCCTCAATCGGCTTTTGTATAAAGTCTACCGCCCCTGCTTCATAACCTGTAAACTTTTTTTGATCACCGACCAAGCCAGCTGTAAGAAATATAATTGGAATATTTTTTGTTTTTTCGGTTCCGCGCATAAGTTCTGCTAGTTCAAAACCATTCATACCAGGCATTTGAACATCCAATAATGCTAGAGCGATCCGATCCCCCTTGCTCAATAACACTTCAAGGGCTTCTTCTCCTGAGTTGGCTTTTATAAGATTATATTTATCAGCCCCTAACAAGGCTTCTAGTGATAATAGGTTTTCTGGCAAATCATCTACAATTAAAATACTGCTTTTACTTTCTATGAATTGCATTTAGTTATTCCTGTCGTTTTAATCATGAGTTTAAAGACTTTAAAAATACACAAATATTCTCAAGAGACTCGACACGTGCACTTGGCGATTTTTTAATAGCTGCCATTGGCATAGTTTTCGCTTCAGCTTCATCAGGCGACTGAACGAGGCCATCACCACCCTTTTTTATTATTGTTTGAAGCCCTTTCGCTCCATCACTATTAGCACCGGTTAATAGAATACCGAGTAGCTTTTCATGGTACGCATCGGCAGCAGTTTCAAAAAGCACATCAATGGAAGGCCTTGAATACAACACTGGATCTTCCGAAGACAGCGAAAGTGAAAAATCCTGCTCAACCATTAAGTGATAATTTGGTGGTGCAAGATAAACAAATCCAGGCTGTATACTCTCTTTATCATCAGCTTCTTTAACCTGTAACGAGCATTTATCATTGAAAATTTGATCGAGCATGCTGTTTTTATCTGGAGGCAAGTGTAAAACTATACAAATAGGCGTCAAGAAGTTCGAAGGTAAACACTCTAAAAGAGAAGAAATAGCAACTACCCCTCCTGCAGATGCACCCACCACTACAGCTTTATACTGAGATTCACTCATTTTCAAACACTTATCTTATGAAAAATACGTTCATTTTTAATCACTTCTTCAAATGCATTTCTATGAATTGAAAAAAGCATGTTTTCTTTTGCCCCCAAACCAAGGTATCCACTTCGAATGAGTGAGTCTTTGAATAACCCTAAAACACGATCTTGCAAAGTTTTATCAAAGTAAATGAGAACATTTCGACATGAAATAAAGTGCATCTCACCAAAGGAAGCATCACTTACCAAGCTATGATCTGAAAATACAACATTCTTTCTTAAGCTTTTGTCAAATATAGCTGCATCGTATGACGTTGTATAATAATCTGATAAGCTGGAAGTCCCACCTGCAGCCCTATAGTTCATACTAAATTTCTTCATTCGATCAAGACTATAAATACCAGTTTTGGCCTTATTTAATGCCTGATGATTAATATCAGTGCAATAAAAAACTGTTTTATCAAGCAAATTCTCTTCTTTTAATATAATGGCAAACGAATAAAACTCTTCACCAGCACTACAGCCAGCTATCCATAATTTAATTGATGGATAGGTTCTTAAAACTGGAACTACCTGCTCTCTAAAAGCTTTAAAGTATGAAGGATCACGAAACATTTCGCTCACCTGTACTGTCATAAAGGCTAAAATTGCATGAGCGCTTTCCATGTCATGTAAGATATAATCTTGCAACTGCGAGAAGCTTCTACATTTAAACTCTTCACAGGCTTGCAGTAAACGCCGCTTTAGAGAAGCCATACTGTAATTTCGAAAGTCATAGCCATACTTATGAAATATTGCTTCTAATAAAAGTCGTAATTCTATATCTTCAATTTTCGTCGACATACAGTCATAGTCCTATCGTGGCAACCAAACACGGATGAGCGATAAGAGTTTGTCTACATCTAGTGGTTTAGTCATATAGTCATCTGCACCAGCTTCTAGACATTTATTTAAATCATCTTTCATTGCTTTCGCTGTTAAAGCAATAATTGGAAGCTTGGTAAAATCATCGTCTTTTCTGATATTACGCATTGCTGTTAGGCCATCCATCTCTGGCATCATAATATCCATTAAGACAAGATCAATTGCTTTATCTTGGCTTTGCTTTGAACGATCTAGGGCATTTAATGCCTCTATTCCATTACGAGCCACCTCAACAATAGCGCCCTTCGGCTCCAAGATACTTGTAATAGAGTAAATATTACGAATATCATCCTCTACAACTAAAATTCGCTTGCCTGTCATGGCCTCATCACGGTTCTTAGCTTGCTTAAGCATTTCTTGCTGGTTATCTGATAAATCTGTAACAACTTTATGCAAAAAGAGTGTTACTTCATCGAGTAAACGCTCTGGTGATTTAGCACCTTTAATAATGATTGACTTAGAGTAGCGTCGAAGCTTTTGCTCTTCTTTTGATGATAAGTCCTTACCTGTATACACAATGACTGGTGGAAACGAATAGGCATCATCTTCACTTAGCTTTTCAAGTAGGTCGTAACCACTATCGTCAGATAGATGTAAATCTAAAACCATGCAATCAAAGGTTTCAGACTGCAGTCGATCTAAGCATTCTTTAGCAGTACCAACGCCTATAGTTTCTACACCAGGCGAACCAAGTAAGGCAATCATGCTTTCTCGTTGCACTTGATCATCTTCGACAATTAACAGACGACTTACGCCTGTGCTTAAACGATTATCTAAATTTTCTAAGGTTTCCTTAAGCTGTGAATAACTCACAGGCTTCGACATAAAACCAATTGCCCCTAGTGTTAAAGCTGTTCGAGAATAGTCTTCAGAAGAAATAACATGTACAGGAATATGCTGTGTTTTAGGGTTTTGCTTGACCTGATCCAATACAAGTAAGCCTGAGTGGTCCGGCAAATTAACATCAAGCAAAATGGCGTGAGGATTATATTGAGAGCACAAACGAACACCTTCTTCTGCTCTATCTGTCACTATGCATTCAAAATTCATTTCATGCACTAGGTCACGTAAAATAGAGGCAAATTTTAAGTCATCTTCTACTATTAAGATCACTTTCTTTAGGCCGCTTAGCACGTTTCTATCATCATTAATTTTAGATTGCTGACTATATTCTTGGACTGGTTCTACCTGAATTTGCTTCTTTTTAGACAAAGGCTTAGCTTCAGGCTTTTGCTCTTGGGGGGCTGAAATACTATTTTGGCTTTGATGAGCATCAACACGGCTCAAAACAGCATCTGGGCTGTAGATTTTCGGTAGAGTCAATGTAAACGTACTGCCTTTACCATCTTCACTCTCTATTGTAATGCCACCACCTAACAGGCGGGCTAATTCAGTGGAAATTGAAAGACCTAGGCCTGTACCACCATAGTTACGGCTTGTTGTGCCATCGGCTTGGTGAAATGCTTTAAAAATAAGCTCTTGCTTTTCTTTTGGTATACCAATACCAGTATCTTTAACAATAAATGCCACTTGGTCCTGCTCAAGGGCTTTATAAGTAAGGCTTACTTCCCCTTTAGCAGTAAATTTAAGCGCATTCGACAGTAGGTTTTTAAGCACCTGCTCTAAACGCAAACTATCACTTAAAATGACTTGAGGTGCAGACTTATCAACTGCAACTTTAAACTTAAGACTCTTCTCTGCAGCTAAAGGCTCAAAAACTTTGCTCATGTGATCAAGGGTTCGTTGCACCTCAAAGTTTTCTGCATCAATTTCTGTGTGCCCTGCTTCGATCTTAGCCAAGTCCAAAATGTCATTAATGAGATCAAGCAAATCATTACCAGAAGAGCTAATTGTTTCCGCATATTTAATTTGATCTTGAGTTAAATTACCTTGGTGATTATCAGCAAATAACTTTGAAAGAATCAAAATAGAATTTAATGGTGTACGCAACTCATGGGACATATTTGCCAAGAAATCAGACTTGTACTGACTTGCTTGCTCCAGCTCTCGCGCCCGTAGTTGCAACTCGGCTTGGGCTTTCACCAAATGATCTCGCTGCGCTTCAAGAGCTTGGCTTTGCTCTACAAGCTGAATGTTTGTCTGCTCCAGCTCTGCCTGATTTTGCTCAAGCATGGACTGGGACTCTTCCAGCGCACGACTTTGCTCTTCAAGCTCTTCATTACTGACACGTAGCTCTTCACTTTGCGCCTGCAGTTCAACAGCCTGACGTTGAGTTTGACTTAAATACTCCTGTAAATTTTTACGATACTGAGCCGATCGAAGTGCAATACTTATAAGCCCACTGACTCGCTCGAACAAATCATAGATATCAATGGACACGTGCTGCCTAAAACCAAACTCAATAAAACCATTTGTTTCACCTTCTGAAAAAATTGGAATAATAACCAAATAATTTGGTTTTGATTGAACAAAAGCAGAACTAAAATTGAGGTAGTTATCAGGCACTTCCGGGATTGTAATAATTTCGTTATTACGAATAACTTCAGCACATAATCCTTCATCAGCATTAATCGTATCTGGCGCACCATCTTTCGTAACGCCAAAGGCACCATATTTTTTAAAAACACCCTGCTCTTTCACATAAAATGCAGCAACTACAATTTCCAATTCACGAGTAAGGCAGTCTAAAACGCTAGCAGCAAGCTCTTTTTGGCTTTGCTCACCCACCATGACACTACTAAGGGCGCCTTCAACTCTTTTGGTCCATTCTTCTCTAATATTAAGCAGCTTATTACGAATAAAACTCCATCCGATTAAAGCCATTATCCATATACCTGTGAGCCCCATTAAACGATTTGTTTTAGCAACATCTCGATCTATGCCCTTTCCATCAAGGTAATAATTAATAATCATAAAGGCTGTAGCAGCAATTGCTACATAAACAGGATATAAAGGACGACGAGCAAGAAATGAAAGGCTCAATGGGACCAGATAAAAAATCCATACAGCATAACCTAAGTCCGTACTGCTATCACCTACAAAAACGCCAACAAGCAAAAGGGCAATAAACCCTAAAAGTATATGTTGATTAATTTCGGCAAACCAAGGCCCCAATGCTTTTAAAATAGTGCTTTCTTCGTTTTTCTTGTAACGCTTAGGCATAACTTTCAAACCTTATCAGTAGTAAAGAGCTTACTAACCCATAGAGTTTCAAATAATACTTAGTGATAGTAAGGCGCACGCGAGTATACAACGAAAATAGATCAATAGAGCGTCAACACATCATTCACATCTTCATAGACGAGTAGTTTTGTATCAATTAGTACAACCACAACCAAACATATGCCAGAATGCCACCCCTCAATTTAGGCAATAGTCAAATCAAACGTTAGTGGCCTCCTCCTAATGAAAAACCTATTTAACATGAAGCATTTACATATGTCGGCATATTCAATACAACCTCAAAGAGCTACAACAAGCCAACTTAAACTATCACCCGACTCTTTCTCACTTGCGAACCACTATAGGTCTATCGCTATCTTTACAGATGCCGAGCCAGATGATATGCATTCATTATTGGCGCACTTACACTCTATCGATGATATGAGAAAGCAAAACAACCACTTTAAATTACCTAAAATTCTCATTATCGCCGGGGGTGCTGATGCACGAATTCAGAAAGCACGTGCACAAAAATATGTAGAGCTATTTAAAAAAGAACATTATATTTCTAAAGATTTTAAAATTGAGTTTGCGCAAGGACTCGACTTCAAAGGTGAGTACCCCAAACAAGGTGAGGATGTCTTTACTACTGCAGAAATTGATCACATCAAAAAAACAACTCAATCAGGAATGGATCAAGATAAAATTATACAATTCTTGAAAAATGATCCTCAAAGCTTAGTTATGTTACTCAAACGCCCAGATGAACTTATGGCAATGATGAGCAATCTTCCAAACCTTACAGCATCAAGCCTATTAATGTATGCCGGCTCATTCAATATTCGTTTAGCAGCCAAAGAGCCAGAAAAGTTTATCAAGCTCACACAGCTGTTTAGAGCTTTCGGATACCACCAAAACTTTACATCCCTTCAAGCTGGCGGTGCTAAGGATGCCTACGGTACTATAACGCCTCGCGATATTACGCCCTCGACAACTCCAGATTTGGTGAAAACCCTTCAATCAGAAGCGAATCAAACACTAAAAGCCTTACGTAAAAATGCGAGCATATGGAATGCTAAAATTTTACATGACTTTATTTCAAAAGCGAGTCAATCGAATTTATCTACTTCATCAGAGGGTATTTCAGATAAAGTCAGAGAAAACCATGTAAGTGCAGCGCATGTACTACAAAATGAGATCCTAAACAAATATCCTACACCTCAAGTATTTTTTGATCATTTAGATGAATGTATACCAATTATTCAAAAGCTCTCTGGACAGTTGAGCAAGCATGCAGTCAGTACAATCGATAATAACGAGCTTGGCTTTAGGGTCAAAGCGCTTGAAAATATTGCAGCATCCCCAAGAGATCAAGTTGTTATTGCGGATCAACTTATAGCAATGGCATTAGCGCAACCGAACCTTTTTGAGAACCATAAACAAGGTGATCTATTTATATCAGACAAAGGTTTTTTAGGAATAAAAGAGAACAAGGAAGGCACAGGTAATGCTATTGATCTAGGGGTGATTAAAGGCACTATTGGGGATGGAAAACATGTTAAACCAGGAGAAAGCTCTAAGATTGGTCGGGTTGAACACTTCTTAAATAATGCGATGATACCAAAAAGCAAACCGAGAAGAAGTTTCTTCGACATGAGCTCAATTAATATTAAAAACTTCAAATTACGTTCTTTAAAGATATAAGATTATAAAAAATAAGAAAGCCCTTATATCCTTGACAAATATAAGGGCTTTTAAAGAAAGAGGCTTTAATTACTTAATGTTTTCACGAACATCAAGTTGCACTTTCCATGGGTCACCACCAGCAACAGGGCACGCCAATACTTCCAGCGTACCAAGCTCAGTGACACGAGCACCAAGTTTCACAGGTACAACTTCGCCTTTTTGACGGGTTTGACCTGCAATTGTTTCAGGCACAAGTGCTTGAATATCTGGAAGACTATTAAGCTCTCCATCGTCCCAATCATCAAGTAATGTACCAGCTTCGTCGTGACGCACACTTGAGCCAAAGAACTGGAAGTTCACTGTTTCACCGACAATTAAGCCAAAGGTTTGAGATGTTACAGCTTCAATGGAGTCGCCTTCTTCCATACCAAATGGTGCAACACAAAGTGCTTGAACAGGTGCAGGCATACCAGGAATTGCAGGCATTGAAGACTCAACGCCAATGTAGAATGTATTTGCTAAGCCACCACGGATACGCAGACCTTTACCTTGTCTTACTTGTCCATAATAAGCAGCACCACGAGCAACTGATGCATCTAAATCATTACCGGCCAGTAACCGAACTGGTTCACTTCCAGCAGCGCTGAGCCAGCTGTTAAGTGTTTCAATAAGTCTTTCACTTAGAACATCAGCTTTGAAGACACCACCATTGAGAAGCACTGCATTTGGCTTCACAAATTCACCATCAGAGGCATGAGCTGTTAAAAATGCTGCTATATGACGAGTGATACCTGCATCCTGAGCATAATTAAGACCCATTTGCGTTAGGCCACCACGAGCAGCTTTTTGAGGCTGGTCTGTTACTGATACTTGTGGGAAGAAGCCATCTATCAAGCTTGCATTTAAATGCTCACGTGTCAGGTCTGTTTTAATTGTGCCACCAATAAGCTTTGTACCACGACCAGGTACAACAACAGATGTGGACTCTAAATCAGGATGAGCAAATAAAGTTTCTTTTGCTTCGCGGCAAGAATGTGTCATACCCATAATTTGCCAAGGCTTAAGCGATTTACCTTCTTCTGCTAACTTTTGGCTTAACGCGTATGCAAGCGCTAAATCCATGTTGTCGCCCCCAAGCAGAATATGCTCACCAACAGCAACTCGCTCTAGGCCAAACTCACCATCTTCTTCAAACACTTTAATAAGCGATAAGTCAGTGGTACCACCACCAACATCCACAACAAGAATCACATCACCTACATTTAATTGATCTCGCCATGAATCATGGTGATCAGCAATCCAAGCATAAGTGGCCGCTTGAGGCTCTTCTAAAAGCGTTAGTTTTTCTAAACCAAGTGACTTTGCAGCTTCAGCTGTAAGTTCACGAGCAGCTGGATCAAAAGATGCAGGAACAGTAAGAACAATATCCTGATCTGCAAATTTTTGCTCTGGGTTTTGTTGATCCCAGTTTGCTTGTAAGTGAGCTAAATAGGCCTTAGAAACATCAAACGCACTCACCTTCTCAACATCGTCAAGTGCATGAAGTGGCAGGTTTGCAGCACGCGGATCAGCACCCTGGTGACTCAACCAGCTCTTGGCTGAATGCACTGCTCGACCAGGTGTTTTTGAAGCAAGCTCTCGAGCATATGCACCAACTAATTGAGAAGGCGCTTCATCCCAAGGCAGTACTAAATCAGACTTGTCTGTTTCAGCGCCAGGGAGATATAAAAATGAAGGTAAGTTTGGTTGAGCTTTAACGATACCTTGGCCTGTTGTTTGTTGAACAGGATAAAGTTCAAGCGTTGGTTCATCGCCAGAAACACTCACAGCCATGACTGTGTGAGTTGTACCAAGATCGATACCTAAAACTCGCTCTTGGCCTTCTTCAAGAGGCTTTTGTGGCTCTGCGCTTACCTCTGTCGATTCTGCTTTTTTCTTTCCAAAAAGACCCATGATTTATCATTCCTATTTCTTAAATACGCTTTTAGTTATGCGCCAACTTCAACTTGTGCTGCTGCAAGAATTCGGCTATCTCGCCCTTCTACAACTTTTGGAAGTTTGATATCAGTTACTTTCCAGCCTTGGTGCACTAATGCACCTTTATATGGGCCTTCACCAGCAACTTGACCTAAGAGTTGAATTTCTTGAGGCTTAAAACCAGCTTCAATAACAACGGTATCGCCTTCTTCTTCACTACGAATACCTTCAACAGTGAAATGCTCATCAAATGTTTTACGCAGACCTTTGTGAACAACTCGTGCAGCAGCGCCGATTTCTTCATCTGAGTACTGAGCTACATCTTCACGAATAAAATCGATAATGCGACCATCTTGCTGCAGTAAAGACAACAGCTGAAGAGCCCCCTCACCATCGAACTCTTTTAATTGCGCTTGTGGCTTAGGTGCTGTTTTAGGTGGCTCAACTTTTGGCTCTTCTGTTTTGACTTCTACTGCAGGAGTCTCAGTTTTTGAAGATCTCAAAACGACAACTAAAAGAAGAATTAAGCTCAATGCTGCCAAAGCAAGATGCAGGATGTCGAAAACCGCTGGTAACTGCGGCGTTAAATCAAAAATCATGATAAAACTCCAAAAAAATAAAACGACGGCCTTTCAATTGTTTTTAGACAACGCCACTAAAGTCGTTGGAGGCCAACAAATTAGGCGAAATACTACCATGATTTTGACTGGGTTTATAGCTCTACAACGATCTCACCATGTCTGTGAAGCATCTATACTCATGAGAAAGCCCATTCTTAGCAAGGAAGCTAACCATGTACGATCTATCTGAACAGATAATGATTCCTCCATTACCTATGACTTTTGCAGACCACGATGATGGTTTTGATCTTGAGCAGTGGATTTATAAAAATCACCAATTGATTGAAGAGCAAATCTGGAGTCATGGCTCAATGCTTATACGTGGTTTAAATGTGGACTCTCCTAACAGATTTCAAGACTTTGTCGAAAGTTTTCCACATACGTCCTTTAATAAAAACAATACACTGATGTCGAGCCTTGTAAACCAGTTGACCCAGTCTGTGTTCACCCTTGATCACTTGTATGACAACTGCCTTCATCACACACTAGCGCATACACCTTATTACCCTCACTGGGTTTTTATGGCTTGTGGGCTTAAACCAGAAGCAGGCGGAAATACACAAGTCTGTAAGTCCGATGCGGTTTATCAGGAGCTTTTAAACACTGATCCAAGGTTAATTCATAAATCAGAAGAGCAAGGTTGCTACTACCAATATCGAATACCTTATGCAAGCCATGCAGAATCAGGCCCTGGTTGGCCAGAACTTTTACACCTTACCGAAGAACACAACTTAGACACATTAGAACAACTACAATCAAAAGCAGAACATAAACTCCATACAATGGGCTATAAGTGGCAGTGGCATGATTCTATACTGGAGGTCATAACCCCTGTCCTGCCTGCAATTAAACGAGCTCGAGGCACTCAAAAAGTATTTTTTAATCAAATACTTGCAGCAGCACAACAAAAACTGCACCCATTGCCATCAAAAGATTGTGTTTTCTTTGGAGATGGAGAACCAATTACAGCACAGCATATTCGAAATATCAAAAATGCCTGTAGCAAACATACATATACAATTCAATGGGATACAGGGGATCTACTGATTCTGGATAATGAGATGATGATGACAACCCAAACACCTTTAGCTGGAAAACATCAGCTTTTGATGGCCTATGCCAGAGAAGCATAAAGAGATTTATTGAAAGACTATTTAACGAGATATAATCATGAGATATACAAAAGCATTTTTTTTAATTTCAGCTGCCCTTGCTATTGCAAGCCCATCAAATGCTGAGGTGTTTAAACAAACAATGCCTGATGGCTCGGTGGTGTTCACAGACCAGCCAGTAGAAGGACAAGCTCGCGAGAAAGTTGACTTAAAACCGGTTGCAACAATCCCAGCAATTGACCCGAGCAGCGTTGACTATACACCACCAGAACAAACGAAAGAGATGGACTTTAATATCAGTATCAACTCGCCTTCAAATGGCAAAACATTTAGAAACGCTGAAGCTGACTCAATTTCCGTTTTAGTTGCAATACTGCCTAAAACAAGTTCAAAACATAAAATTAAAATGCGAATTGACGGCCAAGAAATTTCACCTCAAACCCGAACTTTACCACCACAAAATAGAGGTGAACATACTTTGACGGTTGAGATTCTTAGAGGGAGCAAAGTTCTCTCTTCAGCATCATCCACATTTTTTGTGCATCGATACTCAGCTAAACATTAATCATCAGGCTATTTTTTAGACAACCGTGTAACTAAGTCATTCCTCCTCCCTAAGTTTATGTTAAAAAACATCTTTTTCTTAGGGAGCCATCACCATGCCATCCATCTCTTTTAAAGCACAAACATTTTCACCCACAGAACTATGTGGCTACTGCACTGATAACATTGCAAACCAAGATGGTACAAAAAATGGTGACCTTGTCAAAGTAAAACCATGTGGCCACTACCTTCATAAAGAGTGTTTTAATGAAATGAACGGTCAACTTAAACACATAAGAGACACTTCAGATACAGGAAAGCTCACTGAAATTGCAAGTGAAGGCAAATGCGCAACATGCAGTCAGCGTTTTAACTCCGTTTCGACGATGTACTCATTAAGAAAATAGTTTTTGAAAAAAAGAAAGGCACCTAAAGCGCCTTTCTTTTTTCGAAATAATTTTATTTTGCGTTAATAACTTTAAGCAAGTCTTCAGCTTTAGCATAACCACCAATCTGACGGCCATCTTCAAGGAAAATAGCAGGTGTACCCGCAACACCCAGCTTAACACCAGCTTTAAGGTCTGCTTCAATTGGAGGATTACAGTTACTCTTTTCTTCAGGAAGAGGCTGACCAGTTTTTGCAGCAGTCATAGCAGATTGCTGATCATCAGCACACCAGACTTGTTTCATCTTCGATGCTGTATTGGACTGCATACCTGCTCGAGGCCATGCAAAATACATTACATCAATGCCTGCTTTTTGCAGTGCAGGTACTTCCTCATGCAGCTTTCGGCAGTAGCCGCAATCAACATCGGTAAAAACATATAGTGGGGTTGTATTCTTGCCTTCACCTTTAAATATAACCGCATCATCTGTATTAAGGCTCGCTAGAAGTGCTTTACGTCCATCGGATTTACGCTGCTCAGAAATATCAACTATTTGACCAGGCCCTGTAACCTTAAGGTGCTTTGCATTAACAAGAAGATGATTTGCATCTTTGTTCACAAAAACACTTTCACCAGAGTCGAGTGAAAGCTCAAACATACCCTCGAAAACAGTTTCACTCACTTCAACGACTTTAATTTGTGGGAAGTAGGCCATAAACTTTGAGGCAATTTCATTTTTTTGCGCTGCTGTTAAGCTCTGAGCTTTATCGACACTCTGCTCATGATTAGAGTCGGTACTGGCATAAGCAGGAATAACACCGAAACCGAATGTTAAGCCAAGGGCAACACTCGCCACTTTCAAAGCATTGTTGAATCGAGCACTTCGCAGAAAACGCAAATCATTCATAGAAAAACCTTTTAATTCTTACATCACCATAGGGGTCGAACTCTACCCTATTCTTAGAATAGCATCAAACATCTAGAAGAGATAAAACGTGAATAGTGTTACAAAAAAGCCAAAATAGCTTATTTCATTAGCAATTCAAGCTCTTACTCACATCTATCGATACAACAGTACATTTGAATCTATTTGTTGCTTCAACTTTCTTAAAAAAAGTCGTTTTGATATCATTTTATTCTTACCGTAATAGCTAATCAGTAAAACAAATAAGCTTATCAATTTCCTTTTGATCATAAAAGCCATTCTGATTTCAATAACCCTAAAGAATAAGAAGAAGCAAAACATGACAACCATATTTCATATTGATCAAAACAGCTCATCTCACACATCTCGATCTCCTGACTCATTAAGCACACCTTTAAACGAGTTAAAACTAGCAAACAAGCCCATTGCATTACTGTTGCAAAATACAACTGAGCTGCGTGCTGCCAACAACGCAAATCGAATTTATTTTATTCGCCAGCTTCCTGAAGAGGTTTCCGTTCATGTCAAATCAGCCTCAATTCATAAAAATAGGCTAAACGAAGGTACACCTTGGCTTATGGGGCGATGCTCAGCGCCTTATAGAGCTAAATCTTCGTCATTAATGACTTGTTTATTTCCAAGCACAGCAGATCTACAAGACTCTTCTGCATTCATAAAAAGTCATACTCAACCTTACGGAAATATCCATACCTCTAGGCAATCAACGGAAATAAAGCGAAATGCTCAGGAACAAGGTCTTGTTAAAATTGGTGAAAAAATAAAACAGCATCAATCTGCTTCAGGGGATTTCGAACTTTATGTTGAACCACTCTATTCGAACCTAGGAAAACAAACATCAACTCAGTCTACTAACGCTTCGAATCTAGAGTACTATAACGTCCACCTCATGGACATATCACACAACGCACTGACACACCATAAGAAGCAAGACAACACGACCTCGATTGCTGCATACGATATAGATATGGCGCGAGAAAAAATGCAGACACTCATACCCAAGCAATTAAAGCTACACCAAGTGCGCGTGTTTAATTTAAATAATAATTATTGGCTTATTAGCGCAAATATAAAACTTAATTATCCTCAAGAATTAATGACATTCAGTCATAGCCATACATTTAGGCAATCTGATCGTAAAATGACTGAAGGTAAACTCTATGGCTTTTATGCGCCAGACAATCATATTCTACTCGGAAAGCATCCACTTTTAACGGCAAATACCACACCATCATCTCTTCATATTTGTGAAAACGGGCGTTATAGGGGCCAGTATTTTTTTACACCTAATGCTTCATGTTTATCAGATCGTGAGTTTATGCGGTATCACACAGGTACCGAAAAACCAGGTTATTTTAAAGAGATAGAATTTAATAAGTTTTCTTTAAAAGGCGCACCAAAGTCTGAACGAGCCTTAATGCACTTTTCTCTCACAGTAAATAATGTCAAAGAGCTCGCTTATTGGATGGCTGTCGACTCAGGTAAGGATGTTATTTTACCGCGAAAACATGCGAGAGAGAGACTGACTTCATTGCACCTTGAAAAAACATTATCAAACCAAAACCTCTTGGAAAACTATAAGACTATTTCTTTTTTTTCTTGCAGAGTTCGTTCTGAATCAAGCCCATGCTACGGGATAGAGGTAAATCCTGAGATTGGAACTGAAGCTGAAAAAACAATAGAAATGACTATGACTAATTAAAATATAAAAAGGTATAAATAAGAAATATGAGAAAGGAATGAAAATAGAAAAATATAAGATGGCGGAGCGGACGGGACTCGAACCCGCGACCCCCGGCGTGAC